>JADEYI010000405.1_pt1 | contig 62633 bp, 56 predicted proteins | sample 8542331 | NCBI WGS metagenome assembly JADEYI01 (sample SAMN16510988, study PRJNA670497) | mine drainage metagenome | isolation source: biofilm near Copperflume 1 | place: Germany: Marsberg coppermine Kilianstollen | collected 2018-02 | reverse complement strand
TGCGTATCACCGGTCTGCTGCAGAACACCTCCGGCATGTGGGTAAATCCGCATGGAGTTAAGACCAGCGACACGGCGATGGGGACTAATCGCTACCCGGCGCCATTTACCGGGGTGCCGTTTTACGCCGGAGAATCGGCGACCAACTTTCTCGCCACCGAGCGCAATTTCCTGCAGCTCGACACCAACTACGATCTGGATGGCCAGAATCATTTCTTCCTGCGCTTCTGGGGCGTCTATGAGCCGAGTTATGCTTTCGAGCAGAATTATCGTACAGTTGTGGCAGAATCGCTGAACACTACGGGTAACAGGTCGGGCTGCTTCCCGCCAGGAATTGGTGGTGTAACGGGCCTGACTCACTGTACCGCGTCATCAGCGAGCGATTTCTACAATCAGCTCGGTTTTCGCGAAGCGTGGTGGCGTATGTCGGCTGGCCCGCTACGTCTGTTCACTGGCCGCCAGATCGTGACCTGGGGTGAATCGCTGGCGTTCCGTATCGCCGACGTGGTCAATCCGCAGGATCTGAGCTGGAACTTCGGTTTCGCCAACCTGGAGCAGTCGCGAATCCCGCAGTACATGATCCACCCGATCGTTGAACTGCCCGAGTTTAGCTGGCTGACCCAGAACTTTGCCGAAGGCATCTGGGAGCCCCCGATACAGGCGATGGACAGCAACTGGCTCTTCAGCGACACGCCGGACCATCGTTACTCCGGCGCGATGGGTAATGGCGATTCGGTGAACACGCTGGCGCCCTTTGGTGGCCGGTTTGATGTCGCCTATCAGACCCCTTTTGGCGGACCTGTCGGTGCGGGACGATTCGCTGCATATCCACAAGGCTCGTTCCTGAGCAACTTCGATCCTTCAACCGGTCCCGGACGCGGAGTGGTCTGGCGTTTCCCGGGCACCCAACTCCAGGACAGTCAGGAAGGTATCCGGTTCCATACGTTGATCGACCAATTGGTCGAGGCCACCTTCCTCTACTGGCATGGCCATCAGTATAACCCGTCTGCCCAGAACCGGGTTCTTGTGCCGGGTGCGTTCAACGGGTTTGATCACAAGCCAATAATGCAGTCGATGTTTATCTTTCCGCAGCTCAATGACGTCGGCTTCACGGCTAACATGCCGCTCAACATTCCGGGTCAACTCGGCTCGATGTTCCCGTTCGTGTTGCGGTCAGAGGGTGTCTGGCAGGATCGGACGCCGTTTGCCACCCGCAATCCGGGCAATCTGAGCGGACTCAAGTACTCGGATACGGTTAACACCCTGGTGGCGCTGGACGCGGATCAAATTTATGCTCCGTGGCTGACCAGCACAGGTGGATCGTTGACCCTGAACCTTGAGTGGAACAACTACATGGTTCTGAGCCCGAGCAAGTACATGGAGTACTCGCCGCTCACCTTCCAGCAGATGCGCAATCGTGAAGAGAGTTTCATCTTCGCGGCGAGCACCTCCTGGTGGTGGCAGTCGATCTCTCCGCAGTGGGTCATGGTGTACAATCCGGACGGCAACACGTTCCTGCTGTTCCCCAACGTTGCGTTGGTGCCGCCCTGGACCAGCCAGTACTTCATGAAGCTGCAGTACATCGGCGTTATCAGCAACAACATTCAGGATACGCAAGCTGGCGGGCTGCTCAAGGGTAAGAATTTCATCCTTGCGCAGTTCCAGTGGAACTTTAACGTGCTGTAAAACAGCCCGGAACCAGCCGCCGGCCATAGGGCCGGCGGCTTTTTTTTGGTCCGAAAAAGGCGCTGCATCGCGCGACGCAGCGCCTTTCTTTATTCCGTTTCAGGGCGGGTTTAATTAACGGATTACGGCGATAGCCTCGACTTCCAGCATGAAGTCTTCCAGCGCCAGGGCCTGAACGCCGACCAAAGTGCTGGCCGGCGGATGTTCCTTATCGAAAATAGCACCGCGTATCTCGCGCAATAGCGCGCGATGCTCGGGTTTGTAGTTGACGACATAACTGTTGATTTTGACCACGTCGGCCGGCTTCGCGCCGGCCGCTGCGAGCGCAGCGACGAGATTTTCATGTACCTGGCGTGCCTGGGCGTGGAAGTCGCCCTTGCCAACCAGGGTGCCATGCTTGTCGTACGAGACCTGACCTGAAATGTAGATCAGTTTGCCGCCGCCCTCGATCGTGACGGCGTGGGTATAGCCACTCGGAGTGGAAAGTGTGGGCGGATTGATAAACTTTTTGTCCATGATGAATCACCTGCCGGTTAGAGGAAAAAATTGGTGGCGCCTCGATCGCGATATTGCCGAACACCGCGATCATGGGCGTCGGCGAGTTAGGCGCAGCGATGTGCGGATCCCATCGCAGATTAGATCGGTGTGAGCGAAAGTCAACCTCGACCAAATTGCTTGTAGTGTTTTGCAAGCCGCAGGAATTAGTGGAAAATCAAAGCCTTCAGGACTGCCGATAGTTCAGTTCAGGAAATCTGATAAACGCCAATAGGAGTGCAGTCGCTTTGAGGGGCCAAGAGAGTTTTAGTCAGTGAAAGTTTTGGGGCGGTTGGCCGCCAACCTGGCGCTGGTGGCTGCCGGTATCATACTGGCGTTGTTGATTGCCGAGGTCGGGCTGCGAGTTGCGAACCATTGGTATCCATATTTCTTCTGCTTCGATCCCGACACCGGATGGGGCCTGCGGGCGGGCATTTCCGGCCATTACAATCGCGAGGGCGAATCGTTCGTCAGTATCAATCGCGATGGGATACGTGGGCCGCTGCGGACGCATCGAAAGCCGCCGAACACTTTCAGGGTGGCCGTGCTGGGAGATTCATATGCCGAGGCGATTCAGGTTCCGTACGAGGATACCTTCAGCGCTGTAATCGAACGCAAGCTGCGGGACTGCCCCGCCTTGCACGGGAAACGCGTCGAAGTACTTGATTTCGGGGTTGACGGATACGGCACCGCGCAGGAACTGATTCGGATGCGGGAAAAGGCGTTCGCATACGCGCCCGATGCGGTGGTGCTGGCGGTTTTTCTTGGCAACGATATTCGCAACAACTCGATCGTGCTTGAGGCTAATCAATGCCGTCCTTTTTACATCCTGCGTGGCGGCAAACTGGTGCTGACCGGTCCCTTGTTCGATTCGCCGTCGTTCCGCTTGTGGTGCATGGCGCGGTTCGAGTATCGCGATGCGGCGCTCAGCGATCTGTTCGAAAACGCGTTCACGATTCTATGGCGGCATCCGCGTAACCCCAGCGCCACACAGCCCGAAGAGCGCGCGATCAATTACAATATTTACAAGCCGCCCGCCGACCAGGCGTGGCGCGATGCGTGGAACGTAACCGACGCGTTGATCGAACAGATCCACGACGAAAGCGTGGCGCATCACGCACTTTTTCTGGCGATGACGCTGGATACCGGCATCCAGGTCTGGCCCGATCCTTCGGTCCGCGCGCAGTTTATGCGTTGGCAGCACATCAGCGATCTTTTTTATCCCGACGAGCAGATCGAAGCGCTCGGCCGGCGCGATGGTTTCGAGGTGCTGGCGTTGGCGCCGCAGTTGCAGCAATACGCCGACGCGCATCACGTTTTTCTGCACGGGTTCAAGAACCCGGGTTTCGGACATTGGAATGCGCAAGGCCATCGGGTGGCGGGCGAGCTGATGACGTCGCGCTTATGCACGATGATCGCCAGCCAGGCCGGTCACTGACAAGGTTTGCGATGCGGCGGCTTGGCGGCAGCGTGGCATTGATTGTGGCGGGAGTCGCCGCCGCTGTGATAATCGCGGAGGCGGCGCTGCGGCTGCTTCCCGGCCATCCCAACTTTTACGTCTACAATCGATACGTCGGCTGGACTCTCAATCCGGGAGTATCGGGCTGGGTCCATGAGGAAGGCAGGGCGTGGCTCGCGGTTAATCGCGATGGCTTTCGCGGTCCAGCGGTGACTCGCGCCAAACCGCCGGGAACGTTGCGGGTCGCGGTGCTCGGCGATTCATTCACCGAAGCACAGCAGGTGCCTTATGCGGCGACCTTCTGCGCTGTGATGCAGCACAAGTTGCACGAATGTGCGGCCATAGGCGGCCGTCCGGTTCAAGTGCTGGATTTCGGAGTGGATGGTTATGGCACCACGCAGGAGTTGATCACGATGCGGCGGCGCGTATGGCGGTTCCATCCCGATGTGATCGTACTCGCGTTTTTCGCCGGCAACGATCCCCGCAACAACACGATGGCGCTCGAAGGCGACCAATGCCGGCCGTTCTTTGTCGATCGTGACGGGTCGCTCGTACTCGGCGGGCCGTTTGTCGATTCGGCCTGGTTTCGATTTCAATGCCTGCTCCGCTTCGAGTCGCGCCGTTCGCGCGTGATCGCCGCACTTAGCGCCGCGAAGGTGGTGATTCGGGATTACTTTCGCGCACGGCGAAAGCGGTCGTCGCCAGCGGGCCCGGTCAAGGGCCGTGAACCCGGAATTAGCGATCTGGTTTACAAGCCGCCGGTCAGTGCGGCCTGGCAACAGGCATGGAAAGTGACCGAAGGACAGATCGCGATGATGCATCGCGAAGCCGCGGCCCATCATGCCGCGTTTATTCTGGTGACGCTCACCAGTGGCATCCAGGTCTATCCCAATCCGGCGGTGCGATCGCACTATATGCGCTATGTCGGGGTCAGCGATCTCTTTTATCCCGAGCAACGTCTGCGGGCCTTGGGCGAATGCGAACACTTTGCGGTACTGAACTTGGCCGAGCCGATGCAGCAATGGGCCGACCGGCAGCATGCATTTCTCCACGGCTTTCGGCACACCCACATGGGCAATGGCCATTGGAATGCGGCCGGACACGAGCTCGGCGGCACGCTGATGGCCCAAGCGGTGTGCGGACTGATTAGTAAACCTGCGCCCGCGAAAACCAGCCCGCAGCCATAGCAGATTACGGCGGGTTCAGCGCCGAATATCGATACGCAGGCGATGCGCGAAAACTATCGGCCTTACTTCTTGCAGAAGGCGCGGACGTATGGAACCAGGCCTTTGATTTGATTGTCGCTGAGGCCCTGACTCCAGGCCGGCATGTCGGACGATACTCCGACCGCGGCGCCCCCATCCTTGATCGCCTTGAAGATGGTGGCGTCCGTCAGCTTCGCCATCGAGGAGCAATCGGCGAAATCCTTCGGCTTGGTGCTCAGGGTCGAGGCATCGGGACCATCGCCATGCCCGTTTTGACCATGACAACGGGCGCAGAAGATTTTGAAATTCATGGCGGGATCGGCATGGGCATAACCGCATGCCGCAATCAACAAACCTGTCGTCAACGCAAATCCCAGAAACGCGACCGGAACATTTCTCGACATTATTAAGGCCTTTTTCGCAGCATGTTGCAGTCGTTGGGGGACGATTGGAACGGCGCTTCAGCGCGAACCCTTCAGGTATTCGAGGATCGCGCGCGCGTCCTGGGCGGGCAGATTCGCCTGCGTTCTCATGTGCATCATGATCATATTCCATTCGCTCGGCGAAAACTCGGGACCCGGGCGGGCGTTGTGGCAGGTATTGCAGTACACCGGCCATAGCTCGGCTCCGCGCATAAAAAGCGCGCGCTTCTCGGCGGCGCTTTGCGCACCGGCGGTTTGCGCCCAGCCGGTAAACGAAAATGTTATACCCGCCGCCACCACCAGGATGAACATCAGAGCTTTGGTTTTCATCTTTCCTGCGCGCATGGATCAGAAACCGATCGCGAACTGGCTCAAGAAAGCGCGATCGTTCGGCACTGCGCCAACCCGCGCGCCGGTGTCGCTGTAGAATCCACCAGCTCCGGGCATTTCGAAATTGAACTCGTTCTGCCACACCACCGAGGGTGCGAACCAATAATCCAGTCCCAACGCCACTTCGCGGGCATGGGGCGCGAAAACCGCCGGTGATCCGTTAAATCCGATGCCTGGAGTAGTCGAGATATCGCTGAGCACGGAAGCCCGCTGATTGACCCCGGAGTAGCGGATCAACGGTTCGAATTTATCGAGAATCGCAGCCCAACTGCTCGGCATCAACGGCGGCCGGACACCAGCCAGGAAGTAGCCCGCCTGCACGTACCATCCCTGCCGGTTGTCAGCGCCGATAGATCCAGGCATCTGGCGATAGCTCTGTATCCATTCGCCGCGAGTTTGAAGATTGCCCTTGAAGTAATTGAAATCAGCCCCCCAACTTTTAAGCCACAGGCCGTTCAGCCATTTGCCGTCGTAGGTCGAGGCGCCAACCTCCAGCCGTCCCAGCTCCGACTCGACCGGCAGCGGATACACCCTGATACGTGCGCCAAAGGCCGGCGTATGCGTATTCAGCCTGATGTTGTTCACCCCCACCAGCGTGTCTCCGACCAGAGCCCGGGTACTGCATGAGGGCAACGGAGACGGCGAAGTATTTCCGGTGCAGGTCGCCTGGTTGTAGCCTGGACCGTTGCCAGACCAGACCGTGTAATCCGCGATCTGGCCCACCGCCCCCCATTGATAGGCGCCGCGAAGCTGAAGTCCGATATCGCTGCCCGGTACCAGAGCATTGGCGCCATATGGCAGCGGAGCGGTGATGAAGCGGTTCACCCAGAATGGGCTCTGATCCTCGTACCAGTCGCCGAAGGGCTGGTCGAAAATTCCCGCCACCACCTCCATATAATCATTGAGAAAGTATTGAAGGGTGGCGACTGGCAGTTCGTAATCCGCCGCGCCGCCCGACGGCAGCGAGGCTTCGATCGTGGCTTCGAACAGCATCCGATCGCTGATCTGCCAGAGGAGGATCGGTTCCAGATCCAGATTGTAGGTGTTGATGTTGCTTTGGCGGTCATAAATAAAACCGCCGGCCGCGCCGCCCACGATCGTGAAGCGGTAGCGGCCCAGGTAGTCGTTGACCTCTTGCGCGAATGATTGCGGAGACGATTGGGCGGCGACCTTCGCGGCGAGTGCCTTGAGTTGCTGATCGGTGGCCTGCTGGGTCGCGGAGGGCTGATTCGGCGGAGCTTGCGCTGGTTGCTTCTGAATTGCCTGGATTTGTTGCTCCAGATGCTGGATTTGCTGTCGATCTTTCTCGCGATCGGCCTTCAGTTGATCGATTTCCTGCTTGATTTGAATGAGCAGGGCGGAATCGCCGCTATCAGCCGCGGAAACAACCCTGGCCATCGAACCGGCTAATATGATCGCGAAAGGGAGCGTCCAAATCGCAGCCGCCACCATTTTCCGAGAGCAGCCAAACCTCAGCCTGCGATTAAGTTCAAGCATCAAGAAAGCATCCTAACGAATAACTTTCGGTTAACTCAACGATTACCGTCTCTCTATTTTTTTAATCTTGACTCCTGCGCCAGCAGGATGTTAGCTGAGTAAAAGAGCGGCTGTTGCCGCAATTTTCGGCGGGGAAAGAGGTTTGCCGATGCGCACAAATGGTTTTCGGGACCTGGTCAAGGAAGACCCCAAGCTGGGGATTTTCCGGGTGCATCGGACCGCCTTTGTGTCACCCGAAATCCACGCCGCCGAACTAGAGCGGGTGTTCGATCGTTCATGGCTCTACACCGCGCACGAATCGGAAGTGCCACACCCCGGAGATTTCATCACGCGCGACGTCGGCGGGCGTCCGCTGCTGGTATGCCGGGGTGGCGATGGACAGATTCGCGTGTTCCTTAATACATGTACCCATCGCGGAGCCCAAGTCTGCCGCGAAAGTTACGGCAATGCCCGCACCTTCCAATGCTTTTACCATGCCTGGACGTTCAATAATCAGGGCGAGCTGGTGGGGGTGCCGGATGCCGCCGGATACGGCGGGGCGTTTCGCAAGCATGACCTCGGATTACAATCGCCGGCCCGGGTTGAGAGTTATCGCGGATTGATTTTCATCTGCTTCGATCCTGAGATCGAGGACCTCGTCACCTATCTCGCCGGAGCCAAGGAACTGCTCGATGTGACCCTCGATCAGGGTGGCGAAGACGGCATGGAGATCGTGGGCGGCACGCATAAATACTCCATTCGCGCTAACTGGAAGCTGCTGTGCGAAAACAGTATCGACGGCTATCACGTCCGCTCGACGCATAAGACTTTTATCGATTATCTCGGGATGGTTGGGGTGCCCTCGAAAGCGGGCGTCAAGTTTCCCGGCGGCGCGCGCGATCTCGGCAATGGTCATGGCGTGATGGAATATATGACGCCGTGGGGCAAGCCGGTGGCCTCGTGGGAGCCGCGCTGGGGCGAGGAAGCGCGGACCGAAGTTGAAGCGATGCGCCGTGACCTGATCGCGAAGCACGGTGAAAAGCGCGGACTGCGGATCGCCGAGTACAATCGCAATACGCTGATTTATCCCAACCTGATCGTCAACGACATTATGTCCCTGACCCTGCGGACGTTTCATCCGATTTCGCCGGACTACATGGAAGTGAATGCCTGGTGTTTGGCGCGCAAGAACGAACCGCCGCGATGGCGTTCGATTCGGCTGGATGCCTTTCTCACTTTTCTTGGACCCGGCGGCCTGTCCACGCCCGATGATGTCGAGGCGCTGGAGTCATGTCAGCGTGGTTTCAAGGCCTTTCGTGAAGTCGAGTGGTCGGAAATCTCCCGCGGCCTGACCCGCTCTCCGCAAATGGAGGACGAGGAACAGATGCGCGGCATGTGGCGCAAATGGCAGGAGCAGCTCCGGGGCGGAACGCCTACCCGCCGGCGCGCCGTGGCCTGACTGCGCCTCAACCGGGACGTGGTAACCTCGATTCCGGATGATTCCCAAAATAGCGTTGACGATCGCGGGCAGCGATCCGGGCGGCGGTGCAGGACTTCAGGTTGACCTGAAAATCTTCGCCGCGCTCGGAGTCTATGGCTACTCCGCCGTGACCGCGATCACCGCCCAGAACAGTACGCGGATCGATCGCATCGATCTGGTGGCGCCGGCCATGGTGGCCGCACAAATCGCGGCGGTGGCTGCGGAGCGCAAACCCGACGCGATCAAAACCGGAGCGTTGATCAACGCCGCCATCGTCGAGGCGGTCGCCGATACGATCGAGCAACTCAATTTGCCGGCGCCGGTGGTCGATCCGGTGCTGATCGCCAGCAGCGGGGTTCGTCTGCTCGACGATGCAGGCGAGCTGGCCTTGCGCAGCCGCCTGATACCGATTGCGATCGTGGTCACGCCAAATATTCCCGAGGCCGAGGCGCTTAGCGGAATCACAATCCGCGATGCCGATGGGATGCGCGAGGCGGCGCTCGCGATCCATCGGATAGGCGCGCGCGCGGTGGTGATCAAGGGCGGTCATCCATTCAGCGGGTCGTCCGCTTTTCCGGCAACCGCTGACGACCTGTTCTACGATGGCAAGCGGTTCATTGTGCTGGAGGGCAAGCGGATCGCCGAGGCCAGCATCCATGGCAGCGGATGTATTTTTTCGGCCGCGATCGCGGCCCATCTGGCGCGCGGTGACGAGTTGGAACTCGCCATACGCGCGGCGAAGTCAGTGATCGAAAGTGCCATCAGAAATCGGGTGCGGCTGGGCCACGGCCGAGATGTTCTCGGATCAATCTAAGAGTTCCATCCTGTCATTCTGAGCGCGGCGGGGATTCCTTACTGCGCAGACTCCGTTCAGAATGACAACCTGACTCGGGCTGCGGTTTCATATGAGAATGATCAGGCTAACGGTAATGAAAGTCTCGCGCCGCGTGTTGTCAGTCCCCTCCTTGTCCAATCAGTTCCCTCTCCTTGTCCAAGGAGAGGGTTAGGGAGAGGTCAGACAATTGCTTGACTGCTTGCCCTTTCGCTTCCCTAAAAGAAAGGGGAGTAGGATTTGGAGTCAACCGCAGATGGTCGGCGAGTGCGCTTAAGGCGTCTTCGCGAGGCCGGGGCGGGCGCCATCTGCTCCGCCCATCGCCGCCACCAGGCGCGCAGCGTTTCGTCGTCGGCAATATCCCCGTGCCGATCCGCCATCCCATGCGACAACTCCGACCATTGGACCTCACCGGCGGCGCGATAACCGCGCTGGCAGGCCTCCATCGCTTCGTTGTCGTCCGGCGTGGCCAGCCCTCCTGGTCCCAGGAAGGTCAGGAAGTTATCGAGCCGGCGGGCGCGCGACTGCCGCTGCTCGCCGATCGGGGCTATTGTCCAGGCGGTCACGTTCATGCGATCGACCGCGCACGGATGGAAGGTGCGGATCACCACCGCCATGATGTCGTTGATCACCAGGTTCGGATAGATAACCAGGTTGCGATTAAGCTCGGCGATTCGGCGGGCGCGGGGTTCACCCCAACGCTCGACCAGACGTTGGCGCGCGGCCTCGATTTCGACGCGGCTCTGCTCGCCCCATCGCGGCAGCCATTGGGCCACCGGCCGTCCCCACGGCAGCGCATACTCCATCACGGCATGGCCGTTGCCGAGCGACATGCATTGAAACTCGCGCGGCAGACCGCGCAACTCGACCCCGACCGCGGGCAGGTAGAGGTTGAAGTAGGTCTGATGAGTCGGCATCCCATGGCCGTGATCGGTACTGTTCTCGGCGATCAGCTTCCAGTTGGCGCGCACCGAATATTCGTGGGTGCCCCTGACGACTTCCATACCCTGTTCGCCCTGATCGAGGATGACGTCGAGCACTTCGCGCGCGCCCGCAAGCCATTCGGTCAGCGGCACGATGTTGCGGTCGAAACTGAGAAACACCAGTCCGCGATAAGCTTCGACTCGCGCCGGTTGCTTGAGTCCCAGCTCGTCACGCCGAAAGGCTTCGCCATAGCCGCCGGCGTCGGGTACCCCGATCAGTTCGCCGCGCGTGTTGAAAGTCCAAGCATGATAGAAGCACTGGAAACTGCGGGCGTTGCCACTGCGCTCGCGGCATACCTGAGCGCCGCGATGAGTGCAGGTGTTGAACAGCACTCGCGGCTTGCCGTCGCTATCGCGGCAGAACAGGAGCGGACGGCCGCCGACCTCGCGGGTGTGGAAATCGCCGGGATTGGGAATTTCCGACTCGTGACCCACGTAAAGCCACGAGCGATCGAAAATTCGTTCGCTCTCGAGCGCCAGGATTGCCGGATCGGTATGGACCGAGCGATGGACCAGGAAACGGCCTAGCGTACGGTCCTCGACTACCAGGTTTCCAGTTTCCATCGCGTCCTCCGTTTTGCGATTCCGGCGAATGGTTCAGGTTCAGGGATGATTCAGAAATTCGGCGGCGGCAGCCTTGAGATTGTGGCTGAATTCCTTGCCCGCACCGAGCTTTACCAGCGCATATCGTTCATCGGGATCGAGCCGATCCCAGCGCTGACGATCGAGCGTGATGCCGATCGAACTCAGGTTTTGAATCAGGCTGGCGGGCGGGTCCGACGGCGGATCGGCGGCGATGCGATCCGATTCCGGCAGACTTTTCGGCTCCTCGCCGCTTTTGCTCTGGACCGCTTCGCGGATGAAGAGCTTCAGGGTTTCGACTTCTTCATCGGAATCGGCCGGCAGATGACAGATCGCGAGCCGCTCGCCACGGCCGAGCGTTTGCCATTGCTTAAGCCCAACTTTAATTCCAACCCGGTCGAGCTTGCGCCGCACCGCCATCGGAACACAGTAGAAGCTTTGGTAGATTTCCGCTTCGTATTGAAAACGGCGCATCATAAGTCTTTTACCCCCATAGCCCGCGTGTGCCGAATCACCCAAGTGCCCGATACTATAGCATTCTCCGCACCGGATGCCTCTTGACGGAAATCCCAGTATCGGCGAGCCTTAATCAGGAAGCTGACCCCATGAGTCGATCTGGCCGGCTGCCCCGATGACTTCTATGGCCATTGACCATCACTGGAATCGCGACGCCGTCGAACGAATCGCCATCGATCTCAAGGATTTGCCGGGAGCGCTGATGCCGATTCTGCGGCGGGTGCAGGATGAACTCGGATGGGTTCCCCCCGACAGCATCCCGCTGATCGCAGGAATTTTGAACCTGTCGCGGGCCGAAGTGCATGGCGTGGTCAGCTTTTATCATGATTTTCGCCATCATCCGCCGGGCCATTTCGTGATTGAAATATGCCGGGCGGAGTCCTGCCAGGCGATGGGCGCGGGACCGCTAATCGAGCATATCCGGCAGCGGTTGGGAATCGATTTCGGCCAGACCACCGCCGATGGAAACTTCACCCTGGAGCCGGTTTATTGTCTGGGTAATTGCGCCTGCTCGCCGGCCATTGCAATCGCGGGAGAATTGATGGGACGGGTAAACGCCGGCAAATTTGATCGGCTGCTCTCCAATCTCAAGGACGGCCAACGATGAGCACGCGGGTCTACGTGCCGCGCGATTCGGGATCGCTCTCGATGGGAGCGGAAGCGGTCGCCGAGGCGATCGCGGTCGAGGCCTCCCGCAGCAACCAGGAAATCACGCTGATCCGTAATGGATCGCGCGGACTGTATTGGCTGGAACCGATGGTCGAAGTCGAGACCGTAGCGGGACGATTAGCCTACGGTCCGGTGATGCCCGATGATGTCGCGCCGCTGTTCGAGGCGGGCTTTCTCGAGGGCGGGACGCATCGGCTGGCGCTCGGCCCAACTGCGGAAATCCCATATCTGAAGCGGCAGGAACGGCTCACTTTCGCGCGGGTTGGACTAATCGATCCGATCTCGCTCGATGACTACCGGGAGCATGGCGGTTACCGCGGCCTCGATCGCGCGCTGTCGATGGCGGGCGCGCAGGTGGTCGAGGAGGTTACCGCGTCGGGCTTGCGCGGACGCGGCGGCGCGGGATTTCCGGCCGGCATCAAATGGAAAACCACACTGCAAACCGCCGCGCCACAGAAGTTCGTGGTATGCAATGCCGACGAGGGTGATTCGGGCACCTTCGCCGACCGCATGATCATGGAAGGCGATCCGTTCGTGCTGTTGGAAGGCATGACGATCGCGGGAATCGCGGTGGGGGCCGCTCAGGGATACATCTATCTGCGCTCGGAATATCCTCACGCTCTGCGCACGTTGAAGCAGGCGATCGCGCTGGCGAACGAGCGTGGCTATCTCGGGCGCAATCTACGCGGATCGGGCAAAACCTTTGAAATCGAGGTGCGGGTCGGCGCGGGCGCATACATATGCGGAGAAGAGACCGCGATGCTCGAAAGCCTCGAAGGCCGGCGCGGGATGGTGCGCTACAAGCCGCCGGTGCCTGCCGTCGAGGGGCTGTTCGGACGCCCGACCGTGGTCAACAACGTAATCACGCTGTCGTCGGTTCCGGTGATCGTCGAACAGGGCGCGGACTTCTATAAGAACTTCGGCATGGGCCGTTCGCGCGGCACCAGCCCGTTTCAACTGGCCGGCAATATCAAATATCCCGGACTGGTCGAAAAAGCGTTCGGCGTCACGCTGCACGAACTGGTTTATGATTTCGGCGGCGGCACCGCGAGCGGGCGGCCGCTGCGGGCGGTGCAGGTGGGCGGACCGCTGGGGTCATATTTTCCCGAATCGATGCTCGAAGTGGCGATGGATTACGAGGCGGTCGCGGCGAGCGGCGGTATCCTCGGCCATGGCGGTATCGTGGTGTTCGACGACACGGTCGATCTGGCGAAGATGGCGCGCTACGCGATGGAGTTCTGCGCGATCGAGTCGTGCGGCAAATGTACGCCATGCCGAATCGGTTCGACGCGCGGAATGGAATTGATCGATCGGATTATCGGCAATCAAGGTCGCGCCGCCAGCGCCGCCCTGCTGCGCGATCTGTGCGACACCATGACCAATGCCTCGCTCTGCGCCCTGGGCGGTCTTACGCCGCTGCCGGTGATGAGCGCGATCAAACATTTTCCGTACGCTTTCGGGTTGCCCGACGAAAGTGCATGAAACTTCAAACTGGAGTTGACCCGTGCAAGCGATAGACGACAAGGACCTTGGCACCCCGGCCGCGGAATCCGGCACTGCGGTCACGCTCGAAATCGACGGCCGCGAAATAACGGTCCCGGCCGGCACCTCGATCATGCGGGCCGCCGCGCTGGCCGATATTCAGGTCCCGAAGCTGTGCGCCACCGACAGTCTCGAACCGTTCGGATCGTGCCGGCTGTGCATCGTTCAGATCGAAGGGCGCAACGGCTTCCCGGCCTCGTGCACCACGCCGGTCGATTTGGCGATGAAGGTCCATACGCGCGGTGATCGAATCGAGGGACTGCGCCGCAACGTGATGGAACTCTACATGTCGGACCATCCGCTGGATCCCTCGGAGTGCAAGGCTGGCGCTCGCTGCGAGCTGCATCGGATGGCCGCGGCAACCGGTCTCGACCAGGTGCGCTATCCGGTTGGCCGTAATCATCTCGAAAGTGCGGTCGATGATTCCAATCCGTATTTCAGTTTCGATCCGGCCCGATGCATTCTGTGTTCGCGATGCGTACGCGCGTGCGACGAGGTGCAGGGCACCTTCGCGCTGACGATCGACGGGCGCGGCTTCAATTCGCTGATGTCGCCAGGACAGCATCAGCATTACGCCGATTCCGAATGCGTTTCATGCGGCGCTTGCGTGCAGGCCTGTCCGACCGACGCCTTGATGGAAAAGAGCGTACTTGATCATGGCATGGCCGAGCGCGCGGTGGTCACCACCTGTGGATATTGCGGTGTGGGATGCTCGTTCAAGGCGGAGTTGCGCGGCGATCGGGTAGTCAGGATGGTGCCGAATCGCAACGGCCTGCCGAACCACGGCCATTCCTGCGTCAAGGGACGTTTCGCATGGGGCTACGCGACGCATTCCGACCGGGTGCTCAAGCCGATGGTTCGCAAACGAATCAGCGATTCGTGGCGCGAAGTTTCGTGGGATGAGGCGATAAACTACGCGGCGAGTGAGTTCAAGCGCATCCGGAAAACCTACGGCCGCGACGCGCTCGGCGGTATCACCTCCTCGCGCTGCACCAATGAAGAAACCTACCTGGTGCAAAAGCTGGTGCGGGCGGCGTTTGGCAACAACAATGTCGATACCTGCGCCCGCGTATGCCATTCGCCGACCGGTTACGGTTTGAAGACCGCTTTTGGTACCCCCGCCGGCACGCAGGACTTCGATTCGGTTAAGCACTCCGACGTGATCATGGTGATCGGCGCGAATCCCACCGAGGGGCATCCGGTATTCGCCTCGATCATGAAGCGCCGGATCCGTGAGGGCGCGCGCCTGATCGTTATCGATCCGCGTGCGATCGAGCTGGTGCGGTTGCCCCACGTCGCGGCGGACTATCATTTGCAACTCAGTCCCGGCACCAACGTTGCGGTGCTCAATGCGATGGCCCATGTCGCGGTCACCGAGGGGCTCGCCAATGAAGCGTTCACCGCCGATCGATGCGAAGCGAAAGAATACGCGGCGTGGAAAAAATTTATTGTTGAGCCGCGTAACTCTCCCGAGGCGGTGGCGGCGATCACCGGGGTGCCCGCCGAGCAGATTCGCGGGGCGGGGCGGCTGTTCGCGCAGGGACCGAACTCCGCAATCTATTATGGCCTCGGCGTCACCGAGCATAGTCAGGGCAGCACCGCGGTACTCGCGATGGCGAATCTCGCGATGGTGACCGGCAATCTCGGCCGGCCGGGCGTCGGCATTAATCCGCTGCGCGGCCAGAACAATGTGCAGGGCGCCAATGACGTCGGATCGTTCCCGCATGAGCTGACCGGCTATCGCCATATTTCAGATCCTAACGTGCGCCGTGAATTCGAAGCGGCGTGGGGCGTGACGCTCGATCCCGAGCCGGGGTTACGCATCCCCAATATGTTCGATGCCGCCCTCGACGGCAGCTTTCGCGGACTCTACATCGAAGGCGAAGACCTTGCGCAATCCGATCCGAATACGCATCACGTGGCCGCTGCGCTCTCAGCGATGGAGATCATCGTGGTGCAGGACCTGTTCCTGAACGAAACCGCGAAATATGCGCACGTGTTTCTGCCCGGCTCGTCGTTCCTCGAAAAAGATGGCACCTTCACCAACGCCGAACGGCGGATTTCGCGCGTGCGCAAGGTGATCGAGCCGCTTGCGGGCTACCAGGATTGGCAGATCACCGGTCTGCTCTCGAGCGCGCTCGGCTATCCGATGCAGTATGCCCATCCGTCGGAGATCATGGACGAAATCGCGCGTCTGACGCCGACCTTTTCGGGCGTGAGTTACGAAAAACTCGATCGTCTGGGCAGCCTGCAATGGCCGTGCAATGCCGAAGCGCCGGCAGGCACCACCGTGATGCATGTTGGCCAGTTCGTGCGCGGCAGGGGCCGTATGCTGGTGACGGAGTATGTGCCGACCGACGAGCGCACCACGCGCCGATACCCGTTGATTCTGACCACCGGCCGAATTCTGACCCAATACAACGTCGGCACGCAGACCCGCCGGACGCGCAACGGCCTGTGGCATCTTGAGGATCGCATCGAGATCAATCCACATGACGCCGAACAGCGCGGAATCATCGATGGCGACTGGGTCGAACTGACCAGCCGCGTCGGCACCACCGCGATGCGCGCGCTGATCACCGATCGGGTGGCTGCGGGCGTCGTCTACACCACTTTCCATCATCCCGAATCCGGCGCCAACGTCGTGACCACCGAGAATTCCGATTGGGCCACCAATTGCCCCGAGTACAAGGTGACGGCGGTGCAGGTGATGCCCACGCGGCGGATTCCCGAGCGTCCAACCGCGGCGCAGCTTATGCGGGTGGCGGAGGATCAAGTGGGCGAGTAGTGGACATCCATCATCTGGCCAGGATGGCCAACCAGATCGGCGAGTTCTTCGTCTCGGCCAACAGCGATAGCGAAGCCGCGACAATCTCAACCAGCCAGCATATACGCGGTTACTGGGATGCCCGGATGCGGCGTCAGATCGTTGAGTATGCGAAGACCGATGGCGCCGAACTGAGCGAAGTGGTCCGCGCCGCGATCCTCAAGCTGGAAACAAAGTAAGCGCCGCCTCCATTTCGATTTCCAATTCCTTGCGCCGCGTGGCGGAATTGGATTAAAGTCGGGTTTGCTTGAGTAGTTACGTCACTACCTAGTGAGAAATATCATGCGATTTGGAATGCGCGAAGCAAATCAGCAATTTTCCAAGGTGATGAAAATCGTGCGCGGCGGTCAACCGGTGGTCCTGACCGAGCGCGGGCGCCCGGTCGCGATGATCAATCCATTGCCGCCGTCCTGCAAGCAGGAGACCGCTATCAAACGACTCGAAGCGGAAGGAGTGCTGCGGCCGGCCGCCAAACCGGTAGCCATGCCTGCATGGCAGGCGCGCCCGCTCAAGGGCATCCCACTATCTCGAACGGTGCGTGAGGAACGCGATTCCTCCTGATGGCGGTGCAGTGGGCCTACTTCGATACCAGTGTTCTGGTCAAGCGCTACGTCAGGGAGGAGAACTCGCGCGAGGCCCGTGCGAGGTTGCGCAAGCACCGGGTTTTATCCTGTGCAATCGCTCCAGCCGAGGCAATTTCCGCCGTCTGCCGGCGGCGCTTGTCCGGAGATCTGGATGAAAAGAGTTTCAAGGCGATTATTGGCCGCCTGGAAAGTGATCGCGATTACTGGGAGCTGGTCGAACTGAAACCGGATTTGCTCGAGCGCGCCGAAGACGTAATACAGAGCGCGGGCGCACGCACCCTGGATGCGATTCACATTGCCGCCGCTTTGACAGTTCGCGAAATGATTGGCTTACGTTTGCTCTTCATTACCGCCGATCAGGCGCAAGCGGAGGCGGCGCGGCGGATGCGGTTGGAAGTCGTCGTACTCGCCTGACGCCGCCTCCACGCGGGCTAGCTTGCATGCGCCGTGCAATTGCGTGGCAATATGAAGCCTGGAGGCTGACAGCAGGCCCGATCGGTGAGCGATTTCGTCCATGATCGTCCGGCGCTCAAATGGCGCACCGGTGCGATCAGCTCATGGTCAAACCAGGTCGCGGACGTATTCCTACCGGCTATCAAAGCCGCCGCCCTTGAAAAAACTCAACGGTACACATGCTGCGTTGGGGGGGAGGTGGAGTTTAGTCCACGGCTGATTTCCTTCGAAACCGTGACTCTTTATCTGGTTCTTGCTCTTGGCCTTCTCACATTTACGTAGGGTAGGGAAGTCAGCGGCAACAGCCCACGTCCGATCGGGCGGCAATGGTTTAGATGGAGGGGTATACGGACGTGGAGAATCGAATTCAGGTGGAACAACAAGGAAATACCTGGCGGATGAGCGCGTCGGTTGGGCGTATGCAGGTAGAGGTTGCAGCAAAACACTTACGGCGAGAACTGCCAATCCGAATCGAATCATGACATTTTGTCCCTGAGCTTAATATGCAGCCCCTGTAACGGTAATACCTATATCGCTCCCCGCATCACCTATCGTCCCGACGCTCACCGTTATGCCTCCCGACACCTTTGAAGGAACCGGGATCGGGAAGGGAATAATGAGCTGATTGTCGCTGTTGCCGGGGACGAGACACCACCGAAATAAAGTGTTCCAGCGGCCAAACCGGCAACGCTTACATTCGCACATCCGCCGGTATAAGTGGGGCCAACGGTTCCCGTGATGACCAGGTTAGCGATGTGTATCTGCTTATCTAGTACGCCAGCAATACTACAGGAATTCCGCTGACCTCCAGCCCCAATGCCTGAACACAGTTCCGCGCCGCCAGCGATAGCTTGTGTCGGGACTGTCGCGGCAGCCTCACCCGAGTGGGCGAAGCCCAGGACACTTGTAATGAGAACCATGAAGATCGTTGCAAAAACCTCTGGTCGGCGCATGCTTTCCCTCCCGTAGTCTGCCTTACCTGGGATTTGCAATAACGGTACTCAATGCCTGGGGGGGGTGCCAAGGACTGAAAGCGTGATTTGCCCACAAGGAGAAGGGCCAAGCAGTTCAACTCTCCGACGACTTACTAAGTGACTGGTGCTAAGCTGATGGGGCTTCAGTATGAATGATTTCGTCCATGATCGTCCGGCGCTGAAATGGCGCGACGGCGCGGCGCGCGAGGAACTCGATCATCTCGCGGTTGAAGAACCGCTGGAGATTCGTCTTGGCGGCACGCGCTTTTCGGTCACCATGCGCACGCCGGGCCACGATGAGGAACTGGTGGCTGGGTTTCTGCTGACCGAGGGCTTTATCGCCCACGCCGACGAGATCGGCGAGATTCGCCGGGTGCGCGACCGCCGGGGCCATCCCGAACCCAATATCGTGGACGTAATTCTGCACGTGCCGGCTGATGCGTTGCGCAAGCGGCTCAAGCGCAATCTGGCGATTTCGTCCAGTTGCGGCCTGTGCGGCAAGACTTCGATCGATGCGCTCCGTCTGAGTCTTGAACCGCTTGAAGATGCAACGCTGGTGCGTCCGGATTTTCTGCTGAGTCTGGGAGCGGAAATGCGGGCGGCGCAGGAAATCTTCGCCAGCACGGGCGGACTGCACGCCGCGGCTCTGTTTCGAGTGCCGGGTATCGATAGCCTCGCAGCGGGCAATCCGCCGGTGGTAGTCCGCGAGGATATCGGACGCCACAATGCGGTGGATAAAGTGATAGGCTATGCGCTGGCGGCCGGGATGACACCGCTGGCGGGTACCGTCCTGATGGTCAGCGGGCGTCAAAGTTTCGAGATCGTGCAAAAGACCGCGGCGGCTGGCATCCCGATTCTGGCCGGGGTTTCGGCTCCCTCGTCGCTGTCAGCCGAATTAGCTGAAGAACTTGGTATCACTCTGATAGGATTTATGCGCGAGGGCGGGTTCAACGTATATTGTCACGCGGAACGTGTTATCACCAATTAACTGTTATCTATCACTCCATCGGCACGGCGCCCAGGTTGCCGTTCGCACACCGGCGCAGTAGTTTAAGTAGCTAGGGAAGAAGGAATTAGAACCTCGTATGTTCTTGCGCAAGCGGGCGCTCGAGCGCATCGCAAAGGAAAAAATCCTCTACGAGCGCCGCCAGGGCGGGGATATCGCGGTTTGCGTCGTTTATCCAAATATATACCGGCTGGGGATGGCCAACCTCGGCTATCAGGCCATCTTTCAGATTTTCGATTCCGATCGATTGGTAAGCGCCGACCGCGCCTTTTTGCCCGATCCCGATGAACGTGCGGTGCTCAAGGCGCGGGGCCAGATGCCGCTGTCGCTTGAGCAGGGCCGTCCGCTTTCCGATTTCGACATCCTCGCCCTTTCGATTTCATTCGAGACCGACTACCTCAATGTGGTTTCGATGCTGCGGATGGCGGGGATTCCGCTCGATCGGAGCGAGCGTGCCGGCCGCGGGTTCCCCTTGATCGTCGCGGGCGGCTCGGCCGTGTTCCTTAATCCTGAACCGATTGCGGATTTTATCGATCTGTTCCTGATTGGCGAAGGCGAGGAGATGGTGCCGGAATTTCTCGCCCGCTATCACGAGGTTCGAACGCTCGATGAAGAGCGCCGCCTGACCGAACTGGCGAAGGTTGAAGGTGCGTACCGGCCCGGCTACTTCATGCCGGTCTACGACGAAACCGGACGGATTGAAAAAGTCGAGTACAGCGGTCCCGGCAAGCCGATCGTGAACCGCCGCATGATCCGCGACCTCGATAGCTTCAACACCGCTTCGTTGATTCTCTCCGAAGAGTCGGTTTTCGGCGACATGTTTCTGGTCGAAGCCAGCCGCGGCTGCCAGTGGGGATGCCGCTTCTGCGCGGCGGGCTTCATGTATCGTCCGATTCGCTATCGCAGCCCAGAACGTCTGACGGCCGAAGCCGATCGCGGTCTGGCGCATCGCAAAGTAATTGGTCTGGTGGGAGCCGAAATGGCTAGCGTACCGGGGGTCGCCGGTATTGCTGACCATGTCGCCCGCAAGGGGGGCCGGCTCTCACCTTCTTCTCTTAAGGCCGATTGCATCTCGCCCGCGCTGGCCGCCGCCCTGTCGCGCAACGGCAATCACAGCGTGACCATCGCGCCCGAGGCCGGCAGCGAGCGGATGCGCAAGGTGATCAATAAAAATCTCACCGAAGCGGATATTCTGCGCGCGGCCGATCTGATGGTGGGCGAGGGCGTCGAGCAGTTGAAATGTTATTTCATGATTGGCCTGCCCGAGGAGCGCGACGAGGACGTGCTCGAGATTGCGCGGCTGACCGGCCGGATTCTGGAGCACGCGCGATCGGGCCGCCGCCGGGTTGGCCATGTGACGGTTTCGCTCAATCCGTTCGTACCCAAGCCATGGACGCCGTTTCAATGGGATCCGATGGAAAGCGCGCCCGCCCTCAAGCATAAGGTGGCGCTGCTGCGATCGGAGTTCGCCCGTGCCGGTGGCGGTATCGAACTTGACGCCGAATCGCCGCGCGAAGCCTATTTTCAGGCCCTGGTCTCGCGTGGCGATCGCCGTGTGGGATCGATTTTGCGCCACCTCGATCAGGGCGGATGTGATTCGGCGGGTGCCATATGGCACGAACTGCGCACGATTCACAGGGAAGCGCAGGCGGGAAAAGAGGGCGGCTTGCCCGATCCAGATTTCTTTGCGGCGCGCCGCTTCGGTAATGATGAAATCCTGCCGTGGGACTTCATCGACCATCGTATCCATAAATGGTTTCTGCTCTCCGAACGTAAGAAGGCTCACTATGAGCATCAGAGCAAACCATGCGACGTGACGCGCTGCACCGTATGCGGCGCGTGCTGACCATCTTCACCATCCGAGGGGAAAATGAAATACGAGGGGACCAGGGCCTGGCGTTATTGGCGCGCCAGCGTAGGAGTCATTGCGATCGCGGCGATGCTGACGCTGTCTATGCCGTCGCATGCGCAGGATGAGGGAGCCGATCCGGGACCGCCGCCTTCAGGGGGCGGGCCGCCGGCGACCACGATTGAACCCGCACCCGCCACTTCCGAGGCCCCGCTGGCAGCTCCGGTCGGAGTTCCGGCGGCGGCTAAACCGCGCCGTCGCAAAGTTCATCACGCGGCCACGGTGCATCATTTCCCGGTCGAAGCGGCTACCGCGCGGCTTCAATTGAAGAGCGACACGCCGATCTGCGCCAGTCCGGTGGCCGGCGCGCGATCAATCGAACGCGGCCAGGCGGGAAAATTTGTCGATGTGACCGGTATCACGCCTCATTGGCTGCGCGTTCGGCTCAAGAACGGAAAGGTTGGCTATGTCCGGCAGAAAGACGTCCGGATGGTGACGCCGGCGGATAAGTTCTTTCAACTGACAAGCGATGCGCCGGTGCGCGCGGAACCGAATCAGTGGGCGGCTAAACTCGCCGCGGTGCACCGAGGGCACGACGTGCATATCATCGGGATGGCTCTCAGTTACATGAAAATCCGCATGAAAAACGGGCTTGAGGGATACATCCCGACCACCGCGCTGGAGTAGTCCACGGGCGGTGGCTTATCGCAGCGGGTGAACCTCTGCACAAGTCTGTTTGTCATTCTGAGGCGCAGCCGAACAATCCGGCCGGTTTCTTCCTGCCCTCTCCCCCAGATCGGGGGAGAGTTGGGGAGCGGGTCACTCAGCGGTGCGCATGGGGCGGCGCGCCGCGCCAGAAAAGTTGCGAATCACGAACGCAACAGGTGCCCGATCGATTCGCGCTGCGCCCTGATGCGCCAAGGACCCTCACCGCCTCGCAAAGGCTTGCTCGGCCGCCTCTCCCGGCTCGTGGGAGAGGCTTTTCGGGCGAGATCTTTCAAACTCGCCTCGCGGAGGCTTCCTTGGAAATAACAACGAAGGAATGCCGTGATTCTTCGCTGCGCTCAGAATGACAACGCAAAGCAGCAATTCGGTGGATGCGGGGCGCGGCGCTGATTTGCCGTATGGGGCTAATGGAGCGAAGCGCTGCGCGTGGTCGACGTGGAAACCCTGGCAGGTTCCGGTGCCGGCACTTCCGTCAGGCTGGGTTCGATCACTACGCCGTGGCTGCCGAGTTTGTTGAAGTCGCTGAATCTTACCGGCCGGCTCTTGCCATGCAAGACATATTGCCGATGCAGAGCATGTTCAGCTCGGATAACGGTGCGCACGCGCAGGTAAATCACGCCTACGATCATCACCGCGATCACGGCTAAGATGGACCGTTGCACCATCCGTCGCACCGCGAGCCGGCGCTCGAGCGCGGCAGCGGGTCCATTGTTCACGTCTCCGCCGCCGAAATCTTCTTCAATCTCGTCTGATCGTCTGCTCATCAGCAAACCTCGGCGAAATCACTTCGCTGAGCTCGTTAGCAACGCAGCAACATCCCCGGTTGCGATTGATTATCCCGAATCTTATACCTGAATACCTTGCGCTACAAAATGAATTACGCGAGCCTCGGTTCATCGCGAAACACCGGTCTAGCCGTTGCCGATCGATAGCGAATCCGGTACGCCTGCCACGATGACCTCTGATGATCGCCGCGGATGGGTAATCGTCGCCAGCCTGTTTACCAATCTGCTGTTGGTGTTCGGCGCGGGGTTTTTCACTGCCGGAATTTTCTTCAGTCCGCTGCTCAAGGAATTCAATTGGAGCCGCGCGCAGCTTTCATCGGTCACCGCCGCGCTGCAGGCCACGCTGGGGATCAGCGCCCCGTTATGGGGATGGATACTCGATCGGATCGAGGCGCGATGGCTGATGGCGTCGGGTGCGGCGCTGGTGGCAATCGCATTCCTGGCGGCCAGCCGGATCGAATCCTTCACACCATTGTTTATCTGCTACGTCGCGGTTGGATTGGGGCTGGGAGCCTCGGGCCTGTTGCCGTCCTCATTGGTGGTGGCTAACTGGTTTCGCCGGCGGCGCGGAATCGCGATGGGTATCGCGATGGCGGGCACCTCGGTCGGCGGCAGCGTGATGACGATGGCGGCGCACTGGGCGATCGCGCATTACGGATGGCGCGCCGGTTACGTGTTGCTGGCCGCGCCGATGCTCCTGGTCGCGGTTCCCGTGATTCTGCTCAAAGTGCAAACCCATCCGCCGGATCGTCAGCCGGTAAGTGTGACAGCCAGCCGGGCCGCGCTGCCCGGATTGGAAATCGGACCGGCGCTGCGCACGCGTTCGTTCTGGATGGTCTTCATCATCCAGCTCTGCTTCGGTTACTTCGCCGTGGCTATCGTGGTCCATATGCCGCCCTACCTGATGGGTCTGGGATACGGCCCGGGAATCGCGGCTTTGAGCCTGAGCCTGGTGCTGGTCTGCTCCTCGGTGGGGAAACTGGTGATGGGCACGATCGCCGATCGCACCAGCGGCAGGGTTGCCGTAACTATCAATTTCGCGATCACTGCAATTGGATTTGCGATGTTTCTGGGCGCACGTTCGCCGGCGATTCTGGCCGCCTCGATTCCAATCTTCGGCCTGGCGATTGGCGCGCCGATCGCGCTGGTGCCATTGCTGACCGCCGAATGCCTGGGCCTGAAGCGTTTCGGATCGATCGTCGGCCTGACCAATATCGCGTATACGATTGGCGCGGGGCTCGGTCCGGTGCTCTCAGGACATATCTACGACGTGACGCACAGCTATGCCGAGGCATTTATAGTGTTTGCTTTGATGGCCCTGATCGGCAGCGGTGCCGCCAGCGCCTGTTTCCGGCTCGATGAGGAGCAGGCCCGTTTTTTGAAAATGGCCGTTCCCGCCGAATCGTAAGCGCCGAGCCTTCACGCGTCGGAGCCGATCGCTAATATACGGCGCACCTTGGCCTGGATATCCGGCGCGTTCAACACGTCGCTGATGATTGCCGCGGAATCCGCCCCGGCCTGAATCGTCTCCGCCATCCGAGCCTCGGTAATCCCGCCGATCGCCACAATCGGTATCCGTACAGCGGCCCGAACTTTACGCAGCGCCTCCACCCCTTGTCCCACAAGGGTCCGTTTTGCCCCGCCCGGGTACATCGGACCGAACCCGATGTAGTCGGCGCCGGCCGCCTGAGCCGCCGTTGCCTGTTCGACGCTATGGGTTGATAGCCCAACGATTCGGCCGGGGCCGAGCAAACCGCGAGCGGCTTCCAGCGGCAGATCGTCCTGTCCCAGATGGACCCCGTCGGCCGCGGCCAGTATCGCGATATCCACGCGGTCATTTACGATAAAAAGGGCGTTGGAATCGCGGCACATTTGCGCAATCGCACGCGCCGATTCGAGGAAGTCGCGCGTCGGGACGGCCTTGAGGCGAAGCTGGAGCATGCGCACGCCGGAATCGAGCAGGATGCGCGCCAGATCGACTGGATTGCGGGCGGCGGATGAATCGACGATCGCATAGAAACGGGAGCGCAGGGGGTGAAACGAAGTCATCGGCATCACTTGATACGCCATATGTAAAATAAGTCAGAGTCTACCAAAGCCCATGATTGCCGGGAGTAATCCACATTACCGCAGGATAAATTAGATAAACTATCTGTTTGCATTAGATTTTTTTATGGCTGCCCACGCAAATGCAGGTTGCTTGTGCTCGGTACGGCGGGTAAGGTTGCCCACAACGATGAGGGCGCAAACGGCATATCTGGTGTTAACCTTTCTTGGGGTAGCACTAACTCTGCCTTTTCGCGTTATGGCGCAACAGCCCATGCCTGGTATCCAGGTAACCGGGCGTATCGTGGTTGCCGCAGCTCCCAGTGATCCAGTGAAACAAGTTGCGGTGGAAGCGCCAGCCTGGGGCGAATCGGCCGCCGCAGCGATCGAGCAGAAATCGAGCTTTGATCATGCCGCTACCGTTAATGGCGCGCTGCCCAATTTCGTGCGCAGTAATCCCAGACCGGTCGCTCCTTTTCCAATCGTTTTGAATCATACCGTCCGGCGGTATGTCGAGGATATGCTGGCGCATCCCGGCGGGCTGGATGAGGCCTTTGCGCGCAGCAGACCGTACTTCACGCAGATGGTGCGGGTGCTCGAGCAGAATGGGTTGCCGCCGGATTTGGTTTATCTGAGCTTCGCCGAAAGTTGTTTCACCAGCGATGGCGCCGGACCCTGGCAGCTCAGCAAGGCCACCGCGCGAAGATTCGGGCTGGTGGTGAATAACACGGTCGATGAGCGGCGCGACCCGATCAAGTCCACCCGCGCCGCCGCCGAATATCTGGCCACGCTGCACGACGAAACCGACGATTGGCATATCGCGTTGATCGGATGGAACAAGGGCGAGACCGTGCTCGATCGCTTCCTGGGCCTGCGCGGGATCGATTACAACCGTTTGCTCGCGCAACTTCCGCGCACCACCAGCGCGCTGATGAACCGCTTCATGGCGGTGGCCGTGATTGCTCATCATGCCCGAGACTACGGGCTTCAGGCCATCACCTTCACCATGCCGCCCTCATACCGGATGGTGCGGGTTGCGCCCGGCACCTCCTTGCGCACGATCGCGACGCAGCAGGGAACCTCGGTCGACCGGCTGCGAGAGTTGAATCCGGCGCTGCTGCGCGATCGCGTGCCCCAACGGACCGCCGGCTTCGACGTCCGCGTTCCTGTTGCGACCAAGGCCGCGCTCTAGCTGTTCACCGTTACCTGCCTCTGAAATTCCAATCGCAACGACGTCTTCGCGATGTTTCTGATCGGGAGGCGGCCCGGCTATGCTTGGTTCAATCATGATTAGTGTGGATGAAGCGCTTGCGCTGGTATTGGAAAATGTTGCGCCGCTCGGCCGCGAGCGCGTGTCGATTCTGAACTTGCGCGATCGGGTGCTGGCCGAGGAGATTCGCTCGCCCCGGGAAATTCCCGCCTTCGATAACTCCGCGATGGACGGTTACGCGGTGCGCGCCGCTGATGTGTCGTCGGCCGCCGCGGGCCACCCGGTGCGGCTGGCGGTCACTGAGACTATCGCGGCGGGTGCAATGCCCTCGAAAACGGTCGGGAACGGTCAGGCGGCCCGGATCATGACCGGTGCGCCGATACCCGAGGGCGCCGACAGTATCGTTCCGGTCGAGCGCACGCGTGGCGAGGGTGATACGGTCGAAATTCTGGCCGCCGCCGAAGTGGCCGCTTTCGTGCGGCCACGCGGCGAGGATCTACGCCGGGGCGAGGTGGTGCTCAGTCCAGGAAGAAAATTAACCTCCGCCGATCTGGGCACGCTGGCCTCGCTCAATCGCGCGATGGTTTACGTCTATCGGCGTCCGCGGGTGGCGATAATCGCGACTGGTGACGAACTCGTCGATATCGACCAAATTCCAAGCGGGGCGCAGGTGATAAATTCGAGCGCCTACGGCTTGTTTGGCGCAATCGAGGCGGCGGGCGGCGAGCCGGTGATGTTGGGGATCGCGCCGGATCGCGCCGATGAAATTCGCGCCCGGCTCAAGGAAGCGTCAAGCTTTGATATGGCGCTGTCGACCGGCGGGGTCTCGGTAGGCCAGTTCGACCACGTCAAGGGCGGCTTGGATCAGATTGGGATGCGCGAGTTGTTCCACGGCGTCGCCCAGCGCCCCGGCCGTCCGCTCAAGTTCGGTTTGATCGAGGGCCGCCCATTCTTCGGCTTGCCCGGCAACCCGGTCTCCACCATGGTGTGCTTTTACCTTTATGCGCGGGCCGCGATTCGGAAAATGAACGGCATCACCCCCGACCGGCTTGGTCTGCCGCGAATCTCGGTCCGCTGCGCGGTGGATATCAAAAAGGCGAACAATCTGACCGAATTCGTGCGGGTCATGGTGGAACGCAAAGATGGCGAATTACTCGTCCGTCCGACCGGGAACCAGAGTTCAGGAGCGCTGAGTTCGCTGTCGAGGGCCGATGCTCTGTTAATCGGTCCGGCCGCGGATAATCCACTCAAGACCGGCAGCTATCTGACGGCGCTGGTGCTCGATCCGGAAGGAGTGACGGATACGGAATCATGGCTGGAGGCGCGCCACCGCCGCCAGAGCCATTGAACGGCCAGGGTCAACAATGACCCGGCGGCCAAACAGGCGACCACCAGGCCGGAAACGTTGATGCTTAGTTGCACTCCGAAGGGAAGCATTCGGAAGCTGACCGGCGCCAGCCGCGAATTGGCGTAAATTATGTATAGGAGCCACAGCACGATTATCGCGCTGACGATGAACTTGGGATTTTTCAGGAACGCCGGCATCACCATGTCTCCAATCCGCAGCTTGGCAAAAGCTTGGACAGTTGCACCCTGCTTGTCAACGCATCGCGTAATCCGCGATGCCGCGGGAAGCGGCCATTCCAGATGAAATTCAGGGTCGGCAACGGTTTTGATTTCCATCCGCTGCGGAGCGGACGCAAGTTGATTCTGGGCGGAATCGAAATTGCGCACGAAACCGGACTGGACGGCCATTCCGATGCTGATGTGCTGGCGCATGCGCTGGCCAACGCCATCCTGGGGGCGCTCGGACTGGGGGACCTCGGTACTCACTTCCCGGATAACGATCCGCGTCACGCCGGGGCTGACAGTATCGACCTGCTCAAACGGGTATGGACGCTGGCCTGCGATCGTGGATGGCGGCTCGGCAATGCCGACCTCACGGTCTTCGCGCAGCGGCCCCGGCTCAAGCCGTTCGTTGCCGCGATGCGCGATCGATTAGCGGGCGCGCTCGATGCCGACCCCGCCGAGCTGAACATCAAGGCCGCGAGCCCCGAAGGACTGGGCGCGCTAGGGCGGGGCGAAGGGATGGCGGCCGCCGCGATCGTGATGCTGGTCAGCGAGCGAGACCCTGATTCACGCTGAGCGCAGGGCCAGATCATCGGCGGCGATGCGCTAGCGCATCACCTGGGTGAGTCCGCTCGGCATGCTGTAGCGCGCGATGTCATCGTAGTTGACCCCGTCAAGGTGCCTGCATTCTTCGTCGCTGAACTGACCGCGGCCATCGGGCCCTGCCGTCATGAATGCGCTCATGTGCGAGGTGTCCAGATTCCACATCACCTCGATCGCGTTGCCGTTGCTAAGCTGGACGCCCTCGTGCGGCACCGCAGTGGCGATTCGACTGGCCATCTGAAGCTTGAACAGCTTCATATGCGGATTGTAGATATCCTTCCAGAAGATCACGAAAGCGGATTTGTCCACGTACATGATCTGTTTGCCGTAACAATAACCGGATTGTTGCGACGGGATGCGCCGCGTATCGATTACGTAGGTATCGCGGGTTTCCCATTTTCCAACCTCAGGTTTCGGAAAATAGAGCGGGTAATAGTTGGCAAGCTGGCCATAGCGGTGCGGGTCGGAGTTGGTCAGCGCCAGGATTCGCTGATCGCGTAGGAAATGGGCCTCAAAGCGCGCGATGCCTCCGCTGAAGCCGGTAAAGTCGTCCGGCGTGAAATCGCTGCCCGCCACCGGCGCGCAGCGGCTATTGGTCGAACCGCGCAGAACGCGCCGAAGCTGCGGCACGAAGATATACACGTCTTCGGCTTTGGCCGGATCGATATAATAAATCGTCAGAAACGCAGTATAACGCTGCTGCTCGGGCGCGAGCACCATCGAGAACTGACTATAGTCGATACCCTGGGCGCGAGGATCGTTGATCGGCTGACTCGCATCGCTTATATGGCTCAGCCGCCGGAACACATCCTCGTAACGGGCGCTGGTGACCTGATGCGCGGAATTTATCAGGTACTGGTAGTCGTCGTTGCCGCAGTAGAGATAGGGGATTGATCGGTACCAGAAATCGACCAGAATTTTGTACCCCTTCTCGGGTTCGGCGGGATTTGGGAATGGAGACCCGGCGACATATCCGGTGATCGTACGGCCACCGCCGGAAGTTTCCTTGATCCGCACCAAATTGCTGTATTTCTCGGTGTTCCGGACATATTCCTCGGGCAGTGGGTAATTGTCGGTTGCGCCGACCTCCATCCGAAAATCCGCCGGCATTTTCCAGAAGTATTGCCCCTCGAACAGCGCCTGCATCCCTTGCGGCATGAATTGCTTGTACTGCTGCCAGTTGGCGAGCGTGATGATCGTTCCGGGCGGAATCGAACTTTCATCGGCGGCCGTGGCGGCCATCGGCGACAGCATCAGACAGATTGCGATCGCGGCACCAAGCGCTGTGAACATGCGATAAATTCTCATTCAATCATCCTGCTTCTTAACGGGGCTTAATTTAATTTAACTAAATAGCGCATTTTAGCAATTAAGAATGCTGATTTAGATCAACTATCGATAAAAAGACAATCCGGAGATAAAAGAGACTCCAGCCGGGACAAGGGTTGCGCGATCACCATTACGCGGTGCACGATAGTGAAGCCATCGAGGGGCGGCCAGATCTCCGGCATCCGTCGTGCTGTTCAATTCCTACGCGTTTACCTTTGCTTTTTTGCCGATCGTACTGATCCTGTTTGGATTGTTCGCGCGATCGGGCCGCCAATTGCTGACCGCAGGCTTCGTCATTTTGGCCTCGCTGTTTTTCTATGGATGGTGGAATTGGCATTACCTGTTTCTGTTCGGTTTTTCTATCGGGTTCAATTATTTGTGGTCGCTGATACTGGCCCCAGCCGATCAGGATATCGCTGATACCGCTAGCCGGGTGCGCCGGCGCCAAATGCTGATGGGAGCCGGCGTCGCGGTCAATCTCGCGCTGCTCGGCTACTTCAAATATCGGAATTTTTTTGTCGGCAACCTGGGCGCCGCGCTCGGTACGCATTGGAACCTGCCGCCGCTGGTATTGCCGCTGGCGGTTTCGTTCTTCACCTTCGAGCAGATCACCTACCTGAGCGCGTCCTTTCGCGGTGAACCCGGCACCGGCGATTTCACCAGCTACTGCATGTTCATCACGTTCTTTCCTCATCTGATTGCCGGCCCGATCGTCCGCTATAGCGAAATCTACCCGCAATTCAATCGTCATACGCGTTTTGAGCTATCGGCCGCGAACCTCACCGACGGCTTGATGATTTTTGCCATCGGACTGTTCAAAAAGGTGATAATCGCGGATACGTTCCGCGACATCTGCAATCCGATATTTGCCCACGCCGGACCTTTCTCGTTCGGCGATGCTTGGGGTGCCGCGCTCGCTTTTTGCCTGGAAATTTATTTTGATTTTTCCGGTTATTCCGACATGGCAATTGGAATTGCGCGGATGTTCGGGGTCAAGTTTCCCGAGAACTTCGATTCTCCTTATCAGTCCCGCGATCTGATTCAGTTCTGGCGGCGATGGCATATCACGCTATCTTTTTTTCTGCGCGACTATCTGTATATCCCGCTCGGCGGCAACCGCCGCGGGGAGGCCCGTCACTATCTCAACCTGATGGCCACGATGGTGCTTGGCGGCCTGTGGCACGGCGCAAACTGGACCTTCATCGTATGGGGCGCGCTGCATGGATTGGGTCTGTCGCTGAATCACGTGCGCCGAAAATCCGCCTGGAAACTGCCCGCTCCGGCCGCTTCGGCGGTGACTTTCATCTTCGTCACTATCGCATGGGTATTTTTCCGCGCACCGACCTTTAGCGAAGCCGCGAATCTGCTGCATGCGATGGCAGGGCTGTCGCATTCCACGGTGGTCCATAAATATTCGATTCATGCCCATCAACTGGCGAGAATCGCGATCGGATTGGCAATAGTGCTGTTTTTTCCGAATCGCCAGAAGTTACTCAGCCGCCAATGGTCGAGCGATTGGGCTTACGCCGCCGCCTTCGCGATTCTGATGGCGGCCAGTACCATGACGATGGCCAATCCTCCGCCATTTATCTATTTCCAGTTCTAAATCCCGGGCCCGCAGATGAAGCGCCGTCTTTTCCTGATGCTCGCAGCGTGCGCTGTGCTGACGCTGAGCGGTGCGCTGGCCAACTTCTTACTGAATCCATATGGCATCTGGAATACGCGGCTGATCGACCCGATTTTCCGCAAACCGAAGGACGAGCACATCGCGCTTCCCTATGCGATCCATCGCGACGGCCTTTCGACCCTCCTGGTCGGCACCTCGCGGGTGGTGTTCGGGATGCGCATCGATCAGTTGACCGCCAATGGAATCGTCAATGGCGGCGTGCGGGCGGCGAGCCTGCGCGATTCATGTGCGGTGGTGCAGAGCGCGTTCGCCAATCCTCATCTCAAGCGAATCGTTTGGGGTCTCGATTTTTTCCAGTTCAATCAGGGCTGGAATCCCGCCGATCCTGAGTTTCAACGCAGGTTCAGCGGTGGACCGGGCGTGGTGATCGAGGATGCTCTGCTGAGTCTGGCGGCGCTCGACAATGGTATCGACGATTTCAAGCGCATGCTCCGCGGGCGCGCAAGGCTTCCAATCACCGCGACTGCCCCCATCCCCTGGCCGCCCGATACCATCTGCCGTCAGTTTGCGGCGCAGCGCAGTCAAGGCCTGGTGGCGATGAGTTCCGAAGCAATCGTCCGGCAAATCGAGATTTTACCGGGGTATCAGAACTATCGCTGGTCGGATGAGTTCTGGCGGCTATTCCGCGCAACTATCGATCAGGCGCAGCGGCGCCGGGTGCAGATGATCCTGTTCGTGCCGCCGATGAGCGAATACGAGCTGGAAGTTATCCGGCGCGGAGGGCTGTGGAGCGACTTCGATAGCTGGAAGCGCCATCTGGTGACGGCCGGGCCGGTGTGGGATTTTTCCGGTTACAACCGAGTGGCGCGGGCGGGCGATTTCTACAGCGACGTGATGCATCACAAGCCGCCGGTCGGCCAGACACTGTTGCGCGATCTGCTCGGGATGCCGCTGCCGTCATGCGATGGGATCGCGCAAACGCTCAACGCTGGCCGGGTACGCCTTGAGCAGTCGAATATCGACAACGCAATCGCGGAGCAGGACCGTGCGATGATGGAAACCGCGAGCGACCAATCGCGCTACAGCCGGCTGGCGGCGATCGGCATTAAAGCGCGGCAGGACCGAGCCGCAGCTAATCTCCGGGCCTCGTTTTAAATTGACGAGCCGGATGAGCTAGCTGAGCAAAATCGCGACTTGCTGGGTCGACAAATCGTACCGTCCGCCCGCAACCATCAACACCTTCTGCGCGATCAGATGGCGGAATGGATCTTTCTTCCGCAGCCGATCGGCCTGCATCAGGACGTGTTGATCGGTTGCCACCGGAACCACCTGCGCCGGATCGCGGGGATCGCCGCCGGATTTTCTCACCAGCTTGCGGGCCCGCCGGACCGCAGGGTAAATCAATTCGACGAATTCCGGGGCTTTACGCGGATAACTGGCAACCGCCGCCTTTACCGCTCCGCAATCGGAATGCCCGAGCACGAAGAGAATGAGCGAGCCTAGAGTTTTCGTGCCATAGCCGAGGCTCTCCTCCACGATCCGGGCCGCGCTGTTGCCGGCCACTCGCGAGACGAACAAATCGCCGAGACCCTGATCGAAAAGCAGTTCGGGGGGAACGCGAGAATCCGAACATGACAGGATCGCGGCGAATGGGGTTTGAGCATTGGACGCTACGCAGTCGCGGCGGGTGGTATCCTCGCCCGGATGCTGCTGGGTCTGAGTTGACCAGCGCGTATTGCCATCGGTCAGCGCAGTGAGCGCGTCCTGCGGAGTGGTTGGCCGGTTTGGATTACAGATAGTGCCCAAAACTGGATCGGCGGTTGCAGTTCCTTTAGGTAATAGCGCGAGAATACCCGACAAAGCGCCGAGTCGCAGCACATTCCTACGGGTTAGAATTTGTGTGTCTGTCAAATTTCCCTCTCCGGTTTCCGCTCCAAAGTCGTCAACCTTCATTTGGATTTTTTCGTCGCCGATTGCGTGGGTCGAACAGCTTGTCCCATGTTCATATTCTTAGCCACGATCGCTCCGATGATAATTACGAAAGCCGTTAATCGCACCAAAAAAATCAAATTCTGGCTCTCCTGTTCGACTTCAAGCAAAGCCGATAATGCCTGGTTGAGAGCCAGCAACCAAAATGCAGCGGCAAAGGCTGGAAACAGCTTATCTCCTGTATGCGTCCAAAAGCGCAGAAAAAATAGTCCTGAAATTATATAGCCCATGGCAATTACACCAGAAGAAAAAAGCATCATAAATCTACTCCGTATCCCAGATAAAGCCATAGATTAAAACTGCAACTGCGGCGAAAGCGGTCAAATTTCTTAGCCATCGCAGATCAACGTTGGGAAAAATCACCAAATCGATGAACAGCAGAAGATTGTTTGCCGCCAATCCGACAAAGCACAGAAAACTCCAGAACATCAGCCGATTGCGAGTCGCCCGGTAACTGCGCATCAACAGCAGCATACAAACGAAACTGGTCGCGATGCATAACAAATAGACGATGGTTAGAAGCAGTCGCATGGTATTTAACGCCGCTTGAATTTGAAGGCGTCGGCGAAGCTTTGAATGCGATGTTTGGGGGAGTTGACGATCGCATCTATCATGGCCACTGGGCGAACCGCATAAAGTTTTGCGATTTGATCCACTAATTCATGGAGCGCCGAATTCGCAGCGCTGTATCTGAACTTCCCTGGTGAACTTTCTATCACTAGACCGAACTGTTGGAAATCCTGAATAATCCTCCCGACAATCAAATCGCTGGCGCGCAGTTCCTGCGTCAGCTCATCGATCGCCCAAATTCGATCGCTTTTTTGACGCATCAGAAGCAGCAATTCCAAGGACCATACGGACCTGAGATACGCCCGTACAAAACTCATCACCTCGGCAGAAAATGCGCCTGAATCTTCAACCATCACGGAACATCCGACAGGATTGGAGGCCGGACAATTGAAGAATGAGTGTGCCTGCTAAAAATAAAAAATCAATCGCCCTTGAAGACCGGTTTGCGCCGGTTCAGGAACGACGACACGCCCTGCCGAAAGTCCTCGCTGCCATAGGCGCGCCCGATCAGATCGCGATCGTCGATCGCGCGCCGTTGAGCCTGAATTCTGCCGATGGCCGCTTTGGTCACCTCAAGCGTAATTGGCGCGTGCGCCGAGATTTCGAGCGCAACTTTCTTCGCGTGGTCGAAAACCTCTCCATCTGGAACCACTTCGTTCAGCAGTCCCACAGCTTCGGCCGATTCAGCGTCGCATAGGCGCGCCCGATAAATTAGTTCCTTGGTCCGGCTGGGTCCGAGCAAATCGAGCAGGCGGGCATAGTTCGCAATCGAGAGGCAATTCCCGAGCGTACGAGCGACCGGGATACCGATTTTAGCGCTCGCGCCGCCGTAACGCAGATCGCAAACTATCGCGAGCGCCGCGCCCGCGCCCACCGCATAGCCTTCGATTGCCGCGATGGTGGGTTTGGCGACCGCCTCAAGCCTGCCGGTGGCGGCTTCGAGCCGCCGCTCATACGCAATACCATCGTCGGCGCCGGTAAAATTTTGAAACTGCGAAATGTCGGTTCCGGCCGCGAAGGCCTTGCCGCCCGCTCCCTGAAGAATCATGACGCGAATTTCTGGATCGTTATCGACCCGCTCGCAAACCTCGATCAGTGAATCGTACATCGCCCAGGTCAGGGCGTTGAGCGCCTGCGGGCGATTGAGGGTAACGATCGCCAGCGCACCCTCGCGATCGAAGAGCAGTTCGGACTCGGCCATCGAAATTGCCTTTCCAGATCAGGGGCACGCGGATGTTTCCTCGTGCCTGGCCTTCCCCGCGTCCGGGCGCGGGGAAGGTTGGGAATCATCCGACTTCGGTTTAAGCCAAAACTAATGCAGCGGCGAAAACGAGGCCGGCGCCACCAGCATGTTTTCCTGCTTAATCAGGAATTCCGCGGTGCTTGGCGGCCAGATGCCCTGCTTGACCGCATCCTGACGGACAGATTCGCGATGGGCGAAATCGCGGTAGGCCCAGATGTGAACCCATCGGCTGAGCGTGCCGGTTTCGCTGAACCAGGCGCCAACCAGGGGCGACAGCTTGATGCGTGGCTCAATCTTCTCGGACCAGCGCTTGATCACCTCGGGAATCGTACCCGCCCGGTAGGTGTAGGTGCGGATTTCGTAAAGAGCGCCGAGTTCCCGCGGCTCGATCGGGGGCGAAAACGGCGCCGCGGTCAGAAAATCCACCTTCATCTCGACCACGTATTCAAGCGTCTTCGGCGGCCAACCCTTCTCGTTGGCCAGTTCGGCCCGCACTTTTTCGCGATGGGCCATGCTGTCATAGGGCCAGATGTGCACCACGGAGTTGAGCGTGCCGACCTCCGTATGCCATAAACCGCCCAGTTTGGAGTATTTGCTGCGTACCGCCATCCCCTGCCCGATTAGCTCTTCCACTGCCGGTACGCTTCTGGGCTTCAATTGATACTGCCGCATCTCAACGATCATGATCAGCTCCTATCCGATGTATTGGCGCCGTGATGATACTCCGGCGCCGGCCATTAGGACTAACCCGCGAATAACAAAAACCTGGCCGAATTGGGAGTGGCGCTCCAAACCCGCTATTCAACCGCCGCGATTGCGCGCATAGAGTAGGGCCACGGGTGGATATCCGCACAGGGAGGGTGCTCCAATGCCGGCGATTAAGGAAGGAGATCGCGTACTGTTGATCGATCGCAAGCTGTTTCGCGATGACAACACGCGCATCTTTGTCGGGGTGGTTGAAGAGTATGACGACGGGGTGGTACGGGCGCGGGGCTATTCGTTTCATGTCAGCTCCTACGAAATCGCCGGCACTGAACGGCACAGCGAGGAGCGATCGCGAGTCATATCGCTTTTCGCGGGCGACGTGATGTACATCCTGCCGCGCGAAATCGAAATCGCGAAGCTCCAGATCCGGCGATCGCCCAAGACGCTCACGCTGACCGATAATCTGGCATACAGCATGGATCTGACCGAGTTGATGCTGCGCGCCTAGTTTCTGCGCGGCGCGAGAGTCTCGATCAGCATTGCAATGCTGGCTGCGGTTTCGTCCGGATTGTCGAGCGGTACATGATGGAACGCGCGTGGAATTTCGCCCACGATCGATCCGCGAATGCGGCGCTGCATCGCGCGCATCGCGTGCGGGCTGATAAGCGTGCTATCGGCGCCGCGCAGGATCAGCGTCGGAGCCGTGATGAGCCGCAGTTTTGGACGCGACAGGCTCGACCCCACCATTCGCCGCCAGGCCCGCGTCTCCGGGTCGAAACGAAATGCCCATTTGCCATTGGGTAACTGCTCGGCGCAATCGATCGCGAGCCGCTCGATAGCTGCGCGCGACAGGTAGGTCTGCGGCGGCACCAGCCGAAAACGCCCAACGATAGCCGCAGCCGAATCAAGTTCGGGCCGGCCACCGCCGCGCGCCCGGCGGCGCCATCGCCACATCAGCCGGCGCCACAACGGCGGCGATCCGTGCGGCGCGTCGATAATCACCAGCGCCGCTATCAACTGCGGGTACAGGCTGGCCGTCCATTGCGCCACCGCACCGCCCATCGAATGTCCCACCAGCACCACCGGCGAGCCGATCTGCTCGATGAATTTGCGCACATCGTCCACGTACGCCGGCGGTCCATAGTGCGCCGGTCGTTCCCATTGACTGCGCCCGTGTCCGCGGAAGTCGAGCGCGATCACCCGCCCATGAGCGGTCAACTGCGGCGCAACCGCGTCCCACCAATGCGTGTTCGCGGCGCCGCCATGAAGTAACAGGATGGTTCGTTCGCGGGCCTCGCTATCCCACTGCACATAGTGAAGGCGCAGTCCGTTGATCTCGACAAAGTGATCGCTTGGAGTTAACTGTTCCGCCGCCGCCTGCTTCATAATCGAATGATAGAGGAGCGCGCCGCCGCTAAGAATAGTTCGCGACCAGATTGGCTTTCTTCTCGCCGTCCGGATGGTAAGCTTTCACGCCCATGAGCTGGCGCAAATCAGAGCTTCGAAATTGAAGCGATTTAGCAGCATAGTTTCAACGGTCGCGATTCTGATCGCGATCGCATGCGTGGTGCCCGGCCGCACGCGCGCCCAGGAACCGCCGATGGATAGCGCGGCGCAACCGACGCCGGTCCCCGATGCCGCGCCGCTGATGCTGGGTATTCACCCGTTCCCAAGCTACGGATCCGCGCCGTTGACGGCGGGCTTTATCCTGGACGCGCCGCTCGACGCGGATGATCAAATTGTGTCCTATCTATGGAACTTCGGTGATGGGCAGGTCTCGACCAGACCGCCGAATATTTTATTCCATACGTTCAAAAAACCCGGCTCGTACATTGTGACGGTGAGTATCGCCACCGCCGCGGGCCGAATGGGCACCGCGATGGCCGGCGTGATTGTTGCGCCGGCCGCCCGTTAGAACTTCTCGGTGAACGGCCGCACCTCAAGCTCCATGGTCCAGGCGCTGCGATCCTGATGCGCCAGATGCCAATAGGTTTCGGCAATCGCAGCCGGCTTTAACATCTGATCGGCGGTAAGCTGCACCGCTCGCTGCCGTCCCGGTATATCAATCGCGCCGTCGATATTGACCCAGGCGCAGTGAATGCCTTTGGGACCGAGATCGCGCGCCATCGATTGCGCCAGGCCGCGCAATGCAAATTTGGCCGGTCCAAAAGCGGCCGATCGCGGACCAGCTTTCATCCCGGCGGTCGCGCCGGTGAAGATCATCGTGCCGTGACCGCGGGCGATCATCAAGTCGACCACCTGCTTGACGCACAGGAACGCGCCCATCGCATTGGTGCGCCAAGTGCTTTCGAACTGAGCCGGCGTGATCTCGGTCACTCCGCCCCAGGTGCCGCTGCCGGCGTTGTAGAGCATCATCTCGACCGGCCCCAGGTCCGCCTCGATCTGCTCGAAGCCCGCTGCAATCTGGCCCGCATCGGCAACGTCGGCCGCAACTTCGAGAATGGTGGCGCCGCCGGTGCGGATTTCGCCGGCGAGCTTTTTTAGATAATCGGCGCGGCGGGCGACGATCGCCACCGCGTATTCTTTCGAGAAGCGATGAGCGAGCGCGGCTCCCAGTCCCGGCCCGACCCCTACCACCACCGCTACTGGACGCTGGTTCTTTTCCGATGCCATAAAAATGCCTCCAGCCGAATTGCCGGCTTCGATTCAGGGCCGGATATAAAAACTGCTTTTTACCATAGCGCAGGTTGGTGACTAAAGCAGGCGCGTGCTAAGAGATGCGTGCAAGATTTGGAGACCAAACCGAGTATCTGAACTTGGGGAAAATGTATTGGCAATGGCAGGGCATCGCATTGGCCGCGGCAATGGCTGCAACGGCGGCCGTGATCGGGTGCGCCGACGAGATGGCGCAGGAGAACGCCAACCAACTAAAGCAGGAGCAGAGCCAGATCGAAGACCTGCAACATCAAATCGATGCGCTTAAGCAGCAACAAGGTCAGTTTTACGCCCTAAGCTCGCAGGTGGCGCCGGGTGGATGCGATCACGGCGTGATGCATGACGCCACCAAAAAAGGCGAGGATAAGCTGGCGGCGCATGATTACGAAGCCGCGCTCGATTACTACCAGGATGCCGCCTCCGCCTGCCCCAACGACGCCAGCGTCGAATTCAATCTGGCGCGGGCCTACGAAGCTATGGGCGATCGCGATCAGGCGACCGTCCACTATCGGCGTGCGGCAAAGCTCGGCAAGGGTAAGCAGGCGGCGCTGAGACGGCAGGCGCGGCAGGCGATTTCAAGAATCGCGGCTGGACATTAACTCCGGTTGCCAACCGACGGGCCTTTTCCCATGAGCGATCCATTCAGTATCGAAGGCAAGGTGACGATCATAACAGGCGGCGGTACCGGACTCGGCGCCTCGATGGCGCGCGAATTCGCGCAACGGGGCGCGCCGGTGCTGATCGCGAGCCGCAATGCCACCCATCTGGAGCCGGTGCGCGATGAAATTCGGCGGGCGGGCGGGCGTTGCGAGATGAAGGTGATCGATGTGCGCGAGGCCGCCCAGTGCGACGCGATGGTCGCCGAGACCGTCGCGCATTTCGGCCGGCTCGACGTTTTGATCAACAATCATGGCGCAAGTATCGCCAGTCCCAGCCTCGATCTGTCGCCCAATGGATGGAAGGCGGTGGTCGATATCAATCTGAGCGGCACCTTCTTCGCCTCGCGCGCCGCCGCCCGGCAATTCATCGCCCAGAAACGCGGCGGAAAAAGCGGCGGATCGATAATAAATATTTCCTCGCTTGCCGGTGTGCTGGGGTCTGCGACCATGACTCCCTATGGAGCTTCGAAGGCGGGTGTGATCAACCTGACCATCTCGCATGCCAGCGAATGGGGCGAGCATGGAATCCGGGTGAACTGTATCGCGCCTGGGCCGATCGATACCGAGGGCGCCGCCGCTCGCACCTGGCCCAATCCCAAAGTCCGCGCGGCGGTGGTTCGTTCGCGCGCGTTGGGCCGTTTTGGACAGCCGGGTGAGGTGGCATGGCCGTGCATTTTTTTGGCATCGGAAGCCTCCAGCTACATTACCGGCGCGGTTTTGATGGTCGATGGCGGCACGGCATATCGCTACCGATCCGAATAAGTCGCCATCGATTGCAGTGAATAAAGGCAATTCACTTGTAATCAATAGCAGGTTGCGCTAAAAACCACGTACAATTTTGACACAGTGGGCAAGGAGAAGAGCGATGCGAAGTGGGTTAAGTAGAGTCGGCATAAGTCTTTTGGCGTTTGCAAGTTTCGTTTTTGTTTCAGGAACGGTTTATGCCGGACCGGACACCATCTCCAAATCTCAGGTCCAGGAGGGCTTTCGGATCTCGCCTATTCCGAAAAACCGGCTCAGTATGCACGGAAAGAATCACGATCTGGTTGGGCTTGGGAGCTATCTGGTAAACGGCGTGGGCGATTGTTCTGGCTGTCATTCGTTTCCGCAGTACACGGATCTTGCCGGCGACCCATTCGCATTAGCGACTCAGGACAAAACCCACATCATTTCCGCTCATTACAATACGGCTCATTATCTGGCGGGCGGTCAGTGCTTCGGACCGTTCATGGCCAGGAATATCACGCCTGACATCAGCACCGGTCTGCCCGCCGGCCTCACTTTTGCCGATTTCGTAACCGTGATAAGAACCGGCGCGGACGTGGAGTGCGAGAACGATCCCACGGACCCGATTTGCGCGATCGAACCGCCGACTCCAGTATTGCAGGTGATGCCGTGGCCGACGTACCACAACATGACCGATCGCGATCTGAAAGCGATCTACACCTATCTGAGCACGCTGCCTCATGCTGAGCCCTGCAACACGCCGGCCGATGGCTGTCCGGGATTTTCTGGCGCCGCCGCGAGTTCCTCGACTTACGCTTATGTCGGCACTGCCGATTGTCCGAATCCGGCTCCGCCGCAGTAGCGCCGCGTACCTCGCTTCGAGTTAGCGCGAGATAACGATTGAAGGTTGACGCTCACGATTGGGCGTCAACCTTTTTTTTGGGAATCAATATGACGCGCAGCTTATTGTGAACTGCTCTCCAATCCTTCAGCTTGTGCGTGACAAAATCTCTGTGTTATCGGGGAAGCGATATACCTTCGTGGCAGGGGACTGTGCGAAATGATGCCGGACCACGCGGCAAATGGATGAGAATCGTCGTCGATGAGTAACGAACCGCGTTATCTGGAACCGCGTTATCTGATAATTCACGGGCATTTCTATCAACCTCCACGCGAAAGTCCCTGGACCGGCCTGATCAATCAGGAGCACGGCGCCGCGCCTTACGCCAATTGGAACGAGAAAATATTGGCCGAATGCTATGAAGCGAACGCGGCCGCGCAGGTAGCCGAGGGCAACCTGATTCAGCTTCATAACAACTATGAAAGGATAAATTTCGACTGCGGACCCACCCTGGCGCGATGGCTGGCGCGGCATGGACGCAATGCATATCGCGCCATGCTGCGTGGCGATCAGGTGGCGGCTGGCCGCCACGACGGCCACGGCAACGCTATTGCGCAGGCCTCCAACCATTCGATTCTGCCGCTGCTTTCACCTCGCGATCGTGAAATTCAGATTGCCTGGGGCCTGGAGGATTTTCGCTTTCGCTTCGGGCGTGAAGCGGAGGGTTTGTGGCTTCCCGAATGCGCGGTGGACGAGGCGACGCTCGAAACGGTCGCCTCGGCGGGAGTTAAATTCGTGATCGCCGGCTCCGATCAGGGACGCTTCGGCGCGGCGGACGCCAACGATCGATCGGCGGGGCCGTTTCTATGGCGCGGAACTGCGGGAACCGTCGCGATTTTTCGGTTCGACCGCCGGTTTTCCAGCCTGCTGTGCGATAACCATGGACCGGCCGAGACGCCGTTTGCCGATCAGATTGCCGAAGCCCTGTTCGCGATGGCGCCGGGCGAGGCGCTTGTGCTAGCGGCCGACGGCGAATATTTCGGGCATCATAAGCGCAATGGCGCGGATAATCTGGCGCGGCTGCTGACGATGATCGATCGTCGCGAGGATATCGCAATCACGAACTGCTCCGCCTATCTCGCGAACCATCCGGCACGTGGCGAGTTTACCGTATCGGCGCCCAGTTCATGGAGCTGTCCGCATGGGATCGAACGCTGGCGATCGGATTGCGGCTGCCGTCTGGAGGCGAAGACCTCGCAGGAGTGGCGGGCGCCGCTGCGGACCGCGATTGAATTCGCGCGCGATCACTCCGCCGCGTTATATGAACGCTTCGCCGGCCAGATCGTTAGCGATCCGTGGGCGGCGCTGAAAGCATCGATCGAGTTGTCGTTCGATCCTGCCGATCTTGCCGCGGCGGCCAGGTTTTTCGATCGCTATAAGGTCTCCGAGGAAGGCAAACAGCAGCTTTTGATGACCCTGTTCGAGATGGAACAGGCGGCCCATACCGCGCTCACCAGTTGCGCCTGGTTCTTCGACGATTTTGGCGGACCAGAGGGTCGTATCGCGCTGCGATGGGCGGCGCGGACGGTTGAACTGGCAGCGCTGTTTGCGCCTACTATCGAGCCGGAGTTGCTCGATCGGCTGCGAGCGATTAAATCGAATCGGCGCGAAGTAGGTGAGGCGGCAAGTCTTTACCTGAGTCTCAAGACCCGTGAATCGCGAGGAAGGATATAGTCAATGGCGGCGAATCAAAACCCTGATATCGAATCGACCCTGCGTGAAAAGCGGAGCTTTCCGCCCGCTGCGGAATTCAGCCGCAAGGCGTGGGTCGGCAATATCGATCAGTATCGCGAGCTTTATCGCAAGGCCGAGGAAGATCCCGAGGGTTTCTGGGCCGATTGCGCCAAAGAACTCACCTGGTTCAGGAAATTCGACCGCGTGCTCGAGTGGAAGGCGCCGTTCGCGAAATGGTTTATCGGCGGCCAGCTCAACGCGGCCTACAACTGCGTCGATCGTCATCTGGACGGGCCACGGCGCAACAAGGCCGCGATTATCTGGGAGGGCGAGCCGGGCGATTCGCGCGTGCTCACCTATCAGATGCTGGCGGTCGAGGTGGCGCGCTGCGCCAATGCGCTCAAGCATCTGGGCGTGAGCAAAGGCGATCGCGTCGCGATCTATATGCCGCTCGTTCCCGAAGCGGTGATCGCGATGCTGGCGTGCGCGCGGATCGGCGCGATTCATTCGGTGGTATTCGGTGGGTTCTCGGCGGAGGCGCTGGCCGATCGAATCAACGATGCCGAGGCGAAAGTCTGTATCACGGCCGACGGTGGCTGGCGGCGCGGGCAGGAGGTGCCGCTCAAGCACAACGTCGATGAAGCCTTGAAGCATACGCCGTCGGTGACGAAATGCCTGGTGGTGCGCCGCACCGGCTCGCCGGTCGAGATGCGCGCGGGGCGCGACGTGTGGTGGCACGATCTGGTGCCGGAACAGCCGTCCGCGTGCGAGGCCGCCGCGCTCGATTCGGAGCATCCGCTCTATACGCTTTACACCTCCGGCACTACCGGCAAGCCCAAAGGCGTGGTCCATTCGACGGCGGGATATTTGTTGCACACCCTGATGACGATGCGCTGGGTGTTCGATCTGCACGAGCAGGATATTTACTGGTGCACCGCCGACATCGGCTGGGTTACCGGCCATAGTTATACGGTGTACGGTCCGCTGGCGGCCGGGGCCACCGTCGTGATGTACGAAGGCGCGCCGAATCATCCGGAAAACGATCGCTTCTGGGCGATCATCGAGAAGTACCGGGTCAACATTTTTTATACCGCGCCCACCGCGATTCGCACGTTTGTCAAATGGGGCGAATCGTGGGTGAACAAGCATGATCTGTCGAGTCTGCGCCTGCTTGGCACGGTCGGCGAACCGATCAATCCAGAGGCCTGGATCTGGTACCATCGGGTAATTGGCGGCGAGCGCTGCCCGATCGTGGATACCTGGTGGCAGACCGAGACTGGCGGCATTTTAATAAGTCCGATGCCCGGTGCGGTGCCCACCAAACCAGGCTCCGCGACGCTACCGATGCCGGGGGTGGCCGCCGTGGTGGTCACTCGCGAAGGCCAACCGGTCCAAGCCGGCCAAGGCGGTCTATTGGTAATCAAGCGGCCGTGGCCGGGGATGCTGCGCACCATCTTCCGCGATCCGGACAGATATGAGCAGCAATACTTCAGTCAGATACCCGGGGTTTATTTCACTGGCGATGGCGCCCGGCGCGACGAGGATGGCTATTTCTGGCTGATGGGACGGGTCGATGACGTGATCAACGTATCGGGTCATCGGCTTGGCACGATGGAGATCGAAAGCGCGCTGGTCTCGCACGCGGCGGTGGCCGAAGCCGCCGTGGTTGGCCGTCCCGATGAGATGAAAGGGCAAGCGATTGTATGCTTTATCACGCTCGAAGGCGGCCGCAAGGGCGACGATGATCTGCGAAAGCAGTTGCGTGCGCACGTCGCCAGGGAGATCGGAGCGCTCGCCCGTCCCGACGATCTACGCTTCACCGATGCGCTGCCGAAGACCCGCAGCGGCAAGATCATGCGGCGGTTGCTGCGGCAAATCGCGGCCGGCGACGAGACCCTGGGCGATACCACCACGCTCGAAGATCTTTCGGTGCTCGCCCGCCTGCGCGAAGAAGACGAATAGCCCGACCGGGAACCTCCGCAGCGTCCGGTCGCACGCTCGATGGTTTTGCCGCGCCTGATCGAGCCGTCGCCACTTCGCGAACCGGGGAACGCGGGCTTGCAATCTCGCTTGAAGCAGGTTTGCCTTGAAGACTGAAGGCGGATGGTGCTAGCCTGATCGCTAAGTGGGCTTTCGCCCACTTTTTTGTTGACACTGCCGGCCTTTGACCGGGTAGCGAAAATCGGAGTTCCGGTTCGTTTCCCGGCGCGGCCGAGGAGATGACCGGTGCTCGTTCTACAGCTTAATCCGGTAGCGAAGAAGGTCGTGGAGTTGTTGGAACCCCACGTCGAGCGCCAGGGTTACGAGCTGGTTTCGGTCGAGTTTCGCAAGGGTAGCCGCAGCGGGCTGCTGCGCCTGCTGATCGATAAGCCCGGGGGCGGGATTGGACTGGATGATTTGGAGCGGCTCAATCCGGTGCTCGGCGATTTGCTCGATGTGTACGATCCGGTCGAAGGCCGCTACACCCTGGAACTGGCCTCGCCGGGACTTAACCGTCCGCTGGCCAAGCTGGAGCATTTCGAGGCTCACAAGGGACATCGGGTAAGGATTAGAACGCGCAATGCGCGCGCCGGACGCCGGTCATTCGTCGGGACTTTAGTCAGTGTGAACGCGACTGGCATCGAGGTCGATGACGAAGTTAGTCTGCGGCATGAGTCGATCGGCTTCGATGAGATGCGGGAAGCGAATTACGAATACAAGTTTGATTAAGGCAAGAGCCAAACCCTGCGCCGTTGCGGCCCTCGCCGTGGAATTACGGCCAGGCGGGTTTCGATCAGCCAACGGATACTGGTGTCACGGCGCGCGTTGCGAATCGCGCTCCGGGGAGGTGCTATGCAGGTCGATCTGAACCGGGTTATCGAACAGGTTTCCAAGGAAAAGGGTATCGATCGCCAGATCGTGGTGTCGGCGGTCGAAGAAATGATGCATTCGGCGGCGCGCCGCACCTTCGGCGCCGATCGCCGGATTGAATCGCGCTATAACCAGGAACTTGGCGAAATCGAGCTGTTCGAGATTCGCATGGTGGTCGAGCGGGTCACGGTTCCGGCTTCCGAGAGCACGGTCGAGGAAGCCCGCGCCAGTTACGATCCCGAAGCCGAGGTCGGCGACGAAATTCTGATTAAGCTCGATACCGCCACCATGGGCCGTATCGCCGCGCAGGCAGCCAAGCAGAACCTGATTCAGCACATCCGCGACGCCGAGCGCAAACAGATTTACAACGAATTCAAGGATCGGCGCAGTGAGGTCGTTTCCGGAATCGTGCAGCGCTTCGAACGCAAGAACATGATCGTGAATCTGGGACGAACCGAGGCGATCCTGCCCGAAAAAGAACAGATACCGCATGAGCGTTACCGCCAGGGCGACCGTATCCGCGCGATGATCGTGGATGTCGACCTGTCGGAAAAGGGACTTTCGATCGTGCTCTCGCGCACCTCCAACGAATTCCTGTGCAAGCTGTTCGAGCAGGAGGTGCCGGAGATTTACGAGGGCATCGTCGAGATCCGGCAGTGCGCGCGCGAGCCCGGTGGCCGCGCCAAGGTCGCCGTCTACTCCAAGGATTCGGATGTCGATCCGGTAGGCGCGTGCGTGGGGATGAAAGGGACGCGGGTGCAGTCGGTGGTTCAGGAACTGCGCGGCGAAAAAATCGATATCGTGCCGTGGACCGACGATCAGGCGGAACTGGTATGCCGCGCGCTGGCGCCGGCCAAGGTCTCCAAGGTGATCGTCGACGAAGACGAAGCTGCGATGGAAGTGATCGTGCCCGACGATCAGCTTTCGCTCGCGATCGGCAAGCGGGGCCAGAATGTACGGCTGGCGCATCGGCTGACCGGGTGGAAGCTCGATGTGCGCAGCGAGGCCGAGGCCGAAGAGGAGGCTCGTTCCGCGCGCGCCTCGCTCAATGCGATTCCCGGTATCGGCGATATCAACGCCGAGTTGCTGTATCAATGGGGGTTCCGTTCTTCGGAGCAGTTGGCCGAAGCCGATGAAGAGGGGCTCGATATCGAGGGCCTCAGTCCCGAGCGGGCGCGGCAGATTATCACGGCGGCCCGCGCTCATGTTGAGGCGCGGCACACGGCCGAAGAAGCCCGCAAGCTGGCGGAAGAAGAGGCCCGGAACCTGGCGGCCCAGACTCCGCCCGAGACTGAGACTGAAAACGCCGGGGAGGATGCCACCGGTATCACGCCGGAAAGTATGGAACCGGGAAGCAGCGGTGCGCCGGGCGATGCCGAAGCGCAGGCCAAATCATAGGATTTTGCGAACTTGTCTGGGATGCAGGGCGCGCGACGACAAGCAAACGATGGTCAGGATCGTAATTGTGGGTAAAGTGGTCGAGCCCGACTTCGCTCAAGTTATGCCGGGCCGCGGCGGCTATCTGCATCGGCGCGCGGGATGTCTCGATCGATTCCTGGTTTCGCGAGTGAAGGAATTTCGTTCGCTGCGAGCCGCAATCACTGCGGAGAATCGATCGCAAATCGTCAAATCTATAAGGACGCGGCTGGATAGCAGTGACTCGGTCGCATAGAATGGAACGAAATGGCGCGTAAGCGGATTAAGACTCTGGCGCAGGAATGGAACGTCGCTCCTGAGGATGTTTTGGCCAGTTGCAGCCGGTTGAAGCTGTCTCATCTTCATCTGGACTCAAACCTGATCAGTACGGAAGAGGCTGAGCGGGTGAAAGCCGATCTGGCAGAACAGGCTCATCGGGTCTCTATGCTCCGCAAGGAGACCGTGGTGGAAACCAGCGGCGGCGGCAAGGTGCTGGAAAAGCGCCTGAACGCGACCGTGATGCGCCGCCGTCATACCGAGCCGGAACCTTCCGCGACGGCGGATACTGAAGCACCCTTTCACTTCGAGGTCGAGGAAAAGGGCACCGCCGATTTCGTCTCACCCTTCCTTGAGGAGGCTCCTTCCACGCCCGAGGCGGAGCCGATTTTGCCGGCGTTCACCCCTCCCGCGGAAATTGAGCTGGTATCGCTCGAGACGCAGCCGCAAGCGCATGAGGGCACCGATCTTTCGGCGGCCGAACATCATCCTGATCCCCAATCGGCGCCGGAGCTTCAGGCCCAAGCACCGCAAGTTGAACCATTGAAAGTTGAAACAGTACAGGAAAACGGCAAGGCCTCTGCTCCTATCGCGCATGAAGCCGCGCCTAAACCGGAACGGAAGCCCGACGTGAGAACGCCGGTGACTCAGTCCGGCGTCCGCCGTCTGCAGGTCGAAACGCGTCAACGAGTCACCCCTGGTGGGCGGCCCGGTACGGCTGGATCGGAATTCACGCCCGGCCGCGTAATTAACTTGACCGGTGCGGCGCATGCTTCGGCGCCGTCGCTCGATGATGATCAGCGCGGACCCAAGGTGCTGGGCAAGATTGATTTGCGGCGGCCGGTGCAACGGCCCGCCGCGGCCACTTTGCGTCCGGGTACCGGTTCCGGGCCGGGATCATCGGCGGGGCGCCCGGCGCCCGCCACTGGCCGTTTCGCCGCTCCGGCTGCGCCCGCCGAACCGCCGGCTGTGCCGCCCGATCAGAGCAAGCCCGGCGCGCGTGGCGCAAAGAAAAAACGCGTCATCAAAAAAGGTACGGTGGATTTCGCCACCGAGCGCGAGATGCGCGGAATGCGCGTGCCGAAAAAGCGCCGCGCGATGCCTGGCAAGGAACAGAAGAAAACCGAGATCACCACGCCGCGCGCATCCAAGCGCGTAATGCGTATCGCCGAAGGCGTAACGGTTGGCGATCTGGCCCGCAACATGGGCGTGAAGGCTGGCGAGATCATCAAAAAGCTGATGCAGCTTGGCGTGATGTCGACCATGAACCAGGTGCTTGACGCCGATACCGCCACGCTGGTTGCGAGCGACTTCGGCTACACCGTCGAGAACGTTGCTTTCGATGTGGAATCGGTCATCGAAGATGCGCCGGTCGAAGCCGCGGGTGAGGCGATTACCCGTCCGCCGGTGGTTACTGTGATGGGCCACGTCGATCATGGCAAAACCTCGCTGCTCGACGCCATTCGACATACCAAGGTCACGGCCGGCGAACACGGTGGAATTACGCAGCATATCGGCGCCTATACCGTCGAGGCGAACGGCAAAAAGATTACCTTCGTCGATACGCCGGGCCATGAGGCCTTCACCGCGATGCGCGCGCGCGGCGCAAAAGTCACCGATATCGTCATTCTAGTGGTGGCGGCCGACGAGGGAGTCATGCCCCAGACGGTCGAAGCCCTCAATCATGCGCGCCAGGCGAAGGTGCCGATCATCGTGGCGCTCAACAAAGTTGATCGACCCGAGGCGAATACCGATCGCGTCAAGCAGCAACTTTCAGAACGCGGCCTTATTCCGGAAGATTACGGCGGCGATACTATTACCGTGCCGGTCTCGGCCCGCAGCGGAGAAGGGGTCGAACGCCTGCTTGAGATGATTCTGCTGCAAGCCGAAGTGATGGACCTCAAGGCCAATCCGAATCGGCCCGCGCGCGGCACTATCGTCGAGTCGCAACTTGATCGTGGTCGCGGTCCGGTGGCTACCGTCTTGATTCAGGAGGGCACGCTGCGCCAGGGCGATCCTTTCGTCTGCGGCACCTCGCACGGTCGCGTGCGCGCGATGCTCGACGATCGGGGCGAAAGGATGACCGAGGCGGGACCTGCGATTCCTGCGGAAATTTTCGGCCTTTCGACCGTGCCCGAACCGGGCACGCCGTTCACTGTGGTCACTGATGAAGCCAAGGGCCGGCAGGTGGCCGAGTTCCGCCGCTCCCGGCAACGCGAAGGCGAACTGCAGAAGACCAGCCGCGTTTCCCTCGAAGATCTCAGCCAGCGGATGCTCGCGGGAGAAGTCAAGGATCTGAAGATCATCCTCAAGGGCGACGTGCAGGGATCGGTCGAGGCGCTGGCGGACGCCTTGCGCCGGCTATCGACCGGCGAGGTCAGGATCGAGCTGATCCACACTTCGGCCGGAGCAATTTCGGAAACCGACGTTACGCTCGCCTCGGCTTCCAACGCGATTATCATCGGGTTCAATGTGCGTTCCGAGCAAAAGGCGGCGATCCTGGCTGAAAAGCAGGGGGTCGAGATTCGTCTGTACACGGTGATCTACGAGGCGATCAACGACATGCGCGAGGCGCTCGAAGGATTGCTGGCCCCGACTTATCGCGAAAAATCGCTGGGCCGCGCCGAAGCGCGCCAGACCTTCAGTGTTCCGGGCGGCACGATCGCGGGCGCGATGGTGCTCGACGGAAAGATTACGCGTAACTCGCGAGCACGGCTGGTGCGCGACGGGCGCGTCGTTTGGGAAGGCAAAATCGGATCGTTGCGCCGCTTTAAAGATGACGCGCGTGAGGTGGCGGCTGGCTATGAGTGCGGTATCGGACTCGAAAACTATAACGACGTAAAGCCCAGCGACATTATCGAGACTTTCGAGATGGAAGCGGTGCTGCGCAAGCTGGGCGCTCCAACTGCCGAGACCTCGCGCGCCAACGCTCCGGTCGAGAAGCAGCTTCAGACCTGAACTGCGCGGCGCGGCCGCCTTAGCGGGCTACCGCGCCGTTTTTGGCCAGCGAGGTTTCAAGATCGGCGATGGTGGTCGGAGTGCTAAAGCTGACCCTGTTCCTGCCGGAAAATCATTCGCTTAAGGGCAAGCGCCAGGTGCTGCGCGCGATTAAGGATCGCGTGCGGAATAAATTCAACGTCTCGATCGCTGAATCGGACAACCACGATTTATGGCAGCGTGCCGAATTGGGCATCTGCCAGGTGGGTAGCGATCGCAACTTCGTCGATTCGGCTCTGCGCGAGGTTGTACGATTTATCGACTCGCTCGGATTGGCGCCGCTGGGCGAAGAGACGCTCGACATCACCAACTACTGATGGAGCGGCTGGATCGATCGAAACTTTATGAGTACCACCGATGGCCGGCGCCCCGAACGCATCGCCGGACTGCTCCTGAGAGAGCTGTCCATGATGCTGCTGCGCGATCTCAAGGATCCGCGCCTGCGGGGAGTAACAATCACGTGGGTAAAGATGACGGACGATCTGCGTCATGCGCGGATATTCTTTTCGCATCTCGAGGGCGCCGAGCACGCTGCGGCGGCGATTGCAGGCTTCGGTAGCGCCAGCGGCTTCATTCGGCGGCAAATCGGCCGCGCGCTGGGACTGCGCTACACGCCTGACCTGGTTTTTGAATTCGATCCGGGGGTAGAGCAGGCCGCCCGGATCGATACGCTGCTGCGTAAGGATCGATCGCGCGCTTAGTTCGGACCAGCCGCCGTTTCACCGCACATGCCATCTTTGCGCACCGTCCACGGAGTGATCCCGATCGACAAGCCGGCGGGCATGGGATCTGCGGAGGTGGTGCGCCGGGTCAAACGCAACTTCGCCAAGGGTACGCGCGTCGGCCATCTGGGAACCCTCGATCCGTTCGCTACCGGAATGCTGCCGATTTTGATCGGCGAGGCGACCAAGCTCGCGCCATTTCTACAGGAAGGCGAAAAAGAATATACGGGGACCATCCTGCTTGGTGCGGAAACCGACACACTTGATCCCACTGGCCAGATCGTACGCACCGCGCCGCTGCCCGCGCTTGATCCTGATCGACTGGCGGATCTCGCCACTCGCTTTACCGGAATCATCGAGCAGACGCCTCCGATCTTTTCCGCTCTCAAACGCGATGGCGTGCGGCTTTATGATCTGGCTCGGCGCGGTCTCGAGGTCGATCAGCCGGCGGCGCGCCGAGTGCATATAAAGCGGCTCGATTTGGCGATCCATTCTCCCGCTGAGCTGACCTTCACGGTAGTGTGCTCGACCGGAACTTACATCCGATCACTCGCGCGTGATATCGGAACGGCGCTCGACAGTGCGGCTTATCTGCGTGAATTGCGCCGCACGCGCAATGGAAGCTTCGCCGTCGATTCAGCGTTTTCGCTCGACCGCGTGATGGCGGTGTTAGAGCGCGGGGAGGACGCGCCAGTAATCGCGATGAGCGCGGCGCTGCCCGCGATGCCTGAAGTTGAGGTGCCGCGTGCAATCGCCGATCGGCTTCGCCATGGCGATTCAAGCGCTTTAATGAATCGGGTGCCCGAACCCGAAGACCTGTTCAAGCCCGAAGGACTGTTCAAGGTGGTTTGCGACGGCTGCCTGATCGCGGTTGCGCGCGCCACCTCGCGGGTCAGCGCGATACTGGTCCGCGGCTTTACGGTTTAGTCACGGTTTCGCCGGCCGCCTTCACGGTATCGATCACCGCGGATATGGCGGCCTCCGGCGTACAATCGCCGGGGGGCGCTGCAACCGCCTGGATTGTGGGCGTACTCGGGCTCACCAGACGCAAACGCGGTTCATGATTGATAACATTCAGGATACGGCGCGAAATGGCGTCGTTGATCTCGACCGCGCGGCGCACTTCAACCGGATAACGGATCGAGAGCCGCACGCCGTCGGCGCTCAGGAGCATATTGCTGTGCGATTCGGGCGGCTCGAACCAGACGTTTAGCGCATGGTTGCGCTGCCGGTACTCGCGCCGCAGGTCCTCACGGTAATGCTCGACCACATCGTTGACGGTATCGGTCAAAAGCTTTTCTGCCAGTTCATAATCGCAATCGGGCGCGAGCGTCAGCCGCAATTCATTCCACACAAAGTTGATGCCCGGCGCCTGCTTGAAGAAATTGCCACTGGCCTGGAATACGATTGAGTTTGCGAACACCACCACGCGGCCGGTCGGCTGGCGGAAATTGCCTTCGCCGGATAGTTCCATCATCGTCAGTTTCACCAGACCGATATCGATGACAGTGCCGTAAACGCCGCCCAACTGTATTCGATCGCCGACCTTCACGCCGTAGCGTCCGCTGAGAAAGAAGTAGCCGGCCACCGACAGGATTACATTCTGAAGCGCGAACGCGATGCCCGCTGTCGCCAGTCCCATCACGGTCGCAAGGGCGCCGATCTCATTGGAAAAATTGAACAGGATGACCACCATCACGAGCACGATCACGGTCAGCGTGCGGACCTGGAGTATCCGATGGCGATGGCGGGCATCGTGGATATAGCGGAAGGTAAGTTGTCGCCAGATTATGGCGCCGGCGGCGATCAGGCCGAGCAGTCCGCCGAGCACGATTAGCCGGATGACGAGACTGCGCAGAACCTGATCGGATCGCCGATCGATCGCCTGTAGCCAACGTTCGAGATTATGCGTGTAAAGATTAAGGATGACGTTGGTCTTCGCGAGCGGCAGGATCGCCGATATCAGCAGCTTGCGTTCCTGAACCAGAGCCTGAAATTGTTGCCGCCGTAACTGCACGGCGGAGAGGTCACCGGCGCCGACATTGCCGCCAAGGGTGAGACCCTGTTGATCGATGGCTCTGATCCGATCCAGCAGCGGAGCGCGCATGGCCGCGATGCGCTGATCCATCGACTGGGTCAACGCGATCGTGGAATCCAGCGCCTGGTCTTTGTTTTGAAGCGCGAGCAACTGTCCGGCGAGCTCAAGTATGCCGGAGGTCTCCGGCTGATTGGCTGGCCGCGTGGCCGCCTCGTCGGGGGCGACAACCGCTTTTGCTGGTTCGTTGCCGGCCTGGACGGAATGTTCCAACTCGTCGATTTGCGCGATCAAACCGCTGGTGGGATGCCCGGCCTGCTCGGTATTAACAAATTTGAGCATTTCATTGACGCCGTCGATCCGCGACCTGGCCAGCGCGAGTTCGCCCTCCGCCGCAACCAACTGCGACGCCAGTTGATCCCTTTGCTGGCCCTTTGCGCGATTACTTTGCGCCTTCAGGGTCTGAACTTTCGCTTGTGCTCGCGCGACCTGCGCTTGAAATTGGACCAGATGCGCACTGAGCGAGGACTGGCTGAGAGGGGAGGGGGTAGAAGTTGGCCGAGTATTCGGACGAGGTTCCACGTCGGATGGCTGTGCGGGGGACTCCACGTTCGATTGATTTGCGAATACCTGCTGCGCGGCGGCAATCGCCGCGGCGCGCCCGCGCGCGTACTTGAAGGCCAGCGTCAGCACTTCGTCCGCCATCTGCCGATCGTCCGCCAGATAAAGCGTTTCCGAAGGCTCGGTCACCAGTTGTTCCTCGACTGCGAGGTGCTGATACCAGTTGATTACATCCGAGAGGAACGAAAGTATTGCATGCTGATCGTCCATGGATTGCGCCGCCGGCGTAGGGGTCGGAGATGGGGTCTCGAAGCGGGGGCTTGAAACCGGCTTTCCAGTGGCCTCAGCGTGCGCAACAAAATCGAGCCGCGACCCGGCGATCAGTACGCCAAACATTGCGATGACCAGCACCATCAGGCGCCGGCTCTGCGAGGAGCGCGCTAATTCCATGAAACTGCGAATCCGCATCAACCAACATTCTCCGCTGCGCCGTCTTCAGATGTCTCTGACTGGGCAAGGTAAAGCTCGATAATGACGTGTTAGTTTATCATTCGAGATCGGATGGTTCGATCACCTGGAGCGGTCCGTTTGGCTGCTCGATCGCAAAGTTATTTCGGTAGCTTGCGTGCGATCGGGTGATCAATGAAAATCGTGCGAGCGGGGAATGGCGCTCGCAAGTTTAATCGGGCGAAACGGCGGGCGCGAATCGAACTAACGCCATCCTGTTGCTGCAGCTCGCCCTCGATCCACAGTACCGCGGCGGTGCTGAGCAGTGCGCGATGCTCGTGAAACAGCGCGGGCGTGACGATCGCATTGGCAATGCCGGTTTCGTCTTCGAGAGTGAGAAAGAAAAAACCTTTCGCGGTGCCGGGACGTTGCCGCACGATTACCACGCCCGCTGTGCGTACGATCTGACCGTCGCGCGCCGCCGCCAGTTCCGCCGCGCTCATTACGTTGGATTTTCGTAGCCGGCTTCGCAGATGAGCCATCAGATGCGGTCCGGCGGTCACGCCAGTGGACGCATAATCAGCCAGCGTATGTTCGACCGTGGTCATCGGAGCGAGCGCCGGCGCGCCGGCGGCAGGTTCGAGGCCGGCCAGCAGACTGCCCGGATCGCGTTCGACGGCCGCCACCTGCCATAAGGCGTCGCGCCGCGTGAGTCCGAACGCGCCAAATGCGCCGGCATGCGCCAGCGAATCGAGGTCGCGGCGGCTCGGTGCGGTGCGCGCGGCGAAATCGGCGATCGATCTGAATTGAGCCGCCGCCCGCGCCGCCACGATACGATTGCCGAAATCTTCACGCAGACCATCGATGTACTTGAGTCCCAATCGCAGTGCGCCGTGCTCGATCCCGCATTGCCACATGGATTGGGTGACGTCGATCGGCAACAGCCCGACGCCGTGGCGTTCCGCGTCCTTGACCAGGGTCGAAGGATGATAAAACCCCAACGGATAGCAGTTGAGCATCGCGGCGAAGAACGCGGCTGGATGATGGCATTTCAGATAGGCCGAGGCGTAGGCGATCAAGGCGAAGCTGGCCGCATGCGATTCGGGAAATCCATATAGCGCGAAAGATGAAATCGAATTGACGATCTCATCCGCGGTGCGGCCCGTGATTCCCTTGCGCGCCATGCCCATGCGCAAGCGCTGCTCGATATCGCGCATCCGCGCCGCCGATCGCTTAAAGCCCATCGCGCGGCGTAGTTCCTCCGCCTCGCCGCCGCTGAAGCCCGCCACCGCCATCGCCATCCGCAGGATTTGTTCCTGAAACAGCGGTACGCCGAGCGTGCGCTTGAGAATTGGTTCGAGCGCCGGATGCGCATAACGGATTGGCGTACGCCCGGCGCGATTGTCGAGATACGGATGGACCATCTTGCCGACAATCGGACCGGGCCGGATAATCGCGACCTCGACCACCAGGTCGTAAAAGCATCGCGGCTTCATCCGCGGCAGGGTCGCCATCTGCGCGCGGCTTTCGACCTGGAACACCCCGATCGTGTCGGCCCGCTGGAGCATCGCGTAAACCTGCGGATCGTCGGCCGGTATATGCGCGAGATCGATCGCCACGCCCTGATGTTGTTCGATCAGCGGCAGCGCCTGTTCCAGCACCGCCAGCATCCCGAGTCCCAGCAGGTCGATTTTGATTATGCCGAGGTCGGCGCAATCCTCCTTGTCCCACTGGATCACGACCCGCCCCGGCATCGAGGCCGGTTCCAGCGGCACGATTTCATCGATCGGCCCCGCCGCGATCACCATCCCGCCGCTGTGCTGTCCGAGATGGCGCGGCAGATTCTGGATACGCCGCGTCAGCTCCACCAGCATCCGAATTCGCGGCGCGGACGCATCGACTCCGCCCTGTTTGAGCAGGGCCGCGTAGTCGTCGCGATCGTCGCGGAATTCGTACGCGCGCGCCAGCCGCGCCAGGCGATCGATCTGGTCGGGGGGAAAGCTGAGCACTCTGGCGATTTCACGCACGGCGCTGCGCGTGCGATAGGTAATCACGTTGGCGGTCATCGCGGCGCCGCGATCGCCATAGCGGCGATAAAGGTACTGGATTACCCGCTCGCGCTGATCGCCGCTGGGCAAATCGAGATCGATATCGGGCCACTCGCCGCGCTCTTCGGAAAGGAAGCGCTCGAACAGCAGCTCCATCCGGACCGCATCGACGGCGGTGATCCCGAGCGCATAGCAGACCGCGCTGTTGGCGGCCGAGCCGCGACCCTGCGCCATGATCCGGTTTTCGCGGCAGAACTGGACGATATCCCAGACGATCAGGAAATAGCCGGCCAGTTTCAGCCGCGCGACCATCTGCAACTCATGCTCGAGTTGGTTACGCGTGCGATCGTCGAGCCGCGCTCCCCATCGATCGCGCGCGCCGGCATAGGTCAGCACGCGCAGATAACTGTCGGGGGTCTCGCCCGGCGGTAGCGGATAATCGGGGAAACGATAGCCAAGGTCCTTGAGCGTGAACTCGCATCGATCGGCGATTTGACTGGTGGCGGCGATCGCGCCGGGCAGATCGCGAAACAGCGCCGTCATCGCGGCGGCCGGCTTTAGATAGCGCTCGGCGTTGGCCCACAACGCGCGCCCGGCCGCTTCAAGCGTGGTCTTGAGCCGGATACAGGTGAGCACGTCGAGCAGAGCGCGATCGAACTTTTCGCGCGACGCGCGTTCATCCGATGATAACGGCGAGAAGCAGACGTCGTTGGTGGCGACGATCGGAGTTCGGCTGTGGCTGGCGAGCGCGATCAGTTTGCGATTGAGCCGCTCCTCGTCTGGATCGAGATGGCGCTGAATATCGATGAACAGATTGCCGCGCCCAAAAATCGCAGCGAGCCGATCGAGCATCGGCGCCGGATCCTCGCCGCGCGTCAGCATCCGCGACAGCGGACTGCGCGATCCGCCGGCCAGGCAGATCATCCCGGCGCCGAACCGATCCAGATCGTCAAGCGTGACCCGCGCGCAATCTTTGGGCGGATATTTGGGCGCGCCGAACAGCGGATCGAGGCTGGGATCATCCGCTTCCAGCGGGCGGGAAGAAATTCGGGAGCGTGCGCGTTTCGAATGCGACTCGTCCGGCTCCAGCGGACGCAGCTTGGCCGTAGTGATCATCCGGCACAGGTTCTGATAGCGTTGGCGATCCGGCACCAGCAGATAAAGACGGCTTTCATCCGCCAGCGTCAGTTCCGCGCCGACGATCGCTTTTATCCCGGCCCTGGCGGCGGCGTGATAAAAACGCGGCGCACCATAGAGCCCGTCGCGATCGCCCAGCGCGATCGCCGGATAGCCGAGCGCGGCGGCGCGATCGACCAGATCTTCAGGCGGTGCGGCGCCTTCGAGAAAGCTGAACGCGCTGCGCGCGCGCAATTCGATATATTGCTCAGTCATAGATACCGTCGATGAACCAGCGGCTGGTGCGCGGGTCACAGTAGGTGCGATAAACGCAGCCGTTGGCCAGCGCCAGATCGTAATAGTCGCGCACGAAACGTTGTGCGCCGCCCCACCATTCGCCATCGCGCCGCCATGGTCCGGCGATCGAAACCACGCGGGCTGCGATATTTTTTCCGCGGACGAACTCGGGTGCGCCGCGATCGCACATCACCTCGACCTCCTCGGCTGGCCGGATCGCGCGAATTGCAAGACGAATCGGATTTCCACCGGGTGAGGGTTGAGCGGCGGCGTTCACGCGCGGGGAGGGCGGAGCGAATGGGAGCAGATGCATCGCTTCAGGACGCCATGAATCCAGCGGCTTAAGCATCCCGGCCCGGTCCGGACCGCACAGCGCCGAAAGCTGCGCGATCGTGGTTTCCAGCCGGCTCGGCGCGGGTGCCGGCGGCGTGAACAGACCGGCCTGAGCGGGGCGCGGAGCTTGCGGCTCGATTGCGATCGTAATCGCTTCGACCGCGGCGGCGGGCGGCGCGTGCTCGATCGAGAGCGTCATCAGCGTGAGCAGCGCGCGCACTTCGTTGGCCGGCGCGGCCACCGTGACCCGGCGCTGTTCGCGATTGCGATTGACCAGCCCGAATTCGAGCGAGATATCGCCCGCCACCAGGCCGCGCAGCGCGATCCGTTCGACCAGCCGCTCGAGCATCGGACGCATCACGAAGGCCAGCGGCTCGATCGTTTCGAGACCATATTCAAGCTCGATTTTCTCGCTGAAGAGTTCGGCGCGCCGGCGCGGAACCAGTGGTGTCGTGTTTTCGCCGCGCGCTATGCGGATCAGTTCGAGACCTGGCGGTCCCAGCCGGCTCGCCACCGCCCGCGGATCGAGCCGCGCGAGGTCGCCGAGGCGGCGAATTCCCCATCGCGCCAGAATCGCTTCGAGGCGGCGCCAGTCGAGTTCGAGCATGTCGATCGGCAGCCAATCGAGGAATTCGCGATCCTTGCCCGGTGCGATTATGCGTATACGGCCGCATCGCGCGGCCAGGTATGCCAACTCCTTGTTCGCGGCAACGCCGACGGCAACCTCCAGGCCAACCCGTCGCGCACGCGAGATCAAATCGGAGGCGATCGCGGCCTCGACCGTTTCGGGCGAACTGCGATCGAGATCGTCAAAATGGTTGCGCCGCGAATTGTCATACAGGCGCGCGAGCCCGTCGAGGCTGAGCCATACGCGATCCGGCGCACCGGCCTCGACCAGCGGAGAAATCGATTCGGCCACATCGATCAGCGCATCCAGCGCCGCGCGTTCGGCCGCGGGCGAGCGTCGCGCAATCAGGATTTCGCCAGCGATCGCGCGGGCCTGGGTCGCCGTCATCGCGCGCCGCACGCCGGCCTCCGCCGCCTTGGGCGAGACCGCGATCAACTCGGCCTGCGCCGCCGATGACGCGCTGATCGCCACCGGCGCCTCGCGCAATTCAGGATTGGAACGGATAAACGCGGCGATCGGAAAATCGGGGATCAAAACGGCTGCGATCCGGCTCATGACGATTACCGCTCAAAACCCGGAGCTCCGCATTTTTGCGCCGGCCTGATAAATTGCGCGATCGGGCAGGCTTACCGGATCGGCAGGATCGATTTGCATTCGCCAGGCGGCATAATCACCGGTGCCGCCGAGCTTGTTGCGCGATACGCGGGCCTCGACCGTGAAGCCGTCGAACAGAGCGGGCGCCGATTGCGAAGGACGGCTGAAGCATGGATGGCTGCGCACGAGCGTAAGCGTCAGCGCTGCGAAGGTGCCGCAGATTCGGCGCGGCGCCAGAATCAGCACGGCTGATGAGGTCCGTTCGGCGCGCCGCGCCAGCCGCAATGCGACGCCGGGCGTCAGCGGAAAGGCGCGATCGCCGAAATCGAAAACTGTCAGGCCGAAGCCGCCGGTTTCGAGCACCAGTTCGGCCGCCTTGAGGAAGATGCTGCCGCGCCGGCGTTCGCGCTTTTCATCGGCGCAGCAGACCCATAGGACGCGGGCCAGATCGACGCCCGCCGACTCGATACTGCGCGGGTCGAAGACGCCGGCGAAATCGATCCAGACCGTGGTTTCGCCGCGGCGGGTGGCGTTGGCGAGAAAAGAGGCGGCGAGCGAGGTTTTGCCGGTGGCCTGATGGCCGACGACTTCGTTGAGGCGCCCGCGGACTAATCCGCCGCCGAGGGCAAGGTTGACCGCGTTCAGATCGCAGGGGATGCGGCGGTTCTTGCGGGTCAGCTCGCGGCCTCGAAAAACCTCAGTAATTTCAGGTACTTGCGGATTCAGGCTGGAGCTTGAGGGGATGGGCGCAAGCTCGATTGGGGATGAAATCGCGACCGCCACAACAACGATTTTCGCTTTTTCTTCGTCGTGATGTCAACCGAAGATTGGGTTGTTAGTATTCACGCGAAGCTCACTTCGACCCACGCGTGTTGAATTCGCTCTCGGAATTCTCGCAGCCGTCTGCTAATTGCTATGGTTTCTTCAGAGCGGAAATGAAAGCGCTGTCGTTGAACGCTTTCGAGACCCCATTCCTTAGGGCTCCATTCAGAACGTTTTGTGCGGTTTTCACTCCCCAGTTAGGCATGATCGCCATTTGGCTGTAAGCGCTAAGAAATTTGTTGTAGCTGACCGTGCCGCCCAAGTAATCGACCCTGACATTAATACTCATCTTAGCGATCGCTTCTGGCGGCGAGAGGCTCCTCAAATAATGATTATGTAGGTCGACTAGCGTGACTTCGACCAGGTTTCCGCCTGGCCCAAGGGTGAATCCACGTTCTTCCAACTCGGCTTCAAAGGCGTTCTTCAGTATCACGGATATATCGGTATCCGAAACGATATCCGCTGTTTTCATTCCAAGTCCGTTTATTTTATGCCCAAGAATTTGCGTTGGGCGCTTATCGACCACATGCACTGCAATGTGCGGTGCATGCGGTCCGGCAATTTTCATCGTGGGTAGGGGCGGCGGATAGTCGAACTTGACGTGTCCCGTGGTGAAAACGCATCCACTGATAGAAAAGATCGTTATGAGTCCCGCCGCAACAGCGCGGATCGTTAACCAACGCCCAGCAGCCGAATTAGCTTCTATCACTTGACGCCCCTCAACGCTCATTAACCGTATTCTAATATGTGTACAGGTTAACGTTACGAAGGAGCGTCTCAACCGTTTCCTGTCGCGATGCTACCTCCTGATCGTGACTGTAGATGCATGTCTCAGCTACGGGTATCGCGTGAACACCATTGAGTGTCTAATAAGTATGAATGGTGAATGCATTTCACTTGCGATCGAGGCTTGCTCTATCGATGCAACTGCTGTCGGAGAGCATCAGGCGAGCCGGAGTCGCATCCCCATTAGCAATTCCGCCTTACACGGCGTGTATCACGGTGGTCTGCGCGGAGGATTCCGCTAGGGACAGCTACCCCACTCGTAAATAACGATCGAGTTTTCCCCGTCGATTCCGTGCATATTCAGGTTGAACGCAGCCAGCGCGATGGCATTCCCGCTGTTCGGCATCGTGCTCGGAAACGTCATCGTACCCGACGTGGCCGTGGTTGCCAGGACTTTCTGGTTGCCCTTGATCTGGAACTGATTCGAGCAGTCGCTGACGTAACCGCCAAGATTGATAGAGGCCAACGCATAGGTCTGCGGCGAGGCCCATTTGAACGTGAACGTTTTGCCCAGCGGCGCGCTCCCGAGATCGAAAGGCCCACTCAGAGACGGTGCGATAAGATTGATACCTTCTCCCGTCACCCCACTCACGACGCTGGTTCCGTTGGCCGACCCGCCGCCATTAAGCGCCATCGCGAAGGTGAAGACGGTGCCGGCAGGTGGAACCGGGCTTACCGGGTTGAACCCGCCGAAAAAAGTGTCTTCGACAAAGTCGAGGGTGGTGGTCGGAGTTGGTTTGAACTGCTTGGTTGAGGTGCCGTTCTCGTCCTTGACCAGACTGGTGTTGTTGAACCAGGTGTTGGAGGAATCGTTGATGGTGATCGCATCGATCGTACTTATCGGCGCTCTAACGTCAACGTTCAGGTTCGGCTGCGGGCCAGTCACGCCAGACATATTCGCGTCGATACGCTCTTCGACCTGGACGCCCTTGCCAGTGGAGGCGGGCTGCTGATCGCCATAGATTACGCAATTGCCCGCGAGGTCGCACTTGAAGACCATGTTAGTGGTTTGATTCACCGTCTGGTTCTGAACCGCCACCGATAGCACGACGATGGCGTCGAGCAGATTATGGCCCGAATCGAGCGGGACGAAATCGTTTATGGCCCCGACCGTGGCTGAGCTGACCTTGAGACCTCGTGCAAAGGTTGCGAAGTCGGCGCTTCCGACCGTTTCATCCTCTCCTTCGTCGAGGTAGTTGGTATCGAGCAGCGGCGTCAGATCGGTGTTGGCAAGCTGGGCGCCCCGCTTGTTGATAGTTTTCTGGAGCAGCGAGAGCAACTGGTTGGCACCGTTGAGCGCGATCGTTTCCGGCGCGCTGGCCGCGGCCGGCGGTATCGCGGTCGATCCGATACTCGAAGAGCTTCCGTTGGTCCCGGTGGTGGTGGTCGCGACGCTGATGGACTGGGTCCCCGAGTCCGCCGTAAAGGTCGAATCCTGGGTGGTTCCACCGCTGGCGATCTGGATCTCGTAGTCGTTGTTGACCACGGTCAGCTCACGTAAGACGTAGTCGAGTCCCTTGCCGTTCGTCATCAGGGGTTGGGTGAAGAAGTTGAGCACCGCCGGCTTCTTGATTTTGGCGGCCGTGAGCCATTGCATGATCGAGTTTCTGACGAGGTTCGAGACCAATTGCTCCTGTACCAAAGATGGCGCTGGTACGGTCATCGAAGTGAGTTGAGCGGTCGGCGTGGTGCCCTGCGCCTGGTAGATCATGCTGACGATCAGATCTGTAAACACGTCGATATTGGCGACGCCGCCGACGGGCGCCGCGCTGAAAAGGACGTTGCTGCCGTCGGTCGGTTGAGTTGCGATCAGAAATGGCGCTGTCATGTGGGCCACATTGAACCGGTACTTGCCCGCGACGCTGGTTTGAGTGGTTGCGGTCGCGCCCGCGCTGTCATGAAGCACAACCGTCCCGTGCGCCAGCGGCAATCCGCTCTGTAGCGTGGCGGTTCCTCGAACAAACCGCACGGCGGCGTTGGCATTCGCCACGCATAAAAAAACCGTGATCATCACGGCGACGATAGTCCGGACCATGGCTCCCCTCCCAGGACCTGATTAACGCACGATGCTGCAACTACTGCCCTGGCCCTCTCAGGCTGCTTATATATAGATGAAATTAACCCAGCAGGGCAAATTTTGACTGGTTTTATCGTCGCGGAGGCGTTGCGCTGTCAGCGAAGAGCGCGGTTCCATCATTT
>JADEYI010000404.1_pt1 | contig 62692 bp, 97 predicted proteins | sample 8542331 | NCBI WGS metagenome assembly JADEYI01 (sample SAMN16510988, study PRJNA670497) | mine drainage metagenome | isolation source: biofilm near Copperflume 1 | place: Germany: Marsberg coppermine Kilianstollen | collected 2018-02 | reverse complement strand
TTGAGCCCCCTAGAAGCCTGCCCAAGAAGGGGTGGCGATTGGCCGCCTACATGCATAGAAAGCATGCAGAAAGCTTGCCTGCTTGTTGCCGAGGCGGTCGAGGGCGTGGGCGGCGTCTAGCACGGTGAGTCTGGCGGCGTCGAGGTCGATGCGGGCGCGCGCGAGGCGCTGCTGGAAGCCGCCGTGGTCGGCCATGCGCCGGCGGAACACCGTGCGGCCCAGCGCCCTCTCCCCCATCAGCTCCAGCGCCCGCTCGCCCATGCCTGCAGACACAGTGGTGCTCATCTGTCAGCGGGAGGGCATACTGACCTGACGACTCTTTGGTGCATTGGCGTGTAGATAGAGACAGAATGCAAGATATCCACGGCGAGCGCCAAGAAGAGAATGCAGGGCTGCCTAGCGGTGTTGCCCATCGATTAACATCGTTGGAAATATATCCGTCACGCTTGACGAGAACAGATGCGTTGGTTCCATGATGTGTTACAGCTTGGGACCTCTCGAGCCTTGACAGAGCAGGGCCGCGCTGCGCAGCTGTTGGCACATTGGATAAGAATCTTGAGGCTGTGGTCAGGGGTTGACAGAACGCACCAATGGCGCGCATGCAGTGGTGCAGGCGACCGGGGCCGAGGCGTCCCTGCGCGATCTCAAAGCCGCGCCCCTCGCCCAGCAGCATGTTGCTCGCAGGCACCCTCACATCCTGCGCACACGCGCACCCATACGTATTGCAAGACAGGCGTGAGTGCACAGATGAAGGACAGCGGAAAATTATGACTCTCAGCCGCTGGCACGCCTTTCCGTCCAGCTCAGCAGCTGAAGCCGTGATTTGCTTCCCGGACACAGGACGCCCCATTCACAGACAAACAACACTCGCCTCTGCAGCGACGAGATCTCGCCCCCGGGTCACAAGACATTGCATGCAAGTTCTAACCTGCAATCCTAGTTGCCTTGGGCCTGCACCAACCACGGGAAGCCACAGTAGCTGCAAGAGGAGAAGCCGATATGCTCAGCATGTAACGCTGCCTCACGATCTCTCATGCACAGTCTTGCATCGAAACAGGCTCATTCGCGAGCAAGAGGCCCCAAAGGAAGCTTCTCAAGCGAGTATATCAAGAGGAGAGACACATCCTTCGCACCTGGAATAAAACCTCTGCATGGCCGTGGGGGGCGTCGTCGTAGCCGAACACAGTCAGCGGTCGAACGATTTTCACTCCCTTGGAGTCCATGGGGACCAGGATCATGGACTGCTGCTTGTGCGTGGGGGCGGACGGGTCGGTCTTGCCCATGAAGATGCAGATCTGGCAACGGGGATCCATTGCCCCGCTGGCCCACCACTTGTGCCCATTCAGAACATACTCCCTGCCCTCACTGCGCATACAGTAAACCAGCTATTCATGTGTAAGTGATGCAGGGCCTCTATTGTTTTGATGGTGACAGCCCAGCAACACAGTGCGATCTTGATGCAGGTACCTTGGGCACGGTTAGATACATCTTCCAGCGAAACAGGAGGACAAAGCTTCTCCTGTCGGCACGGTCACACTTAGCAAGAAAAGCAGGAGGCAACGTAAGGACAATGAGGAACTAAACAAGAGGAGCCTGTGCATTTGTAAAGGTCAGAATGCTCCTGATTCACAGGGATGGACGTGCATGCAATGGATTTCAGGCAGTTTGCTGCCGCACCGCTTGATGGATGACTGGATGTTGGTGGCATCGGAGGAGGCAACCTCGGGCTCCGTCATGGCAAAGCAGCTGCGGATCTCGCCCCTCAGCAGCGGCAGCAGCCAGCGCCTTTTCTGCTCCAGGCTGCCGTACCTGCCAAGACAAACTCCCACATTACTTTGACGCCAAAGCCCAACATCAACGTCTGCTAAGCCTGTGTGTCTTGTGTGACAAATTTCTGAATGGGTGACGAAGGCCGTTGAGACTTGGCTTGCATGAGAGATGCCACTTGTCTTGGGCAACAACTGCATGTCACTTGTGACCACGCCGTTGACTGACTAGCATGAGAGAGCTGCGTCAGAGTGCTGTGACATCTTGGGACAAGAATTCGTCCCTAGAAAATTGACATGAAGTATTAGAATGGTGTCTGGTGGTGCCAAGGGAGGATCAACACCTGGCCAGGACCTCCATGTTGCCGGTGTCCGGTGCAGAGCAGTTGAACACCTCCGACGCAAACACGATTCGCCCCATCTCCTCGCTCAGGAATGCATACTCCTTCACGCAGCAGTCAGTGCCTTGCTTTGTATTATCAGAAGACGCAGTCAGAATAGCAGCTGGCGTTAGCGGTCTCTTTGTGTATTCAGCACCCTCTTGAACACCGCATTTTTCTTTGGCTGCTTGATCGTGCGTAGGCGTGCTGCACACGAGCAGCCAGCAAAAGGAAGACACATTTTTCAGAAACTTGATCACATCCCCGATGACATTGCAATGCCTGGCATTCTGCAGTGGCATAAGCTTAAAGAGGAAAGGATGTACGCTCACCAGATTGCTGAGCCCGGCACCAAGCAGGAGGGTATCCTGCTCATGCACAGGCAGGGCCGGCCGGATGTTGGCGGCCAAGTCCGGCGATATCCAAAGATTCCACAGTCCCTCTGCCTTCGCCTTGGCCTTCATCTCTTCCATCAATGGGTGTACTGTCCACCGCTGGTCGGACGCCGCCAGCTCCTGCACAGAAAATCATCAGTCCTTAGAACATTGTGATAATTCGTGCTAGTTCTGAGCAATGCACACTGCCCTCGAGATGGTGCTTCCAGGTAGAGGACATTGTACTCACGGGGAGATCAGATATGTGCATATATTCCAGAGCTGTCACGAGTCTAGCAACGCATGAGGATATAGCCATGTGTTGCAAAAAATGGATTGCATGCTAAGTCAGATGCAGCAGATCCTCTCTGGGTGGTAGCAGGACGGGGGCGAGCGGCACCTCGAGCTTGGGCTCTGCAGGGTACACGTGCTTGCGCATGAACGCCCGCACTCGCTCGCGCAACTCGGCAACGTGCGGCGGAGGCTCAAAGCCAGCTGCAGCCACTGCGTCCCGCCCTGCACATCCACAAACAACGCATCCTTTGCTGCACAGCCCTGGGACCAAACCTTCGCAGTAGGCCACCGCGCTGCATGTGCAGTTCATGTGGGCTCTCATGCCCGCCAGGAAATTTTGGAAATAAAATAAAGCAGGGTACAGAGTATACGTGAAGTGCCCACAAAGAAGCTCTCACCAAGAGTACCTGATCTGGGGGGCATCGATCGGGCGCAGAGGGCCTCAGTGCTGGTTTCCTGCACGGGGCCGCTGGACACCGCGGCAGCCGCGGCCCGGGCGCGCGTCCGGTAGCGCCGCTGCGCGCCGGCCGCCTGCCCGCCGCCCCTGGCACACACCGCACAAGACAGTCTTACAAGAATTTCCCTTTGGAACTTCAGAGACTCTTAACCCTGAAATCACGTTCCATAAGCAAAATTGTCATAGACACGTCCATGGGCCACGCAACTGCAAACAAGATCCCAAACTCTGCTTTATTTTTTCCCCTGGCCGTTTGTGCACATCGCAACAGCATCGGCAGCACTCAAGCGCACTTTCTCAGCATCTGCCTGGCAAGGTGTTGCTTCAAAATATCATTTTTGGAGTCTTGCCCACAAACCTGCCCGAGCTGCCAGCCGGGCCGCCACGCGCGCAGAGCGCCTCGGCCTCCGGGACCGCGGTAGCCGTCGCCGGGGCGGCTGCTCGGCCGGCAGAGGCGGCTATAATGTCCAGAGCGCGCTGCGCTATGTACTGCACAACACTGTCTGCCCCAACCTGCGACGCATGCACCCATCTATTACAATATTGGCAAAATGTGCTGGCTGTGCCTGGAGTAGTTGACTTTCACTTACATCTGCTGTCCTTCATATAGAGAACTGGCATCTAGTCTAAAGTAAGGCGCATGGGAATCCATGCACGCACAGAGGTTGAAGCAGGGCACAACAGGGCAAAGCACGGCATCGCACGGCGTAGGCAGGGCAGTGAGGTTGACAAGGGGAGCGTACCGCAGCGGCGCGATCGGATGAGGCGTTCCCGAGCTTGGCGCGGGCGCCGACGCCAGCCAGAATGGCGGCTGCGCGGAAGAGCGACAGCGCCATGAAGAATGACCACACCTCGGCGGTGGGCGGCGCTATGCCCCGTGCGCTGCAGTAAGCCGCAATGTACTCGCTCTCGGTAGGCACTCCTGCACAGTGCAGACCGCAGATTAATCGTAATTAGTCAATCAGTATCATGATTATATAAAGACCACTACGAAAAAGCGTCATCCTTCCACGCCGCAAAGATTCATCACTGTAAGTTTCCAGGTGTCAATCTGAATAATCCCGTACTTTGCAGGGCGCAGAAGGCACACACTGCTGTGCAAAGAGCTGCCATAGCTTTTACCAAAAACTGCACACACGAGAGATTGCTGCATGGGATATTATTATTATTATTATTATTACACGCTTTTCCTGCCAGAAGCAAGGTGCGTCTGCAGACAAGCTGCGGTAAAGGCTGCCAAAATCCTACCCCTTGATGGACTCGCCAGATCCAAGCAAGACCCAATCAACCGTGGGCACGGGATATGCACAGAATTAAAAGCCTCTTCCCCGCATGTGAACCCCGCATCAGGCCCAATTGCCGGCCAGGGAATGAAGGGGAATAAGTGCGCACCAGGGGGCAGCGGGTGGGGCAGGGAGGGTAGGGCTTCGATGCCGGCGGGGAGATGGTAGGGCATGGCGCTGTAGGCCAGGTCAGCGAAGGGGTGGCCCAGCGTGCACAGCTCCCAATCAAGCACTGCCAGCACATGCCCAGCCGCTCTGGGGTCAACCACCAGGTTGTCCAGCCTGCATTGTACAGATAGTGCAATGATGCCAGGACTCTTCATGCAGTGCAGTGATGGTCGGACTGCCAGGAAAGAGGCTGTCCTCTGGAACTGCATGAACAAGGCGAGACCTGCCATCATTGCACGGTCCTGCAAAGTTCCATTTATTCTGGAAGATACAGGTCCCAGACAATGTAAAGCTGCCAACTGGGAATGACTGGCGCCAAGGGCAAGCCAACCATGGAATGCTGCTGCTCAGAACCAAACACTCATTTCCTTGCGGCAGTCACGGGCATCACCTGAAGTCGCCGTGGGAGATTCGCGTGGCGGAGGGATCGCCGTCTTCTGGGGGGATGTGGGCCTCCAGCCAGGAGATGAGCACTGCCATCTGCGGCAATGGCGGCCCTGTCAGCTGCGACCGGTACTGCTGCGCCCACCTCCACACCTGCAAGCATCTTCTAGCTGATTATCACGCAATAACGCCAGCCCTACAATTGTCAACCACTTTGCACACAGGTCATGATGTTGCACCACAACGTGTGTGCATGGCATCCTGCTCAATAGGACCTTATCTCGCTGGTGCTTGCCTCATGGATGTCCCAAGCCAGACACCTTGCAACGACCACAGCGTGTTGGCGACAGAATTCTTACAATACCAACTTCAGGCTAGCAAGCCAGCCAGCAGTGTAACCCCAGAGACTAATTCAGATGCTCCACGTGTCCTGCTTTTAATTAAACAAGAAGTACAATAGAGAGAGAATCCACCAGTGTGTGTGGAGCATCTATCCGCAAGCGCACTAGCCCAGCAAGCCCTTCATGACAACAGTCGATAACGCGAATGCACCTGGCGTTTGCAGTAGCCACTGGAGCGGCCAAAGCGGCTCAGGCCGACGGCGGTCGGCTGCACAGAATGCAGCGATGCTAGCGTGGCAGCCATAGCAGCGTAGGTGGCAGCGCGCTCCTCGGGCGCTAGCTCTGGGCAGCTGGGATCCGTGAAGATGCGGCCCTGTTTGGTGCCAAGCCATCTTTCATCATCAGCTTATATTGCCCACGAAAAGAGGCCCTTGCAACTGACTGTTGCGATGCACAGCAGGTGTGAGTGCTAGCGGGTCATTGCACACACGATCATGCTCTCACATCAACTCATGCTGCCCCCCGAGAGAGCGTCTTGCTTCTGACTGAGGCAATGCGCAGCAAGTGTGATTGCTAGGGGGTCTATGCATATGAAACATGCCGCAACATCAGTCTGATGCATGCCACAGCAAAAGACCCTTGCCTCCGGCTGTTGAGACAGAAAGGAATTGCAAAAGCGAAGTGGTCAGGGCGCGCAGTGGGCAAGGCAAGAAAGAGTATGGACTGACCTGAACATGCTGCATGACATAAAATGGGGTGCCTATGATTGCCGCGTCCGTGCAGAGACACGGTGCCTTTGGGACTGGAACATTTGTGCCTCCAAGGGCCGCCATCACCTGCAGGAAAGCATCCAAATGTGTCCTACTCTGTCCAAGGTGCAAGGGCGCAGATATGGGAAACGTCAAATTGCGCAGTGCTCTCAGAGCAAATTTTGAGAAAGACTACCTGAAATTCGCGCTCGACTGCATGCGCAGAAGAAAGCACCTTCCCGGGCGGCTTCTTTCGGAGCACATACTTTGCGCTTCCAGCCTGCATGCAACCGTTCAAGGTGAGGGGACAAGTATAATCTGGCTCGATCAGAGTGCTAATTTCTAAACAGCACTTTGCGATGTGATTTTGAAATTCAGTAGAACTTCATTTGTAAACAATATAAGCCATCTTGAGGACCTATCATCCACCACTGCACAACGCCGCTCACCTGAAGCAAGTAGGTGGGATTGGACTGGCCGTGCTTGAACTGCTTAATGTCAAGATGGTTCACGTCAGGAAAGCCTTCAATGGCTGATCTCAAGTAACGTAGGAGTTGTACCTGCACAAGAAGAAGTAGTGCAGATGTCACATACTAGCCCATTAAATCGAGGCGATGCCGAGTTCTGTAAGTCATAAGCAAACCGTTCATCGCAAAATGTTACCTCTGGGAGAACATGTGCTCCGCCAACGTCTCCCACGGCGAGACCCGTGTCCAACATGTCCCTCTGCTTAGTGCTAAGATCTGTTGCAGCACTGAAAGCGATAATGTCAGACAGAGGCAAAGGATGTATGCGTCTAGAAAGTACTTGCCGATCACTTTACTTCGCACCAAAGAAGCGATGCATTGCCAAGGTTTCCTTCACGGTTCCCATCATGGCTGACTGGACTGGCTTTCCTCGGCACGCCTGTTTTGGCTCTCGCCTCCGAAATGCTGTTCCGCAGCTCCGCCACCAACGACCTCTCAAACAGACGTCCTTCCCACCTCACAATAGCCGACAGAAGTCGAGAAACAGCTGAGGCTGCAAATACGCCGGACCCACAGGCTGTGTTGAGGCCACTGTCGAAAGGTCAAGGGGCAGATACTCAAACACCCTATTCCGGAACAGCTAGTGTAGCCAGCGTTGCTGTTCGAAGCGGTTACTTTGGCTGGTTGTTGCGGGGATTCCACGGCTCGAGGGTACCGAGAGCCGTTGCTGCGAGGTCTCGAACACAGGTGCAGGCACGCTTTGAGGCCGTTGTCATAGGCATGGCCCTAGCAGGCTTCGTTCTCATACGCTCGTCATTTTATTCAGAAGTTTTGCTGTCATGGAAATTTTGTGAAGTTGTTGGCAGCCTGCCGAGGGGACGGGTGGGTGGGAGAAAGGATTGAACCTTGTAGTAAGTTCAGGGTGCCTACGCCAAAAAGGCTGGCTTAACACAATTCCTAGCTTTGTGTAATACTTTCTTACTTTCCTATTCCGTGTGGCATTTTGGTGCAGGCGAAACAATATCCTAGCTTGTTGGGCACAGTAGCTGCAGCAGGGCCCTTGGATTCCTGCTTCTAGTTGTCAGTAGGAAGGATGGCTGCGCCAAGGGCGCGGCAGCGTTTTTGGGGGCAGGTAAGGGAGCTTCACATTCTTAACAGATACACAAATGGCACTCTGCTGTGGCCTCTACTCACCCTCCTTAAAGAAGAAAAGGAAGTGACTCTCTGAAAGCTTTGCTGCTTTGGATGGTGCAGGCCAGAAGAGCAGCAACTTTCTTGTTAGTAGCGGCACTAGCAGCGCAGCTTTCTAGCCCATGTGCAGCACATACAGGGTGAGTCGTAACACGATCTCCCTCGACTTTTTTGTCCTCAACATCTTTGTCCTTGTAGAGGTGACATCTGGCAGGTGTACCTGCTCAAGCTAAATGTCAGACTGCACTTCCCAAGTGAATGGTTTCTGTCATGTTCTGCCCAGGTCAAATCTACTTAGGAGGCTTCTGCAGACAGGAACAGGGGCCAGCACAGCCTCTCAAGCTGCTGGCACTGGCGGTACTGCGGCTGCAAACAATGACTTTGTGGGCGCTGCTCAGCAGACACTCAGCAGTGCTAATACCCAGCAGGCCGGCAGCGTGGCAGCCAAACAGGCACGCCCCTTAGAACCACCCATCTTCAGGGAGAAGTCTCCCATTCTTGACCTCAGCGCTCTTAGTACTGGGCTGGAAATTCTGGAATGGATTTGGGTCTGCCCAGAACATGTTCCTGTCTCATGCCCAAGAGTGCAAGGCAGGGGCAGGGGCAAGTCTCTGAAATACCCAGGGTGGCGGTGAAAATATATCTGGGCCACCCTGAGAATATCTTAAGGCCCTGTCAAGCCCTGCCTGTCTTCCTCATTGTCCTGCCTTCTAGGCGCAGGAAGAAATAAGAAGTGAATCACCTTTTGCTAGATGCCACTTGCGGCTGTCTCAAAAAAATGTCTTGTGCTGTGCAGCTCGTGTCGTCATCCACGGGCAACCTGCCAATAAATTCCAACGACCTCAACACCCTCATTCAGGGCGTGCGCGCCACCCAGGTGATCCACCCTTCCTGGCTTGCACAACTTTACTAATATTACTACACCGTACCTGCTCCTCTGGGGTAACAGCTCCCAAAAAGCGACAGCTCCTCTGCAGGCCTTAGGGATCCACGGTCCTAAGTGGTTGTGTCGGGGTGACTCCTCCTCGCTCCCAGTGAATGCTGGGCTCCAGGCTAGCCTACCAATACTTTAAATTGCGCGCTGTTCACTTTAGCTGTGTATGTTTCACACGATATATAAGTCTGGCAGGCATGCGCATGCTTGTGCTCAAGCCAGGCATCAGCATCACTGTCGGATGAGTGCTTGTGCTTCTGTGTATTTTGCGTGTGCTTTGTATGGCTGAGGAAGGCATCCATGATGAATATTGCTCTTGCTGTGCAGATTTCTGGGCAGTAGCTGCATAAAGTCCGCATGATTGAAGACAGCACAGGGAGAATTAAGCATTCATGCTGCGCAGACTTTTGGGCAGTATCTGGCGACGCTGGGGGGCGAGGCGAGCAGGCAGACTTCTCTGCAGTCCACGCTGCAGGGGCAGAACATCGCTGGACTCTACAAGCAACAAACCACCGACGACCGCTTCAAGGTCGGCTCGCCATCTGGCTCAGTCTACTGGACAGCAGGCGCGCACTTTATACCTACTGCTATCTGTGGTTCTTAGATGGTGCGGGAAGATGGATTTTGAGCGGAGCAGCTTTGGTGACCTCCCTCACAGAAATTGAAGATAGCCGCGTGAAGTCTAACATGTGAAGATTGCATCAAGAATGCAGCACTGGCGAGCTCCGCTGCAGGGGTTCATTGGGTTACTACGTGGAACTTCAAGTGTGAGGGATGTCTCTCACATAGGCATTCACGCTGAAGAGCCAGCTGTGAGTGTTGGCAGTGATTGAGCGGCGCGGGGGCTGATGCATGGCGGAAATTCTGCTCCCCTGTGACCTCATCATTGTGCCAAATGATTTGCTAAAAAAAAATTGTTCTCTGCGCGCAGGCAACGAGCCGGTGCCGGCCCCGGCCCAGGCCGTGGCGGCCAATTTCGCGAACGCGCTTGCGCCAGGTGTCAACTCGCTGACTCAGTCTCTGATGGAGCTCATCCCCTCTCCGCCGCCGCCGCCACCGCCGCCCACCGTCATCCAAGCGCTCGCGCCCCTTGAGCAGGTCACCGTAGCTCCCTTTCCTTGCATGTGCGCCCATGTGGTCTGTTTGGCGTTGGCGTGCTCAGATTTGCATGTTCCTCCCCGCGACGGCAGAAGGAAACATCTTCTTGAACACAGGCATGTAAGCGGCCGCTCCAGATACTGATTGTTTCAGAGCGTGGGTGCAAAATCGGCAGCTGGAGCCTGCTGCCAAAACGCTGGTGTCCTTTTGGAGCACCTCAGAAGCATGCATCTTCCTGTCTGTGCATAGCTCAACAGATGTCACTCCTTTGTAGCCCGCTTTGTCTCAGAAACCTGCAGCACATGAATTGGTGCAAGCTGCTGGTAGGCGCATCAGAAGTCGCTTGCCATTCCTTTGTGGGCATAGCTTGTGCAGTGCACACAGGTCATGCACGTAGGTAGCAACTGCCGGCTGCACGCAGGTCCTTATGTAAATGTTCCACACCCCTTTTTGGGAGAAGCTTGGAACTGACATATTCCAAGCTGCATCCTCTTAGTAAAAAAAATGAGTCAGATTGTTGGAATCTTTACATGCAGGCGGCGACTCAGCGCATTGCGGACATCCTCACGACGAGCGGCCAGGCGGCGTCGGCGAACTCGGGCGCGGGAGCCGGCGCAGCGCGCACAGCGCGCGACGGGACTTCCTCGTTCCAGCAGCAGCCGGCGGCGGCGGCGCAGGACGCGCTGCCAACTGTTGCCGTGCCGACCACTTTCACGCACGACACCTGGAACGCTGAGAACTACGGGCGCAAGCTGCAGCAGGCGCAGGTACTTCTGCGTGTTATCTGTGTTATCACTTGCAAATTATCTTGTTTCAAGGTTGAAGAGGAGCTTTATGCGATGGGACCGGGTCTGGGAAGTATTTAATCAATCAAACAGAGGTTTGGTGGGCGTAGACGCCATGTTCTACATTCTACAGTCGTGTGAGCCTGTAAGGAGGACAGCTGGAGGGCTGTTGCACCCTAGCTGGGCATTCCTTCTTTCCACCACTCTCACCTGCGCTGCTTCTGGGGTCTGCACAACAGATCTGCTGCAAGGATACATTTCCAGAGGGGTCTTGCAGAAAGACATGGACATCCACTGCTGCAAATCTCATTCTCGGATGGCTCTTCCACCGCTGACATCCTGTATTGGGCGTGTGCAGTGGCAGCCAACACAGCAGCAGCAGGCGGCAGCAAGCAGCCAGCAGAACTGGGCACCTGCCAGCAACGCAGCCCAGGACCAGCCGCAGCAGGCGGTGTCACCCTCGCAGCAGTGGGCGCCCTCAACTCAGACCCAGCAGACTGCCCCTGCCAGCCAGCAGAAGTGGGACAACTCCGCCTCCAACTCCAACAACTGGGCCCCCAGCGCCAATGGCCAGCAGTGGGCCCCCACAAACCAGGCCGCCGCCTCCAACTGGTCCCCCCAGCCGCAGCAGTGGTCCCCCCAGCCCCAGCAGCAGTGGGCCCCCTCAAACCAGGCTCAGCAGCAGCAGGGAACCGGCACCCAGCAGAACTGGGGCAACTCTGCATCAACCGCTGCTAACAACAACTGGTCCCCCCAGCCGCAGCAGCAGTGGTCCCCTCAGCCGCAGCAGCAGTGGTCCCCCCAGCAGCAGTGGGCCCCCCAGGCCGCCGCCCCCACCCAGGCCATATCCGCTGCCATGACTGTCGACGGCAACCCCATCACCCCCCAGGTGAGAGAGATCCCTGATTAATGATTATCGCTAATGAGCACCCCAGTCTGGTGTCAACCTTGCGTCTGCCCTGTGTGTCCCTCAGATGAGCCCACACTTGGAGAAACATTCATCACAGGCCTCCATTTACTTAAATCGTAAATGTGTGGGTGGTTGCATGGCGAGCATATGGGAAGTGGGCGAAGGGAGTCAGGGAGGCCGAGCGTTACCAAAGAGTATCTAATGCTGCCTGCCGGCATGTGCGCGCAGGTGCAGCTGGCTGACGGCACATGGGTTCCCTCCCCCCAGCAGCAGCAGCAGACAACAACTACCAGCACAGACCAGACTGCCGCTGTGGCCAACACCAACACCCAGGTATAGTCTCAATACTGCAGATTTGTGCAAGCTGGCTGTATGATTGGCAAAGAGCGCACGCCCAAATCATGGCTCAAAAACTTGGAGCAGCCAGCGTTAATGCTACTGCAAAGGGCATTGGCTTGACATGCAATTGCAAAGACCCTGCAAGAGATAGAGGTTTCTGAAGCCATCCATAGCCACGTCCTGGAGCATGTTTCCTCACCTTGATGCGCGCCTCAAAGGCTCCAAACACCATAGTCAGCACCATATCTGACACGTTCCGTTCTGCTGCAGGGTGCAGATGCGACGCGCTCTCAAGTGACCGGTACGGGCCAGCCCAGCCAGTACGGCGCCTCCTCCGCCGCCCAGGGCACCACAAATGCCGCCACAACAACCGCCACCACCAACAACGGTAAGATATCACCCCACTGCGCTGGAATTTGGAAAGCACACTGCATGCATGCTGCACAACAGGCTCTGCTGTCCACGGCAGCAGCTGTTATACAGTGGCAACTTGGGACAAATGAAAGCGCCTGGCAAGGGGCCTGCTTGCAATCTTCAACCTCAGCTCTTGATGCACCGCCTCATGGCTGTGCATGCCGCTGAACGCAGTGCTTTTTGCACTCCTTGCAAAGTCCTGCTACTTCTCTGATGTGACCGCCTTCAGACCATATGTCAGCCCCCCACCACCGGATCAAACCAGGACGATTGGAAAGTTCTCAGGGTCCAGAGAAGCACACAAAGTCTTTTACAAGTTTCCACACTTGTGCGCGCAGGCGAAGGGCAGTCCACGAGCGCGTCCGCTCCGTCTCCTTCCTCGTCTGCGCTGACGTTCCCTCCGGTGACCATCAATGGCGTCAACCTGCCCGGTTGGAGCCTGCCCACCTGGTCCCCCGCGCCCCCCCTCGGCCCAGCGCCTGCTTTGGCTCCCCTGCCCCTGGTACGCCCCCTGGGACCACCTCCCAAACATCCAAGAAGGAGATATTCAATGGGATCTTGAACATGACAAAGGCGAGGTATTGGAATGCCTGCAGCCATGCAAATAAGACATACCTTTGCATGCCGGTTGTAACATGTTTAATGATAAACTTAAGATTGTTCAAAATACATAAACCATTCTTGCAGATAAGGCATGCAATTGCCTCTTCTCAGCATGTCACTTTGCATGGCTCGAGCACTTTTGAAGAACGATCTGTCCGTCCACCGTCCTTGGTGACGCTTCGGGAGCTCTCATGCATGTATGCTACATGAACAGGTACTGGGCAGGAATGGCTAGTAGACAGGCGCAATGCTACACATATTGGGCAGAAGTGACATATGATTATAATTGCGCAGGCGCCCCAGCCGCAGCCGTTGCCGGGCCAGGCGCAGCCGGCAGTCAGTGCCTCCTTCCAGGACCTCACAAACCAGGTGATCTCCCCACTTGCCCACCGGCAACCTTCTCTAGCGGCAATTTCCCGGCTGCACCCGCCTCGCCCCTTGTCATGTGTTTGGTGTGCAGGGAAGAAGGGCAGACCATGATTGTCATCGATGCCTTTCACAGCAGTAGTGAACAATGCCAGTGCAAAATTGGCAGCCTGCTGCTGAGGTTCTCTGAGAGAGGGTCAAACAGATCATCACTACTTCCTGGCGGTGGCGGACAACTGACATTCTAGATGAGAGCACCAATGCATCGTGACTGTTAAATTTTATCACCTGCTATGGATCACCATCTCCATGATCAGCCCAGCAGAATACATCGTACTATGAATTGCTTTTGCCCCGGCTCGCGGGGGGCGGCATGAATACTGAGCACCGTGCCGACGGTTAGTTGAGTCTTGCTTGGATCTGGCATATCCAACAAGGGGTAGGATATGTGGCAGCCTCACCTGCAGCTTATCTGCAGCCACACCCTCCCTCTTGCAAGGAAGAGCAAGTGATGATAAGATAATAGTGACCTCCAACACAGCGCAGCAGCAACTTTGCGCTGACATCTGACTAATTCTGCATTTGCAGGGCGTCCCCCTGACGCAGTCGCTGGCGCAGCAGAGCGCGCTGCCACAGCTGCAGGCAATCGGCGGCGGCCCGGCCGTGCGGCCGAACAACAACCTGCCCGCGCAGCCCGCCGGACCTGCCCAGCCCGGGCTGCCCGGCTTCCCCGCGCCAGCCGGCCCGGCCGCCATCCCCAACAACAACCTCGTCTGGGTCGGCCTCGGCGGCAGCGGCAAGCAGGGCTCCAACACCTAAGCCACCCGTTGGGCCGGGGCATCGGGCAGCTGAGCCCGGGCCAAGCTTGTCCGCAGGAAAAGCTGTCGTGAAAACGCGCCGGATTTGTGGTCTGCATGAGCCTTGCTCTGCACAGAGCGCTCCATGCAGGCAGCAATGAGGCAGCGGCAAGCAGGGCTCCACCACCAAAGCCGACCCGTCGTGCTCGGTTGTTGGCTTTGTCAAACAGCCAGCGCTGGGCCACGGGTCCGTGGGGAGTCCAAGTCCTGCAAGTGCTCTGGCTCTGGAGAAAGCGCAGTAGGCTGCAATGAGGCAGTGGAAACCAAGGCAATACCTAAGGTGCAGAAGCTTGCGCACTGAGACGTACTTCTTGGGGCCCGGCTCAGGGGCGCTTATGCTGGGCCGTCGGCTCTGTCAAGACAGCTGTTTTGGAAGAGGACCGTTGGGTGTTGGAAGGGAGATATTCTTGCACTGAACAAATTGGGTTGAGTGCTTCGCAAGGGCTTTGGTGGAGCAGACTGATTTGCAATTGCCAGCCATGTGTAGAGTCCTCACAAACCTCACAGTGCCAGAACCTCAGAAATTGCACAGTGCGTTGCAGGACCTCAGGGCCTTAAATGCAACATCAGTATTTGATTTGAAGCTACCGGCTCCGCATTTGCAGGCTAGCAAAGTGAAGGGACTTTGCATGAAGTTTATCTTGCGTGCTAGATGGGGAAACATGTTGCACTATTGACAGGATTGTGCAGGCTGGAGTTCAACAAATTGAAGATTTGGAATATGAGATAGACGACCTATGACAGCAGTGTGTCAGTGTTTCCTGCTGGCTCTGACAACTGTAATAATAGTCATAACATCGATTCAGCAAGCGCTGGGGCGATGGTCTTATCTGTGCATGTGCTGGTGATCACACAGCTGGACGGAAGTAAATTACAGCGATCCGGGTCTTGCGCCCCCTTTGTGATGCAGTCAGAATGTTTACAGCATGCGGAAGTTGCATTAGGTGTTACATTTGGCAGCTCAAGCCTTTTGTGACGGTATGAGCACATTGTACAGATCGAGATGAGGATGCTGTACAGGTCTGCAACTATCACCCTTCGCACCGCCCCAGTGATAAGACATACGAAAACAAAATGCCAGTCTACTGGCTCGTGGATCGCATATTTCCGACCTTTGATGCTTCCTTGAGAAGGCCTTCCCAGAAAAGCTGAGGTGGCATGGCAGGAACGCCTGCGTACGACTGGGCAACGTTCAAAATGCAAAGCTGCAGGCTCAGTCCTGAAACGTGCCCACCACTTTTGCGATCTGGTGGTCCTGCAGGTCCTGTTACCTGTAAATAAGGAAAGACAAGTGTCCACGGAAGCACACTGGGTGCCTGCACCGTTTCAACACCCACGTTGCGAAACAAGGAAGTGGAGGTAAAAAAAAAGCTCTTGCACTTTTATGACACTGAAATCTAGTGGCTTCACACACCAGAAGGAGCCTTTCCCATCGTGTATTGGACAATTGTGATTGCTGTCCTATCTGCACCATCAAGAGGGACCAGGGCAGAGTTACTTACGTTCAAAAGGGCAACATCTATTTCAGTCATCTGGGATATTCGCTGATCAAGATGCAGACAGTAACTCTGTGATGGTAATCGCTTCTGTACATGCCGGTCTCCCTGATTGCGCATCAGGCGACCCAATGCGGAGGCGAAGGATATGGACTCTTGCACTTGTTCAGTGAGCAATGGCGGGGTAGGACTGCGCTGACGCCGCCCTTGCGTCCTGTGCAGGACTTGTAGGACGCGAAGTTTTGTCTTGAGAGTGCACAGATCTGGGACTGCACCTGAAAGGACAGCCCGCACCCTAGAGCGGCGATGACTGACAGAAGGCGGGCCTCCGCACTGCGGGTGAGTCATGCAGCTGATAACGCGCGACAGGGAACAACGCCTGGAACGTCTTTGCTTTGAGCAATTGTGGGATTGCTTGGTGCTTGCGGGCCCGCACTTGCTTGAGAGCTTACAATACGTGACGTTGCTGTCCAGGGGTCACGCTCCCTCTCTCTCGTAGCAGCAGCCTGCCTGTGCCTCGCGTCGATGTGCTTGACTGGCGCATCTGCAAGGTAAGCCGCTTCTTCGTAAGAGAAGGCCCCTCTTGCGACATCTGTTCGAAAGATTGAAGGACCTCCCTCAAGCAACCACCCATCTTTTTTCATACCATCCTGGGGCTGTCAGACTACTTTTCACACAAATGAGGCTCCCCAGGCTACCAGCATACTTGATTGTGAGCTTTGGACACAAATGGGTGCGCAATGCAGTTGCTTGGATCAGCTCGTATTGAGCATCAGAGCTCAGACACCCTGAAGACACTTTCCCTTGTGCTGGGGAGCAGGTCTGCGGATGACAGGACACTGCCAGCGCTGCCGGGCGTGGCAGGCCTGCCGACCCTGCCAGAGATCAACGTGCGCAGCTTCGCATCGGAGAACATGCAGCCAGTCCTGGACGCGCTGCCCAACTTTGCACCCACGCCATCCATCGACGACCGCGTGGCTGAAGCTTCCAACACAGTCTCCCAGGCCTCCAACACTGTCGCAGAGGGCATCAGGAGCGCGCAGCAGGCAGTTGCCCCGGGTGTGCAGAGTGTATCCTCGGCACTCGGCCCCATCTCGCAGATTCGTGACGCCTTCGGCGCTGCCCTGGCTCCCGCGGTGCGCCACCTTCCCATGCAGCTTCCTTCCTTGCGTGAAGCTGTTGCAGGGTTCCCCAGCGAGCATGCAGTGCAACTGCTGCGAGCCCGGCAGCTGCGGAGCAGCGCGCCAACTGCTTGCATGCTTCTCTCTGACCCATTCGCACGTTCATTAGAGGCTGGAGCTTCCCAGTGTTGTGCATGCTCCCCTTTCACATGCAGTCCACAGTGCTCACTAAGAATCATGTCTGACACTGCATGTGATCAACGGCGCAACACTTACCGGCCTGATGCTTTTGGGTTGGAAGTGGCAATCGCCTTCTGGCCTTGCCCCTCAAGCCTTTGTGAGGCTTGCTTCTCTTTGACCATCCAGGCAAGCCAATTTTTGGCAGGAGCTGGCCATGCATAAGCATCCTGGCTGCTAGATGATGTGTCATACATCATGTGAAGACTGGAGCCATGACAAGTCTCATCTGCACGTGCAGCAGCTCTTGGGTGATCCGCCGGTGCCGCCACCGCGGCCGTCCAACATCGTGGTGGCGCTCGAAGGAGAAGAGGTTGAGGCGTCCTCGCCGGAACCGGCGCCGCTGCCGGACCTCCCGCTGCCGCCTCTGCCGCAGCTCCCCCCGGTCCTCCCACCGGCCCCCGAGCTCGCGCTCGCCGACAGCACTGCTGCCGCCCCCGCGCCCAGCACCAGGTGAAAACTTTCGCCAGCTCATAATCTCATAAGATGACATTTGTTTCTGTCATCAGATGGCAGCTCATATTTTGTGCGTAAAGTAACACAAATGTTCTTCCGTCTTCTTCCGTAGTAAGATGCTGCGCTTATTGGATGAGGAAGCATGCCAGCACTCAATCAGGGCAGAAAAGAATCATGTCCAATTCTCCGAGAGCATGCACGCAACGCGCATGGCTGTTAAAGCCATGTTGCTCTCCATTTATTCGCAACACACATTGGCCGACTCCTCAGAAACAGAAGCATTGCTCTCTGCCTGTGGTCTGTACAGGAATAACATGGTACCAGAGGAAAGCTGACATGGAAATGCATGGCTGCAGGTCGAGTGAGGCGCTGCATGTTCTGGACGCGCAGGAGCAGCCGCCTGCTGAGGTGATCGCGCCTGCTCCAGTCAGCTTTGAGTACCCCAACTCAGACACCGTCGTCATCCGTATCCCCCGCCCCAGCGAGAGCGCCTCCCTGCAGGCGAGTCACCTTCCTAGTTTCTGTGTCTGCATGCAGCCGTATGAATTGCGAGTAATCTTTCTGATGCGTTCGCAGCGGAAATAATTGGTCCAACAGGCTGTGACGCAGCAAGTACCTGTGCCACGCATGACACTGCAATGCCTAGTGCGCCATGTGGCCCCTCCTGTCATTCTTGCTCCCTGAACTTCGTCTTGTAAAATTCAGTCCTGGCACGAAGGGGGGAAAAGACTGGGCAGAATTAGCTCCACATTAGCATGCACGCTGGCGCACTGCAATAGGAACGACTGCCAGTGCTGCCCTGGTGTGAGGATATTTAAAGGAGAAGGGAGTTGATTGCTTCCTGGTTTGAGTGTATCCTGTGCATGCGCGCAGGCGCGGCCGCTGGCGCTGCAGGCCATGCTGCCCAAGGGGCTGCCCAAGCCTGCCCAGCAGGCGCGCAAGCTGTCCGAGGAGGCCGCCCCGGCGCCCGCTCCTCAGGTATCATATTGACTCCTCTGGACCCTCCTTGATCCGCATAATTAAGATATGCTGAAATCATGCCTGATGACCCAATCTGACTTGTGGCAAAAGATGAGCACTACCTCCCTTCTACTTTCTTTTTCTGTTATGCGAATCTCAGCTCAGTGCAAATGCGCCTTGTGCATATGCCACGCACTGAAGATCATTGTCATGGCGTAACCATCAAACACCAGCCTCCCTTTGTGACAAGTGCGTACAAGCATCCGTGGTCGGAGGACTGACATCAGGCGTTAAAGCCGGTGTGTGTGTTCGCTGCAACGAGATCGAGTACACGGAAAGGACTTCAAAAATAGCGTACAACAATGCTTACAGAGATTACCATATTGTGTGCGCAGGCGGACGGCCCGCGTGGCCTGCCCGCGCTGCGCAGCGTACCTGAGCTTGGGCTGCCCGACATGCCCGCCATCGCTCTGCCGGCCGACGCCGACGCAATCCTCGCCCCCCTGCCTGCACCCCGGCCCCAGGCACGCCCCCTGCCGACCTGCCTCCTTTTAACTTTGGCCATCCGGTTTCTAGTCAGGTGTCGTCAAGAAAACGACAATTGTTTTGAGCTCCCCCACAAGCAAAGCTACAAGACTGGGGGTGGGGCTCATTCAGCGGTCACAAATCAGTACTTCACACTTCTCTGTCTGCTGTGCCGCAAACAATACGATGTCGGAGTAAACCATCGTGTTGCCACCTTCCCACCGTCGTTTAAGCGAGTGCTTGTGCAGCGTCCGGGCTGGGAGTGCTGGCAGCGAAGCAGTGCAAGCGCCTCATCGGTGACTGATCATGGTAAACTTGGTGCAGGGTCCGGAGGTTGCGGTGCTGCAGGAGGTGCAGCGCCCGTACAAGGCCTTCTACAAGGCGCTCCCCGTCCTCTCCGGCATCGGCCGCCGCATGCTGCAGCAGCCGCAGCAGCCCGGCCCTCAGCCGCGCCAACCCGGCCCCGGTGCGCGCCCCTCCTTCCCGGCCCCCTCTAGCACCAAACATGCACCTGCTTGAAGTGCATTACTTACTTTACCACATAGAACTCAGAGAGGGAAATGGTGGGATTGCCTCCCACAGCAAAGGATGTTTCCCAATACAGTAAAGCAGGATGACTCCTGCTAAGGCATGGCATGCACTTGACTCCTTAACACAGTAAGCATTTGCGAGAGCAGAGCATTGACAACATCCTCATGACAAGAGATGTCAGCATCTAGCAGCATCGCAGCAATCCGTTTCAGTCTCCTGAGAGAACGCCATGGACAGGGAGCACTTAGATGGTCTACACTTTCTGATTATGTTTGTCTGGGTGTGTGGCCAACAGGTCAGCCACAGGTGCAATCTTTCCAGCAGCAGCCGGCGGCGCAGCAGCCGGCGGAGCCGAGCGGCCAGCCGGCTGTGTCCTTCCACCCGGAGATCCAGATCGACCAGAACAACAAGCAGCTGCAGCTGACCGGCGGCACCTTCAGCTTTGCTGGCAAGGAGATCAGCCTGCCCTCCATCCCCGTCGCCTTCCCTGCCATCCCGGCCCTCAACACCCTCTCCGCCGTCTACCCCAGTGCGTTTCCCTTGGATTACTGGACCCTTGCATTGTGTTTGGGTGCTCTGCACAGGGATCATGAGAACGCAAGCCTCGCCTGGTGTTGTTCAGAAGCATCAGCGAATCAGAGAAACTCACCAAGGACGAGATAAACAATTGGCAGGTGTCAGGGATGTCTTGGTGAGGGAATGGGTTTTCGGCCAGCAGCCTGTGCAACACAGAGCCAGAAAGAATGCACGGATACCTTGACTGCCATGCGGCACTATTTGCTAGGCATGCCATAGGCAGTTCAGACATGTGTGCTCCCATGTAGCAGACATCAAAAACACTTTGCATTGAGGCAGATATGGACACCGGGCCTCCAATCTTCTTCGTTTCCCAGCGGCTCGTGCCCCAAGAAAATAACAGAATGGTGGTGTCTAGCCGTGGATTGCCATTGACCATTAAACTTGCGTCGCAGACATGGACCTGGGAGAGGCGCCGGCCCCGGCCCCGGTGGCGGAGATCCTTGCACAGGAGTACGCAGCCGCGCAGGAGGGCAAGACAGCGCCCTTGTACATCGACAACCCCCTCACGCGCGCATTCTCCGGCCTCATCGCCGGCCGCCGCCTGCAGCAAGCCTCCTCCGGCGCCGCCGCCCCGGCTCCCGGCCAGGCATGGCCCCTCCTTCCTGTCTCCTGGGTGCAGACTCTCTGCCAGTGTGAAAAGTGCATTGTGTTGCATGCGCCATTCTGGAATTCCAGCATGGGTCCAACCTCTTGGACCAATTTTGGGGCTCATTTTATGCTCATGTGCATTAAAGGTGGCTCTTGTCCTGAATCGTCCAAGCAAGTCTTAACTGTGTGTCGGATGTAATGAAGCTTCCTGCCATTCACTGAATGTCGAGCGTCCTCTGGCCGATTTGTGGCTCGTGAAGTCACCAGACTGACGGCCGAATGTTTGCATGCACGCACAGGCGCAGGAGCCGCGCGGCCTGCCCAGCCTGCCCGCAGTGCCCGACCTTGGACTGCCCAGCATGCCCGAGATTGCTCTGCCGGCCAATCCCGAGGCGCTGCTCGCGCCGATTCCCGCGCCCCGGCCGCAGGGCCCGGCGGCTGCCGCAGCCGCCGAGGCCGGCCGCCCCTACACCGCCCTCTACAGCGTCCTCCCCGTGCTCGGCAAGGCCTCAGGTGCGGTTGCCTGAAATTCCTTCTTCTTTTTTTTGTTGAAGAATATACTCACCCTGCTGCGAACATGTGATCCTCGCCCAACACCATAAGGCAGATAGTCTGCCGTGGGGAGCAAGGTTGCTGGACTTTTCCTTTAGTATTACTTATGCAGTGATCAAGACTCTGCAGCTAATGATGTATCATGTTTCTCGTGCTGTGTTCTCGTCCTTGATTCAAACAGGACAAGATAATCTCCTGTCAAGTTTTGGATGAGTTGTGCAGCGTTTGGATAATTGGTGAAACGAGATCGGAGCTGCTTTGCCTATGCAGCCAGAGCGTGCATTCTGTCGAGATCAAATTCCTGTGCCTATCAAGGGGATGAAGTGTTGCATGTGCATGCATGCAGGCCGCAAGCTGTCACAGCTGCCGCCTCAGCAGGTGGCGCAGCAGCCGCAGCAGCCCGGCCCGCAGGCGAATCTGCAGGCGCAGCAGCAGCCGGCGCAGCCGCAGGGGTACCGCAACCCGCAGCCGCTGATCACGGTCGAGCCGCACGTGCTCATCGACCAGAAGAACGAGAAGTCCTTCCTGCAGAGCGCCGACATCGTGTTCCAGAACGGGCAGCGCATCCCCCTGCCCGCCGGCTTCGACCTGCCCACAACCGGCCTCTGGCACCAGCTGCTGGACATCCCTCAGGTGCTTACCCGGCTATTTGGGTCTATTTAGGTGTTCCCACCGCTTCCAAAGGGGCCTGCACTTGATTCAAGCTTGATAATGGTTTGGCAATGGCCCAATAACATTGACTGGAGAATTTGGTAAGGGGCCAGGAGTATTGTAGACAGTCATCTTGAAGCATTGGGACTTTTGCCCTGTCTGTATAGAACTATATCAGTTGTGAATAGGCGTGCAAAGATGCTTGTATTCAATTGCAGCCGTACATACCTAAAGTGTTCCACTCTTGCCAATGCACAATACCCATCTTCCACAGACAGTCAAGATCCTTGAGGAATCTCACCAGACCATGATATAATGCAAGACGCTAAACTGGGCCTCGATTGCACAAAGCACTCAAATGCGCGCTGACTGCAATTTTCCTTACTGCAGGGTACTGTTGTGGAGGGCCCGGTGCCTGCACCTTTCCTGGCGCCCGCGCTGCCTAAGGAGGCCGCGCCGGCCGCCGCGCCGATCCCGTCAGCCGACGAGACATCGCCCATCTCGTTCCTCATCAAGGGGATCACCGACCTCGCCAACCGCACCGGCGGCCGCAGATTGGCGCAGCAGCCGCCGCAGCAGCAGGTTGGCCCCCTCTTTGGGTGCTTAAATGATTTTGGAGCCCCTTTTCACACGGACCCTCCCTTTAATTTGAACCCATGCTGTGTATGGGGTACTTCACTTTAGAGATTATGGGTTTGCTGAAGGCCAGAGGAGCGCGATTTGGCCCTGTGCCCAAGCCAAGTATTTCTCTTAAATTTCCTGCTATAATACATCAGGCTAGACTGTGTTCCTTGAGGTACAGTCAAGGTGCAGGTAGAGGTGGCCGCAGTTTCCTACCCCATGTTGGACTCGCCAGATCCAACCAGGACCCAGTCAACCGTGGGCACGGAGCTCAGTATTTGTACCACCCCCCGCCAGCCGGGGCCGTCCCTGATATGCATACTATAATTGGACGCCTGAGTTACTTATCATCTGGTTACTGAAGGGCAGTGAAACATTGCAGGTGGGCCCTCAGGGGGCGCCGCAGCAGCCGGCAGCACAGCTACAGCAGCAGCCGGCGCAGCCGCAGGGGTACCGCAACCCGCAGCCGCTGATCACGGTCGAGCCGCACGTGCTCATCGACCAGAAGAACGAGAAGTCCTTCCTGCAGAGCGCCGACATCGTGTTCCAGAACGGGCAGCGCATCCCCCTGCCCGCCGGCTTCAACCTGCCCACAACTGGCCTCTGGCACCAGCTGCTGGACATCCCCCAGGTCCTTGCCCGGCTGTTTGGGTCTTCCTGATGATCTGGTCTACTTTTTCCAAATTTTCCTGGATTTTCACCATCCAAACAAGCTTGGAAAATTTGACAACTGCAGCAGCAGAATAGGTAGAAAGTTTCCACAAAGGCATCTGATAGCTGACATATAAGTGGACACTGAATATTGCTTTGATGTGTGTCTGTAATGGGCAAAAGGCTAAGGAAATGAGTAGGTAGTGCTCTGTAATAAATGTAGTTATACATGGCTATACCCGCTTTCCTGTCACCACTGCATCAAACCAATCTTGTAATGACAGTCAATTATGACTGTTTCATCCTTCCAACCTCAAGACCTGGTGGCATGAGGCCGCACAAGGACCTTGGTGCTGCAGTATCCTGAGAGTGCATCAGAACAAGAATGTCCTGGCAATGAGATATTTGTGAAACTTCTATACTATGTACAGCGACAGGACAACCGCTGAAGACTGCTTACCTGACTGCAGGGCACCGTGGTTGACGGTCCAGTCCCTGCTCCCTTCCTGGCTCCGACCCTGCCCAAGGCTGCTGCCCCGGCCCCGGCCGCCGAGCCGCTCCCGGCAGCCGACGAGACCAGCCCTATCTCTTTCCTGATCAAGGGGATCACCGACCTTGCCAACCGCACCGGTGGCCGCAGATTGGCGCAGCAGCCGCCGCAGCAGCCCGGCCCGCAGGCAAATCTGCAGGCGCAGCAGCCTGCGCAGCAGCCGGCGCAGCCGCAGGGGTACCGCAATCCGCAGCCGCTGATCACGGTCGAGCCGCACGTGCTCATCGACCAGAAGAACGAGAAGTCCTTCCTGCAGAGCGCCGACATCGTGTTCCAGAACGGGCAGCGCATCCCCCTGCCTGCCGGCTTCAACCTGCCCACAACCGGCCTCTGGCACCAACTGCTGGATATTCCCCAGGTGTTTGCCCGGCTGTTCGGGTCTTCCTGATAATCTGTCTAATTTTTTGCAAATGTTCTTGGATTTCACCAAAAACCAAGCTTGGGACTGCAGCAGCAGAGTAGGTAGGAATGGTTTCCACAAAGGCATCTGATAGCTGACATATAAGTGGACACCTGAATATTGCTTTGTTGTGTGTCTGTAATCGGCAAAAGGCTAAGGAAATGAGTAGGTAGTGCTCTGTAATAACATGTAGTTATACATGGCTATACCCGCTTTCCTGTCACCACTGCATCAAACCCATCTTGTAATGACAGTCAATTATGGCTCTTTCATCCTTGCAACCTCAAGACCTGGTGGCATGAGGCCTCTTATACTATGTACAGCGACAGGACAATCGCTGAAGACTGCTTACCTGACTGCAGGGCACCGTGGTTGACGGTCCAGTCCCTGCTCCCTTCCTGGCTCCGACCCTGCCCAAGGCTGCTGCCCCGGCCCCGGCCGCCGAGCCGCTCCCGGCAGCCGACGAGACCAGCCCTATCTCTTTCCTGATCAAGGGGATCACCGACCTTGCCAACCGCACCGGTGGCCGCAGATTGGCGCAGCAGCCGCCGCAGCAGCCCGGCCCGCAGGCAAATCTGCAGGCGCAGCAGCCTGCGCAGCAGCCGGCGCAGCCGCAGGGGTACCGCAATCCGCAGCCGCTGATCACGGTCGAGCCGCACGTGCTCATCGACCAGAAGAACGAGAAGTCCTTCCTGCAGAGCGCCGACATCGTGTTCCAGAACGGGCAGCGCATCCCCCTGCCCGCCGGCTTCGACCTGCCCACAACCGGCCTCTGGCACCAACTGCTGGACATCCCCCAGGTCTGTTTCATGCGCATGATTCCAACCTTAATTTTCAAGCCATGGGCCTGACTATCATTCCCCATGTCATGGGTTAGCTGCTTATGCTTGCCCAGGATAGCAAGTGGGTGCAGAGAAAGCATCAGCGAACGATGCTATGAAAAGAACTCGCCTCTACCTCTTCAATTTTTTTTTGTTGGGCGTCTCTGATGTGAATTGCTGCATGGCTGACTGGTAGCATGGCACTGCAGGGCACCGTTGTGGATGGCCCCATCCCGGCCCCATTCCTGGCCCCCGCCCTGCCCAAGGCCGCCGCCCCGGCCCCGGCCGCCGAGCCGCTCTCGGCAGCCGATGAGACCTCGCCCATCTCCTTCCTCATCAAGGGGATCACCGACCTCGCCAACCGCACCGGCCGGCGGCTCTCGGCGCAGCAGCCGCAGCCGGTTGTTCAGGAGCCGGAGCAGCCCGGTCCCCGCCAGGCGCCGGCGCCGGGGGTTACTCTCTCCCTGGCGCTGCGTGGCGAGACCAAGGAGACCTTCGCGCCAAAGCAGGTGCGTCCTTGAACTCTCCATGACTCTTAGGCATCCTTGGTGAGGGCCTTCCACAGGCTGCCACATGTGGGGACTCCTTGCAGCACTTTCATCCCTGCCGCCCACAGCCGTGACCTTTTCAGCGTCTTTTTGTGTCACTTTGTCTCTTTGAGTGTCTCTTTGTCTCAGAGCTGCTCTGGCTTCCACTTTGGGCATGCCTGCACCAGAAGCATCCGTGCTGCATATCATCCTCTTGAATGCAGCTCGGATGGTACAATGATCATCGGTGCCGATGATTTGCACATAGGCTGAGGCACAACAGGTTGCCCCACCTAGAGGTCATCTTTTTTCACTATTGCTCCACTAGTGTACATCAGAAGTTGGAGTCAGGGCGTAGTGGTTTACATGATGTGCTGACACGCGTGTGGGTGCATCTGGCAGGAGGCGTTCCTTGGCCAGCTGGCAGCAGAGCTGGCTGTGCCGGAGGAGGCGATTGGCGTCGTGCGGGTGCAGCTGGTGAGTGCGCGCGCGGCCGAGAGCCACCTGCGCATCGCGCGCGAGCTGCAGTCCCAGGCACGCCCCTTCATGCATGCACGCATCTGTTGCGTTATTTTACTATTCCTACTGGAGGCCGTGCAAGGGCGTGGGGCAAAAATTGCCGGATCCGCATGTGTGGTGGGAGGATCAATGTCAGGTTGGCCAGGGAGCAAATTGCCAAGACGGATGCGAGGCTTGGCCATCGCAGAGACAAAGTGTCTGGTCATTAATCTTGCCCTCAGAGATTATATTTGCGGTGCACTATTCCTGGCAGGATGATGTTGTTGGTGTAATCAGCTTTCCCTGAGACGTTGGGCGCTGAATGTAACTCAGGCATTTGACCAGCTTTAAATTGTCAGAAAGCCACGTGACATGACTGGCTGACATGTAATGCTTTTTACAGGTGCAGGCCAAGGAAGACGCAGGCGATCTGGTGGTGACATTCTCAGTGGAGACGGCGGAGCCGGAGGCGGCCGTGGCGGCGCTCGAGGCGGTGCTTGGCTCCGGCGGCCGGCTGACGGCCGCGCTGGCCGGCACCGCAGCCGTGCGCGTCGCGCCGGACTCCCTGCGCGTGGTTCCCCCCGCCGCCGACGCCTAAGGGACACCACGCTGATGGGATGGTCCCCCCAATTCTCTGTTTCCCTGCCACCGACGCCAGATGGACCCCAAGTGATGGGGCGGATCCCCCCATTCTCGGGGTCCCCGCCCTGTAACCATCAGCGCCACTCAGCGCGGCTGTGGACAGGTAGCCGGTGGTGCCACCTGTTCTGCTGACCTTTGACCCCTTGCTCATTGGAATGACTGGGCCTTTTTGACTTTGGTTAAGGATTCAGGGTGGTGCACTGTCTGTATGACCGTTGTACCTGCCCAGGGGCCATTTGGCAAGACAGGAACTCCCTCTGTTGAGAAGCTTGTGCTCACTGAGCACGGCGTTTTGAGCAACCCATATTATTGAGGAATTTGCATGTTGGCCGTGAGGATCTTGTCTATTGAATGCAAAAACCTGGACAGCCACACTGGAAGGACAGAGGCCCACATTGGAATTGACACAATGGGTGAATTTCTGGACAGGATTGGATTGGTATTTTGGGATGATAAGTACTCTCAAGGGAGATGCAGACAAGGGCGGGTCTGGCTTGCCCAAACTGTGGTCATTGGGATTGATAAAGATAGGCAGGTTTGACAACAACAAAGATGATAAAGCGGCTCAGATCAGGTTTCTGCGGTTTGTTACTCAAGACGATTTGCAATGCTGTTCCTTCAAGAAGCCTTGCCTGGTACCACCTGTGAAGCTCGCCAGGGATGCATCATATGAGCTGAATAGCGATGTCAAGTTGCCTCTGTTTATGTAGCTTTGTTTCTGACATGGAAGGGCCTCTTGGGTCACGCAGCAATTGCAAAAGAAGCAAGATGAGGTTCCTGGTACCCTGCATTGTCACCTTCTATCTGTAATATTTACAGATATCACAACTCAGAAGTGACCTCTGCTGTCATGAGAATCAGGCCAGTAGCTTCATACCCATGAACATAGTTGCACAAACACGGCTGCCCTCATTCTAGGAAAGAAACGAATCATTTATATTCACGCTCTTAGCCACACGGTACGCCTTTGCAGATCAAATTCACAGCACTCTCACAAACCTCTCGAGCACATGCACCGCTTTATACAAAAATACCAGGGGGCTCCAACTGAACTGTAAAGTTTAGCTATAGAATCCCCTGAAAAGTCCTCACTGAGGGTCTTTTGTGTCACACCGCATGTGACATGCCCCGGTTACTCATTTGCACTCAAGCTGCCACAGGCAGCAGGTCATTGTGGCGCAGTAGGGGTTCTGTCGAAGGGTCGCGCCCTCGGAAGTCCTGTGCACACACAGGCACACTCAGCAGCAGACAATTGGGGGATTCACGGCTTCATTGGCTCTGTGATGATTGTGCTAGACATTCATGCAAGGCGGAGGGCTCTAAGCTTTGCCCGTAGCCCCTGCACAGATCTTGATGCATCTGTACCATAATTACTGCAAGACACGTATTCCCTGCCTGCTTCTTGTCTTCTACACTGTACGTCGACGTGTCATGATATACCAACCAAACACGCTAAGAAATGCTCCGCAGCTTTTTCACCGGACGGTCAACCTGAGCAAAGTGTGGATTGCCATAACATCTCAGACAGGCCATGAAAGTGGCCCAAGCAAAACGAAAACATGGCCACTAGACCACTTCCAAGGCATGTCACAGGGCGCACCCGGAACACATCGGCTGGCGGCCGGCCACCGCCGAGTGCCAGGACGGTGTCGCGGAATGCGCGGCCGCGCTCGGCCACCGCCGGCTTGTTGTCCAGGCCAACCTCCTCGAACGCGCTGAATGCGTCCGCGCTCAGCACCTCGGCCCACTTGTAGCTGAAGTAGCCCGCCGCGTAGCCGCCCGCAAATATGTGGCTGAAGCCGCACAGGAATCTGCGCGCATGCACACGATGCCCCTCACATTGCGGACCCTGGCACTGTGATTAGGATTGAGGAATTGTGCATGATTTCCACAGCTGGGCCTACAAGAGAGCAGTGCGGCATCCCGCCAGCTGTCTGCTCCTGAGCAGGCCTAAGGGACAGAAAATCGACGGAGTGCAACACGTCTCCTGCAAGTTCAAGCTGTGAAGGTGGTCACAGGCTCTGGCCATGGGGGTGACGCGTGAACAGGGAACCCAGCAGGGAGGGTGAGTCCATCGTACAAACTGCAGACACAAGGACATGACACGCTGCTTCTATGCTCCTGGCTATCACAGTGACACAGCAAAGCCAACCCTGCACATTCATCCAGAAACAGGAAAGATAGGAGGCCTCGGCATGTGCCGGCATGGCAGGCTGGGGCTGACCCGGGGGAAAAAATCAACCAAATACACTAAAATCTGTAATAAGTTCCTGCGCTGACCTGTCCTCGGGCAGCGGGGGCAGCACGGTGGTGCGCGACTCGACGGCCTTGACCTCCTCCGACTCAAACACTGTGCGGCCCTCAGCCGGCTCATAGCGCGAGTGCAGCACCAGGTCAAGCTCGCTGAAGTGCAGCTGGCGCAGCATCCCCGACCCAGACCTGCGCCACAACGCCCCATCTTGATGAAGCGCGCCTCGCACTCACCTTTTCCCCAAGGTCATCAGGGAGATCTATTTCAGCTTCAATTTTCTGGGTTGTCTGAGCCTCTCAGATCGAAACCTCTGGACCCTGTCAGCAGGTCATCCGCGTGGTCTCTTGCGAGTCATTGAGACGGGAATGACATGACAAGAGTGGCTGTCATTATACCAGATCCCAGATAAGAATAGTGTATCCCCCCAAAGCCGCCGCTTGAGGGCAGCTGGCAGTTCCAAACGGAGGCTGCAAGCGACCCTATAGTGTAGGATTCTTGAAGGCGACATGCTGGGCTATGCAGAATAGAAGTGTGGATACAAAAACGCGAGATGGGAGCAGGGGCTGACCGGAAGGTGCGTGCGGCGACCAGCTTCTGGTACAGGTCCTCGGGCAGCGGCTCGCCTGTCTCGTAGTGCCGCGCGAACGAGTTCAGCGTCTCCCGGTTGTAGCACCTGGCAAGCAGAGTTGTGTACATCTCATCAGAAACCTTGCAGCATCTGTCTCGGTCTGCACTTTCATTGCTGATCTTAATGCAGGGATGCATATGAACCGTCCAAAAGAGAGCGATTCAACACGGAGACTTGACCAAGGGAGCTGTTTAGTCATGGTGGCAGTGGCACGGTAGGGTACAAGCTCTGTCACAGCTCTGTGCAGTAGCGCACCCCAAGACAAAGCATGCCAGCGAATGGGTTGAGGAGCACTCGTGCGACATAAAGTGGAGGCCTGGGTCCATGACTGCGTCTTAGAAGCGACTGTGCAGTACAGATGCATGCGATTGAGGAGGGAACGCCGGGGAACGGGGCGCACCAGTTCTCCATGAACTGGGAGGGCAGTTCGACGGCGTCCCATTCGACGCCGCGGATGCCGGCCACCAGGCCCTCCTCCTGCTGAGTCAGCATGTGCTGCAGCGCGTGCCCAAACTCGTGGAACAACGTCTCCACCTCCTGTGCAGATTTCCCCCACACCCGCCCTCAGCACGACTACACAACAATCATTGAATTTCACTCGCGTCACATTTCGCTCAGTCCAGATTTCTCCAGGACAACACTTGGAACAAGATAATTTTTGGAGGCACAACAGCCAGCAGTCAGAAGGGAAGCAGGATATAAGCCAATAGCGTCAACATATTGCCTGTGACACCGATTGGGCACGTTTCACCATTTGCGGCAGCTTGATGACTCAGTGCGCTGCACCAAGAAGTGATCGCGGTCGCACCGATGTCAGAAGCAGAATGACAACTTATCAACACACTGATGCCTGAGGCATTGATGACAGATAGGAGTGGCGCACCCGGAAGGTCATAAGGGAGGGCTTGTCGCCGATGGGCGGCGTCTGGTTGCAGACCATGTGCGCAACCGGCAGCCGCACCGCCTCGCCGGGACCCGCCAGCAGCCGCGACTGGCCCACAACCTCATCCATCCACGCACCGCCGCGCTTCTCTGCAAATTCAAGTCACCAGGAGGACACCTCAGCACCTGATGTATCTTAATGACGCCTTAGAACCGATGCAGTGGAGAGCGGTGGGAATTGGATTCCCTTAAGAGCCACAGCTGTATGCGTCGAAACTGCTTTGCTACAGGTTTGCCTTCCTCCTTGCCATAATCTTGTCCTGGTCTGCTGTGAACATGGGGACACCGAGAGACCAGGTGGCTTGTTTTGTCACCTATCCTTCTTTGCATCTTCTGCCTTGCAAAAAGTTCAGTGGCACTGACGGTCAGTTTCATGCAAGTATCTCCTCTGCTGCACGCGATGTAGGCAGACTATCCCTCGTTTGGAAACTGTGTGAAGACAAGCAGAGTACAGTATGCATCATTACACGCACTGCACAATGGTGCCTAAGTGCCACGTCTATTTGTTCCTGAGAAGTGTATCGACTACTGCACCACGCCGCTTTTAAAAATGGAACAGGTGTGGCACTGGCGTGAGGCACCATGTGCTTCACAAGGTGTTGATCAGAAATTCTGGATGTACAAAACATGCCTAAATGGAAGGAGGGGGACAATACGCAAACAGAGACAGGGGCTAGGGCTGCACACCTGCTGGGCGCGAGTAGGGGTCGAGGTAGAAGAAAGCCTTCTGGCGGCCGTCGCGTTTCAGCGAGAAGAATCGCACGTCCGAGTGCCACAGGTGCTCGTTGTCCGCCGCCTCCACGGTAACGCCAAAGAGCTCACCCGCCAGCTGTGCACACGCACCACAGCGCCTCTTAACAAATGCAAAACAGTCTGCATGTCTGAGGATGGGTCTCCCCTGGTCTGCTGCCCTCTGATGTTGATCTTACACTCTTGGCAAGTAGTGGAGGAAGGCGAGTATACCAAGTACCATCCTGACATGCCCTACATGTCTGTACTCGTCTCCTTCACCAGCTGCCATGCACCCACCTTAAAGAGGCCGTCGAGGACGTTGGGCAGCGAAAAGTAGGGCCGCAGCTGCTCGTCGGTGATGTTGAACTTGGCTTCGCGCAGGCGCTCCGCCCAGAAACTAACGTCCCAGTGCAGCAGCTCCCCTGTAAACCCCTGGCATTACCAAGCATGAAACCTTATTCACACCATTTCCCACACTTACAAACCTCCAGCTTTGATAGGCCGGCCAACTGGATTGCAGCCATGACACCGCCACCCAAAAAGGGCACGATCATTTCTCCACAACCATGCAGAAACTCATGAAGCAGAATGACAAAACGACAAAGGGCGCAATTCAGGCTATCAAAGCAAGGGTCACGCATTGTGAAGGCGGGGGGAGAGAGAGAGAGAGAGAGAGAGAGACAGAGGGGATTGCTCTCACGTTCTCTGTGGCGAAAGCCTTGACTTCGTCCATCTCGCGGACGGCCGCGTCGTAGGATGCGCCGCGCAGCTCCTCCAAAAGGCCCTCCGCCTTTTCAAGCGTGGCCATCTGCGCAAGCACACAGGCCCATGCTCTAAGTCTCTCCACTTCACCCTGACATTGTCCATGCATGGACACGCTCTCAAACAGGGAATGTCAGAGTCCCAAGCAAGGGGGGTTGATGTCCCTCAAGATGTGCTCAGCATGTCATATCCATATGTTCTTTCCACCCACGCACTCGGTCTTCCATGAAGAATGTTCTTTTGCGCTTCTGCACAACCTTCGGGAACCCTGTCTGTCCTGCATTTTATTGCTCCCGATCCATCTGGATTCCAGGGTCCAGAAGTACTGACTTGAATTGAGAAGGGCCGCAATTGTGATATATGCACCTTGCTGGCCAGGGAGACCTCGGCGTAGTTGGGGTAGCCCAGCAGCTGCGCCTGCTCCCGCTTCAGCGCCAGCGTGCGCTCGATCAGGGGCGTGTTGTCGTTCTCCCCGGACGACGCCCGCGTAATGAACGCGCGGTAAAACTCCTCGCGCAACGCCCTGCGCACCAAAAATTGTGCCAAGGGATTTCAAACTCTTCGCGGTTGAGTGAACTATACTGTGACTTGCGCCCAGTGCTTGCTGAACAACCATATTTGATGGTGAGACCGTCACTGGTGATGTAGGTATGTTAGAGAGAAAGTCATGCATGTCATGCCAAGGGTCCGGGTTGTCTCTGACTGCCTCTGGCAGCTTGGCAGTGCTTCAGATTTGGTGGCAAAAGAGAGTAGAGGGCATGCATGTGGCGTGGCACTCTAGGATGGCAGCAATCCAGGCGGGCAAGCTTTCTGATGTTGGTGACAGGGGAAATTTCTCAAAGCAGAGAAGTGAACGGCACCTGTTCTTGGCGTGCGTGAGGATGGGCTGGTAGGAGGGGAAGTCCAGCGTGAAAAGCCACGGCCCCTCCTCCGCTGTGGCGCCCTTCTGCCCCTCATTCTCAGCCTGCGTGCACAATCACCGAGTTTACTGACGCTTAACCATCAACTGGAAACAAATGGGTTCCTTCAGTTCCAAGCTCTCCAGAAAATTTGTCAGAGCTCCCAGTGGTGACTGCAATGTGAGCTGCATACTCGTGCATGCCAACAACTGGCAGCCGAACCTCCAGTCCCACCTGTACTGCAGACATCGTAAGGGGAAAGCTCCACCTCAGTGTATCCGTCAAGCTATAATACCATCATGGAGAGCAAGGGTCTACCTCTCACTCTTATAGTACATATGGTACAGGGGTTCAGTGAAAAGAGAAAGTTCGAGGGGGATGAGACTGTCTGCAAGGGCGTACCTGCTGGGCTCCCAGGGCGAGGGCAGAGGCGGGCAGGCCTTCAACGTCGGCCTTGTCAGTGATGAGCTTTTTGAAGGCCTTGGTGGCGTCCAGCAGGTTGTTGCTGAACTTGGTGCTGATCTGGCTCAGCTCCTGCTTTATCTCGTTGAAGCGCTCCTTCGCCTCCCCCTGCACCAGACACAGAATACTCAGCTTCAGATTGCATCACAAGAGGAGCAGAAGAGCCGGCCAGACAGAGCATGCGTCTTGCAGTTCCTATTGGTGTACTACTCGCCTGCTATGCAGCTTCTGGCACACATACTGGTATGATCTGCATGCAGATTAGGAAGACATTTGGGCAACTCTGGTATGCACAGAGATCACGGAAGGCTCTGTGCAGGAAACTGCAGACAGCATGAGCACATATGCAGTCGGCAAACAGATGCCTGATAAGCGTATGCCAATGCAGGTAGCAGAATCATCCTTTTCGGGAGGCCGATGAGTGACTCCCCTCCCTTCCTGCAGAGATGGAGCTCTACCTGAACCTCAGCCGCATTTCCTAGCACCCAAGGGGTTACCAGATGACACTGAGGGGCACAGAGCGAGCGTAATATAGACTCACCTCCAGGGCGACGCCGCCCAGCACAAAATCGCGCAGCTCATTGTCAACAACCCGTTTGCGCGCCTCTGATAGGCCGTTCCAGTCCGAGCCGTCACGAAGCGCGCGGAATGCCTCGTAGAGCGGCTTGCTCTGCGCCATGCGCAGGCCCAGCTTCACCTGCAGCGGCTGCACCTCCTCCACTGCCTTGCGCAGCGCCTCGCTGTCCCTCACTGCCTGAAGAGGATACCCTCCTGCCTGTCAGAGGACTGGCATTTCCACGGGAGGGGAGAAGCTTTCGGAAGGGTGTAAGTTGTACTGTAGAAGGACATCTGAACGGCAGCGCAACAGATCAACATTGTCCAGATACCTTGCCATTCTGAACACCCGTCTTCTGTCAGCCTGAATGCGAGGCATGGGGCACTTTTGGGGAGGGCAACAAGAATGGATAGCGCCGCACGCAAACCAGATCTGTCTCCCCAGCAGCAAGGAATGCAAGGAGAACTGTGGAAAACCCTGCAGCGCAAAGATCCGATTCTCATGTAAAAGGCTAACCTTCAAGTGGGAGACAGTGCTCCAGGCACGGCTGATGCTGTCTGTGAGGCGCTCCAGAGGCTCCACCAAGCTGCTCCACGTCGGCTGCACCGTCTTCTCAAGCTCGTCAAGCTCGGCGTTGAGGTCTTCTATGAGCTTGGTGATCCCAGGAACGACGTGCTCCGCCTTCACTTGGTCAAAGAGTGGGAAGGGAGCGTCCTGGAGGCAAATTACTTCCTTTGCAAATTACTTCTTTTGAAGCAGAGGGATGAAGTAAGAAGAGTAAGTGTACAACAAATTATAAGCTCCCATAAATTGCTGTGACCTGGACATGGAACGCACCGTAAGCAGAGGATTTGTGGATGCTGAGGTGTCTGCTTCCATTGTTGCAGCTCTGCAAGTGGTCGCCCTCCTGATCGTAAAATTGCAAGATCGTGGATTCGCAAGATATTTGCAATGTCCTGATACAGCCTTTGAGGGCACAGGTGCCAGAACAGTCCTGCTGATGTGATAAGGTCTGTATGAATTCCGCGAAGCCTGACTTCGACACAGGCAGATTCCCCGAGATGCAAGCCTGGCAGCCTTGATCATTTCTCTGCAATGAAACTCAATAGACCTGAAATTTTCAGACTGCAGGCGCCAAAACAATCGTGCAAGGACATGCATGCAACATGGAAGGCCCCACGTGGCGCACCGTCTCTTCGTCTTCCGTTTAAATATCGATGGACAGCTCGGGACTGCCGATTCCTCTTCATTCCACTTAAAACTGCACATTGACAATCAAACTTTCTAGATTTTCTTGCTGTTGACTTGTCAAGATGGTGGCTCCCGCGTCCAACATCAAGCGCCCGCTCCGTTTCTGGGAGCAGATCTGCTCCAACATGGGTGTTACCATGGGCTTCGAGCTCGAGGGCAAGGTGACGCCTCAGATCGTGAAGGACGCCTTCGCTGCCATCCAGAAGGAGTACCCCTACCTTCGCACCGTCCTGACGAATGACATGAACCAGCTGGCCTTCGTCGAGCAGCCCGTGGTGCGGTCGATCCTCCATCAACTGATTAGCAACCTGTGTAATCTTGTGTGGTCTTCCACCATCCATGATATGGAAGCTGCAATCCATTCATTCTATTTCAAAGTCGACGCACAGCTAATTCAGATTTTTGCCGTACTGTGAGTCTTGACGGCATGTTCAGCATTTCCGAGGACTTTGGGTGTGTGCAGGTCGTCCAACTGACTGTCACGGAAGGCAAGGATCTCCCCAACATCAGCAAGGCGATCACGGAAGTCGCCAACACACTGCGAGACCACGGCAAATCCGTCATCTACCTCGACCTGTTCAGGTGGGATCCCGAAGCCTTCAACGGTACCGACCCAGTGCGTCTGCACAAGCAAATTGCAATGTCTGTCACTTCATTGCTGCTCGTGAAAATACTGGATCGATCGGTTTATTCCGCTCGATTGAGTAACGCTTGATAGTACCGTCTGTCTGCCCACCCCGCAGCAAGGGCGACAAGCACGTCCTGGTCTCCACCCTCAACCATGCTGGCATGGACGCGTTGAACGGCTTCCAGATCTACGACTCCTTCTTCAACTACATCGGACTCCTCTCCGCAGGTGCTGTCCCCCAAAACTTGCCCAGGCTCCTCCTGCCCTAGAAGCACCGACTGGGCACCAGCATTTGCAGGTCTGATGCACCACAGAGTTTCTATAAGGATGTGGCAGTTTTTGTGACACCTGCTGTGCTTGAGCAGGCAAGCCGCTGCCGGAGATCAAGTCAAACATCTTTGCCGATGTACTGGGCAGCATTCCAGAGTCCATCAAGAAGGTATGCTCCTCGATCACCTGACTATACACAGACCTCGTGGAGGAATGCTCTCCTGCTTTGCTTTTAAGCAATCCACCTTGCACTTTCCTGCATGCCTGTAGCCTGCTAATGCTAGCCCACAAAGGACAACCACCAATCAGTTGCATGCGATGCTTTGTGCCGAAGCCACCAGTACAGGAGGGCCCGGGACGTTTGTTACCATGGAGAATGATAGAGCAAAGAGCAGTGCCTCATCACACCCCGGGTCTGCTGTGCCTGCAAATGCAAGATTTTGTAGTATTGTTATTATTACACGCTTTCCTGCCAAAAGGCAAGTAACGTCCAGCAAACAAGCTGCACTGCAGCTAGAGGCTGCCACAATCCTACCCCTTGATGGACTCGCCAAATCCAAGCAAGACCCAATCAACAATACAAGAATAGCGAGGACTAAGTGCTGGTCTGGCAGGTGCCCGCGCCCAAGGTGCCTGAGAAGTTCATGGCGCCGATTGCTGCCGACGCGGGCGACAAGGCCGGCGACAAGGCGCGCGTGCAGGCATTCTTCACCGAGCTTCCTGAAGACGTGACTGCTGCCCTCATCAAGAAGTGCGCTGCCACTCCCCTTTCTTCCATGCAAAGCTTTCCACAATCTGTATATAGTTCTCCGAGCGAATTGGGTTCACATGGACTCTGCTTATGGCCAGCAAAGTCAAATTATGACTTGACAGGAGTGGCTGTTATGTCATGCAACATGTCAGAGGCACACATGCCCGTGCGCGCATTGTGCATATCTTAGACCAGCAGTCCCCAAATCAGAGGGCGGATCATGAGAATGATACCTTGCAGACCATTTCCCAGAAGTGCATGTCCTATTGTTTGGCTCGTCAGCAGCAAGCTCATGGCTCCTGCAGGCATGGTCCTCATCTGATGTCAACACTCCCTCGCATAGCTTCCAAAACGTCCTGTGCAGATCACACGGCGGTGGCTGTCAGATCAGAGTTATCTCTTTGTGGGTGTGCAGGTGCCATGACAAGGGAGTCACCGTGCAGGGCGCGGTATCGGCGGCGTCTGCCGTGGCTAACGCGGCCGTCCAGGCGAAGGAGTTCCCTCTGCCCCAGACCCTGCTGCTGCAGTGCCCCTGCAGCGTGCGCGACCAGGTGACCTGCCTGCTGCACCTATTTAGGAGGGTTATCAAGAGAATTCATTCATCCTGGATATATTTGTTTACATTGGTTATCAAGAAAACACACCAAGCACACACAAGGTCTTCTACCTGCTCGCTAGTTATCTGTCTCTCCTCAGTCGTCAGCAAGTTTTGCAGTGCAACAGCAAACCCCGAAGTGCGCAGCTGCCGGCATTTGTCGCACGATGCTCACATTGGCATCCACTTCCCCAACTGCAACAGCCTGCACCCTCGCACTGGTATCTTTAGTATGAAGGGGCGCGAAGCAACAATGTGAATAAAGGCCGGCGAGAACGAGCATTGCATGCTGGTCTTGGCGGAGCGGCAGCCCCCCATGAGCCGGCACATGGCAATGGCAGGAATGTATAGTAGAGCAATGGCACAAACTAGGTGAAGTGACACAGCGCACAGCATTTTGACATAGCGCAGGTGGAGCCCCTGTAAAGCTGGCCAGAGCCCTACTCCCACAATTAGCACAACAGATAAGAGATCCTACAGAAAAATGGCTTGTCCGTGCGTGCAGGTGGAGCCCCCCGTAAAGCCGGCGGACGGCGGCCAGGGGGCCTCGCTCCTGTGGTGGGCGCAGGAGGTCACGCCCTCGGACAGCCTCTGGGCCGTGGCGGCTGCGGCCAGCGCCGCCATCAAAAAAGAAACCGAGGCGAAGGGTGGCCTGGCTTTCTGGTCGCGCATGTACGCAGACAAGACCATGTTTGAGGCCATGAGCCAGGAGACGCCATTCTACAACCCCCCATTCACCGTGCGCTCCTGGAAAACTTAGAACAAATTTGTATCCATATGAATAATTAGAGCTCCCACCATGCAAGCACCTGTGTCACGCACCTTGACAGCCTGCAGCCCTTTACTAATTGATCTTGATAAGAAGATGAATGACTCACCCTCTGCTGCGGCAAAGCCCTGGGTCCAGTGGTAGGCTGTCGAAGAAACCAGGCCTGAGCTGCTGCAAGCAGCTGAATGGAGACGAGGACTTGTCAGTGAGGATGCCGAGTTTTGGTGTCGTTTCGGAGTTGATGCATTCTGGGCATGGGCTGATAAAGAGTGCATGCATGCGCAGGCGACGGCGTCTTCGATCGGCATGAACCCGATCGCGGCCGCGTACGGGCCGGTGAAAGTGAAGCGCACCCATCTTCTGCTGGCCACCTACGGAGTCACGTCCCCCACAGAAGCGGGGCACATGACCCACGCCCACACCTTCAACAACAAGTGCGCGCCACCGGATTTATGCATTGTGTTGAACACTGTGCCTGCTCCGCATGATGCATGCAGAATATTCAGTGCAGCACTTCCACTGCATAGCCAAGCCTGTTTCTGACATGCTTCCGCTCAGTGTAAGAAGTAGGCTCACTACAGCGACAAGTCTTTTCCAGCACTGTCGAAAGCTTTCCTGCCAGGGCGCACACAGGCGCTAGTTCCCTTGGAGGAAGACAGCCCTTGTGCCTTGAGGCGTTGTGTTTTGTGGCCTGCCGTTCCCTGCCTCTGCCAGACTAGACACAGCTTTGATGGTCCAAGCTGTTGGGTGCATGCTCTAGAGAGTCGATGACCCGTGCGCTGCATGTCAGTGGGTGTGCCTGCTGCAGGCTGAATATCACCTTCAGCTATAACATCCCGGCTGTGGGCGAGGAGCGTGCAAAGCGCATTGCAGCCACCCAAGAGGCCGTCCTCAGGGTGTGATTCCCGGGGAATCATTCCCCTCTGAACTTTTGCAAACTGCATGTTTTGATTGACAGCCAAGCCCCCAGGATCATATTTGCCAGATCTTTCCTGAGACATATGCATCAGGCATTTCTGCAAGCCTCTATCATGTTGGATCCTTGCATAAATTCACTGTAAGAAGATCGTTGAGGCCAACATGCTTGAGCAATTGCGCCTTATTAAGTCTGATTCCAGTTGAACTTGTGAAGTCCAAATTGAATGATGCAGTGACTATATGCACTGCATGGGTGATGATCTGTTGGATGATAAGGGATTTGCATGTGCAGGCCCTGGCCTCTGGAGACGAGTCTGCTCAGGTGCAGAAGTTTCTAAACGTCGACTGCTCCAGCTGCACTGGAGACCTCATCAGCCTGTGAGGCAGCAGCGCATTGCGTTCCTTGACGGCCTGACTGCTAGCCAGCTACCTAGCGTGATGCATGCATGAAGCCGGCACCTTGAGGCTTGCCTGAGACCTCCATAGTGACAGAGTGGGCTGCAGTGCTTGTACCAGGGACGGTGGATATTTGGAGACTTAGATACCCGAGTGTGACACGCGCATGTGTTCTTTGTGAATGGCATCCAGATGTGTGGACACTTCCAGGGCTGATGTACATCGGTGCGCGGGCCTGAGATGTTCTTATTATACGTTTATTTAATGATGCATGAAGCAACTGGGCGCCCATCAAATTGGCGACTCCAACACAGCGCATTGTTGCATGCAGGCATCCTTGCTGTGCTGTTTCTAGGAACGGTTGATCTACCGTCGCACATACAACAGCAAAGTTTGTATCAGATATTTGCAATTATGATCAATCCCTGCAAACACACCAGCATGAACCCAATCTTGCCTCAGTTTTGCAACAGATACTCCATCACCTATTCCAGGCGCTGTACATGTACGCATCAACAAGCACAGCACTTGTGGAAGATGACCGTGATGCAACATTCCATGGTCTTACTTTCAGCGCTTCTCCAGCCATAAAAGACAGTGTCCAAAAACGTCCCAAGCAACCTAGAAAGGTGGAGTGTGAAGGCGATGATTTCAGTCGTAGTCATCATCCCCGTCACTCATGGCCTCAAATTGCCGCGCCGCCTGCTGCGCTAGGTAGGTCTGCTGCGGGTAGGCTAGAGTCTCCTGGCCTCCACCAAACACTGCATGCACACCCAACGCAGCAACACTCAGCACCGCCTTCTACACCATGCATTCAGCTTACAATGGACCTTTGCAGCTGATCAGTAGTACCATCTCAGACGCACTTATTTCCTTCTATGGAATTGCAGGATGGAGAACTTGGGGTCAGCCCCGTGGGCACACCTGGCCTGCCGGCTTTGTGAAGACCCCGGCCGCCGCCGCCCATCCCTGTGGCATCACAAAGCTCAGGGGATGTAGAAAAGGGTTCCAGCCACTGGTAAACATGAGAGTCTATGCACCATGCAAACCACAACGTTTTCCTAGCGCCGTGCATGCCAAATAATTTAGGCATATTAATCACCCTTCTCAGCAGCACAGCAAATCATAGCACAGCCCTTGTGTGCATGGGCAAAAGCATGCAGGGTGTAACAGAGGGAGTGTTGAGTGTGGCAGTGTTGGGCGAGGGGAGCGCACCGGGCTTGCGGCTGCCGCCGTGGCCGCCTCCCCTCTTGGGGTCGCCTGCCTGATACCCCCTGGCATCTCCCTGATCTCCCTGCAAACGCAAGGCCGCCGATCAAAGAACAGTAAGAGGGGGGCTGGGTACACTACTTACAAATAGCCCTGTCAAGACCCCGACATGCCCCATGCTGACCGCCAACAGAGAAGCAAATCAGGGTGCGCCGAGGAGCTTGTGGAGAGATACAACCTCGCAAAAGTCATACATATAGGCCTCCAGTTAGCTGCTGAAGATACAATACTGTTTCCTAGCGTGCTCTGTGTCCTTCACCAAGTCCCAAGAGAACTGGTAGCAACTTCTCTTGGGACATGTTGTCCACGCTAAGAGACAGATGAAAGGAAACTGCAGGGGCCGGCACCTGGGCGCTGGGGGGCTTTGGGATCTCCAGGACGTTGACCTTCTCCTCTAGGATGCGCAGCTCGTCAGGCGGGCAGCTGTTGACCGTCAGCCACTCGTACGACTCCGCACTCGTGCCCGCGTCGTACACGATGCTGCACCGCCACATCACGCACACATCAGCGCTGCCATAAACCTTCCGCATCGCTGACTGGACATGTGTCATGCGTTGCCATTCTGTCATGCGACGCATTGCACACATATCTGCGCTGACTTGGCCCTTCCGCATCGCTGGCTGGACATTTGTCATGCATTGCACCCTAAGATGCTTGCTTGACCTGCTTGAGTTTTGACACATGACAGGCAAGGCAGGGATGCAAAGACAGGTCCGGCTCGAGGATGTGGACTCTTGGCCTTTCACATTTCAACTCCTTGAATGACCAGGGTCAAGCCAACATTGCTGCAGGTGATTGTGGGGACCAAAGCTGGCACTAAGAGGCATGCATGCCGGTGGGGGCTGCAGAGTCACCAGTGCTCGCCGCTGATGCCGTTGTAGTCTGTGATGATGCCGCTCCACCACTTGTGGTCCTGTGCACACCCCAGCAGCCCACTTGGTCACACCGATGTAGAATTCCCCTTTGCTTATCTCCCACAGGGGGTACTAGAGACTACTCTAGTCTAAAGTACCCCCTGTCTCCCATTGATACCAGGCAACACAGTGCTGAATCCAACAAGACACAGCTCTCTCATCACATTGTGAGAGCTATTCAAGGACAAAGCCAAAAGTGGCTTGCAAACTTGCATTGTTTTCCACAGGCAATCGGCAAGCCTGAGCTCTCAATTTAGAGGCTCCAACAGAGAAGGCAAACAAAATTCATGCTCTTCAAGATGTTGACAGTGTGACTTTTGTCGCACTGGCTGCACAGCATGGGTGCACATAAGGTACTCATATCTGAGACTTAGCAACGGAAGGGCTCACATCGGCCCAGTATCTGTCCACTTTGTGCCCCACCAGAGGGTTCATGCCCATCACAGGCCCGCCTGCACCGAATCCCTGGGGAGCATGCGCTGCCTGTTGAGGCCCATCAGGCTCCGCGCTGCCCTGCGGCCATTCAGACAAATTTAAATTGATAGAGCCACATATGATTCCTGTCAATCCCCAGAGCTTCTGCAGGAAGGCGCCCTCATTCCTGCCATGCTGCCCAAGGGGCAGATTTCTCAATTGCCGAGGAAGCAACTGGTCTGTAATGCACGACACAAAGACCGACACAAGCATGTGAAGGGTTGAAGCCGTGTGCATTAACAGGCAGCTCACCTTTTTCAAGCGCTTCTTTGCAGGCTTTGGGATGGCTCCGGGGTAGGACGCCCTCTTCTGCCCTGCCTGCAAGCCCCAAACCACAACTTTTCAAATGACATCCAGATCTTCTTAAGCTCTCCACAGCTTGAAGAAGTAATATACAAACGTCAGGCGCTGTCCCGCGTAGTTGGACAAGCATAGGCCGCCAAAAATGGGGAGATTTAGTTGCACTGTGGCACCCGTTATCAAATACATTATCCCACAACTCTTCCCCATTTACGCAGATGAATGCAGGACATTAGAGCAGTAAGAGATGTGCCTCACCTGCCCGAAGGGTGAGCCACCCTGGGGGGCGCCGTAGGGGTCCCTTCGCCCCATCGCCGGAGACGGCGGCTCTGAGTCTGAGGAGATCCCAACAACCGATGCCGCTCTGGCCCTGCAGGAGTGCAGTGAGTCGGATGATGATTTCAGGCCACACGGCCAGCGCTGTGTCTTTCAAGCTGATCAGCTTGATTAGTAGGCTTCAAGGACTTTTGACAGGCTACAAAAATGCCACATGGCTCGCCTGAATGCGCACTGCATTCTGTTCAAGCCCATCGCTTTGAACAGCATACTTTTATCCCCTGACAGGCTGGCAAAGAGGGTGCGGAGCTGCATGCTTACTTGAGCCAGGGTCTGTCCTCCTCGTTGCTGATGTACTGCCGCAGTTCTTCATGCCTCTCATCGCTGATCTTCAGCTCTGTCCGGAGCTGTGCCAGCATCAGCTCCTTTTTCTGTGGACCCCCGCAAGATGGCATGTCAGTGAAATGGCCAATGCACTCAGCTGTACACAGTGGTAAGGATTCCCGCAAGCCAGCATTTCACTATGATCAATGCACTCAGCTGCACCAAAAGTCCACATTCTCCGCAGCCCAGCATGTAATCATAATGCTCAATGCACTCAGCTGCACAGTGTGTCCACGTTCTCCGCTGCTGTGATAAAGAGGCACAGCAGGAGCATAGGCTGAGCAGTTGCAACACTCCAGAGAATGAAGTGCGCACTGCAGACGCAGTGCCAGGAAGCTTCTGAGGCTCACGCACCAGGTCATATGACTGTGAAGCCACGAAACACTTCAGAACTTTGCAGTACGCCTCCTCGCGCAGCTCACACAGCCGCTCCTGGGCTCCAGGCATTATACTCACACCCAACCCTGCTGACATCATAGCATCACAGTTGGAGGACGTCGAGCTTATTGGACAAGCCGGCAGGTAAATGAAATGCTGACATCGCTGGAACAGGAGGGGCTTTGAAGAGAGTGCCAAACTCAGGATGTGTCTGCTTGCCTGCAAGGCTCTTGCCCAATGTGAGCGCTAGTATACAGTCAGACACGCAGGCACGACAGTCTCTGGGTTGCAATCCTCAATGAACGTCTTTGTGTACCCCTGCGTGTCCAAAAAACTCTGAGATGGACCCAGAACCCTTTCTCTGCCTCTCAGATTCCGGTGAGCAAAACACATTCATTTGCAGCTTACGAGCAGGCCTTACGACGAGCGAAAGACGTAGAGGAAAAACGGCATACCACATCAACAATGCATGAAGACCAATGACCACTACTTGTAGCTACTCGTCTAAAGCTTTTCATACATTGCCAGACAACGAGGGTTGCAATCGGGCCACGGGTCGTCTGTGCTAAACGCAGAACGGCGATATGCAATGACGTACCTTGAAAACAACTCAAATGCGTCGCCAGATTGATCAACTCACTGTGGTGATAAATCTGGATCTTTCCAGAAAGCAAGGGTATGTGAGTTCGCAGTCACTCACTGCAACAAGACAGTACAATGCTAGTGCTTTGCCACAGAATACGAAACATGACGATATGTATAAGATGCACGAAAGATCATCATTTGCGAGCGAAGTCATGAGGAGCTGAGATATGTAGATTCTCGACTCCCTTGAACCCCACGTCAAGCCCGCTCTCGATCTTCCACATCCCCTTTGTTGATTTTCAAATCGCAGGAACATTTTGTGCAATTGTACCTTGTTGTCGTCTGGACATTAAAGGCTGGGAATACATTCTTCGTACGAAAGAGGTCCTGTACAGGCCAGTCCAGGACGGTGTAGAGGCCTCACGATAAGCAGAGTGGAGGTGAGAATGCTGACAACCAGTACAAAAACCCACAGCCTAGACTTCAGTGCTCGCATCAGCAATCAGCAAAGTACAGTATGTTGAATATTTGCTAGCGATTCTTGGGCCAATTCAGTGTTTTCCTGGTTCTCCATGACACGTTCATAGCATAAGTTTGCAGGGTGGCCTCATTGAAAGGTGTGAGAAATTCCTTGCATCCTTAGTGTTGCAGCTCTTATATGGCCCTACGCTGGCCTCACTTGACGAGGAGAACGTTCAGCTGGGATGCTCAGGAAGGGCATCATTTGGGCAGCACTTTCAGGCAGCTTCAGTGGGAGGGGGAGGAGAGAGACCTAGAAGAAACTATAGCGTTCTCTCTCGGGACACAGTGACAGGCTTTAGGTCAGTGCCAAACTGTGGTCTCGCGACATGAAGGGTGACCATTGAACGAGCTTCTTGCCGAGGGAACGGGGAAGGGCCCTCTCGGGGCTTGGCCACGGACAATGACGCAACCTGGCGACCACTGGCCCTGTGACAAGCCGTATAATAGGGATGCGAACAAGACCACGCACTCCCGTGACTGTACGAGCACAGGGCCTTCTGACCTGTGGTGGCTCTCTGCGCTGCAGGAAGATACGGAAGAGCACTGCAGAGTAGCGGAGCCCATGCGGCGGGCACGCTTGCCCTTGGGGCAGCGGCCATTTTGTATATCTGCGGCGTCGGTTTGCATCATTTTGTTGCTCAGCTGCTCCTGCTCTAGGTGCGCTACACCACGAAACGGTAACCCAGGACCCGGGTTACGAAGCCAACTGCCAGCCTGAGACACGTTGTAATAAAGGAAGCAAACTTGCCGCCTGACAAGGAAAAATGCACATAACTTGTTGCTTAGAGCTTGCTCCTTGACATCCCTGTCGTTGCATTACACCCCTGACATAACAACGATGGGAGCCCTCCCATCGTGCTCTATAGTTCCTTGGGGACCTTGTGTTTTGAGGGTGATGGCATCAGCATCCATCACTTAGCGCTGAATCTTGATGCTTGATGCATTGTGCAGGTTTACGGAAGCTTCAAAGGCCCTCATTGACACAGGTGACTCGCGGGCCCATCTCACAGGCCCGAACTCTGCCACGCCTGCCTGAACAACTCCAACACACATGCATGCTAACCTGATGAAATCTACTTCTATAACAGACGTCATTGCTGGTGCAGGAGCTGGAAGGCAACTTTTACAGCGGACCCACCCCTATGAAGGCCACAAAGAAACCAATCTGCAGCAGCAGGAGACCACAGCGGTCGCACAGCCTCAGGTCAGTGCAGGCCACACATAATATTGCCACTGAATCTTGCAGTCAGCTCTGCACACCATGTAGTTTCTACCTTACAAGCAGTTCTGCACGAGTGACATCGTTATGATCATCACTCCATTCTCTGTCATCGTTGCGCTTGAACAGCTCACGTTCTTTTAATCTACTGCCAATTTCCTCCATGCTGCCTTTCGATCCCTCAGAGCAAGCACCTCGCTTGGGCAGCCGATGCTGCATGCAGTTGTTCTCCCTGCCAATTGCATCCTGCCTTTTCTACCAGGTGTTTTCATGTTCAGCGAGGTCAAGCTGGCATCATGCAGTCCAACAGATAACCAACTGCTGGAGAGAGTTACAAATCGCTGACCACAATGTCTGAATCACAGGTGAGCGAGGCGACGCAGGCAAACCCCGTGGCGGCGGCCGATCTTGGCCTGCCGGCTCCGGCCCCGGCTCCCGCGCCGGTTGCCGAGCGCGTCGTAGCGCCCGAGCTGCCCGGCCTCGCATTCCTGGGCCTGCCCCCGCTGCCTGCGCTGACTACCCAGGAGCGCTCCGTCTCCGATGGCGGGCCCGGTGCTCTACCGCCCATGCCCGAGGCCGGCGCGCAGGTCCGTGTTATGTTTTTCTTTTATTTTTTGTTCTTATGCCCAGAGCTAGGAGCCACCTGGAATTTCTGCCGCCGCCTTATGGCGGCTTCCCTTTCCATCGGCAAAAAGCTGACAGATCTTGCCTTTACAGCCTCAAGGCAGGAGTTCTTTCCTTTCAGAAAGTAATTGAGTTGAACCTGAGGGCTGCAGTCATGTCAGATACAGCTATAGAAGGTAGTGTTTAAAATAAAACTGCCACTTACAAAAACACTGGGGCGCAGGTTGCGAGCGCCCCGGACCCGAACGTGAACCGCCCGCTCACCCTCAACGACGACAACACCCCCAACGCGCTTGCGCCCGCCATGTTTGACGCCGAAAGAACCTTCCAGGTGCGCAGATCTCCTTGAATGCATGCATTGCTTATTCACTCCACGTGCTCTGCAGTCATGCATGGACACGTCTGTGCCTGTGGAAGTCAACCATTACACCTGAATTGGCACTGGGTACTGCCTTCAGCTAGTAGCTTGCAGAGGAGAGCCCTGATTGCCCTCGGACTCATTCTATCTCCATGTGTTAGGTGCATTCGCTTCCTGACCAGCGAATCAAAGATGGGTGCCTGACTGCGAATGTTTATCTTCCTTGCAGGAGGTGACAACGGCGTTTGCGGCTCCCTTCGTTGCAGCCGCGTCCGCGCCGGCCCCGTCAGCGTCCCAGATCTTGTCGGCCTTCACCCAGCTGATCCCTGAGGCGCCAGCGCCGGCGGTGTCCATCAAGGTGGCGGACCTCCAGGGCCGCCCGGCCGCCGCATTCAAGTTGCCCACCGCCGACACCGTCTTTGCCGCGCTCGAGAAGCTCGGCCGCCGCCACCTGCTGCAGGAGGGCGCGCCAGCACCGGCTCCCGAGGCGGCTGCCGGCGGCCTCCCTGGCCCCGGCTTCCCGGCGCTGCCGCAGCCGGCCGCGCAGGCCGCCGATGCGTCGTCATCGGCCGACGGCGCATGGTACCAAACCAACGAGGGGAACCTGCCACCAGGCCAGCCGCAACCGCAGGGCCTGCCTCAGCCGCAGGGCCTGCCCCAGCCGCTCCCGCAGGCGGCGCCTCTGCAGGGGCTTGCGCCCGCCGAGCAGCCCGGCCAGGCCGTTGCCACCGGCGCGCCGCTGCCGGAGGCCGTCGCCCCCGGCCCCGCCATCGCCTTCGGCCCCATCCCCTCGGAGGTCAAGGTGTGTGAATTTACAACAAGCCCCCACATATACCGTACATCACTCTGGTCATTAGTAACCAGATAACCTCTAGAAGGGACACCCTCTATTAGCATGCATATCAGAGATGCATGTGCATGCATGTGATCGCTCACTGTGCTGTACTGTGCTCTGGAGAAAAGATAGGGTCGAGGCCTTGCAATCAATTGACTTGGTGCCTTTACTTCAAACTGCACAGAAGCACATCTAATGGCCTTCAAACATGGTTCCTTCAAGCAATTGAAGACATGGACTCGACTGTGTGCGCAGACCTTCGCGACGAAGCTGGTGAACTTCATCGGCGCCGAGGCGCGCAAGCAGTTGCCCAAGCAGATCGACATCCTCCCCGGCATCGGCCGCAAGCTGCAGCAGGGACCTCCCGAGCTGCCCGCTGAGCTGCAGCCCGCTCTCCCCGAGATGACCGAGCCTTTTGCTGCCATGGCACCTTCCATGATGGCTGAGTCACCCATGACTGCTGATGCCCCCATGACCGCCCCAGGTTTGGGCCTCTCTGCTGATTACTTCGCCCAATCTAGAGGAGCACCTGAGGAAAGGGGCCTGATCGTACAAATCAACATTAAACTCACAGATTGATGAAATTATGATACTAGGGAATATACAAGCAAGTGCCTACGTGTAAACCACTCTAGTTTACGCTTGCAACTATAAGGTGCGGATGCATACATGTCAGCAGGTCTTCATTCAGCCACGATGCTGTTTTGCACGCATGTCAGGGTGCTGCTGAGGATATTGTGCATGTGGTGTCAGTAGTCTTGGCAGTGTCCAGTCAAGACAAGAAATGACATAGAAGCCTGTGCTTGCAGGTGGCCTCCCCCAGCCAGGCCCCATCTTCCAGGCTCTGCCCGAGCCGCTGCCCCTTCCTCCTCTGCCCCAGCCAGAGAGGCCCGCCCAGGCAATGAGCCCCGGCATGGCCCCTGAGACTGCCCCTGCCGGCCTCCCTCAGCCAGGCACCAGCTTCCAGGTGTGTGATTCTTGAGCCAGGGATTGGTATAATACCTGACTGTGGCGACGCATGCAACGCCTTCAGCATACATAAATTGTCATGCATGCATCCGAGCACTGTGAGCCTAGGTCAGGCTGACATGCAGTAGCCTTGGTAGTCAGTAAAGTTGTTGGTTGAGCGCCAATTCTGAGTAGCAGTATTGCCAATCCTCATTGAACGTGACGCATCTGTGCAAGTACTGAGCCTGATGTTGCATGACGCAGTCCAAGTCAAAGTCCTTCAAGGGCTTCAACGGGCTCCCAGGCCGCAAGCTGCAGCAAGGACCCCCCGAGCTGCCCACTGAGCTGCAGCCCGCTGTCCCTGAGATGATCGAGCCCTTCGCTGCCATGGCACCCTCAATGATGGCTGAGGCCCCCATGACCGCCCCAGGTGAGAAGCAAAGTGATAAGCGCTCCCCCTGACTATTATCCCATCGCTTGGCGTTGAACATTATAATCTTTGCTGAAGTGAGCCAAAGCGGTAGTGCCTTGTAGGTAGTAAATGTGCCTTTGCGGGGAGTCATGCATGGTGTTGCTTGTGAACATCATGTGTCAACATTGGAGGTGAATGTTAATACTAAGATTTACCATGCAGGTGGTCTCCCCCAGCCAGGCCCCATCTTCCAGGCTCTCCCCGAGCCGCTGCCCCTCCCTCCCCTGCCCCAGCCAGAGAGGCCCGCCCAGGCAATGAGCCCTGGCATGGCCCCTGAGACAGCCCCTGCCGGCCTCCCCCAGCCAGGCACCAGCTTTCAGGCATGCTCTTCTACTACCTTTCAAGCTTCTTTAGACCTACAGCCCACCATATGCACACAAGAGAATACCGATTACACATGACATGCGTAGTACATCAACTCAAGCTCAGTGCTCACTGTCTTCTGGGTGTACTGCAGTCCAAGTCAAAGTCTTTCAAGGGATTCAACGGGCTCCCAGGCCGCAAGCTGCAGCAGGGACCTCCTGAGCTGCCAAGTGAGCTGCAGCCCGCTGTCCCTGAGATGATCGAGCCCTTCGCTGCCATGGCTCCCTCCATGATGGCTGAGGCCCCCATGACTGCCCCAGGTCAGTCTTGTTTTTAAGTCAATTGTCTGCTCGGCACCAGAAAACCGACATGCGCTGTGCTATATAATCTATTGCACTATGTAGGATTGATGTCATTGTGTTTGCATCGGTGCATCACCCAATAATGTGCACCCAACAAGAAGAGATGGGAATGCCAGTATCACACAAGTGCTTCAAGCTGTCGCGACAGTGGCGTTAACAGAGGGCAAGCAAATTCTTTGGGTGGTATCAGGTGGCCTCCCCCAGCCGGGCCCCATCTTCCAGGCTCTGCCCGAGCCTCTGCCCCTTCCTCCTCTGCCCCAGCCAGAGAGGCCCGCCGAGGCCATGAGCCCCGGCATGGCCCCTGAGACCGCCCCTGCCGGCCTCCCTCAGCCGGGCACCAGCTTCCAGGTAAATGCATATCTCTTTCTGTCTTGTTGAAAGACCCTCTTGACATGCATACTCACCTTCTGATGATTGTGATCATTCCAGTGCATAGACTGCAGCGCCATGATCTCAGCATGAGCATTTAAAGATGTGCCATGGCAACTTTAACTTGCGGCATAGGCTCAGTCATGCATGCCTGCAATTTTTGCATGGCTCCTACATTGACCAAGCTGATTAGGTGAAGGTTTATGTCGTGCGCTGGTATTGACAAGTGCTGCTGTATGCTGCAGTCCAAGTCCTTCAGGGGATTTAACGGGCTCCCAGGCCGCAAGCTGCAGCAAGGCCCTCCCGAGCTGCCTGCTGTCCCTGAGATGATCGAGCCCTTCGCTGCCATGGCACCCTCCATGATGGCTGAGGCCCCCATGACCGCCCCAGGTATGTCTTCAATCCAATGCTCAATACTCGTGTTTCATGAGCAGTCGTTGGCGCTCTGCTGCCGCGCAACACTTTTTAGTTGTGACAATCACCAGTCAGTCATTCAATCTCTCTCATTTAATCTGGCCTTGCCTTGTTCATGCATGCTGTTATGGAGTGCCCTCACTGGAGGTCATCTTGGTAATGAAGGTCACAGGATTACAATCATACATGCCGAGGAACATGTGCGACAGGCATGCAGACGTGGGCACCTATTAAGTTGCCCTCTACACTTGCAGGAGGCCTCCCCCAGCCAGGCCCCATCTTCCAGGCTCTCCCCGAGCCGCTGCCCCTCCCTCCTCTTCCCCAGCCAGAGAGGCCCGCTGAGGCCATGAGCCCTGGCATGGCCCCCGAGAGCGCCCCAGCTGGCCTCCCCCAGCCAGGCACCAGCTTCCAGGCGCGCTTCTTTTAATTCTTTCACACTCCTAGCAATAATTGAAAAAAGCATGGCATGTATGCATGTGGTCAGCAGGCAGACAAGGGGCACTAGCAAGTTTCTATGGTCCCGCTGTTCTCATTGGTAATGAACAGAGGTAGCACTGACAAGTATTGCTGCTGCTGCAGTCCAAGTCAAAATCCTTCAAGGGGTTCAACGGGCTCCCAGGCCGCAAGCTGCAGCAGGGACCCCCCGAGCTGCCCGGTGAGCTGCAGCCCGCTGTCCCCGAGATGATCGAGCCCTTCGCTGCCATGGCCCCCTCCATGATGGCTGAGGCACCCATGACTGCTGAGGCCCCCACGACCGCACCAGGTTAGCTATTAATGCAGCAACCCATGCTATAACAGCTTGTGAGTGCTTTTGCCGAACACATTTTTGGGCAGTCTGCAAGTTTTGGGCATGTGTTAATGTGTTTCAGTCATACAGCGCTGTCACAATTTGAGGATTGTTGCAGCCACCAATTGATAGCTGTCTCTTACATTGGACACAAAGCTTGACTTCAATTGCATGTGCATGAGCCAGCAGCTGTTGCAGTCATGTCTTATGATGCAGTGAAGCCACGGCCCTCTGAGATGGGTGTCTTTTACAGGTGGCCTCCCCCAGCCAGGCCCCATCTTCCAGGCTCTGCCCGAGCCGCTGCCCCTTCCTCCTCTGCCCCAGCCAGAGAGGCCCGCCCAGGCAATGAGCCCCGGCATGGCCCCTGAGACTGCCCCTGCCGGCCTCCCCCAGCCAGGCACCAGCTTCCAGGTGTGACCAGCATCCTTCATAATAGACATCAGACCCTTGAATGCTACAAATTACTCATAGCAAGTGCCCATGTGATACATGAGTATCTATCAGTCTTTGCACGTTCTGACTCTTCTGGTGCTGCATGGCGCAGTCCAAGTCTAAGTCCTTCAAGGGATTCAACGGGCTGCCAGGCCGCAAGCTGCAGCAGGGACCCCCCGAGCTGCCAACTGAGCAGCAGCCCGCTGTCCCTGAGATGATTGAGCCCTTCGCTGCCATGGCTCCCTCCATGATGGCTGAGGCCCCCATGACTGCTGAGGCCCCCATGACCGCCCCAGGTAAGCAATGCTTCACCTTCTTTGAGTATTTCACACGAAGACAGCCAATATATATTACATTGTCCTGCCATGGCTTTTAGGAGCTGGCAAAAAAGAGAGTGCCTGGGATGACAAGTTATAAGGTCAATTTGAGAAGATATAAGGAGAGTCTGCGTTGATTGGGAAGGCCTGTGTGTGCAGGTGGCCTTCCCCAGCCGGGCCCCATCTTCCAGGCACTGCCTGAGCCGCTGCCCCTTCCCCCTCTGCCCCAGCCGCAGAGGCCCGCTGAGGCCATGGCCCCCGGCATGGCACCTGAAACCGCACCTGCCGGCCTCCCCCAGCCAGGCACCGTCCTGCAGGTTTTTCCTTCATATCCTCTGTGTGGTCTGTGTCACAGGAAAGAACATTGTCAGATGCTCGCTGTCTGGATTTGCAGTGCAAACCTGGGATTGTTCAGCCACCACCTCTGCTCAGTGTGAGTGAAGATTAGATCTTGGTGTTTGGTGTCATAGCACACCAAAAGCTGCCTTAACGTAATTCCTATGTGTAGACAAGCTTTCATGGTTGGTTGACTGATGTGATTTTCTCGTGCCGCAGTCCAAGCCCATCTCCTTCCAGGGATTCACCCATGGCCGCAAGCTGGCAGAGGTTCCCGCGCCTGCCCCCGGCCCTGCCGCCTCGCGCCGCACCGGCCAGTTGCCGATGCCACCGCTGCCGCCCCTGCCCGCCGGCGCCCCCGAGCCCGGCCCAGTCGGCGGCGCGCAGGTGTGCACCTTGTGTCTTTTACAGAACCAAAATGTGTGCATTGTAGGCTATATCGTGACACGTGAAGCAGAGAATTGCACCCAGCATGTGCTACATGTACAGAAGGCTTAGAATTAGAAGACTCCTAGCATATTGTGACAAGGGCCTCTGTGCAATCGATTGATGATATGCGCTTCTTCCCAGCGCACAATGTGCAATGCTTCTGACACTTCTGTTGTTGAGAGCCACAGCAAGAGCATGCCTCCCTGTGCATGTCTGGCATTGTGGGGCTGTCTCTCATGACAATATCTTGCCACTAAAGTGAAGGGCGCCAATTGAAAGCTTCAAGCAGGACACTGAGCATGCTGTGGGTGCTTGCAGGGACCCCAGCCAGAGCCCTTCAACGCCCAGGCCCCATCCTTTGAGGTGCCCCAGGAGCTAACCACGGGCCTCACCAACATCTTCAAGGCCGCCGTGCCCAACTTCCTGGCGCAGCTTGCCGGCTGAGCGCTGACTCACCAGGTGGGCGCCCTTACTTGTCTTATCCTTGTGCTTGCGCTTGCGCCAAAATGTCAGCCAAAAAGGAGGCTTTGTCTGTATGGACGTGCTTGCAGACCATTATCACATCATTAGATTACAAAGAGGAAGATGATTTTAATTTTAAGGCCTATATACTGTAATTTGAGGGGCCTTCTGCATGATGTGCCAGGCATACAATCTTTGCAGTTCGCCATAATAGGGTAAGCAGGTTGCTGACTTCTTGCTGCTTTGTCCGCAGGAGACAAACAGCTGCATCAACGCAAGCAATGCAGGTGTGGCGGCTCAGCATGTGTGATGGCTGCAGTGCCACTGAGCAAGATTTTGCTTCATTTGCTGCAGGCAGACATGAGCAAGCCTGCTGACTGTGCAACAAACCAGAACCTGCAGAAATCTGAGTGATAACTGGGCCCCTACAAGGGCTGCAATCGCACTCATCAATCTATGGACATGAACTTACGGGTAGTACAGAACATGCTGATGTGTCAGTGTAGACTTGTGTTCAGACCGTTGGATTCAGCCTATTGAAGGGAAACTAGATTTTTGACATACGATAGGTCTGTGAGAGAGTGCAGCAATCAAGATGGCAGGACACATTGCCGGTACGGATCTGTTGGATTGTCTATCTGTTGGGGTTGACCAGATTTGCAGGCTGACCAATTGTTGGGAGCAGTCCCCTTCATTGTATTTCATTTATGCTTCATTTGATCATTTAATTTCATGTGCGTGGGCTCTGGGAGCATGTATAGACTTTCATGCCTTTCAAGTACAGATGAAATGCAAGTCAGTAAGAGTTCATGTGAACCTCAGCTAGTCAAAGCACTCCTGCCAGCAATACTGTACTGCATCCAGTCGAGAATAACCGTGCTCAACTTGGGTAATGCCCAGAAAGGGGAATAGAACACCAGCATCTGCAGACTTAGTAGCAGGAGACTGGCACTGCGTAAACAAAGACTCACCCACAGCAGTCCTTCCTGTGGGGAACAGCTTTTGGTACAGCTCAGCTTGGTTCTTTGGCATTCGCTGATGGCCAGCCCAAGCTTCGGGCATAATAATGGCACGTGGTTGTAACCGTTTTCCCGCCCTTTCGGAATGTTGCTCGGGATGGTTGATGATTACTTGTATTCTCTTTTGCAACTAAGAGCCCTGAATAACTCTAGCCACGATACAACGGATCGCTGGCCGGAAAGAGGGGGTCGCAGGCACTGTCACAGTAACGGCATCATCTCTTATGGATGTTAACTGCTAAGTGTCTCACTGCCCAGCGAGTTGTCTCTCTTTGAAGGAATCTTCTCCTTTATTTCTTTGCCACTTTGCAGCACTGTAAGCCGTGCAGTGCCTTGGATTGCAAGCATAAAAACGAAGGAGAGTTTTTCGTTGATCAGCACGGACGAAACCTTCGTCGTTCAGCGAAACTCATTCCAATGGACGATCTTGGCCCGTTGGACATACCATTGGAGTACACTGCAGCACCCATGGCGCAGGCAATTCCCAAAGAGGTACCACAGCCTGTAACATCCACTCTGTGTTGGAGATCAGGATTGTCTACTCTTGCGGAGAGACAGAACTTTGATTATAGTAACCCCGCAAAGGTTGAAAGAACAAAATTGGATATTTTGCGTCATCACTTTCATGACGCCAAGCTGTGGCACTCTGAGCTTCACCCACTCATTGCTATCATATAGCACCATCCCAAGAGGTTGCACTGTGGCATGCAGGTGCTAGCAGTGCTGCCCACAGACCCTCACGAGCAGCTAAAACTGGCGCACAAGATCAGCTCGCGGGCGTATGCGCAGAAGGTGTCTTCCCTGGAGAGCGAGGTGGGCCATCTGAGGCGGGTGCTGGCTGACAAGGACAGCCACATCAGAACACTGGAGACTCGCCTCACCAGCTGCCAGCTCGAGCTGCAAGAGGCTCTTGACAAGGTGCCTCTTGCTGTGACCCCTTACAGTGCATGCCACCCTCCTTCGTTTCTATCATGCCTGAGTCTTGAATTAGGGAGATTATTGACACGGTCCCCATCAGAGCCCGTGCAATGTCTTGCTCTGCCACCAAGGTTTAGCTGCCTAGGAATATGGCATATCCATCGATGGCACGTTTTGCATGACCATTGCCATGCAGTCATTGCCAGACCCTCAGATATGTTCGTTAATCGCAGTTGCCTGGCTGCTGCAGGCTCGAGCAAGCACGGATGCGCAGAGCAAGCTGGCCGGAGAGAAGGCAGCGCTGGTAGGAACAGTGCGCACCCTCAACAAGCACGTGGCCAAGCTGGAAGGCTTCAAGCGCAACCTGCTGACCTCTCTTCAGGCCAGCGAGGAGGTGATGCCCCTGGGCAGATATAACAGTTTTGCATTTTGCACTAAGCATGCACCCCCACTCACTTCCCTGCCTGCTGTTCAATTCCTGCTGGACGCACACACTTTGAATATGGAAATTATAATATTCCTCCACACTTGCGGCTTCTTATTTCCCATGGGTGCCTGTCTTGGCACCTCTGCTCCCTGTCTGCCTCTTCGAACCTCAAGCGGGCACCTTAGGGTCCAGTGTATTCAGATCTGCGTGGATAGCCCCACAGGTGTGGCTGCAGACGACCTGCGCGCATGCCCTACGGCCATTGGCTTTTGCTTCGCCGACCTGCAATACAAACACCGTAACAATCATGATAATGAATTGCTGTCTGTAGGCTGTGGATGAGGTGGGAGGCGGGTTCACCGCTGCAGACCTGGCAGGAGAGGCGCTGGTGCAGGAAGCCCTGCAGCAGGAGCAGCTGCATGCGACACCACATCGCGCCACGTCACCCTACAGGTGACACAATCCACAGCACGTTGTACTCAGTGAACTCGTCAGTAGCAGACCCTAGTCAATAGGATAGCTATACGGTATCCCCATCAGCATGTGACATGTCTGTCCAGTTGATACCGGCGTTAAGGAGGCGCAGCTGCCGCTCGTGAAGAACTTTCTTCCTGGGTGGGCATCAGGGGGTCGCATCTCTGAGGATGCTTTGAGATTGTTGAGCAGGCATGTATTTTTGTGTGGACATGACTCTGCCCTCACACTTTTGTGTGCCTAATAGGGGTGGCAATGGGCCCTCCGCGGACGGCCGCACAGATTTCCGCCACACAACAGGCCACACGCCCGCTCCATACACTCAGGCGAACGGGGGGCCCACCCCCAACACCGCCCGCAGCCATGGTGGCAGCGGGGGGACCTCCCCGGCGGCAGGCTACGGCATGCATGCACCCCCTCACCAGGGTAACTCCCTCGGTGGGTACGAGACTGCTTCGCGGCCCCTTGACCAGCATGCCAAGTCAGGCTATGGGAGCCCGCTGGACCTGCCAAGGGGCGACTATAGCAACACGTCTGAGCTGTCAGCAGGTGCGGCCACTCCGCTGGCCTCGATATGCACAAGATGTGCTGCCTTCTCACAAAATCATCAGGGACTCGCCTCTTGTGTTTCTTGCTCTGCAGCATACAAGCTAAATGAGTGCTTGACGATGATATGGGCAGGTTTGATGGCTGTTGTCCATGTGCTTGCAGGCTTTGAGGCGGAGGGTCAGCAGCTGTATGACAGCCACCAGCAGGCAGACCTGCACCTTCCTGCGAACGGCTACGGCGCAGCCAACAGCCGCACACCACCCCTGGGCCGCTACACAACCCCGGTGGATCCTTACAGCGGCACCGGCGGCGGGGAGGCTGCAAGAGGAACGCCTCAGGAGTACGGCCGCCGGGAGCCTGTTCTGGCGCGCGAGCCACCTGCGCGCGGGTTTCGTGACGGTTTCGCGGCGGCCGCCGCTGGCCCTGGCGACCGGATGCCTGATCAGGCGCCGTTCGCCGCCCGGGACGGCGGCGGCCGCGACGGCCACAGCGCGCGTGCCGCGCCGGCCGCAGGGCGACAGGGAACGCCGCTGGATGGCAAGGAGTTTTTCCGAAGGTGCCGCCTTTGCAGCCCATTGGCTTTGCCAGTGTCTCACTGCGTCAGGCCGTCATCCATCGCTCCTGACTGCTGCTGCCCATACGTTGAAGTTCAACCACCATCGGGGAAGATTGAGGGCTGAGGTCCAGGGAAGGGGTCTTTGTAGTAATAATTCTCATGGGGAATGCAATGGTGGAGTTGGGGTTCACAAGCTATATCACCCTTTCAGGGGGTATGACACTTACTGGTTGAAATCCAAGGTCAGGGCTGCTGGCGGCACTCATGCCCATGCAGTCAGCTCCTTTCGATTACAATGTTTAGACGCATCCCTGTGAAGGCGTTCTGTTCCTCTCGTTGCAAGAAATGACTGGGGAATCTCCACCTGAGTAGAATTGGGAGACACAGCAGCTGCCTGATGTGTACGTTGCTGTGTGCGCAGGGCGCGGGCGCGGCTGGCGACAGAGCCGTTTGCGCGGTTTCTGGCGGCAATCAAGGAGCTGAACTCGGGCCAGCGCACGCGGGGCGACACCCTGCGGCTGGCGCGCGATGTGTTTGGCCCCCGGGACGCAGATCTCTACACTGCCTTTGAGGCCCTGCTAAATCGCCATTTACCCGCCCAGTGACGACCTCTTTTCGGCATCATCGGCTAGTCTTCGGCTTTATGGCTTTTCGACAATTCAAGCCAAAAATATGGGTTTCGACTACCTTTAAGCGAGCCGAAAGAAACCCCTTTATTGACCATGCCGGGCAAGGCAATGCGTATAACAGCTGTCCCTTCTGGCCACATGGGGCTTGTTGCAGGCAGATTTTCCCTATGCAGCTGCTTCCCTGGATGGGGCAATGGGTGGAGATCTGCAGATGACTGGGACACCCCCTGTCAATTTGTGATGGGCTTCCTTGAAGCAGCATTGCATGGGAGTACTTTCATTGGCAGCAGTTGCACAGCCAATTGAAGTCCTGTTACGCTACCATCAGCATGCTGCCAAAAAGGGTCATGGCAATTGCTAGCCTGGGTTTAGCAGCTGGCTCGCAAGATATGTACAGTTTGTTGAGCACTGCATCTACATTCAGAGACTTCTTACATCGTGCAGAACCAGACACAGCTTTAGTGGCAGTGCAAAGCAGCAAGTGACAGGACATCCTCCAGCAATATGTGTACACGTATGCCTCAGGAGCCACCAGAATACTAGCCGTTGTAGACGCTGCAACGAGTTCTTGATCAGGGCTGATGCAAGAGCATCCTCGGCGGTTGTGAGCAACTAACATTGCCTTGACGTTTTCAAGTCGACAGCATTATGTAAGTTCCTTTTGAGTTGAGATTTGCTTGGAATGCAAATCTGGGCTCACACGCGGCGTTTCATACGCCCCACAGCTTGCTCGCAGCGTTTACTCAGCTTACTCATCAGATGTGACCTCAGCTGGCAATGGATATTTTGTGATATGATGTGAACCATGGAAATTGTAAATTGTGGGTGGCGACAGCTTGCAACACTAGATCTCGGATGGCTTGCTGGGCACAAAAGGCTCTGCACTTAAGTGCAATGCGCATGCATGCATGCATGCATTTCAAGGGAAGAGCCCAATTGCACCTGACAGCCCGATTGAGCCAGCATGTGATCCAAACCAGAAATGTGGTGAACAATGCAGGTAGTATCATTCATTTGACTCGGCTTTTTACGTCGATGTGTTCTGAGGCGTGGGATTCCTGAAAGACAATCCCTTGATTTTCTCCTTCTCGTAAGGTAGTGTGAGACACTGGCACAGCAGATTTCAAAGTGGATGGTAAACGTCGCTACATCCTCAGGTCAGCTTCACATGGTTATGAAAGCCGAATAGTGCCCAGATACATGTTTGGCCCCTGGACGCTGATTTGTATGCTGCCCTTTTAGGCCCTGCTCCACTGCCGCATGCTTGCCCTCTGGTCTTTGATGTGGCCAGAATCGATGCATAGAGACAATATTACATGCATGTGGTATTCTGGCAAAGCCCAGGCAGGGCAATTCAGGCTTCTGCGGCCTTCTCTAGACGAGGCACAAGGATGCCTGATATTGCTTGCCCAGGGACTGGCGTATGCCCAAAGACTGGGGTTTTTGAGTATGCGCAACAAGTTTGATGCTGAGTTGGCGAATGGGCACTGCATCAACTTTCAATCTGACTGGTGCAGTAAGCCCGAGTGCTGAGCAGGGAATACTTGCTTCCAGCCTTTCTTGTCTAGATCTGCGTACTAGTGGCTTTGGTTGTATTTGATTTTTCTGATCATGACCTGCAGGTTGCCTGGGAAGCAATGAGTCAAAGTCAACAAGAATTTCCGGTTTTTGCCTATGCAGCAAGGTTGCAGTGTCTCAATCCAGACTTGGAAGCGCAGGATTCGAGGTGGTGGTCATAACTATTACATTTCGCATTTTGCATAATTTTAGAGAAAGGCAACAACGATATTCTAACCAGCAAAAGGCAACGTGATCCAAAGATTATCGAGCCATCACCACACGCGAGCAAATACTATCAAAACGTTCGGACATCATACTAGATATGAAAGAACTCAATCTAGTACTTACTAATTTATTATAGCAGCTAAAAGAACAGGGATTGCCGCAGTAATGATTAGGTGGCATTTTCTCGGACGGGACAGGTGGGGCCACGGCAGCCATTTTAAGGTCCGAGGATGCTGCCGAGGTTTGGCTGTCCCAAGCCATTCGGCCCAGGATATCTTCCTCAGCAGAAACCGAGTACAGAATCCCGATGTTGCTTGCTCCTCGGATAGTTTCTGGGGTACCGAGACGCAAATGCAGGTCGCTGGGCGAGGTGCGCTCGGGGCGTCCGACGTCGTGAAGACACTGACAATCCAGTGCGAGGCCGCAGACTGCCGTGCGCTACTGCAGGCGAGCCTCGTCAGCTTAAGAAGTTGTAAAGACAGCTGAAAATGCCCAAAGGGCTTGCTATACAGCCCGTTCAGCTGATCAATTATTCGACGCCTGCAGGAAGCACATGCTGATCTGTGTGGCCTGAACGCAGGTGGGCGTGCCCAGCAGCCACGCCGCAAATCCTGTTATCATCGTCAAGTGTGGCAACTGCAGCAGGTGAACAGACTGCCTTGAGCCCGGCCGTCATCTCGAGTGCAGCAACCGACCCACTGGAGCCCTAGCACAGAAGTAGACAACCTGGAACCTTGAGGAGAAGTGCAAAAATCAATTTGCAGCACAGGACAGCAGGGTGCTGGCATCTAAGACAGATTGCTGACGAAATCCAAATTTATCTGACAGGTTGCTGGAAGTTCGTTTGGATGCTGCGCATCAGGGAGAGCTCCAGCTGCCGACTGGATCGCAGGCAACAGGCGGCAGGGCATCACAGGTGATGCTCACAGCTCAATCAGTCTTATTGCGCTCTGAGAACAGCAGCCATTGCCTCACACTGTCACTCTTTATGGCACATGGGTGCTGCATGCATACGCTGTGCGCGCTGTGCTGGCCCTTGCATTGTGCTTGACAGCGACCGGCTGGAGTGCAGTTCTTCTGTATTTCTGCCGCCACTTGAGCAGAATGAATCCTGGCAACCAGAAATCTGCATGCCTCGGGACAGTCTGAGTTCTCTGCAAGTATTGTTCAGCTCCATGCCGTTCAGCTAAAGCAAGACACCCAAAGCAGATTTTGAGCCAAGAGTAAAGGGGGATTGATTTTACTAAGCGTTGTAATGCATGATGCTGCAACAGGGGCTGGACTGGGGTAGTGCTGGCCCAGATGTGGGGGCACCGAGGGGCAGCGGTGGCCCACCGCAGCAGCAGCAGAGCCAGCAGCGGGGGGACCCCAAGGAAGACGCAAGCCGCATCATTGAAGACATTCTCACGGTGCGGGCCAATCTTTTTTTGGCATCAGTCGACACAGAAGTGCTGGTGTTGTTTGGAAAGATTGAGGTGCATTGTGGCCCACCTGAAACAAATCCTGATTGCACAGCTGAGCCGCACACTTCCCTTGGAACAGCATGTTGTTCGATCAGGAAAGGCTCTTGCCTTTCTCGCTCGCCTTGTAGCGCACGGCCACTGCAGAAGATTGTTCAGGTTGGCAGCCAGCTGTGGAATGCCAGTGAGAGCTTCCAGCAGAAAGCAGGTGAGTCCTGCATGGTACTCAGCTCTCAGGGCAGCTTCCATAATCAGTGCAGAACAGTCGAGGCCCGTTCACAAAGACTGGATTGTTGCATGCAGAGGAGCTCGGAGGACGACGGCGGGAGAGGGGGGCCGGCCTTGGGGCGGGGGGGCGACCGGCATGGCGGCTTCGGCCGCGCCGCGTACAGCACCGGGCCCATGTTCGCGCGCCAGCAGATGCCAGGAGGCCAGGCAAGTATCCTGCTCATTTCTTTTGGCACATCTCCTGCCAGAACTCATGGACAATACCTCTTCTTTGGCTTCAATTGTCCATTGCACTGAAAGGGCCCAGGCCTGCAGCAATCGGCTTGGGTTCTGTGGATGTGTGGACTTTCACCAAACTTTAAGATTCTTCACAGTTGAAGAGGTCAGAGGTTTGGTGCAACAAGCCTGCTTTTGCGCGCTTGCGCAGACAGACTGCTGCAGAGTGGTCTCCTGTGTTCCTGGGGAACGTTCTGCTGAGATGCTGTCATCCTGAATTACTCATGACTGCCCGGCAGGGGATGATGGAGCCGCAGCTGCCCAGGGCTGCCCAGCAGCGATTCCTGGGCGGGGAGGCGGTCAGCTCAGTGCGCCATCTCAGCGTGCGACCTCCGCGCTCAACGCAGCAGCCGGACCCCTTTGCCCGCTACCAGCCGCGCTACGAGCAGCAGCAGCCGCAGCAGGTGCCGGCACATGGCCACGGCGCGGCGGCACATGCGCGCAGCCCGGAGGGCCAGTCTCCTGGGACGAGAGCGGCCGCTCTGGCGCTTGGCGGCGTCGGGCTGCGGCTGCAGAGCCCCGAGGGCCTGCTCGCACATGCCCACATGGTGCTCTCTCCCACCTCCTCACTTGACCGCCACACATGTTCTTACTACTATTGTTATTACACATCTTTGCAGACAAGCTGCATGTGAAGGCAGACATTTATAGCGTGTGATTTACTGCTCAGTGACACTGATTGTACCTTTGCCATGCCAGCAAGGCGCAGCCCACCCAGCAGCACCTTGTTAACTATCCAAGGTAGTAGAGGCTGGAAAATCGCGCGGGATAAAGTGTTTGAAAGCTGCATTCCTGCTGATTGTCCTGCTGTTTTGGAATCAGATGGGCTTAATTTGTGCATGTGGGCTTTCCTTGCTGAAGCTGTGTCCCGAAGCGCTTCTTCCTGTACGAGCCATGTGGCACTCATGCCTCTCAATAAATGCCACGCGCCTTGTACATAAGATGCGGTTGGTGATCAGTTATCCAGCTAAGATATTAATTACGGACATCCTAACTTGCACACATTTCACAGAAATACAACAGGCGCCTGAAAGGGAGCTCTTGTGCATGTTTTGCAGTCCACGATGGAGAGTCCTCGGCAGGCGAGCCACGCTGCGTATGCCTCGCCCGGGCAGTACCAGTACAGCCAGCAGCTACACCAGGCCCAGCAGGAGCAGCAACGGGTGCACATGCAGCAGCAGCAGCAGCAGCAGCAGCAGCAGCAGCAGCAGCAGCAGCAGCAGCAG
>JADEYI010000403.1_pt1 | contig 63143 bp, 52 predicted proteins | sample 8542331 | NCBI WGS metagenome assembly JADEYI01 (sample SAMN16510988, study PRJNA670497) | mine drainage metagenome | isolation source: biofilm near Copperflume 1 | place: Germany: Marsberg coppermine Kilianstollen | collected 2018-02 | reverse complement strand
GCTAAACTCCTGGAAGCCGGGCGTTTCATCAGCGAAGCCCTGGCACGGCAGCCCGAGAGCAAGCTGGGACGAATTCCCGCGGATTCCCGCCGCGATGCAAGCACACTGGACAGACAGAAATGAATAAAATCCGTGTCGGTATCCTGTTCGGCGGCAAATCGGCGGAGCACGAGATTTCGCTGCTGTCCGCCAAGAACGTGATTGATGCCATCGACAAAACGAAATACGAACCCGTGCTGATCGGCATAGACAAGAGCGGCCGCTGGCTTATGGGGGAACCGTCCCGGTTTTTGCTGAACACTGGTAATCCGAAACTCATCGCCATCAATAAAACCGACAACAAGTTCGTGGCATTGGTGCCCCAGAGTAAAGGCCGGCTCACCAACCTGGGCAGCGGCCCGCTGGACAAGGCGGTGGATGTGGTATTCCCCATTCTGCATGGACCTCAGGGCGAGGACGGCACCATCCAGGGCCTGCTGAAACTCGCCAACGTGCCGTTCGTGGGCGCCGGCGTCTTGGGTTCCGCGGTGGGCATGGACAAGGATGTGATGAAACGGCTGTTGCGGGATGCCGGCATCCCGGTCCCGAAATTTCTGGTGTTCTGGCACCGTGAAAAGCCTGATTTCGGCAGCGTGACCCACGCACTGGGTCAGCCGGTATTCGTAAAGCCGGCCAACCTCGGTTCCTCCGTCGGCATCAGCAAGGCCAAGGACGAGACAGGCTTCCGCAAAGCGGTGCAGATCGCATACCGCTACGACACCAAGATCCTCATCGAGGAGGCCATCCTGGGACGCGAGATCGAATGCGCGGTATTGGGCAACGACGAGCCCATCGCCTCGGTGCCCGGCGAGATCATTCCCAACCACGAGTTCTACGACTACGCCGCGAAATACGTGGACGAAAATGGCGCGCGGCTGGAAGCGCCGGCAAAGCTGCCGGAAGAAACCGTGAAACGCGTGCAGGATCTGGCCGTTTGGACGTTCAAGGCAGTCAACTGCGAGGGCATGGGGCGCGTGGATATGTTTCTGAAAGCGGACGGCACGCTACTGGTAAATGAGATCAATACCATCCCCGGTTTCACCAAGATCAGCATGTACCCGCGCCTTTGGGGTTTGTCCGGCATCTCTTACACGCAGCTCATCGACCGGCTGATCCAGCTCGCCATCGAACGCTTTGAGCAGGAACAAAAATTGAGCACATCTTATGAATCGTAATCGCTGCTCTTTTACCCAGAAAACTAGAACAATACTGGTAGGGCTAGTAACGTTGATTGGAGTGTTGGGGTTGCATGCTTATGCCGCCACACCTGATTTTGATGCTGGTTTTCAAAACCTACCCCCATCTGTACATTTGTATCGCTATAAAGGCGAGCCAAAACGAACACTTGGATTCATTATGGCGCTGCCCCAACTCTATGTTTTTGATACCGATGGCCTTGAATTGCTGGCACATACCGGTACATATGACCACTTCGCCAAGACGCTTGACCAGACTTTTTCAGGGGCCACGCCAATAAAAGGCGGCAGGCCGCTCTCCAAATGGCTGAGTAAACTGACACCCATAGCCAATGTACGCAGTCTGCCGCTATCGACCCATGCTCAATTCACCATACTTGAGTTTTGGGCATCATGGTGCGAATACTGCTTTGTGGAGCGTGATCAATTATTGTCCTATTTCCGTAAACATCCGGATTTGACCATCAAGTGGATTATCGTAGATGCCGATAAGCGTTAGACTGCATTTTCTTTCGTACCAAGCTGTGAACAAACCGCACTGCTGAATGATGACGCCCAGGATGACCAAACTCGTTCTCCTCCGCCACGGCCTGAGCCAGTGGAACAAGGAAAACCGCTTCACCGGCTGGACCGACGTGGACCTGAACCCCGAAGGTATCGCCGAGGCCCACGAAGCCGCGCGGCTGTTAAAGACTGCGGGGTTTGTGTTCGATGTCGCCTATACTTCGGTGCTGAAGCGCGCCATCCGCACCCTGTGGACGGTACTGGAGGACCTGGATCTCATGTGGATTCCGGTACACAACCACTGGCGGCTGAACGAGCGCCATTACGGCGCACTGCAGGGGCTGAACAAGGCTGAGACCGCGCAGAAATTCGGCGAGGAGCAGGTAAAAATCTGGCGGCGCAGCTACGACACCCCACCGCCGCCGCTGACGAAGAAGGACCCGCGCTACCCGAGACATGATCCACGCTACGCGAGCCTGAAAATAAAAGAACTGCCCGCCACCGAAAGCCTCAAAGATACGGTGGCGCGCTTCCTGCCTTACTACAAAGCCAAAATACTACCGGCCCTGAAGCACGGCGAGCGCATCATCATCGTGGCCCACGGCAACTCGCTCCGGGCATTGGTGAAACACCTGGACAGGATGAACAACAAAGACATCGTGCACCTCAACATTCCCACTGGCATTCCGCTGGTGTACGAGTTCGACCGTGACCTGAAGCCGAGGCGTCACTATTACCTGGGCGACGCGGACAAGATTGCTGCGGCCGCCTGTGCGGTGGCGAATCAGGAAAAGCCGAAATAATCTTGTGGGAGCGACGGTACCCGTCGCGATTATCGCGGCGCGGACCAATGGTCCGCCGACCGCTTCCACAGGACTGACATTCATATTTCTGATACTGACAGAGGGATCAATAAATGAAATTTGAAACGCTCCATGCCATTGTGTCCGGAGGCGCGTCCGGTCTCGGTTTCGCCGCCTGCGAACGCATCGTCAAGGCCGGCGGCAAGGTCGCGATGCTGGATGTCAATGAACAGCACGGTCAGGAGGCCGTGAAAAAACTCGGCGCCAATGCGCTATTCATCAAAACCGACGTGTCATCCGAGAAAGACGTGAACGCGGCGGTGGAAAAAGCCAAGGCGGCTTTTGGTAACCTGCAGCTGGCGGTGAACTGCGCCGGCATTCTGGGCGCGGGCCGCACCCTCGGCAAGCAAGGCCCCATGGCCACGGATTTCTTCGCCAAGGTCATCCACGTGAACCTTATCGGCAGTTTCAACCTCATCAAGGCCGCCGCCAATGCCATGCAGCACAATGCGCCCAACGCCGAGGGCGAGCGCGGCGTGATCGTCAACACCGCCTCGGTGGCGGCCTTCGAGGGCCAGATCGGCCAGGCGGCCTACTCCGCCTCCAAGGGCGGCGTGGTGGGCATGACGCTGCCCATCGCGCGCGAGTTTGCGCGCTTCGGCATCCGCGTTATGACCATCGCGCCCGGCATTTTCTGGACACCCATGATGGCGGGCATGTCGGAGGAGGTGCAGAAATCCCTGGGCGCACAGGTGCCCTTCCCCTCGCGTCTCGGCAAACCGGAGGAATACGCTCAGTTGGTGCAGCAGATCTGCGAGAGCGTGATGCTGAACGGTGAGACCATCCGACTGGATGGCGCCATCCGGATGCAGCCGAAATAATGCGGGCTTCCGCGCCCACACGACGGGCCCATTTTCTTTGCTCGTCCAAAGAAAATGGATGAAAAGAAAGGACGCCCCCGGATGCCGGTCCTCCGGGCTGCCCTGCGCGCTTCCCTCGTTCGGAGCTTCGCAGACGGTGCATCCCTATACCGCTGCGAAGGCTCGCCATCCTGGCTTCGCCCCGTGTCGAAGCGACACGGGCTTAGTCCTCACTCAGTCCAGTGCTCAGTGGTATCCAAGGGGAAATAAAACAATGAAGATGCCGAATCATTTAAAATGCGGTTTACTCCTAAATAAACACTGCCTGTCCCATACGACATAGATAAATATGGAAATCCAGCGGGATGTAATGCAATACGACGTGGTGATCGTAGGCGCCGGGCCCGCCGGCCTTGCCGCCGCCATCCGTCTGAAGCAGCTCAAGCCCGATACCCGCGTATGCGTGCTGGAAAAGGGTTCCACCGTGGGCGCCCACATTCTGTCCGGCTGCGTCATGGAGCCGGCGCCGCTGGATGCACTGTTGCCGGACTGGCGCAAGACGCCACCCGCCATCTGCGTGCCGGCGGCGAAAGACGAGTTCGTGCTGCTGACCAAAACCCGCCGTATCCGGCTGCCCACGCCGCCGCAAATGCACAACCACGGCAACGTCATCATCTCGCTGGGCAGTCTGTGCGCCTGGCTCGCGCAACAGGCGGAAGTCCTGGGCGTGGAAGTGTTCCCCGGCTTCCCCGCCGCCGCGCCGCTGATTGAAAACGGAAAAGTCATGGGTGTGCGCTGCGGCGACATGGGCCGGAACAAGGACGGCACGCCGGGACCGAACTTTACCGCCGGCGTGGATATTCATGCGGGTGTCACGGTGCTGGCGGAAGGCTGCCGCGGCAGTGTCAGCAAGCAACTCATAAAGGAATTCAAACTGGATGCGGATTGCTCGCCGCAAACCTATGGCATCGGCTTCAAGGAACTCTGGCAACTGCCGCCGGGACGAGTAAAGCCCGGTTACGTCCAGCACAGCATTGGCTGGCCGCTGGACTCGAAGACCTACGGTGGCAGTTTTCTCTATCACCTGGACCATGACCGGGTGTATGTGGGATTCGTGGCGGAACTCGATTACCAAGACCCGGACTTCAAGCCCTTTGAAGCTTTCCAGCAATTCAAGAACCATCCCAGCGTGAAGCCGCTGCTGGACGGCGGCGAAATCCTCTCTGCCGGCACCCGCGCGCTGATTGAAGGTGGTTTGCAATCATTGCCGAAACTGGAGATGCCCGGTGCGCTGCTGGTGGGCGACGCCGCCGGCACTCTCAACGTACCCAAGATCAAGGGCGTGCATATGGCGTTGCGCTCAGGCATGCTCGCGGCGGAACACCTCGCTGAACACAACAGCAGTGAAGGCTTTGATGCGCGCTGGCGGAGTTCGCCTTCCGCCAGGGAACTCCACAAAGTTCGCAACATCCGTCCCGGGTTCCACAGAGGCTTGTGGTTCGGACTGCTCAACGCGGCGCTGGAAACCATCACCTGCGGCAAGCTGCCGTGGACACTCAAAAATCATGCGGACTGGAGAAACCTGAATAAGCTCAGCGAGAATCCTTCAAAATCAGAAGACTACGTGACCCGCACACTGCCGCCGCGGGACCGGCTCGCGTCGGTGTTCTTCGCCGCCACCCATCACGACGAACACCAGCCGGCGCACCTTAAAGTACCGGACACCAGCATCTGCGTTGGCCGTTGCGTCACCGAGTACGCCAACCCCTGCACCCGCTTCTGCCCCGCACAGGTGTATGAGATGGCCGAGGAAAACGGCAAGAAACGTTTGCAGATCAATGCCGCCAACTGCGTGCACTGCAAGACCTGCGATATCAAGGATCCCTACGAGAACATCCTCTGGACCACGCCGGAAGGCGGCTCCGGGCCGAATTATCAGAACTTATGAACCGTGAGGAAGTGAGACATCAGGGGTGAGGTGAGAAAGTCATAACCCCCATTCTGACAAAAACTCCTCACCCCTCGCTTTGTCGTCATCAAAAAGTACCAACGAAATTACAATAGTGTGAGCATGCAAATGAAAATACTGGTCGGGATCAAGCGCGTCATTGATTTCAGCGTGCGCGTGCAAGTGAAGAAAGACGGTACGGGCGTCGTCAGCGACGGCGTGAAAATGGGGATCAACCCCTTCGATGAGATCGCGCTGGAGGAAGCGCTGCGCATCCGCGAGCGCGGCACCCAGGCTGAGATAGTGGCCATGAGCATCGGCCCAGCGGACTGCCAGCAGCAGTTACGCACGGCGCTGGCCATGGGCGCCGACCGCGCCTTGCTGGTGCAGAGCACAGATACCATCCAGCCGCTCATGGCGGCGCGCATATTCCACGAACTGGTGAAGCGCGAAAACGCCGACCTGGTGATACTGGGCAAGCAGGCCATAGATGACGACAGCAACCAGACCGGCCAGATGCTGGCGGCCCTGTGGGACCGGCCGCAGGCGACCTTTGCCTCCAAAGTGGAATTCAAGGACAAGACGCTGACCGTCACCCGCGAGGTGGATGCGGGTCTCGAAGTGATCGCGGTGGACCTGCCCGCGGTGCTCACCACCGATCTGCGGCTCAACACGCCGCGCTTCGTGAAGATGCCGGACATCATGAAAGCCCGAAGCAAACCTCTTCAGGTCCTGAAACCAGAAGAACTGGGCGTCATCACCGCGCCGAAACTGGAAGCCACAAACTACGCGCCGCCGCCCCAGCGTGTGGGCGGCAAGAAAGTCGAAGACGTTCCGGCACTGATTAGGGCACTCAAACAGCGGGGGGTGCTGTGATGAATAGAATACTGGTCATCGCCGAACACGACGGCAAGAAACTCAATCCCGCCACCGCCAAGGCAGTAAGCTGCGCGTCGGCTGTTGGCGGGGAAATTGACGTGGCGGTGTTTGCCGCGAATGCCTCCGCTATGGCGGCGGCTGCCGCAAAACTCAAAGGCGTGAAGCGCGTGCTCAAGATCGAGCGCGCCGAAAACGTCCATCAGTTGGCCGCCGTGCTGACGCCACAGATCGTCAAACTCGCCGCCGGCTACACCCACGTGCTCGCGCCTTCCACCACCTTCGGCAAGGACGTGCTACCGCGGGCCGCGGCGTTCTTGGGCGTACAGCAGGTGAGCGACGTAATGAAGGTGATTGACGCGACGACGTTCGAGCGGCCCATGTACGCGGGCAACGCTATCGTTACGGTGAAGGTGCCACCTTCACCGTGCATTGTGGCAACGGTGCGCACTGCTTCCTGGCAGGCCTGCAGCGAAGACGGTAATGCTGAAATAACTGCCGTTAGCACTGATGCTGTGATTCCGAGTCACACCCGTTTCGTGGAACTCAAGGCCGATGTGAGCGACCGCCCTGATCTGCAATCGGCCCCGCGCGTGGTCTCCGGCGGCCGCGGCGTCGGCAGCAAGGAAAACTTCGCCGTCATCTACAAGTTTGCCGACAAGCTGGGCGCCGCCGTGGGCGCTTCGCGCGCCGCGGTGGACGCAGGCTTCGTGCCCAATGACCTGCAGGTGGGCCAGACCGGCAAGATCATCGCTCCGGAACTGTACGTGGCGGTGGGCATCTCCGGCGCCATCCAGCACCTCACCGGCATCAAGGACGCGCGCACCATCGTCGCCATCAACAAGGATCCGGACGCGCCCATCTTCCAAGTGGCCGACATCGGGTTGGTGGGGGATCTTTTCAAAATTCTCCCGGAGCTGGAGAAAGAGTTGGATAAAATCTGATCAAGATAGCGGGGTTTCGCCCCCGCGCGACGGGTCCCTTTTCTTTGCTTGTCCAAAGAAAAAGGACAAAAAGAAAGGACACCCCGGGACGCCGCGCTTCGCGTCCCCTGCGCACTTCCCTCGTTCGGGGCTTCGCAGACGGCACATCCCTGTGCCGCTGCGAAGGCTCGCCATCCCTGGCTTCGCCCGCTTCGCGGCCTGATCCTCACTCGGTCCAGTGCTCGGCGGTGTCCAAGGGGACTCAAGATAAAGAGAAAGAATGCTGGCATATGAATGCGGGCATTTCTTGAATACCCGTGGATTCCGCCGAGCCTCGCAGCCTGACGAAGAAAAGGCCCGCCCCTTTAGGGCGGGGCGAAGTGAGGACGACGAGCCGGCGCAGCGGTACAGGGATGTGCCGTCTGCGCCGCCCTGAGTCAGGCGAGAAGCGAGGGCACGCGGCTGAAATCCATTTGTGCCCAAATGGGTTTCAGCTAAGCGCGGAATCCCCGGGGGAATGGCTTTGGGCACTTTCGCCGAAACGAAAGTGCCCCGCCCGCGGGTACGGGAACCCGCATTCAATATCGCGGCGCAGCCGCATCCATCAGTTCTGTGCCAGCCGTTCAATCCAGCGATACAGCACGAAAGTCACCGCCACGAAGGTGGCGCCGCCGATCCAGATGGAGGCGGTTTCAAAACCCGGCCCGACCAATGCCAGCGGCGAGGAATTGCCGGAGAACGCCACGATGGCGGCGACCACCACTCCCAGCAGGCTTTCACCAACGATCAGTCCCGATGCCAGCAGCACGCCCAGCTGCTTGGTGGCATCCGGCTTGGGTGCCTTGTCGGCGCGGCGGTTGAACCACCAGCCGACGATCGCGCCCACCACCACCATGAGCGTGACGGAAGTCGGCAAGTAGATGCCCAGACCCACGGCTAGCGGCGGCAGGCGCATGGGCTTCGCGAACCGGGAGAGGATTCCATCGAACACGATGAGGGCGACACCAATCAATCCGCCGGTGCCGATCAGCGACCAGTCGATGTTGTTCTGGATCACGCCCTGAGCCAGCGCCGAAATCAGTCCGGCCTGCGGTGCCGGTAGTGCCGTCGCCGGATTGACTCCGGGCGCACCCAGGAATCCATAGGCATGATTGAGCAGATCCAGCACCGGCGGAATGATGAGCGCGCCGGCGATCACGCCCACTACCAGCGCCCACTGCTGTTTCGACGGCGTGGCATCCACCAGCTGACCGGTCTTCAGGTCCTGCAGATTGTTGTTGGCGATGGAAGCCACCGCGAACACGATGGCGGTGACGAACAGCGCGAATGCCACCAGCGCCTTGCCGGCTTCCGGCGGCAGATGTGACTTCACGCTCAGCACCAGCAGCAACGCGAAGATGACCACCACCAGAATACCGATACCGGACAGCGGGCTGTTGGAGGAACCAATGAGGCCGGCCATGTAGCCGCACACCGTGGATACCACGAAGCCGAGAATCACCACGAAAATCACGCCGCCCACGGTCAGCAGCAACGCATGCGAACCCAGTCCGCTGATGGTGCTGAAATGCCACAGCAGCCACGCCACCGGTACCAGGCAGCCCAGTGAAACCAGAGCCACCATGCCGATGGGGATGTCGCGTTCGGTGCGCGGCAGCGTGTCCGCCTGACCGGCTTTGCGCACCCGCGCGGCGGCCATGGCGCCCGCGAGTCCGCGGATGACCGGCTTGACCAAGGTGCCCAGAGTCCAGACGGCCGCCACACCGATGGTGCCGGCGCCCACGAAACGCACGTAGTGACTCCACGCGCCCTGGGCTACGTCGGCAGCCGCGCCTGCGGCAGGATGCAGCAAGGTGAAATGCGGCACTGCCCAACCCCAGCCGATGAGCGCGCCCACTCCCATAGCGATGCCGACCGACAGACCCACCAGGTGTCCGATGGCAAACAGTGCGAACGACAGGCTGAAATCATAGCCGGTGGCTCCACCCTTGCCGCCGATATGGAAATATTGGAATACGTCGCTTGCGAAGATCTTGGTCTGCACGATCACGTAGAACACCGCGGAAACGATCGAACCCACCACCACGGCTTTCAACCCGGCACCGCCCGATTCCACCGACTCGGCTGCGGCCGTCGAGGCCGGATTGGAGCCGACCTTGAGCACCTCGGCGCAAGCCACGCCCTCCGGGTACGGTAGATCGGAATCTGTCACCAGCGCGCGGCGCAGGGGAATGGTGTACATCACCCCCAGGATGCCGCCGGCGGCGCAGATGCCGAACGACATCCAGAACGGAAACCCGGTCCACCAGCCGACGATGATCAGGCCCGGCAGCACGAAGATGATCGAAGACAGGGTGCCGGCTGCCGAAGCCACCGTCTGTACGATGTTGTTCTCCTGCATGGTCACGCCGGGAAACCCGCGCAGGATGGCCATGGAGATGACCGCAGCGGGAATCGAGGTGGAGAAGGTGATGCCGGCCTTGAGACCGAAATAGACGTTCGCGGCCGTGAAGATCACCGTGATGATGACGCCGATGAGCAGGCCACGGATGGTGAATTCACTGAGCGACGTGATGCTGGCGGGTGATTGTTGTTGCACGCAGATTCTCCCAGTTGCCGGAACGACGTCTGCCCGTCCGCCGGACGGACCCCATCCCATTATTGCTGGTCAGCGGGGATGGCGCGGGCACGATAACCCATCTTTCCGCGCCTGTCTCGCCCCGTCGGGTAAAGGGCGCCCCGCTGATGCCATGCCTGGGATCTGGGCGGATCAGCCCTGCGCGATCTTTGCGCCAGCGAGCGCGCGGTGGCTTGCAGCCCGGCCGGCAGCAACCGTGAAACTCCGGTAAATTGAATGCAGCCGCAAGCCCCAGGAAACCTGAGATAATTTATTTTTGACCCATGTGACCCGGAACCGTTCCATGACCCAACCGCTTTGGACTCCAAGTAAGCAAGTCATCGAACACGCCAATATGACGAAATTCCTGGAGAAGGTGCGGCGACGCACATCCGGGGTCGGGGATTATCCGGCGCTGTACCGCTGGTCGGTTGAGCATCCGCAGCGCTTCTGGCCACAAGTGTGGGCCTTCTGCAACATCCAGGCTTCGCAAACCTGGGATCAGGTGCTGGTGGATGGGCACAAAATGCCAGGCGCCCGCTGGTTCACCGGCGCGCGCTTGAATTTCGCCGAGAACCTACTGCGCTACCGCGACCAACGCACCGCCCTGGTGTTCCGTTGCGAGCAGGATGACAAGCGCATCAGCCTCAGCTATCGCGCACTCTACGCACAGGTGGCGGCCTTGGCCGATGCGCTGAAGAAATCCGGCGTCCAGAGCGGCGACCGGGTGGCGGGCTTCATGCCCAACCGGCCGGAAACCGTCATCGCCATGCTGGCGGCCGCCAGTCTCGGCGCCACCTGGTCTTCGTGCTCGCCGGATTTCGGCATCAACGGTGTGCTGGACCGCTTCGGCCAGATCGAACCCAGGGTGCTTTTCACCTGCGACGGCTATTTCTATGCCGGCAAAACCGTGGATTCCCTGGAACGCGTCCGCGGCGTGCTGGAAAAGCTGCCGTCGGTTCAACGCGTGGTGGTTGTCCCGTATATAGAAACACGGCCTGATATCTCTGCGTTACCCCGTGCGACGTATTGGGCTGATTACCTGACGGGCGCGACAGAAATTGAGTTCGCCCAGCTGCCTTTCGATCATCCGCTGTACATCATGTACAGCTCCGGCACCACCGGGGCACCCAAGTGCATCGTGCACGGTGCCGGCGGCACGCTCATCCAGCACCTCAAGGAATTGGCGCTGCATACCGACCTGAAACGCGAAGACGTGATTTTCTACTTCACCACCTGCGGCTGGATGATGTGGAACTGGCTGGTGTCGAGCCTGGCCGTGGGCGCCACCGTGCTGCTCTACGACGGCTCCCCCTTCCATCCGAGCCACGATATCCTGTGGCGCATCGCCGATGAGGAAGGCATCAGCATCTTCGGCACCAGCGCCAAATACCTGTCGGCGGCGGAAAAATTCAGCGTTCGGCCGAAACAGAAATACAAACTGGACAAGCTGCGCATCATCACTTCCACTGGTTCGCCGTTGCTGCCGGAAAATTCAGAGTACGTTTACCGCGAGATCAAAGCCGATGTATGCCTGTCCTCCATTTCCGGCGGCACCGACATCATTTCCTGTTTTGCACTGGGTAATCCGCTGCTGCCGGTGTATCCCGGCGAACTGCAATGCCGGGGGCTGGGCATGGCGGTGGAAATCCGGAACGAAGACGGCAAGCCGCTGCGTGGCAAACCCGGTGAGCTGGTATGTGTGAAGCCGTTCCCCTCCATGCCGGTGTTTTTCTGGAACGATCCGGATGGGAAAAAATACCACGACGCCTATTTCGATTATTTCCCCGGCATATGGCGCCATGGCGATTGGGCGGAACTCACGAAACACGACGGCCTCATCATCTACGGCCGCTCGGACGCCACCCTCAATCCCGGCGGCGTGCGCATCGGCACCGCGGAAATTTACCGGCAAGTGGAAAAACTTCCGGAAATCGTGGAAAGTCTTGCCGTGGGCCAGGACTGGCAGGGCGACGTGCGCGTGATCCTGTTCGTACGCCTGCGGGAAAACGTGCAGCTTGATGAGACATTAAGCAAGAAAATCAGGAAAACCATCCGTGACAACACTTCACCGCGGCACGTGCCGGCCAAGATCATCGCTATCCCGGATATCCCGCGCACCATCAGCGGCAAGATCACCGAACTCGCGGTGCGCAACGTGATCCATGGACGGCCGGTTAAAAACACCGATGCCCTCGCCAACCCGCAGGCGCTGGAGCATTACAAAAACCTCCCCGAGCTACAAGCTGATTAAAAACGAAAAAACATGTCCAACAACATGAGCCTGCAAATTTCCCCTCCATTTTTGTGGGAGCGGTCATCCGATGTACAGGGAAGTACGCTGTATATGGATGTACGAGTGCCGCGAACGCAGGAGGCATGTGAGCGACCAAGTGCTGCGCGACCGTTGGAAGTCCCCGAAGGGGGAGTAGGCATGGATGCCGTAAGCAGCCCGGCTGCGATTATCGCGACGGGTGCCGCCGCTCCCACAAAGAATTATTTTTAGCATGCAAACGGCATGAATGATTTTTCTGCGCCGCTGACGCCGCGGCAACGCTACGCAGCGGACCTGGAGAAACCGGGTTTCGTGAAGGATGCCGCCCAAGCGAAAGCCATGGCGGCGCTGGATGTGCTTTACTACTTTTTGATCAAGCGCCCGCCCCTGCCCGGATGGCGGCGCTTGTTGGGGCACAGCCAATCGCCGCTCAAGGGCCTGTATCTGTGGGGTTCTGTGGGCCGTGGCAAAACCTGGCTCATGGACAGTTTTTACGAATGCCTGCCATTTCCGGAAAAATCCCGGCTGCACTTTCATCGTTTCATGCAGATGGTACATACCCAGCTCAAGAGCCTGCCCGAGCAGCAAGACCCGCTCAAGAGCGTCGCGCGCCATTTCACCGAACAGGCACGCGTGCTGTGCTTCGATGAGTTCTTCGTCTCCGACATCGCGGACGCCATGCTGCTCGGCCGGCTGTTTGAATATCTGTTTGCGGATGGGGTGACGCTGGTTGCTACCTCCAATGTTCCACCGGACAAGCTTTACAAAGATGGCTTGCAGCGGGAGCGCTTCCTGCCCGCGATAAAATCCTTGAAACTGCATACCCACGTATTGAACGTGGACGGCGGCACCGATTACCGGCTGCGGCACCTGGAAAAAACCCTGCTGTTCTACACCCCTTCCGGTGCGGGAGCCGACGCGCATCTGGCGGCCTTCTTCGGGCATATCTCGGGCGGTGCCCATGGCAGCGACGCGGCCTTACTTATCAACGACCGCAAAATCCCCGTCAAACAGCACGCCGACGGCGTGGCCTGGTTCCGTTTTCAGGATATTTGCGGGGGCCCGCGCAGCCAGCTGGATTACATCGAGATCGCCCGCAGCTACCACACGGTGCTGATCTCGGACATCCCGCAATTGAGCGCCGATCTGGAAGATGAGGCGCGGCGATTCGTGGCGCTGGTGGATGAGTTCTATGACCGGCGCGTCAAGCTCGTGATCTCGGCGGCGCTGCCGCCAGATCGGCTCTATACCGGCAAACGTCTGAGGTTTGAGTTTCAGCGCGCCGCCAGTCGTCTGCAGGAAATGCAGAGCCGGGAATATCTTTCCGAGCCGCATCTCCCGTAAAATCCCTGTAGCAACGTTACGAGGTTACCCATGTCTTCACCCATGCCCTTTGACGAAGCGGCCTTTGCCGAATGGCACAAAACCCAGCAGCAACTGGTAGCCGATTACCTGCGGAAACTCCAGATATTCGACACCGACATTACCGGCGAATGGCTGTGGATGGTGCCGCACCGCGCCATGCTCGGGCGCGTATGGCCCAAACATGGCGTCCGTCCCAAACTCTGGGTCATCACCGGGGTGGTGCCCACGGATCACGCGGAAGCGGGCGCCGCCCGCAACTGCCGGGACGCCGCCCGTTATTTCGCCCTCAAGTGGCAGCTGGAAGCCGCACGGCTTGAAAAAGGCAATGGCAGCGCCCCTGCTGTGCACGAAGGCCAGATCGACTGGCAGGACGTGAGCGGCAACATCGCCGGCCGCGCCGAATGGATTTATACCCTGGCCAGCGACAACCGTCGCTGGAACGCGGATGGCACACCGCTGGCCCGTATTGATCACGAGGCAGCGCGGGCGTGAACTACTCCGCGTACGGTCGAAACTCCATGCGCACCGGGAACCCATACTGCGCATCACGGTCTAAAAAATCAGTTCGATTTCTTGGGCAGAAGCGGATTACTAAAGGAGAATCACCATGAAAATCAAAACCGGCGGCATTGCGCTGGCACTTGCTGCCACCGCCATGCTTTCCGGGTGCGCCAACGTGGGACCCAATCCGTATGGCGGCCAGACCTACACCGGCTCGGGCACCCGTAACCTGCAACAGGTGTATTTCGGAACCGTGGTAGGACTTGCCGCCGCGCGCATCGTCCCGAGCCAGAATGAGCAATTCCTGTCCACCGGTATCGGTGCGGTGGCGGGCGGCATCGCGGGCAGCGCGGCGGGCGGCGGCAAGGGGCAGGAACTGACCACCCTTGCCGGCGCGGTGCTGGGTGGGCTGGCGGGTAATGCGGTGGGCAAGACGGCGGGCACTGCCCAGGGCGTCACCATCACCATCCGACTCGAAGACGGGCGCACCGTGGCCATCACCCAGGGTGTGGACCCCAATGTGCTGTTCAAGGTCGGGCAGAAGGTGGAGGTTCTGGAAGAACCGGGCGGCCCTGCACGGGTAGTGCCGGCTGCAGGCGGCTGAGCGGCGCAACCGTGAGACGTGAGACGTGAGACGTGAGACGTGAGACGTGAGACGTTCAACAGGCTAGTTTGGAATATTTCTGTGTCAAGGTTTTCTCAGGTTTTCTAACTCCTCACTCCTAACCCCTCACACCTCACTTCTAACTGGCGTCCGCCTGCTTCTCCGGCGCTGCATCGGTAAACGCTTTCAGCGTCAGGCAATGATCGTGGATGCGCCTGATGGTCGGAAACGGGGCAAGATCAATCTCAAAACGTTTGGCATTGAACACCTGCGGCACCAGACAGGTATCGGCGAGTGTCGGCTGACCACCGTGGCAGAATTTACCCGTGCGGGAATTGCCCGCGAGCAGTTTTTCCAGCGCCGTGAAACCTTCCACCACCCAGTATCGGTACCAGGTGTTGCGGGCGGTTTCATCGGCGTGCAGCTCGCGCTCCAGGTATTTAAGGAGCCGGCTGTTGTTCAGCGGATGGATATCGCAAGCCACCACCTGTGCCAGTGCGCGCACGCGCGCACGACCCAGCGGATCTTTCGGCAGCAGCGGGGGCTGCGGGTGGATTTCTTCCAGGTATTCGATGATCGCAAGGGATTGGGTCAGCACCTGGCCATGGTCCACCAGCGCCGGCACCAACCCCTGCGGATTGAGCGCCAGGTACTCCGGCTTGTGTTGCTGGCCGCCGTCCTTGACCAGGTGCACGTAACGGTAATCCGCTTTCAATCCCTTGAGATTGAGCGCAATACGCACGCGATAGGCGGCGGAAGAACGGAAATAGGTGTAAAGCTCCATATAAACCTTTCGTAGAGACTCACCCCAACCTACATCTGATATTTCTCAACAACTTGCTCGATTGCACCAAAAATTGAAGCACCGCTCTTGTCGAACATCTCGATACGTACCGTGTCGCCGAACTTCATAAACGGTGTTTTCGGCTTGCCTTCCTTGATGATTTCCAGCACGCGCTTCTCGGCAAGGCAGGATGAGCCTTTGGATTCATCCTGGTTGGCGACGGTGCCGGAACCGACGATGCTGCCCGCCGCCAGCGGCCGGGTCTTGGCGGCGTGGGCGATGAGTTGCGGAAAGTTGAACTGCATGTCCACCCCCGCGTTGGGTTCGCCGAAAAGCTTGCCGTTCAGGTGCGTCACGAGCGGCAAATGCAGCTTGCCGTCGTTCCAGGCGATGCCCAGCTCGTCGGGCGTTACGGCGACGGGCGACAGGGCCGAGCGCGGTTTGCCCTGCAAAAAGCCGAAGCCCTTGGCCAGCTCATCGGGAATCAGGTTACGTAAAGATACATCGTTGATGAGCAACACCAGCTTGATGTGCTTGGCGGCTTCCGCAGGCGATACGCCCGCGGGCACATCGTCCACCACCACGCCCACCTCGGATTCGAAATCTATGCCCCAGGCCTCGTCGGCCATGCGGATAGGCTCGGTGGGCGCCAGGAATCCATCGCTCACCGCCTGGTACATCAGCGGATCGGTCTTGAAGCTCGCCGGCATCTCCGCGCCGCGCGCCTTGCGCACCCGCTCCACGTGGGCGAGGTAGGCGCTGCCGTCCACGAACTGCGGCGCGCGCGGCAAGGCGGCCGCCAGGTCATTCATGTTTACCTCAAAGGTATTGGTAACCCTGCCGTTTCCCAGTGTCTCGGATAATTCCTTCATATGCCGCTGATATGCGGGCACATCCACCTCTCGGTGTCGTACTTTCATGTCCACAGTCATTTTGCCTATTTTCTCAGTGGCCCAATCTCTGATGCTAATCGAGCCGTAAACGAGTTTTAGCTTGCGTTCGACTTCCGTCCAGTTTTCCAGGGCCTGCAGCAGGGTCGTGGCGATTCCAGGAACTCCGGCCGCATTCTGCAGCTTCTTGTCCACTACGATCAGCGTGCCATCGTGGCCGTTATTTAAAGAAGCAAGTTTCATTCTTTGAATACTCCAAAAAATATTTCGCGGCAGAATCTGTGTTTACCCATCACCCATCCGAAGGTAAGGATTCTGGTTTTGGCGACTGGATCCCGGTTATTCCCGGAAATTGCTCCTGCATTTCGGGGGCTTCCGCCATCCATGGCAGTCGAGCCGGAATGACGATGGATAAAGCACTCAACACTATTTCTGATTGGGATTGAAATGTTTCTCAATCCCCTGCCAGCACTGCCAGTAATCAACCTGCAATTCCTTGGCTTCCAACGCCTGCTTGGTGGGCCGGATCACGGCGCGGGTCTCGAACATGAAGGCCATGGTGTCGGTGACATGCTGCGGTTGCGTGGTGTCCGCCGCCACGGCTTTCTCGTAGCTGGCCGCGTCGGGTCCGTGGCCGCTCATGCAGTTGTGCAGGCTGGCGCCACCCGGCACGAAGCCGCCGGATTTGCCGCCTTCCTTGGCGTCGTACACGCCGGTAATGAGTCCCATGAATTCACTGGCCACATTGCGGTGGAACCAGGGCGGACGGAAGGTGTGCTCCGCCACCAGCCAGCGGGGCGGAAATATCACGAAATCCATGTTGGCGGTGCCGGGCGTGTCGCTCTGCGAAGTCAGCACCGTAAAAATGGAAGGATCCGGATGATCGTAGCTGATGGAGCCGAGGGTGTTGAAGCGCGTGAGATCGTATTTGTAAGGGGCATGATTACCGTGCCAGGCCACCACGTCCAGCGGTGAATGATCCATCTCAGCTGACCACAGGCGGCCCTGGAATTTGGCAACCAGTTCAAATTGGCCTTCGATATCCTCGTAGGCGGCAACGGGATAGAGGAAATCCCGCGCATTGGCGAGACTGTTGGAGCCGATAGGTCCCAGTTCAGGCAGGCGCAGCGGCGCTCCGAAATTCTCGGCGACGTAACCACACGCCGATTCATCAGGTAATTCGACGCGAAAACGTATGCCACGCGGAATGACAGCGATCTCCAGCGGCGCAACCTGCAGCACGCCCAGTTCCGTGGCAATAAGCAAACGGCCCCGCTGCGGTACGATCAGCAATTCACCGTCGGCGTTGTAAAAAAACCGTTTCTCCATGGAATGGTTGGCGGCATAGAGATGGATGCCCACGCCGTTCTGCGCTGCGGCGCTGCCGTTTCCGGCCATGCTGAATAGGCCATCTACGAAATCTGCATGTTTGGAAGGCAGCGGGAACGGATTCCAGCGCAGCTGGTTGGGGGTGGCCGGCTGTTCGTCAAAGCGGTTGTGGAAGGCACCGTCCTTGAGCAAGGCAAACGGCGTGTGCACGGCGGCCGGGCGGATGCGGTACAGCCAGCTGCGGCGGTTGGCATGGCGCGGCGCGGTGAATGCGGTGCCGGAAAGTTGTTCGGCATATAACCCATAGGGGACCTTCTGCGGCGAGTTCTGCCCCACCGGCAGTGCATCCGGCAGTGCCTCGGTGGCGAACTCATTGCCGAAGCCGGATTGATATTGGGCTGTGGTCGCTGGAACAATGTCAGCTCTCGGCTTGATCTTACTCGGCCCTTGGGACATTACCGACTCCTAAATTTGCCCCCCTCACCCTTCCCTCTCCCACGGAGGGGCGAGGGGACAAGGAGTGACGGTATATGCCGTCATGATTATTTAGAGCACCCCGCGTTTCATCTGATCCCGCTCGATGGCCAGGAACAGTGCGCGGAAGTTGCCTTCGCCGAAGCCTTCGTTGCCCTTGCGCTGGATGACTTCGAAGAAAATCGGGCCGATGCAGTTCTGGGTGAAGATCTGCAACAACTGCTTGCTGTGATCCTCCCTATCGGCGTCGATCAGGATCCCATTCTTGCGCATGCGCGCCAGATCTTCGCCGTGGTTGGGCACACGCTCATCCACCATCTCGTAATAGGCGTCCGGTGTATCCAGGAATTCCACCTGGTTGCGTTTCATGGCTTCCACAGTGTCGTACACGTTGTCGGTGAACAGGGCAATGTGCTGGATGCCTTCGCCCCGGTACTGGCGCAGGTACTCGGCGATCTGGGATTTGTCGTCGGCGGATTCGTTCAGCGGGATGCGCACCTTGCCGTCGGGGCTGGCCATGGCGCGGGAAAAGAGTCCGGTTTTCATGCCCTTGATGTCGAAGTAGCGGATTTCATGGAAGTTGAACAGCCGCTCGTAATAACCGGCCCAGGTATTCATCTCGCCCTGATTGACGTTGTGGGTGAGGTGATCAATATAAGTAAGGCCCACGCCTTTCGGGTGTTTGGCCTCGCCCCTTAGATAATCATATTCGGCGGCGTACACATCGCCCCTATCGTAGCCATCCACCATATACAGGGTGCTGCCACCGATGCCTTCGATCATGGGTGTGTCGAGCGCCACAGTCTCGGACTTATGGCTGAACTTCTTGGCACCCTTGTCCAAGGCCCTGGCAAATGCTTTCTTGGAGTCCTTGACGCGCATGGCAAAACCACAGGCACACGGGCCGTGTTTTTTGGCGAACTCCACCGCAAAACTCCCGGGCTCTTCATTCACCAGGAAATTGATGTCGTTCTGGCGATAGAGGCTGATGCGCTTCTTGCGATGCTGCGCTACCGCGGTGAAGCCCATGTTCCTGAACAATGCATGCAGGAGCCTCGGATCCGGCGCGGCGTATTCCACGAACTCAAAACCGTCGGTTCCCATGGGATTTTCATAAACTTGGGTCATCATTACACCTCCGCATATCGGTGCCCGTCCGGGCAGGTCCGCAAGCCGTAGAAATCAGGAAATACCGGAACTCCACGACCGGATTATACCGCCCGGCCGGATGCCGCCCCAAAGCGTCGGCAATCGGTCACTTGACGACACCAATCTCGGTGCGCACGTCAATCAGTTCCGGGAAAAACGTCAGGTCCAGCGCCTTTTTGAGGAAGTTCACGCCGGAGGAGCCGCCGGTACCCTGCTTGTGGCCGATGATGCGCTCCACGGTTTTCATGTGGCGGAAGCGCCAAAGCTGGAAATATTCCTCCACATCCACCAGTTTCTCGCACATTTCATAGGCATCCCACCATTTATCCGTGCCCTCATAGATGGTCTTGAACACCGCGGTCACGCCCGCATGGCGCTCGTAAGCTTCCGACCAGTCGCGCTCAACTTTCTCTTGCGGCAGCGGCAGGCCGCGGCGCGTGAGATAACGCAGGAATTCATCATACAGGCTGGGGCGCCGCAGCAGGCTCTCCAGGTACGCATGTGCCTGGGGATCGTATTCGTAGACCCGCAGCAGTTCCGCTGACTTGTTGCCCAGCATGAATTCCAGCGCCCGGTACTGCACCGACTGGAAGCCGGAAGCGCTCCCCAGCAGCTCGCGGAATTCGGCGTATTCCGTGGGTGTCAGGGTTTCCAGCACCGCCCACTGGTTGAACAACTGCATCTGTATCTGCTTCACGCGCGCCAGAATCTTGAAGCAGGGTTCCAGCTGATCGCGCTGGATGTGGCGGATGGCGGCCTCCAGTTCGTGCAGCGTGAGTTTGATCCACAGCTCCGAAGTCTGATGCTGGATAATGAACAGCATCTCGTCGTGGTGCATGGGCTTGCTCAGGGGTTTCTGGGCGCTGAGCAGCTGGTCGAGACACAAATAGCCCGCGTAGGTAAGCCGGCCCTTGAGGTCGGTGTGAATGCCCTGCTCCAGCTCGCGCTTGTTGGCGGTCATGACGGTTCCGGGATAAGGAGTATGAGGACCATTCTAGCCGAGCGCCGGGCAGCAGCCGGGTCAAGGCAGTCCGCGCGGGGACTCCTGTATAATGCCGGACCTGCCGATGCCTGGGATTCCAGGGTTTTCCCGTTTTTCCGGCCCATTTCTTCCCGCTCTTGAGGAGGACACAGTTTGAAGACCGTCGCCAGCTTCGAGATCAAGTATCAGCAATACCTGGATCCCGAAGGCAAGCTCACCCAAAAGAAGCTGCCCAAGTTCGCCGAAAACCGCGACGAACTACTCAGGATGTACCGCATGATGTCCTTCGTGCGGGTGTTCGACACCAAGTCCATCGCCCTGCAGCGCACCGGCCAGCTCGGCACCTACGCCTCCTGCCTGGGGCACGAAGCCACCCACGTGGGCATCGGCGCCGCCATGCAACCGGAAGACGCCTTCTTCCCCATGTACCGCGAATACGGCGCCCAGTTCTGGCGCGGGGTTAAGCCCCACGAAGTGCTGCTGTTCTGGGGTGGCGACGAGCGCGGCAATAACTTCTCCGGCCCGCAACACGATTTTGCCTGGGCCGTGCCCATCGCCACCCAGTTTCATCACGCCGCCGGCGCGGCCCTGGCCTTCAAACTGCGCGGAGAAAAGCGCGTGGCGGTATCCGTCATTGGCGACGGCGGCACCTCACAGGGCGATTTTTACGAATCCCTGAACGCCGCGGGCGCCTACCAGCTGCCGGTGGTTTTTGTAATTTCCAACAACCAGTGGGCCATCTCCGTGCCGCTCTCGGCCCAGACCGCCTGTGAAACCCTGGCGCAGAAAGCCATCGGCGGCGGCATCGAAGGCATCCAGGTGGACGGCAACGACATTATCGCGGTGCGCGACATCATGGAATACGCCCTCGACAAGGCACGCTCCGGCAAAGGTCCGACGTTGATCGAAGCCCTCACCTACCGCATCAGCGACCACACCACCGCCGACGACGCCACGCGCTACCGCGACAAGCACGAGGTGGACGACGCGAAAAAGAAGGAACCCCTGATCCGTATCCGCAAATACCTGATGGACAGCGGCGTGTGGGACCAGAAGCAAGAAGACAAACTGCTGGCGGAATGTACCGCCCAAATGGATGCGGAAGTGCAGCTATATAAGGGTGCCGGCAAGCCACCGGTGGAATCCATGTTCGACCACATGTTCGCAAATCTTCCGGAGAGTCTCGTGGCCCAGCGGGATGCGGCCGTCGCGGAGGGTCAACACCATGGCTAAGGTGGCAATGGTGGAAGCCATCACCCAGGCGCTGGCCTATGAACTGGAGCACGATCCTGCGGTGGTGGTGTTGGGCGAAGACGTGGGCGTGAACGGCGGCGTGTTCCGCGCCACCAGCGGCCTGCAGCAGCGCTTCGGCAAGCAACGCGTCATGGACACGCCGCTGGCGGAAGCGCTGATTGCCGGCATGTCCATCGGCATGGCCGCCATGGGCATGAAACCGGTGGCGGAAATCCAGTTTTCCGGCTTCATCTATCCCGCCGTGGATCAGATGATCAATCACGCGGGGCGTCTGCGTACCCGCACCCGCGGCCGCCTGCATGTACCGATGGTGCTGCGCGCACCCTCCGGCGGCGGCATCCACGCGCCGGAACACCATTCCGAAAGCAATGAAGCGCTGTTCGCGCATATGCCCGGCATCCGCACCGTCATGCCGTCTTCGCCGGCGCGCGCTTATGGCCTGCTGCTGGCGGCGATCCGTGATCCGGACCCGGTGGTGTTTCTGGAACCCACGCGGCTCTATCGCATGAACAAACAAGAGGTCGAGGACAACGGCGAAGCCCTGCCGCTGGACACCTGCTTCGTGCTGCGCGAAGGCGGGGACGTGACCCTGGTGTCCTGGGGCGCCATGATTCACGAAACCCTGCAAGCGGCCGCCAAGCTTGCGGAACAGGGCGTAGGCTGCGAGGTCATCGACCTTGCCACCGTGAGTCCCATTGATTTCGAGACTATTCTGGAATCGGTGGAGAAAACCGGGCGGCTGGTGATCGTCCATGAAGCGCCGAAGAACTGCGGCGTGGGCGCAGAGGTCGCCGCCACCGTGGCCGAGAAGGCCATCTATTCACTCAAGGCGCCCATCGGACGCATCACCGGTTACGACATCCCCATGCCGTTGTTCAAACTGGAACACGATTACATGCCAAGCGTGGAGCGGGTCATGCAGGGAATCCGCAAGGCGTTGGAGGCCTGATATGAAAACGTTCAATCTCCCGGATTTGGGCGAAGGTTTGCAGGAAGCGGAAATCGTCAATTGGCACGTGCGAGAAGGCGATGCGGTCAAGGTGGATCAGCCGCTGCTGTCGGTGGAAACCGCCAAGGCGGTGGTGGACGTGCCTTCACCGTGGGCTGGGAAAATCCTGAAACTGCACGGCAAGGCCGGCGATATCATTCCCACGCACTCCGCACTGGTGGACTTTGATATCGAAAGCGGCAATGCGCCGGCGGCTAAATCCGCGGCAACCGGAACAGCGGCCTCGACTGCGCCAACGAAATCAGAACCCATCGCGGAGGACAGCGGCACGGTGGTGGGCAACATGCCGACCGGCAATGAGGTGGTAGCCGAGACCGCCATCATCCGCAAGAAACAGAAGCACGGCCCGGTGCATGTGAAGGCCCTGCCCTCGGTGCGCATCCTCGCCAAGCAACTGGGCGTGGATCTCCGCGAGTGCCAAGCCAGCGGTAAAAATGACACCGTCACCGCCGACGATGTGCGGCGCGCAACACCCGCCACGGCCCCCGCAGGGATGCAGGCACCCACCGCAGGATGGCAGGTGCCGCCGCCCCGCAGCGACGTACGCTATGACGTGGCGGAGCCGCTGCGCGGCCCGCGCCGCGCCATGCACGCCAGCATGACGCGCGCGCGTAGTGAAGTCATGGAGTGCACGCTTTTCGATGACGCCGACATCCACAACTGGGCTCCGGGCCAGGACCCCACGGTGCGCATCATCCGGGCGCTGGTGGCCGGCTGCCGCGCGGAACCGGAACTCAATGCCTGGTATAACGGCGAAAAACTGGAGCGTACCCTGCACGAGCGCGTGGATTTGGCCATGGCGGTGGATACGCCGGATGGACTTATCGTGCCGGTGCTGCGGGATGCAGGCCGCAAAAACGCCCAGCAACTGCGCGCTGATCTGAATCACATCAAGGAAACCACCCGCAGCCGCACGGTGGCGCCCGCGGACATGAAGGATGCCACCATTACGCTTTCCAATTTCGGCATGATGGCCGGGCGCTACGCCACCCCGGTGGTGTTGCCGCCGCAGGTTGCCATCCTCGGCACCGGCGGCCTGCGCCACGACGTGGTGCCGGTCCTGGGCGGCGTTGAGGTGCACAAACGCGTCCCGCTATCCGTCACCTTCGACCATCGTTGCATCACCGGCGGTACCGCCTGCCGCTGGCTGGCGGCGGTAATTACCGACCTGCAAAAAGCCCATTAGACGATACGCATCTCGCGGCGGCTAAGTAACGGCGGCTTCGGCCGCCGTTGTCTTTCCGGCGCTCAAAGCCTAAGGCCAATCCAAAAGAAAAAGCGTTAAAATACACAGAATTAACCTAACAACCTCGCAAAGCCCACGCCACCATGCAGCAACGCAAATCCGACTCCAGGAAATTCCATCTCGAAAAAATCGTTACCCTCGCCAAGAAACAGGACGCTACGCCGATATTCGAAAATTTCCTGCGGCAGTACTACGACGACATCGCCGAGGAGGATTTACTGCAGTACACGCCGGCATATCTATATGGCGCGGCTCTCAGTCATTGGAAGTTCGGTCTGAAACGGCCCGCCGGTGAAACTCTGGTCAGAGTTTACAACCCCGACGCGAAAAACGACGGCTGGAAAAGCCCGCATACCATCATCGAAATGGTGAACGGTGACATGCCGTTCCTAGTGGACTCCACCATCATGACGCTAACCCGCCACGGTATCGGGGTGCACCTGACGGTGCATCCCATTCTTTATCTGGTGCGTGACAAGCAAGATAGCATCGTGCGCCTGGATGCCGCCGACGAACAGCATATGAGCGGACTGGTGGAATCCTGGATGCATATAGAGGTGGACCACCAGAGCGACGCCGCGACACTCAAGAATCTGGAGAACGAACTGCGCTCGGTCATGCATGACGTACGGGCGACGGTGGATGACTGGCATACGATGCGCGAACGGGTGGGTGACATCTGCGCCACCGTGGATCAGTACCGCGCTTTTCTCGGCGATGCCGAGGTAGACGAAGGCCAGCGCTTTCTCGAATGGCTGGCCAACAACCATTTCACTTTCCTGGGCATCCGCGAATACAACCTAGTGAAGGAAAAAGGCGAGGATGTGCTCAGAATCGTGCCGGATTCCGGTCTTGGCATCCTGCGCGACAGCAGCGCAAAAATCTCCTCCAGTTTCCTGGTTCTGCCTCAGGATGTGCGCAAACGCGCCCGCGCCCGGGAATTCATGATCATCACCAAGGCGAACTCAGTCGCCACCGTCCACCGGCCCGGTTATCTGGACTATGTGGGGGTAAAACGCTACGACAAGGATGGCAACGTTGACGGCGAATGGCGATTCCTGGGCCTGTTCACCTCCACCGCCTATAGCCGCAGCCCGCGTGAGATCCCCGTGTTGCGGCAAAAAGCCGCCGAGGTCATGCGTCGTTCGGGACTGCCATCCAACAGTCATGACCTCAAGGCGCTGCTGCATATTCTCGAGACTTTTCCGCGCGACGAGTTATTCCAGAGCACCACCGATGAGCTGTTTGAAGCAGCCATGGGTGTGGTACAGCTGCAGGAGCGTCAGCGAGTCAAGCTGTTCATCCGCCGCGACAGTTTCGGGCGGTTTTTCTCCTGTCTCGTATACCTGCCGCGCGAGCGTTACAACAGCCAGGTGCGCTTCAGGATCGAAAACACTCTATTCAAGGCGCTCAACGGCAAAAGTGTCGAACACAATGTGCATTTGTCCGAATCGGCGCTGGCGCGCGTGCATATTATCGTGCACACCACGCCATGGAAATTACCCGAATACAACCGGGTCGCGTTGGAACGGGAAATCGCCTTGGCGGTACGCTCCTGGTCGGACGAATTGCGGGAAGTGCTGATCAAGAGATTCGGCGAAGAGCAAGGACTGAAACTCTTTGGCCGCTACGGCAACCAATTTCCGGTTGCTTATCAGGAGGATATAAAGGCCAAAGCGGCGGTGTTCGACATTGAACAGATGGACGCGCTCGTCGGAGAGGACAGCCTGTGCATGAGTCTTTACCGCCCGAAGCACATGCCCGATGGTTACTTGCGCTTCAAAATCTTTCACCGCGAACGGGAGATTTCCATCTCTGATGCGTTGCCGATGCTGGAAAACATGGGCGTGCGCGTCATGGGTGAGCGCCCCTACAAGATCGCCTTGCCGGACGAATCCATAGTCTGGATCCAGGATTTCGAGCTGATCTACGCCGGTGAACTGGATGTAGAAAAGGTAAAAACCAGTTTCCAGGAGCAATTCGCCCGGGTGTGGCGCGGCGAAGCAGAAAACGACGGTTTCAACCGCCTGGTCCTGGGCGCGGGACTTAACTGGCGACAAACCATGTTGCTGCGCGCTTATTGTAAGTACCTGTTGCAGACCAGCCTGTCTTTCAGTCCGGCCTACATGGAACGCACTCTCGCCGGCAATCCACGGATCGCGGCTTTGCTGGTGCAATATTTCGAGGCCCGCCATGATCCCAAGGGCGCCAAGGAGCGCGACGCGCTGATCACGCGCTACACGGATGAGGTTGATAAGGCATTGGAATCGGTATCGAGCCTGGATGACGACCGCATCCTGCGGAGCTTCCTCAACGTGGTACGCGCCACCATCCGAACCAACTATTTTCAGACCATCAAGGGCGGCGAACATAAGCCGTATGTCGCCTTTAAATTCGATCCCTCGCAGATACCGGAATTGCCGCTGCCGCGGCCGATGTACGAGATCTGGGTGTATTCGCCGCGCGTCGAGGCTGTGCATCTGCGCGGCGGAAAGGTGGCGCGCGGAGGTATCCGTTGGTCGGATCGACGCGAGGATTTCCGCACCGAGGTGCTGGGCCTTATGAAGGCACAGCAGGTCAAGAATACCGTGATCGTGCCGGTGGGCTCCAAAGGCGGTTTCTATGTGAAACAACCGCCGCGCGGCGACAACCGCGAAGCTCTCATGAAAGAGGTGGTGTCCTGCTACCAGATTTTCATGCGCGGCCTGCTGGACCTTACCGACAACATCGTACAGGGCAAGATCGTGCCACCGCCGCAGGTGGTGCGCCACGATGACGATGATCCCTATCTGGTGGTGGCAGCGGACAAGGGCACCGCGAGTTTTTCCGACCTCGCCAACGGGATATCCGCGGATTACCACTTCTGGCTGGGGGATGCCTTCGCATCCGGCGGCTCCGCCGGCTATGACCACAAGAAGATGGCTATCACCGCCAAGGGTGCCTGGGAATCGGTGAAGCGCCATTTCCGCGAGATGGGCATCGACATCCAGACCACGGCCTTTACCGTGGCGGGCATCGGCGACATGTCCGGCGATGTGTTCGGCAACGGCATGCTGCTGTCGCGACATATCCGACTGTTGGCGGCTTTTGATCACCGCCACATTTTTCTGGACCCGAACCCGGATTCGGAAACCAGTTTCAAGGAGCGCGAACGGGTCTTCAATCTGGCGCGCTCTTCCTGGGCGGACTACGACAGCAAACTGATTTCCGCCGGCGGCGGCGTATTTCCGCGCTCCGCCAAAGTTATCAAGATCAGTACCGAGGCACGCCAGGCGCTGGGCACTGAAGCTCACCAACTGCCGCCTGCGGAACTGATACGCGCGATTCTCAAGGCGCCGGTCGGCCTCTTGTGGAACGGCGGCATCGGCACCTATGTGAAATCCAGCCGTGAGACCAATGCCGAAGTCGGTGATCGCAGCAACGACGCCGTGCGCATCAATGGCCGTGACCTGCGCTGCAAGGTTGTGGGTGAAGGCGGCAATCTGGGCTGCACCCAGCTGGGTCGCGTTGAATATGCCCTCAATGGCGGGCGTCTCAACACCGACTTCATAGATAACTCCGCCGGCGTGGATACCTCAGATCACGAAGTCAATATAAAAATCCTCCTCAACGTGGTGGCAAGCGAGAAGCGTTTTACCGAAGACCAGCGCAACTTGCTGCTGGCCAGCATGACCGACGAAGTGAGTACGCTGGTGCTGCGCGACAATTACATGCAGGCCCAGGCCCTGTCCATGGCCGAATCCCAGGCGGCGGCACGCATCAATGAACATGCGTACCTGATGTACTCGCTGGAGAAATCCGGCCTGCTCAACCGCGGCATTGAATTCCTGCCCAGCGACGAGCAACTCAAGGAGCGCCGCTCCGCCACCCATGGCCTCACCCGCCCGGAATTGGCCGTGCTGTTGGCCTACAGCAAGATCGCTATCTACAACGCGCTGCTGGCCTCGGATGTGGCCGAAGACCCGTATCTTGCCAACGAACTGGAAAACTATTTCCCCACGGCGCTGCGCAAGAAATATCACGAGTTCATGTCCAAGCACCGACTGCGTCGCGAGATTGTGGCCACCGCCATCACCAACAGCATGGTCAATCGCATGGGACCGACTTTCGCGCAACGCACACAGGAGGAAAGCGGTGTCGGCATCGCCTCCGTAGCGCGCGCCTACACCATTGCCCGTGAAAGCTTTGACATGGTGGGTGTATGGTCCGCGATCGAGGCACTGGACAACCGGATACCGGCCAATGTACAGGTTGCCATGGCGGTACAGGCGGTGGGGTTGTTGAAGCATGCCAGCCGCTGGCTGCTGGACCATCTCCACGGCCGCCTCGACATCGCCGCCACCGTGCCGCTGTACCGTCCCGGCATCGAGCTGCTCACCACCCAGATGGCCGCAGTCCTGAGCGAATCCCAGGTGGACCTCTACCATCGCATGCTGCAGCAGTATATTGACGTGGGTGTGCCGGACTCCCTGGCCCATCACATCGCCGCACTCCCGACTCTGCACCCCGCCTTCGACCTGGTGGACGTGGCCCGCAAGACCAAATTGCCGGTGGATGTGGTAGCGCGTATTTATTTCCACATCGGCCGGGAACTGGATCTGGACTGGTTGCGCGGCCAAATCGAAACCCTGACGGTCGATGGTCATTGGCAGGCGGAAGCGCGCGCCACCCTGCGCGAGAACCTGTATTTGCAGCAGCAGGCATTGACGGTTCAGGCGCTAAACAAGGTCACGGACGCGCGCACCGCCATGGATGACCTGCATGCCTGGTTCGCAGAGCACGCCACACGCATCCAGCACACACAACGGGTTCTGGGTGACATGAAAAACGCCAATATCAGCGATTTCCCGAGTCTTTCGGTGGCCATGCAGGAAGTCCGCAAGCTGGCGCGTATCGCGGCCGGTTGAAAATTCTTTACCATGGCTACTTCGGAAAATACCGCTGACTACAGGCGCGTGCTGCGTACATTCTCGGATCGCATCGTGGTGGCGCAAAAACCCATCCGCATTCTTGATCACATCAAATGGGACAACAGCATCCAGATGGAGTTCTTCAAGAACGGCGCCAAAGAACTGCCCAAAGTTGATAAGTCCTATTACGACAACCGCTCTTTGGGGTTCGACGCCGCACAGAAACGCAGTGAATTCCAGGAAATCGAACTGGATGTCGCCCGTGCGCTTGGCCAGTACAATCCCTTGGGCGGGATCATGCGCCGCATGTGCCGCGAATACTCCCGGGTGGTGTGCATGCTGGAAGCCCGCGGCACAGCGGATTTTGCGGCGATTTCCCGGGAACTTTACGGCTCCGCCAGCGACGCCTTCCACACCGGCGGGCCGACGCTTGCCGATCTGGGAAAACTCTTGAGTGATGCCATTTCGAATATTGACCAGAGCGAGCTGTTGAAGCCCGCAGCGAAAACCATTTCCGGCGAAGAGGCGGTCGGAATTCTGCAAAAACGCATCAATCAAGCTTTCGGTGAATCGCAAGACGCCATGCGCGTGATCCTGTCCGATGGCATCCTGGCGGATGCCGCCGCCGGCGCCGACTACATCAAAATCCGCAAGGACGCCAAGTTCAACGATCGCGATCTGCGGGTGCTGGAAGTGCACGAGGGCTGGGTGCATCTTGGCACCACCTTGAATGGCAGCGGTCAGCCGGTTTGCACCTTCCTCTCCAAAGGCCCGCCTTCCTCCACCATCACCCAGGAAGGCCTTGCCATCCTCATGGAAATACTCACTTTCTCCTCCTATCCGAGCCGTCTCAAGCGGCTCGCGAACCGCATCCGCGCCGTGCACATAGCTGAACAGGGCGGCAATTTCCTGGATGTGTACCGCTTTTACCTGACGCAGAACACCGGCGAGGAGGAAAGTTTCGCCAACGCCTCGCGCATCTTCCGCGGCAGCACGCCAGCCGGCCAACCCTTTACCAAGGACTTATCCTATAACAAGGGCTTCATCATGATTTACAACTATATCCGGCTGGCGGTAAAGAAAGGCATGCTGCACCGCATCCCGATGCTGTTCTGCGGCAAAACCACGCTGGAGGATGTGCGCACACTGGCGCAATACGTGGATGAAGGCATCATCACGCCGCCGCGCTTCCTGCCGCCGCCGTTCGCGGACCTGAACGGCATCACTGCGTGGATGTGTTACTCGAATTTCCTCAACAAGCTGGATCTGGCGCGCATCCAGGACGATTACGCCGCGATTCTCTGATTGTCATTGTTCTAACTACCCTCCCCTTCGCGGGAGAGCAAGGGTTAGGGTGAGGGAGAAACTTTGTGCGGCCTTTAGCCGCAATATTCCTGCCCGTTCATTCTGAGCGTAGCCGCCCAGTAGATCGGCAATCACTTGCCGACTCTAGAATGGCGGCATGGGAATGCCGTCCTACATTTCTCCCTCTCCCACTGGAAGAGGTCCGGGGTAATGGAGAATGTTTTACACGGCTGCGCCGCAATCCTAAGAAATTTGACGCGCGCTTCCCTCGCGGCGGAGTCTCGCCGACAGGCTTTCCTGCCGCATCATCCCACCTCGCAGGAAAGCCCAATGTGTACCTACCTGCTCCGCGTGCTTGAAACAGTGCTTCTCGCCCCCGGCCTGCGGGCGAGAGCATGGACTTCCTGTCCACATCCTATCCACGCTGCAGGCCGCTGCCCCAGGCGGTGGGCCACCATTGCACTGACCCAAACAATCGACGCGGATTTCCAACATGCACAACGGCTAAACGCGGTCAGCGTGAGTCAGCTACCATTGAAAGAGCGGGACAATCTGAGACGGAATTCAACAATTCAATCCGATCCTCCATATTAGGATCCGTAAACGAAATGGTATGCTATTTGCGGATGCCAAATATCTCAACAATCCATTGACATTTACGATTGACTGAATTCAGAACCATGCTGCGAATTGATCACCCACTTTTGAAGAGCTTTTTTAGTAAGGGTTTCGCTTATGGAAGCTGAGAGCGACGTGCCCGTGCGACTGCAGACCCTCATGCGGGAAGCGCTTGCCGCACACCGGCAGGGTGATTTCAATGTCGCTGAAGCTCGCTACCGCAAAATACTGGAACAATTCCCAGCGCATACCGATGCAATGCACTATCTTGGCCTGCTGTCCCATCAGATCGGAGATGATGAAGCGGCACTCAGGCTATTGCGGCACGCCATTGAACTAAACCCCAAGAGCTATTTGTATCGCCAAAACCTGGGTGGTGTATTCCACGCACTTCGCAGGTATGCCGAGGCCGAACGTTGTTACCAGGAGACACTCGCACTAAAACCCGAACATACGGACGCTATTATTGGGTTCGCGTTGGCACGCATGGCGCAAAACCGCTTTGGGGACGCTCTCGCGAGCTATGAGCGCGCATTGGCGATAGAACCACGGAATTTTGAAGCTTGGATTGGCCGGGGCGCCGCGCAGGTTGAGCTGGCACGCCGTACCGAGGCGCTCATATGTTATCGGGAAGCGAGGGCACTCGTCGCGCAGGATGCTGACAAAGTGCAACGCGTGGGGCTTGCCTTCCTCAACATTGATGCCGCTGAAGAGGCGCGTAACTGTTTTGAAAGTGCGATTGCAATCCGGCCGGATTATGTGGAGGCGCATAATAATTTGGGTGTCGCGTTGGGTGAGCTGGGCAATTTGAAGGGCGCAACAGACTGTTTTCGCGAAGCCTTGCGCATCAAACCAGATCACGCCAGTGCGTGGCACAATCTTGTTGGCATCTTCCATCTTAACTCCGGAGATCCACTCTGGAAGCCTCTCATGTCGCTGTCAGATGAAATGCAGTCACGGCCAGCAGCGGATGTCATCCTTCTGCATTTTTCCTTGGGCAAGGTTTGGGAAGGTATCGGTGAATATGAACGCGCTTTCCGGCATTTTCTTGATGGTAACCGCCTGCAGCGCTACTCTTTGGATTACAACGAAGAACGCCAGATAACCTATTATCACAATTATATCCACTGTTTCGATTCTGCATTTATGGCTTTGCATGCCAACGGAGGGTGCGACGATGAGTCGCCGATATTCATCATCGGCATGCCACGGTCTGGTACTACACTGGTGGAGCAAATATTGGCGAGCCATCCCCTGGTGTATGGTGCAGGCGAGCAACATCTGCTGCACCAGTGCTTAGACGTGGAGCTGGGACCGCCAGCCGGCGACGACGAGCTGCCGCGGCGGCTAAGGCTCATGGATAACAAAACTCTTAAACATGCCGGCGAACGCTACCTGACCGCAATGAAGGAACTTGCGCCAGCGGCTGTACGCATCACGGATAAGTTGCCAGGTAACATGGTACTGGCCGGTCTAATTCATCTGATGTTTCCTCATGCACGCATTATTCACTGCCTGCGCGAGCCTTTGGATACTTGCATCTCCTGTTTTTCACAACACTTCACTACCGGGTACCATTTTAGCTATGAACTTGGCGAACTGGGTCGGTTCTACCGGTTGTATGATGAACTGATGAATCATTGGCGCGCAGTGCTGCCGGCGGGAAGTATGTTGGAAGTACGCTACGAAGATGTGGTTGCAGATACGGAGGGACAAGCGCGAAAACTGTTAGTATTTTGCGGTTTGCCGTGGGATGAATCCTGCTTGCGGTTCTATGCGTCCTCTCGGCTGGTTAAAACCGCAAGTTTGGCTCAGGTCCGTCAGCCGATCTATGGAAGTTCGATCGGACGTTGGAAACATTATGAACAATACCTGGGTCCACTCATACAGTCTCTGACTGGAAAAGAAAACAGGAATTAAGATGATGGCTGGTTGGGTATTATCGTGATCAAGGCATTCACCAAAATCGACAGTATGGGTGAAGAAAGAGAATAGCATTTGTGATGCGGAGGTTCAGGATTCGTTCGCTCCATCCATTTCATTAACATTCAATGGTTTCAATATCCAAACCGGTGATGTAAAGATTCTTGTCAAAACAGCATGAGAATCAAGTCTTGGCTGCCGCTGGCGAATCCAGTGCCAGCGCCTTACGCAGTGGATCAAGAAATGGTGCGTAGTTTTCCCAGTGATTCATCGAGGATTTATAAATGGGCTTGCGAACCTGCATGCTGCTTGCCGTCGCGATTGGACGGTTTAAGGTGTAGAAATCGAGGCATGCTTGTTCAAACTGCAAATTGCAGAGTTCCAACAAATCCCTGGTGCCTTTCTCAGGGTCTTCTACGAAGGATTCATAATCTATTTCCAGCACGCGGCCAGGTAAAACCGTGCGCCAGTGTTCCATTATTCGTTCATGGAGTTTATAAAAGTGCCCTAGCTCTGTCAGATTGTACGAATATAAAAGATTTTTATCGGTGAACAGATACTGATAGCAACTAAAACTCGTTGCCATGGGATGGCGCCGACAATAGATAATAGTTGCTTTGGGAAAAAGCAGATAAATAGGTCCTATCGCAAGGAAATTCATCGGCAATTTATCGGTAAATCGCATCTGCCCCTGCCATAAATGCTCCGTCAACTCTGCATAGCGCCCGGCCGTCTGGGTCAGGTCCTGGGTAACAGTGTTATCGTCACCTGGAGCAAAATCACCGCGACTGCCCCAAACATCACCCATATCAGCAACCAACTTTATGAGGTATGGCAATTCACCTCCGCCCCGAACCCGGGAGTGCGAGGCCAAGATTTGTTCTAACAGGGTCGTCCCTGAGCGCGGCATGCCGACAATGAAAATGGGCGCGAGTTGCGAAGTGCCCTTGCCTGCAAAGCGTGTGAAAAAGTCCGGGCTATAAAGTCTCATGATTCCATCAACCATCAATTCCTGCGCTGTCGCGGAATACTCGATGGTCGTTCTCTTTAGTTGGTTGGCTTCCTCGAGATATCCGAAAGCTGCACGGTAGTCGCCCAAGTCATCATGGATTCTGGCCAGTGCGAAACCCGCGTCAATACGCGCTCCTACCGTCGCATTCGATCCCGAGGCGAGCCGTTTTTTTATGATTTCAAGCTCCGGGTCATCAACAGTAAACTTCTTGAGCTGTGCTAACTGGAAATAAAGTTTGGAATTAGGATTGCCCTGTAATGCCTTGCGAATCTCTGTCTCGGCTTCCTGGTAACGACCCAGCATCTTCAGTGTATTGCCAAGATTGTGATGAGCAGGCACGCTATTCGGTTGTCGCCGCAAGGCAAGTTCGAAAGGAACCAGCGCATCCGTCTGCCGTCCGGCTTGGGTCAGAATGGTGCCCAATGCCACGCAGGGCGAGGCATCCGCGGGGTGACGTCGGATGGCGAGCCGCAGAATATCCATGGCCAGATCCAGCTTCCACTGCGCCGCATAGGTCAAAGCCAGTTCGATGGCGTAGCCGCAAATACTCGGGTCCGTGCGATTTGCACGACGGAACGCTTCCTCGGCCTGGCGCAGATCACCCGCTGTATACAGGGCCTGTCCGAGTCCGCACCAACTGGCTGCCGCGTTTTGCGTATCCGGTGCCAGCCTCAAAGCCTGCTTCATAAGTTCCGCGGCTTCCGGAAGCCTTTTTTGAGCAGTGGCAATGACACCGGCGAGATGCAGTGCGGCGTAGTCCTGCGGCATTAACCGTAATAATTCGTCGGAAGCGATGCGGGCCTGATGGAATTCGCTCGCATTATAATGAGCTAATGCCCTTTCAAGCAGGTTTTCTTGCGTGGTCTGCGTGACGGGGGCGCTGGTCCGCTGGTTCATAATCACGAGTTATTGATCTTGATAGTTGATTATCCGGCGTTTCATTACCGTGATGGCATCCTTAGTATTATTGCCTAATATTTTCTCCATTCCGCCACATTCGATATCTACAATTGGGGTCAATCTATGCCGCATTCAAACGTTTATTCCAGGAAGTAAATAGTGCATCAAGCTTGCACTTGTAAATATATCCAGACATGAAATTATCGCCATTGTTTATGATGACTTCATAGCTGCCCTTTTTCGGTTTTATCTCGCGTATGAATTCCAAGTTTGCGATAATGGAACGATGAATGCGCTGAAATCTATCGGCCGGCAACTTAATTGCCAATTGCGAGATCCGTTCGCTGCTATGTATTGTCTCACCTGTGACCATGTGAAAATTAGTTGAATCCCCATCAGCTACAATATATCGAATCGCTGATGTGCTAAGAAGACTGATTCGTCGGCCCCTCTTTATAGGTACCCGTTCCACCATGGGGTGAATTGGTCCCGTTGGATTACTAACCGATTTGTTTGCCGAGACAGCACGATTCTCTGCGCGTCTATCCCGTTCGATATATCGCCTTACTTTTGTTATGGCATCCAGAAGACGGCGCTTGTCGAGAGGTTTTACCAGATAATCAACGGCATTAAATTCAAATGCACGGAGGGCGTATTTATCATACGCCGATATGAAAATGATGTAGGGCATTCTCAAACGTGTTGCGGATTTCAAGATATCAAATGCAGACATCTTGGGCAACTCGGTATCAATAATTAAAACATCTGGTTCAAGTATATCGAGTATCTCGCTTGCGTTAATGCCATTCTCGCATTCAGCGACAATGTTTATATCGCGCTCACCGTTCAAATAGGCACGGATGTCATCCTTCGAATATATATCATCGTCTGCTATCAGAACGCGGATCATTTTGTTCATCCTGAGAGATAGCGGCCCCATTTCCGGGGCCGCTGTGTAGCCCAACTACATTCCTGTTATCGGTTTAGAACTTCACCCCCACGCGGGCGTAGAAGAACCGCCCCGGTGCCCGGTAGCCCAACGAAGGAATAAAGCTATTTGCAAAGGCTGACATGGCGATGGGCGGCTGCTTGTCGAATAGGTTGCGGATACCGAAGGTGAAATCGGTATTCCACGAATCCAGATGATAGGTCACCGATACGTCGTGATATGTCGTGGCGCCAATATGGTTGGTTGGCACCGCGCCATTGGTGCCAGGATCAAATGGGAAGGTCCCATTTTGGTTCGTGCAGCGCGTCGAGATTAGCTCTGCGGCCACCCCCGGAGCGGTACCAAACAGCGCGTCGCAGTCCTCGATAAGATGGCTGATGTACTGCATTTGCCAGGTTGCCGACCAGGCACCGTAGTTCCAGCTTAGACCAAAGTTGGCGCGTTGTTTCGGGAACCCTCCAGTGACCGCACCGCCGGCGCCGCCCGTCGTACCGGACAACTCCTGGCTGCTCAGGGCACCCGATCCGAAGGGGCTAGTGAGCACATATTGCTTGGTAAAGGTGATGTTCAGGCTCGCCTTGAAGTCGCCGACGCTGGTGGATGGGAACTTGTAATCCGTGATTACGTCCACACCCTCGGTTTTGATACCGCCAATGTTGGTGTCGATATTGAGCACATCGCTGATGGACCCACTGGTCGTGTAGTTGCCTCGCGTTCCGCCAGCCCGCGTAATCAATTTGCAATAGGCCGGATTCCCGCCGATGTAGCAACCGTTGACGATGACCTGGGAACCAATCGCGCCAACCGCGTTCAACAGGTTTATCTTGAAATAATCGGCGCTGAAGTCGAAGCCCGGCAGCCAGTTCGGGCTGTATATGAATCCGGCAGTCTCGGAAATGGAGCGCTCTGGCGTCAGCGCTGGGTTGCCGCCGAAAGTCGAACGGATCTGGGCGTTCGGCTGAGTCGCGTGTGCCGGACAGAACCCGGGCTTAGTGCCGGATGGATTGGCTACGCAAGGATCTGACAGAGTCGGGAAGCCGTCAGCTTGGCCCGCGAAGAATTCGCTGATGCTGGGGATGCGGAAACCCTGAGACCAGGATCCGCGCAGCAGCAGTTCATCCGTGGCTTGCCAGCGCAAGGCCGCGCGGCCCGAGGTATTGGATGCGGAGTTCTCGATGCCGGTACCGGGACTGCCTTCGTTTCCGCCCACCCACTTGAACTGCGACCAGCGGTCGGCAATGTCCAGGCTCACGCTCTTCATGAACGGCTCATCCGCCACCAGCGGGATGTTGAACTCCACGTATTCAGCCTTGGTGTTCTCGCGACCGTTGGAGGGCAAGGTTGCGTTACCACTGGTATTGCCCTGCTGTACCAGCGCGTCGGGATGCTCCAAACCGTCGTGTTCCAGGGATTCCACACCCAAGGCGAGGCCCACCGGACCCGCCGGCAAGTTGAACAGGTTGCCGGTGATGTTGGCGGTGTAATCCCGCATGGTCTCTTGGGTGATGTCGTGCTCCTCGAAGAGCACATAGTTGGCCATGGCCGGTGTGATGCTCCCTTGACCAGTGGCGAGGTTGTACCCGCCAAAGATATTGAATGGCACACAACCAGGCAAAGTTCCAGTATTGGTGGCACTGATTTGGCACGGCGCCTCGCCGGGATAACCGAGGGCATTCTGCAGCGCCTGAGTGTTCACGATGCCGGAAACATTTCCTCCATTGGTATCTTCAAGATTGGAACCGTAATTGTTCCCGAAGTTGTAACCGATATCCCAATCCCATTCGCTGCCGAGCATGTTGAAATAACCATTGAATCCGGCATTGAACGAGAAACTTGTCATTTGTTGATTGAATACACGATTGCCAAGCTCCAGTGGGCGGCGGCCCATGAACTGCAATACGTCGCAATTGTCATTCGCTGCGCAAGTGGAGGCCGTACCGGTGCTGCCACCAGTCAGATCCACGCCGAAGGGGTTATACGGGTTCTTACCTGAAATTGTGATGGGTTCACCATTGACAGTGCTGGTGCCGCTGCGGCCCAGAAACAGGGGCGAAGGTGCTAACACTTGCTGCGATACGCGGTCGTTGTACATTGCAAGGGTGGTGAAGGTCAGGTTGTCGGCCAGGTCGTAATGGCCTTGCACGTACAGGCTGGTGCGCTCGCTGGGCGTCACCAGGTAATTCAGCGGAGCGAAATTGAAATGGTCGGAGTTCTGCCAATCCCGGAAATTGCTCAGGGACGGATTTTGGTCGCCCGGATTGATCAACGACATGTCACAGGTGGTGGAAAAGGTATTGCGGTTGGTGGTCACCCCAGCCGGGCAGTTGGTGCCTGCCGGAATTCCGATGAAGAACCGGCCCGCTGCCGAACCCGAGCTGCCGGATGAGGGACCGCCACCAATTACCGGTTCCTTGGAAATGGTGCGGTTACCTGCCCACATGGGGGATTGGTTCACGTAATCCACACTCATCAACACGCCCGAACGATCGCCGCTGGAGCCGATGGTGAAGTCGTATTCCTGCTGCTTGCCATCCCAGCCGCCGCCGTCGTTATGGCCGTCGAACATGCCCAGGTAGGCATTGGCTTCGGCGCCGTTGTAGTTCTTCACGGTGATGATGTTGATTACGCCGGCGATGGCGTCCGAGCCATAAATGGCCGAAGCCCCGTCTTGCAGAATTTCAATATGGTCCACCGCGGCTATCGGGATTTGGTTCAGGTCCACTGATCCGGCAATACCTGCATCTATGCGCTGACCGTTCAAGAGCACCAGGGTGCGAATAGAAGACAGGTTGCGCAGGTCGACGAAGGTGGAACCGGTACCGCCGTTGTTGAACTGGGTGTTGAGCGCAGTACCTGTGGAGGCAAGCTGCTGCAACACATCGCCGATGGAGGTCAAGCCAGTGGCTTTGATCTGAGCGGCCGTCACGATGGTGACCGGCTGGGCGGTCTCCACATCGGTGCGCTTGATGCGGGTACCCGTCACCTCGATCTTGCCGAGTTGGGCGGTGTTGTTCTGATTTTGGTTCTGGTTGCTGCTGGGGGCCTCGTCCTGGGCGAAAGCCGCCGGGGCCGCCAGGGCAGTCGCCGCACCCGCCACCAGGGCATAACGTACGGCTTTGGTAATCAAATTTGATTTCATGAGTAGTCCCTCGTCAGGAGTTATAGGTAGCTCTTGATTTCCCGCAATTTATTCGTCCAAAGAATCACGAGGATCCTGCATCGGGTATGACATGTTTGTTTTTTACAACTCGTGACTGACATTGAACACTGGATAAATCATTGGTTGTATCAAAAATGTATTAATTGCTTACGACAATGTTTATCTTAGTGGGTAAGCAGGATAGTTCCAGTCATAAACTTCACGTACTCGCTCTGTTTGGCGACTTGTTTATTGTGATCAGCGGTATATTGTTTTTCTTTAGCTTCTATTTTTATTGTTTCGGCAATTTTTTATTAATTATTCTGGTGCATTCGCCGATTCACGGCCAACAGCGTCGCAAACCTTTCGGGCTCAAGATTTAAGAGAATGCTAATGATCGATGCAGAGCCAATGGCGCAAGGGGGCACTGAGAACAACAAGCGTTATTCCCTAAAGACAAACGATTTTTGGTATTTCTTAAGGAGAGCTCAAAAGACGGGGTCAAACAGCATCATCCGGTAGCCAGGCAGTTAAAAACAATCGTGGAGTAGTTACATTGCGATGCTTAAATGCCGTGGTTAGCTGCTGCTCTCCGATGTTTCCATGATGGTCGGCGCTTACTTAAGCTCAAGCGAGGCTCGGCTGCCATCGGTCCCGATAGATATCTGAATGCCAACATCGGCTAAATATGGAGCTCACCATCCTGAGTCAGGTTCAAGAAAAATAGTTCCCGAATGTATTTCCTATAGGTTGGCCCTGAAACCACCACCACATCGTTAGTTAGCATGAATTCATAGTTATTTTGTTTTGCTTTGATTTCTTTAATATATTCCTTATTCAGAATATAAGAACGATGTATCCTCACGAACAGATTTCTCGGCAATCTGTTTTCAAAGTCGGTGATCTTGTTCTTGCTATGAAAGATTTCACCGGTAGCTAGCGCAATATTGATGTAATCGCCGGAAGCCTGGATATACAGTATATTTGCAATATTAATCGCCCTGATACGTCGCCCGATCTTGATGAAAAGCCTGACAGCACCGTTATTTATTTCATTAGTCACGTAATGATCCGTCGTTGAGTTAAGCATATATCAAGTTCTCCAGGATCTAAACGAACCACCTTTTTAAAATGCAGGATCGCATATTCCCGCTGATACCAAGCTGAAACACACACGTCATGGCGCATTCATCAGGAATGTCGAAACGATTATTGTCATGTACCGGATATGACGCCTTCCGATTTCAGGCGGTCCAAATATTTGAAAATACCGGCCCGAAACTTCAACAATTTCATCCGGACATGGTGAAAGCATAGAGCAAGTACTTCTATCTATAGGTGAAATATTTCCAATTCATTTTTATTTAGCCCGTAATAATAGCGAGTTATCCAGCTGCGGCTATGCTTGATTACAGGCAATGATTGCTTACGCGAGTAAGTTCGAAATGTAGTTTCGTCGATGTTAAATACCTTTTAATCGATTGAATCCAATCATTAGACCCGGACAGGATTCAGATATCCGAAGGCGAGTGACTGATAAAGAACCATGAGGCGCAGCTCACCTTCTCATCGACTACCCGACACAGCATTGACCACATACTCCGTGCCAACAATCCCATTGGGTCCAGCTTCGCCATGATCCGGCGTCGCACCGATCAGACGCAGGGATGTAGCAGCCGGGGAGTTTGCTCACCATGATGTTTAAACTAGGCATGTGTGTTGGTAGCAGGACCAGTTGATTGACCAAAATCCATTCCAGATTTTCCAATATCACTCACACTGCCAATGTCCGTTGCATTTGACGGCTTAATGCTGCGCATCGGTCGCATCTTCTTGCCTATGGGAAGCGCCTCCTCTTTCTCCACTTGACATGGCTTCGAACATCCTGAATGCTATACCATATGGTGAACTATCGTCGCCAGCATCTTGACAGCATTTTTTCAGCGTTAGGCGACCCGACCCGCCGGGCCATCCTGGCTCGGCTGGAGCGGGAGGATGGCCTTTCCGTAAGCGCTCTGGCTAAACCCTTTGCGATCAAGCTACCCGCGGTGATAAAGCATCTCGATGTCCTCTCCGAGGCCGGGTTGATACGCCACTCGAAGACTGGACGCACGGTGACGGTCGAAATTTCCACCGATCCTTTGAGGGAAGCGATGGCTTGGCTACACCGCTACGAGCGCTTCTGGTCTGGCCGTCTGGATCGGCTCGCCGCGTATGCGGAGAAGAAGGAGCGCGAAGCCCGGGGGAAGCGCGCATGACGGCGGCGACCCTGGTGCGCCGAATCGCCGCCCGGCGTTCCATCGTATTCGACGCCTTCGTGACTCCGGAGGGCCTCACCTCGTGGTGGGGACCGGAGGATATCCCCGTCTTGTCGGCCACAGCAGACGTGCATGTGGGCGGACATTTCAAAGTACGCTTCAAGACCCTGGACGGCCTCGAGCATGAATGTACCGGCCAATTCCTCGAAATCGTGACACCCGAGCGGATCGTCATGAGCTGGCGGTGGTCCGAGGGGGGTGAACCCGAGGAACAGGGCGCCGTCTCGCGTCTCGAATTGCACCTGCGCGCGATCGATACCGGCACCGAACTCGCCCTTATCCATGCGGCGCTGCGCAACGAGACCTCCGCACACAGTCACGAATGGGGTTGGGATGGTGCGCTGAAAAAGCTCATACGAAATTTCGCCGCAAACTAAGGAGACAGATGATGTATAGGACCATGTATCTGCTCATCCCGGTTTTATCCCTGGCCATGATCAGCCTGGCCCGGGCGGACGTCGGCAAAGACCCCTATCCGGCCATGGCCCCCGTGGCGCAGTACATGATGGACCGGGATGCTGAGATCGCACTTGCTCGTAGCGCGGCACCCAAGGCGATCTCCGACGACGCCACCATCCTGACGCTCGGCAAGAATGGCTACGAGACCGCGGTCAAGGGCAGCAATGAATTCACGTGTTTCGTAGGCAGATCCTGGGCAAATGACTTTAATGCCACCGATTTCTGGGACCCCAGGGATCTCACGCCCAACTGCTGGAACGCGGCGGCCGTGAAGTCGGTGCTCCCGGAGTTTATCAAACGCACCCAGTGGGTGCTGGCGGGAGTCTCCAAGGACGAGATGGCGGCCCGAACCAAGGCCGCGTGGGCGTCCCATGAGTTCCAGCTGCCCGCGCCGGGGTCCGTGGCTTACATGATGTCGAAGGACCAGTGCATACACGCCCCCTCGCCGTGCAATTGGTATCCGCATGTGATGTTCTTCGTGGCCACCGCCGCTGCACAGAAGTGGGGGGACAACCTCAAGGGCGTGCCGGTTGTCTCGGGCGTCAGCCACACGGACCCGATCACCACCTTTATGGTGGTGGTGCCTAAATGGTCCGACGGGAGCCTCGGTCCCTACACCCCGGCTACATCGACACCCAAAACCCCTCACCACGGCTGAGCGGATCTGCGGCTAGGAAATCAAATGCCGGCCGGGACGCTGGCTGGAGCAGGATCGAACTAGTTGATTCAGCCGGTGATATTAGAGGCCGGCGCCGGGAACCAGGCTGCCGCGCATACCCATGCCCCCAATCGTAGAATCAGTTGCCATGAATGAGATGACCGGAATACCACAGAACTTGGCACAAAGAATTCAGGCTGACCAGTTAAGATCAGCAATCGTTGCGGCGCAAAAGGAGACCTAGTTTGATTTTTCCTGATGGGCTAAAAGAAACATGGTCAGAACGTATTATCCGGTAGCCAAGCCGTTAATAATCCTCGTGGAGCGAATGCATAATGGCGTTCAAATGGCGTAGTTTGACTGGAAACCCGCAGACTTGCCGGCTAGATTGGATTTCAGCGTTGAAATTACGCGCCGGTCCGAACCAGCGCCGGCTATTTCGGAAGGCCGCTGTTACGTTGCTGTTCTCCGACATTTCCGTGGTAGCCGGCGCTAACCAGAAACTATGGCGGAGCGACGTAAGCTGTGCCACAGCCTGCTGAGATTGGAGACTAATTATTTGGCTCACCGTCTTTAGCCAAATTCAAAAAGAACAAGTTCCCGAATATATTTTCTATAGGTCGGCCCTGAGACCACCACCACATCATTGGTCAGCGTGAATTCATAGCTATTTTGCTTTGATTTCCATGACGTATTGCTTATTCAGGACAAAAGAGCGATGTATCCTCACGAACAGGTTTTTGGGCAACCGGTCTTCAAAATGGGTGATTTTGTCTTTAGTATGAATAATCTCGCCAGTCACTAGTGCAACAGCACAGGTGCTTCGCGCTTCCCTGGCCCATCGGGAGTTGCCGGCCATGCCGGCAGCGAATCTCGTCATTGGGGCTGATGGGGCACCCGCACTTAGGATAAGGCCTGCTCCGATCAGCCCGCCCTGGGTATGGGGTTGGACCAACGCCCATAGGCCCGTACCTGACAACGCCGCCGCCCTTGCCGCGTTATGTACTACAACCGCCCACCGCTCAAAGCCTGGGGTTGGGATTGCACTGCCGCGGCAGAACCACGGCTGGCGGCCCCGAAATCGGCCAAGCGGCTGGCTGGGACTTGGTGACAGCAGGAGTTTACCCCTACAATTAGCCGCTCACATCCATCCCAAGAGGCTTTCTTTCAATGAAGACCACCGTACGCATTATTACGCTTGCACTCATATTCGGCCTTGCCAGCGCACTAACAACTGCCTGGGGCGCCGAGTCGGTCGTGGATCTAATCACTCAAGGTGAAACCGCAGCGGCTGCCATGAAATCCACCAAAACCGAGCTGGATGCGGCGCTTCAAAAAAACGCCGCGTTGGCCGCCGAGGGCAAGCAGATTCAGGCGCAGCAACAGCAAATTCAGGCCGGCATTGCCGCCTATAAGCAAAAAGTGGCCGATGTGCAAACCGAAACCGCCAGCTACAAGTCAACCTGCAGCGGCAAGCAGCTGAATAAGGATCAATACAAAGCCTGCACGGCACAACTCGCGCAAGTTAATGCAGATATCGCCACGGTCAATGCGGAGCAACCCAAACTCACCAAAAATCAGTCTGACTGGCAGACGCGTGCGGTCAAATACAACCAGGAAATCCAGACCGCTCCCAATGCAGTACGTGCGGCTGACAGCAAGTATCGCAATGCCATGGTCGACCAATATCACTGGCTGGATAAGGCACGCCTTATGGTGGCCTCGCCGGCGTTTCAACCTTACGCGAAGAAGGCGGGTTGCCCGGATGTCAGGAACCCAGCCAAGACTTCCGAGGCAGCGATGAAAATGAGTGATGAAATCCTTGCCTGCCTCAAGAAAGTAGCGAGCATGAATTAACCTTTTTAGGTTTTATGCCTGCCCGATACAAACGCCCGGCACTCGCCGGGCGTTTGTTTTTACGGCCATTGCCATGGATGCGGCTTCATAACTTGAGCGGCGCCAGACCCTGGCTTGTGAGCTGTGTGTTCAGGATGGGAATCCCACTCGCCTGCAGCCGCTTCCAGCCGGACATTGCGGTCTCGGCGTTGCCCATATAGAACTTGAAGGCCGCGTAGTAGGACGCCGGCGGCGCGCGATCGCCATCATCCACCTGGGTTGCAAGGTCAGCCAGGCCGCGATTGATGGAGCCGAAACTGTCGTCGTTCTTGCGTTTGTCCGCGAGCGTCATCACCTGTTGATCCAGGTTGCTCACCGTTTGCAGCAGTTTTGCATTGGCGGGCTCGCCCATGAAGCGAGACTTGAGTGCCGCAAGCTGTGTATGTAAACGCTCAAGAGACGCATGCGCGGCAAAACTTTGGTCCATGGCGGCGTCAATGCGGTGCGCCAGGTTGGCCTGCTGAGCCAATGCACCAGGGGTCGGTTGCACGCGCGGATCCAGGGTCACTGTCAGCGGCTGACGGTAGTGGACACCGTTCACCGTCAATTCCACGGTGTAACGGCCTGGCAGTACCCGCGGCCCTCTTGGCACCATCGGCGTACCCTGACCGTAAAGAGCGGCGATGGAATAACCGTAAATGATCGCCCGCGGCCGCGGATACCGCAGATCCCAGATAAAGCGGTGTGCGCCGGGCGCGGCTGGCAGCGATGCCGGCGGCACCAGCCAGCCATCGGTGAAATACTGATTAGCCTTGAGTTTGGGCAGTGCGGCGTCGCTCGCATAGGCGCGCACCAGCTTGCCTTGGCCGTCATAGATCGCGAGCTTGACCGGCCCATGCACGTCCTTACCCAGCCAGTAATCCAAGATTGCGCCCGCTGGCGGATTCCGCCCGGCGGGGATTTCCGGAGGCAGCGGTGTGTCCTTGTTGTTGTTGTTGCGCACACGCACCGCCTCGGCCGGTTTGAACAGATAGGCCGTGGTCTCCATCACCGATGCACGGGCCTGACGCAGCGGTGTCACGTCATCCAATATCCACAGGGCGCGGCCCTGGGTGGCGGCGATCAGGTCTGGGCCGTGCAGCGTGAGGTCCCGCACCCGCACATTCGGCAGGTTAAGTTGCAGCGGTTGCCAGCGATCACCGTCGTCAAATGACACGTACACGCCTGCATTGGTGCCGGCGTACAGGAGGCGCGGGTTCTTCAAATCCTGACGCACTACATACACATACTGACCAGCGGAAATCCCGCTGGTGATTTGTGTCCAATGGTGCCCGTAATCATGGGTGCGGTAGATGTAGGCACCGCGATCATCCCGGCGGTGCGCATCCACGGCGGCATAGGCGCTCGCCGGGTCCGTCGGCGAAGCGTCAATCTGGTTGACGCGCCCCCATAACGGCAGGCCGGCGGGCGTGACATTCTGCCAGTGCTTGCCGCCATCGCGGGTCAGATGGATCAGGCCGTCATCACTGCCCACCCAGATTTCACCGCGCTTCACGGACGAAGGCGCGATGGTGAAGATCTCGCCATAGCCGCAGGCGCGCGCTTCCAGGAGCGTGATGGCATCACTGCCGCAATTCCCGGCGGCTTTGGCATCGGCGCCGCTCAGGTCCGGGCTGATGATGCGCCAGTGCAGACCTGCATCGCTGGTCTTGAAAAGGTATTGCGATCCGAGATACAGGGTATGCGCCGCACGCGGGTCCGCCACCACCGGATAGAACCAGTTATAACGATACTTGACCTTCGTCGGCCGTTCTCCGTAGTGGGAAATCGGCCAGGCGGAAATATTTTGCACATCCGCGGTACGCGTATCAAAACGCGACACATGGCCGCCGAGACCACCGACGTACACGATGTCCGGATCGCCGCTGTCGGGTACGGCGTAGCTGCGCTCATCACCGCCCACCGGATGCCAGTCGCGGGAGGTGATGTCGCCGTATGCGCCGCGGGTCTTGGTCTCCACGGTGCCGCTGTCCTGCTGACCGCTATAGAGGCGGTAAGGGAAACGGTTGTCCGCCGCCACATGGTAGAACTGGCCGGTGGGCTGGTTGTACCAGCTTGACCAGTGTTGACCGCCGTCCACGCTAACGGTGGTGCCCTGGTCGCTGGCGAGGATCATGTACTGGTCATCATCCGGGTTGATCCACATAAAATGATAATCGTCGCCGCCGGGCGCGCCCTTGAACCAGGAAAAGTCCTTGCCGCCGTCGGTGCTGCGCGCCACCGAACGGTTCATGACATACACGATATCGGGATTCTTGGGATCAACGGTGACGCGGCCAAAATATGAGTTGCCCAGACCCCGCGCGCTCATTAATTTCCAATGGGCGCCGCCGTCGTCTGAACGGTAAAGACCGTTCTTACCTTTCTGCTGTGAATCGATGATGGCGTACACGCGCTGGTCGTTGCTACCCGGCGCCACCGCCAGACCGATGCGTCCCATGGGCTCCGCAGGCAAACCATGACCGGACAGTTTGACCCAGGTTTTGCCCTCGTCCACGGATTTCCAGATGCCGCTGCCGGGGCCCGCTTGGGGTTTGAAATAGGACAGCCAGGGGTACATGCGCGCCTGCCAGGTGGCGGCGAAGATCACTTTGGGATGAGCGTCATCGGCACTGATATCCACTGCGCCGGTATCGCTGTTCACATACAGAACCTTGTGCCAATGCTGGCCGCCATCGGTGGAACGGAAGATGCCGCGTTGCTGATTGGGGCCGAAATAATCGCCGAGTGCGGCCACCAGCACTATGTCGGGATTCTTGGGATCGATCCAGATGCGGCCGATGTGCTGCGTGTCCTTGAGTCCGATATGGGCCCAGGTCTTGCCACCGTCCGTGGAACGGTACAGGCCGTCGCCGCCCACCACGTCATAACGCGCCGCCACCTGGCCCGTGCCCACATACAGGACATCGGGATTGGATGGCGCAATAGCCAGCGCACCGATGGAGATGGAACCGGCCTGCTGAAAAAGCGGCTGCCAGGTCAGGCCCGCGTCGGCGGATTTCCACACCCCGCCGTCGGCAGCGCCGAAGTAAAACACGTTGGGTTCGCCGGGAATGCCCGCCGCCATGGTGGACCAGCCGCCGCGGAATGGCCCTACTTCCCGCCAATGGAGTTGAGCGTACAGCGGCGCCAGGGAGTTCGCCCCGAATGCGGCGCCTGCCAATACCATCAGCATCCCTGCTGCAAGCCAGCGTGAAATTAGGCAATACCGAACATGCAGCATGACACTCTCCTGTTGAAAAATAAGCTCCCAGCCAGCGCTGGGATGTGAATACCGATCAAGTTGTCTTTACCGGCCCTTTTGACCAGGGAAACGCCGCCGGGTTGCAGCCGTTTCAGGGTGTCTGCGCGAAACCGCGATCTGCGACAGCAGAATCCTGCTTAATATCCCTTTCAAGTATGGGCAAATCAGGGCGTAAAAACCTGTGATTTGCAAAATCAACCGGAAACTCAGCTCGAGCGGGATTAACCTATTTTAAATTGCGCGCCAGAAACGCATCCAGCTGCCGCCAAGCGTCTTCCGCATCACGCGGATTGTAGGCAGTGGAGCCCGGGTCATCAAATGCGGCGCTGGCATCCGGATAGATATGAATATCCAGCGTGGCACTGGCCAGCCCGGCGGCCCACTGGAATTTATCCACCACCTCCGCAGGCACAAACGGATCACGCCCGCCAAAGAACGCCAGCATCGGCATGCGCAAGGCCGCGAGTTGCGACGGTTCCGTATAGGGTGCCGCATAAAATACCGCCAGCGCATCGAAAGCCTGGGGCAGATCGCTGGCGATCCGGAATGCCCAACGGCCGCCGATGGACCAGCCGATGACGCCGAGATGACTCACGTGCTGCTGGGCAGTCATGTAAGACACGGCCTGCTCAAGATTGGCGAGTGTGGCATTCGGGTTCGCATCGGCGATATCCGCGAAATGCGCGGCCTCGCGTGGATCCCGGGTGGTGCGTCCATTGAAGAGATCCACCGCCAATACCACGTATCCCTTCCGGGCCAGCCTGTCAGCCAGATCACGCATGTGCTGATTCAGCCCCCACCACATGGGGATGAGAATGACTCCCGGCGCGCCGTGCTGCGTCTGGGTAGGCTGACTGAGATATCCATATACGAGTCGCCCCTTGACCAGGGCATATTGCACAACCGCGTGCTTGATCGCCAAAGGCTGGGCTGCTGTGACCGGTGTTTGTGCCCTGATGGCCGGTGTTAATGCCAACCCCAGCAGCGCAACTGCAAACAAACTCCGGATAACCTTATATATGCCATCTGTGCCTTGCATGCCAATATGTCCCTAATCAACCAGGGGGAAACGGCTGCTCCATAATCACGACCATGGGCGCCTGCGGGCATTATCATCTAAACAGGGCAGCCGCCCAATGATTCCAAGGCGACAGTCCGACAAGCGAGCGCCGATGGACAACCGAAGTAGCTGAAGCCGCACCGGGCTTAAACGTCTCAGACCCGCCTTACTTGCTGTTTTTATTGGCTTTTTATTCACCGGTGCCGCTGCTTGAAGTCATGCATCTCTGCGGTCACACTCCAGACGCTCTCAAATTCGCGGCGCTCAACCGACCAAGCCTTGCCTGCCATACCAAATCTTTTTCGCCAACATGCAGCGCAACCGGCTTTCACAATGGTTTCTGATTACCCGTATTCAGGCCACTAGACCCAAATGCACCCAAAGATTTATGGAGTAGCACTATCCGGCCGCATTCCAGAGAGCGTGTATCAGTGGTGGTAGCCGGGCACCGTGACCTTGCCGCGAAATACCAGATACTGGTAGCCGTTGTAGATCATCATCACCGGCAGCAGCATGCCGATGCCCGTGAGCATGAAGATAAGCGTCGCCGGCGAGGCGGCGGCCTGGATGAGGGTCAGCGAGGGCGGCACTAGATAAGGGTGCAGACTCACCGCCAACCCGCCGAAGGAAGCAACGAAAATCACCACCGTCCATACGAAGGGTGCGGCCTCATGGCCGCGCGTAAGCGCACGCAGCAACAGCAGAAACGCTGCGAAACCTGCGACCGGCAGCGGCAGGATTAGGAAGAAATCGGGCAAGCTGAACCATTTGGTTGCCACCTGCGGATAGATGAACGGCGTCCACACGGTCACCGCTACCGCCACCGCAAAGGTCAGACCTGCGAGCCAATAGGCGCCGGAACGTGCGCGGGTTTGAATAACGCCTTCGGTGCGCAGGATAAGATACACCGCACCCAGCAGTGCATAGCCGCACACTACACCCACCGCCACTACCAGCGGGAACGGCCGGAACCAATCGAATACTCCGCCGGTATATGCACCGTTTACCGACGGAATACCTTGCAACACACTGCCGAGGGCGACGCCTTGGGCGAGCGCAGTCACCAGGCTTGCAATCGCGAAGGCCAGATTCCAGAAGCGCTTGGTCTCAGAGTGTTCGCGGAACTCAAAGGCCGCGGCCCGCAGGATCATGCCAAACAACATGATGATGACCGGAATATAAAGTGCATGCAGCAGGAGCGCATAGGCAGTCGGAAAGGCACCGAACAGCGCGCCGCCCAGCAGCACCAGCCAGGTTTCGTTGGCGTCCCACACGCTGCCCAAGGTGCCCATGAGAATACCGCGCCGTTCCTCGGTGGGTGAAAATAGTGTGAGCATGCCCACACCCAGCGTGAAGCCATCCAACACCACGTATAATGCCAGTATGACACCGAGCAGCACGAACCAGATATTGGCGAGCAGCCCAATTACCTGTTCCATGTCAGTCCTCCTCGAAGGCGTGAGGCACGGGGGCATTCACCTGCAGCGGAGCCGTCGGTTTCAAGGGCGGCGGCTCGGCGGTGACATCCGGTCCCTTGCGCAGGATGCGCCGGGCAAACACCAGAAAAGCCGTTAGCAGCAAGGTGTACAGCAGCGCGTAGCCGATGAACGAGGCAAGTACCGTACCGGGCGGCAGCACTGATACACCCGCGGCGGTGCGCATCAGGCCGTTCACGATCCACGGCTGACGGCCCACTTCGCGCACGATCCAGCCCGACTCGACCGCGAGATACCCGAGCGGCAGCGCGCTGATCCAGGCTATCAACCAGCGCCGGTGGCGGCCAACCCGATCCGTCGTGAGTTCGCCGCGATACCACAGCCACAAACTCCACAACATGAGCGCGAGCACATAGAAACCGATGGCCACCATCAAGCGAAAAGCGTAGAACAGCAACGGCAACGACGGTGGCTGATCCGCGGGCGGGAATGCCTTGAGTCCCGCGACTTGCCCGGTAAAGCTGTGGGTGGCGAGCAGGCTGAGTACCCCCGGAATGGATATGGCCCAGTCGTTGCGCTGCCGGGCTTTATCCGGCCAAGCCACCAACGCCCAGGAAGCTCCGGTGCCCGGTGGATTGGTGCGCCAGTGACCCTCGACGGCTGCGCCCTTAGCCGGCTGCTGCTGAAACACCACCCGTCCGCTGCCGTCACCCAGAAAGATTTGTAGCGGTGCTACCAGCACCGCGGCGGCGATGGCGATCTTCAGCGACTTGAGAAAAAACGCCAAGTTGCGCTGCTTGTAGATGTACCAGGCCGAGAGCGCACCGATCACCAGGAGACTTGTCTCCAGGCAGGCGAACCACATGTGGCCCACCCCCCAGAGCGCCGCCGGATTGAACATGGCCTGCGTGTAGCTGGTCACCGCGAAACGGCCGCGCTGCATCACACCGCCCGCCGGCGTCTGCATCCAGCTGTTGGCGACCATGATCCAGAAAGCCGATAGCGATGCTCCGAGCGCCACCATGCAGCTGGCAAACAGGTGAATCTTCGGTGCCACCCGTTTCCAGCCGAACAGCATGATGCCGAGGAAGCCCGCCTCCAGCATGAAGGCCATGGCGCCCTCGAAGCCAAGGATATTGCCGAAGAAATCCCCCATGGCGGCGGAGAATGGCGCCCAGTTGGTGCCGAATTCAAACTCCAGGGGTACGCCGGATGCCACACCTACGCCAAAATTGAGGATGAACAATTTGCTCCAGAAACGGGCGTGCCGGTAGTAATCGGGATCGCGGCGGCGTATCCACAGCATTTCGTTCACCACCAGAAACAGCGACAGCCCGATGGTCAGCACCGGCCAGAGGATGTGGAACAGTGCTGTGAGGGCGAACTGGGAACGCGCCAGGATAAGTGTGTTGGCCATGTTCAGTCACCCCCTCCTGCGGACACCGAACCCTGAGACAGCCTGCCCAAGCTCAGCCTGAGCTCAAAATGGCGGTGCCAATAAGCAGCCGCACATCACCATCGCGGCGCGAATTTTCTATCCACCGCCCGGCGCCGCCGGCGGCAGTACGCAAGTGCACTTAGGGAATTTCCACCAGCAGCGTAAAGCTATGCCCATTGACGCTGTGTAACACCAGCGCATAGCGTCCCGAAGCAAGCGTCAGTCCGGGTCTGGCCGGCGGCAAGCTGATCGTAGCGCGCGCGCCGACCTTGGCGGTGATGCCCGCGTAACCGGGACCAAACTTGTTGTAGACATAGTCATTGGCATAGGCGCTTTTCGGCAGTGCCGCGAGGCTCGCGCCGCTCCACCCCTCCACCACCCTGCCATCGGCACCAATCAGTTCGGCCTGCACAATATTGGAAGGCTCGGCGGGGGTACCGGCATCCAGGTAAGCGGTAAACGTTACCGCTCCACCGGACTTCAGGAGGCCCCGCGAGAGGCTGATGTGATGTTTGGCAGGGCTCACCGGACCGCCGTGGAACGGCGTGAACACCGAACCGCGGAAGTCGTTGTAGGTCAGCACTACAAACAGGATGGTCACAATCACACCGAGAATGCCCAACCGCCTGACCCGAGTATTGTGCCAGGGGCCACTGCCCAACCACTGAAACCAGCCACGTCCGGCCAGCGCCGGGCGGCGGTGCATAAGCCAGCTGTCCATCGAGAACGCCGCCGCCCCCCCGATGAATAGCGCTACGCCCATGGCGAAGTTGGCCGAAGCCATGGTCCACTCGTCAATGCAGGTCGCCCCCTGCCAGCCGAACAGCAGCATCAGCACAAAACTGATGCCGATGGTCACTAGCGCCGAGAGCCGCGTCATGAACCCGAAGATCAGGAACAGCCCAAAGATCAGTTCGGCAGCGCTGAATACAATCACGCCGGTATAGAGGACGACGAAGTGATGCAACAGGTAGTCCACCACCTTATCCATGCCGAGCAGCGCGCCGGGCATGGCCGTCTGGAACTTATTGGCCATCCAGCTGGCCGCGTGCGGATCAAGTTTGCTCGGGGCATAGATAAAGCGCCGACTGCCGCCGCCCCAGAATATCCAACCCTGGGTAAAACGTACCGCCAGCAGCACGATACCGACCAGCCGCCAGGCGGCCGCCGATTCCGTGCTTTGCGTCTGCGGATTTTCTGCAATCGTAGCCATGGTTGACTCTCCGCGGGTGGTGCGCCGCCAGGTTATCCGGCGTGATAGGGTTTGAAACCGTAACGCTCGAAGATCTTCAATGCCGTGGGTGAGCGCAGAAACTCGATCCAGGCCTTGGCCGCCGCGGGATGCGCCGCACCCTTGACCACCGCGGCCGCGTACACCGCCGTGGTGTTGTAGCGCGCCGGAATATCCACGTGGCTGATCGGATGGCCAGCCTGTTCCTGGAAAATGGCTTCCGACTTCCAGGTGATTCCGGCTACGGCCAGCCCCTGCATCAGGAACAACGGTGTCTGCCGGTGATGGATATGGGTCAGGATCGTGGATCCGTCCTTGACCTTGGTCTCATAGACCATCTTTTTGAGCGTCGGACCGCCGGCCTTGACCAGCGAGTTCTCGATCTGCCGCGCCACGCCCTCCCAGGCCGGGTTGGGCATCACCAGGCGTACGCCCGGCTTGCCCAGGTCTTTAAGGCCGGTGATGTGTCCCGGATTGCCCTTGGAAACCATGATGGTCAGATCGTTGGTGACGTAAGGCACCGCCGGCGCCATCAGTTTGCCGGCCGCGATCTGTTCCCGCACTTTCTTGAGGCCTGCTGCAAACACATCCGGCGGCACGGTGAAAGTCATGTTGCCGGAGGTGAAGGTGTTGCCCATCTCCATGGCCTTGATCAGCAGGCCCGGCGGGATGGTGACATAGAATATCTTGCCACGCAGCCCGGGGTGTTGCGTCTCGAATGCCTTTACCAGCGCCCCCATGGCGAAGTAGTAGTTGCCGCCGACATAGATCACCAGCTTGGGATCGTTGACGCTGCCGTGGAAGTCCGGCATCGCGTCCACTTCGGAAATGGTGAACTCCAGCCCCTTGTTCAAGGCCGGATTGTTCTTGCCCTGCGACCACGGCGGGTAGAGAGTTTCGTTGTACTTGGACGGGGTTACCGGCTTGCCGGTGTCGGTGGCCGCGGCCGCGCCGAACGTGGCGCCAAAAACCACGGCTCCCAGGAATAGCGGCATCAATCGTTGCAGCGTACATGAAACCATGTGGATACCCTCGGCTGAAAACGTGGTGCGCAAACCTGCCGCGGCGCATGCCGCGGCAGGTTTGCATCCCCAACCCTTACATGCGCATCAGCGCATAGCCTTGGTTCTGCTGGATAACAAGCGTGGAGAGCGCCGACAGCGCCACCTGGATGTCGGGGTTCACTTCACTGGGGTTGAAATGCATATCCCCGAGTGCATTGCCGCATACCAGCACTTCCACGCCCGCCTTGCGCAGGGCCTCGATCACCTTGAGATTGGGATTCGGACGGTGGAATTTGGCTTCAAAGGCACGCTCGTTGAGCGCGATGGGCGTGGCCGGGCCGTGGATGATTACCGTGAATTTCAGATGACTCAGGGGCACGCCGGCGGCGGCAAACGTATTGACCGCGCGGGCAATGTGATCGAGTCCCGGATTGAGTGTGTCGAACCCCCTGCCCTTCTGCGTCAGATCAAAAAGCGCCTTGTAGGTACTTGCAGTGCTGGGCTTGTCGGTAGCGCCTGGCCACACGTGCACCGGACCGTAACCTGGAATGGCCGGATACTGCCAGAAACCGGCTGTATCGGCCGCGAACGCCGCCCCGCAGATCAGCAACAGCACGCCAAACGCTGCGCTCGTCATTATGGACATTTTCATGATTTCTCTCCCAAACCTGACCGCCCGATGTCGTGCGGGGGCGGCAAACCGCTGCCCATACCATCAGAATGGTGTTGGCAGGGGCGTTAGCCTACGCCCGCAACTCCTATAATGAAAATACATAATTTCAATACCGTCGCCGAAAGCGGCAGTATCAGCGCCGGCGCCAAGCGGCTGCATCTCAACCAGCCCGCGGTCACCCGCCAGCTGCGTCAGCTTGAAAGCCTGCTTGGCAGCACGTTTTTCGACAGGCTGCCCAGGGGCGTGCGCCTGACCGAAAGCGGGGAACTGTTACACGATTATGCTCAGCGCATCTTCACCCTGGAACGGGAGGCTGAAACCGCAATCCGCGAGATGCGGCAGTTGGGCACAGGAGAGCTGGTCATCGGTGCCAGCAGCACCATCGGCAACTATCTGCTGCCACCCATGCTCGCCGAGTTCCGGCGCCGCTATCCGGCCGTGGAAATCACTGTGGAAATCGCCAATGCCCACACCATCGAGACTGATCTGCTGAGCCGAAGACTGGCGCTGGGCCTGACAGAGGGGCGCTTGAAATCCGCTGATCTGCATGCGCATGTATTCATGCACGATAAGATCATTCCCATTGCTGCCGCCACTCATCCGCTTGCACACCTGCGGCGTGTCGGAACACAAGCCATCTGCCGCGAGACACTGCTGCAGCGTGAAGCGGGATCGGGAACACGTGAATTCGTGGAGGAGGCGCTAAAGCGCGCGCGCTTGCAATTCAGCCACTCAGTATGCTTAGGCAGCACCGAAGCCATAAAAAAAATGGCGGCAGCCGGTGGTGGCGTGGCGCTTTTATCACGTTTGGCGGTGAAAACAGAATTGCAGGCTGGCATGCTAAAAACCTTAGCCGTACCGGAACTTCACTTAAACCGACCGCTGCGCTGGGTGCATTTGCACCGCCGGCATTTACCGCCGTCGGTAGTGGCATTCCTGGCATTGCTGCCCAGTTTTTCGCCCGGAACCCGGGCCTGATGTTGTGCAATACAACCGATCGTGCGAACACCAATCGCACGGCTCTCCCACACGCGGATTTTTCGCAATCAGCAAGCGGCTGGCAACGACCGCAGCACAGCCGGAACAGTCCGCGGCACCTGTCGGCGATTTAACCGGGCACACTGCTATGCGGTAATTCAACACAGTCCTGGGGGAAAATGCCGTACACCCGCAACCAAGTGCTGACGTGCCGGATGCACCGGCACTGCAATGCCGACGCTACACCCCCCAGAGTAGCTCGAGGGAGTGCCCCGCGTTATCGCACGCGAAGATTCTGTGTTCGGAAACTGCTGCTCCGCACGACTTTCTCAACCTTGACTCTATGCTCAAACGCCTCCTTCACAGCTGCGGACCTGGCACTGCGGACGCCGGGGCTATCCCGGGCTTCTCGCCGCAGGCCGCGTGCTTCCTTGATCCGCCGGAAGTAACCATCCCAGACATTGTTGGCCGAATTGTATACGAATCACCGAGCTCAGCTATATCTGCGCTTGTTCGCGGGATGCATGCAGAGCAATCATTGCCAGCAGGATGCACATCAGGCAGATAGCCGCGATGGCCAATGGCAGGGTGGTGGCGCCAGTGACGGCGAAGTTCCGTATCAATCGCAACATGAAAATTCTCCAGTGACTCTGAGAATTTCTCCGACACTTAATATCAGAGCAATTCCGATACCAAGCTGTGGAGCCCTTCAATCCCAGGACTTGGGAGGCGAAATCCAGTACGCGGGCTGACAAACAGCGTCAGCTTTGCACCAAAGTGTTGGTGCCCTGTCCAGGATGCTAAATCTCAGGGTTTATGAGTCGCCAGAACGTATTACCGGCGTGATTAGACAGGCCTAGGCACGCCCTCTTGAAACAAGCCCTGCAGCAGCGGTATCAGATCAGTGGTAACCGCAGCCTTGGAGACGTACCCGTAGACCCCCAAGTGCTGACCGCCCTCGCGGTATTCAGGCTCGTCGTATAGCGACATGATGATGACGTGTGGGTGATCGGGCAAGGACCTGATACGCTTGGTGACTTCAAAGCCGTTTATATCCGGCATTTCCAAGTCAACCACCACCACATCGGGCCGCTGTTCAGTCACCAGCGCGAGACACTCCGCACCGTGAGAAGCACGCCCCACCACTTGCAGCCAGTCATGCCCGGAGAGCAGATGGCGGACACTATCCATGAAAATACCATTGTCGTCGGCAAGCAGCACGCGGAGCTGTCCGTTTGGGTTGGGCATGTTCATTGCAATTCCGTGCTTTTTGACAGTCGTAAGTGTACCCGGAAGGCGCCACTCACAGTATACGGAAACGGAGGATTGTTCCCTCAGGAAATTCCTGATTTTTTTGGACAGCGTAGGCCGAGCTGATAGTCGGCAATGAGGGGAGATCAACCAAAGGTGTGTGCCCATACCTTGACCGGGATAGTCATGTTGTGCCGGCAGCGAGAACTCCGGGTGCTCAAAATCCGGATCCGCAGCAAGCCGTGCCACGGCGTAGATACCCACCTTCCCGGCACACCGGCTTCAGACAAAACCAGCGCTATCTCCCGGCCGTAATCAATTTGCGTAAGGCACGCGGCCAATGTGTGTTGCAGAACTTGCATGCCGCCGTGAAAGCGTGGATATATTTCCTCCGGCGTGAGCCGGTTGAACAGTTGCGCGCGCATCCAACGCAGAACACCGGCAGCACCCGCCAGCAACGGATTGGTATCGAGTTCCACCACTTCCGCCGCCGTGCCGTCCTGACCGAACAGCAGCACCGGCTCGAACTCCCCATCATTGCCGATGCCGGCAATGAGCTCGCGGACCTGGGGCGGTGAACGCGTGCTGGAAGAATTGGAGGATGATCCCCTGCCCAGGATCCGCTGACCGGCTTTAGCTCACGACAGAGACACCCCGATCAACGCGCCGACACCGTAGGTCACGGCCGCGGCAACGCAGCCGATGACCACCTGTCTCGCAGCCGAAAACCATGCGCTGCGGCCGTTGAACAACGAGGTGGCCATGCCGATGCCCGCCAGCGCCAGGATGCTTAAGCCGATGCACAATCCAACCGCGGTAAAGCCGTGAGTTCCAATGATAAAGGGAACAACCGGGAACACGGCGCCCACGACAAATAACGCAAACGACATGCTCGCAGCGGTCCAGGGGTTACCGCCCAACTGGGCGGGGTCAATGCCCAATTCCTCGCGCGCCAGGGTATCGAGAGCCGCCTGTTTGTCCTGCATTAAATCAGCAGCCACCCGCTGGGCCTCCTCGCGGCCGAGCCCCTTGGCCTGGTAAATCAGCGCCAGTTCCTTCTGTTCGGAATCAGGGGTCTGCTCAAGTTCCATCCGTTCCCGGGCTATCTGGGTACGCGCAAGTTCACGGGAATTGGTCACCGACAGCCATTCACCCAGAGCCATGGAGGAGGCCCCCGCCAGCAAGCCGGCCAGACCGGTCAGTAGGATTCCCCGGCTGCCTACCCCGGCGCCGGCCACGCCCATGAGCAAACAGAAGTTCGAGACCAGACCGTCGTTGGCGCCCAGTACCGCCGCACGCAGGCTGTTGCCGGAGGCGCCGCGATGCCAGCGTTCCGCCCTGGCGATATCCGCACCGATGCTGACTGACGGCCGGTCGCCCTGAAGAGCGGCGTTCACGACTGCCGCATGGCCGCGTTCCTCCGCGGATAAAGTGCCCGCATCACTCTGCCTGGAATATTTATCCCGATCCGCGAACTCCGCCTCGGCGATGCTCGGCAACACAAAACTCGGTCCGAAACGGCGCGCCAGCCGCGCCAATACCCGCATGCGCAGGCTCGGAACATGCTCGATGTCCTGAACGCCAAGCGCCGCCAGCTTCTTACGCCAGAATTCAGCATGCCGGGATTCTGCCTCGGCAAGCTGCAGGAACAGATCCTTGCGAACCGGATCCACTTCGGCCGCCGCCAGCGCTGCATACAAGGCTGCACCATCAACCTCATCCCGCAGATTCTCCTTGTAGCGCTCGACATCCTGCGTACTGGAGATGTCTTTCTCCGTCCCCATTACTCACCACTCCTGGAATCACTTGAATGCCAAGCAGCTGACCTCGCCCGCCTGCGAGTCAACCGCTTCAGATACACAAAATACGTTAGCGGCAACCACTCGCCGAGCCACTGCGCGGCCAACGGCATTCCAGCAAAAGGAAACATGCAGCCGGATAACAGGATAAAAGGCAAGAATGTAAACACTGTGGGCTATACCGCCTGAAATTGGTGACCATCAACCTGATTGGTACCAGGACCAATGTCGGATATGGTAGTCAATGGTACATCGGATGAGCCTCCTGGGTGGACGGTGGGATGAGGTTAGTGATGAAGGTCTGGGGCACCGGCGGCCGGCAAGCTAGTGAGCTGTGGGGACGGATGGTGTTGTAATGCTCTCGCCAGCGCTCGATGATTACCTGGGTGGAGCATTTAGCGAGTGCGGCCCAGCGGATCGAACTGGTGTGGGAAGTCGTGGACGGTAACGCTACGATGTCGCGACGTTGATAAATCAAAGGACCGGTCATCGCTGACAAGTCCTTGATTTATTGGCGCGCCTGGAGGATTACGGCGGGCTGTCCTTGCCCGCCGCCCCTGCGGGGCCCGCCTGCGGCGGTTCAAAATTGTTCCAGACAATTTTGTCGAACTCAGCCGATCACAACGTCGGGAGTTCGAATACCTTGAGTATTGCAACCAAATAAAATACCCCACACGGGGCATTTTATTTGGCGCGCCTGGAGAGATTCGAACTCCCGACCCCCTGGTTCGTAGCCAGGTACTCTATCCAACTGAGCTACAGGCGCAAAACTTTTACTAGCTATCGGTGGTAGTACCCATCCCTGGTATGCCCGCCAGCCCAGCCATCCATGGCTGGGCGTTCGCCGAGACGAAGCAACGCTTCTTCTGGGAATTCCCGGCTCACCCAACTGAGCTACAGGCGCATGAAGAGCCATAAATTATCCCGGAGCGTCAGGCAAGCGTCAAGGAAGTGCGGCAACACGCCGTAATCGCTCATTGAGATCTCCGCAATAACGCGGGACTGCGTGGGTGCCCAGGGAGCCGGCGGAAGTCCAATGGAGGTGTGCAGCCGGTTATGGTCGAAGGCGTTAACAGGCATAATCCGCAAACCTGCTTGCTGCATTCGACGGGCTCCATGAATCGTTTACGCGCAGACCTGCTGCTACTGTTGACGGCGTTCATCTGGGGCACGGCCTTCATCGCCCAGAAAAACGCCAATGAAACCATGGGGCCGATCTTGTTCGTGGGTGCGCGATTCCTCCTGTCCACGCTGGCACTGCTGCCGCTGGCCTGCTACGAAGCAAGCAAACACCCCCTTGCCCTGACCCGGAAAGATCTTGCCCAAGCGGGTCTGGTGGGGCTGTGCCTGTTTAGCGGCGCCAGCCTGCAGCAAATCGGCCTGGTTACGACCACGGCCACCAATGGCGGGTTCCTGACGGCCTTATATGTAGTGATCGTGCCTTTCATGGTCTGGCTGCTGACACGCCAGCGTCCGCGCTCCCTCGTGGTGCTCGCCTGCGTGATATCCATCGGGGGCGCATGGTTGCTGGCCGATAACGGCCTGGCAAAGACCTGGAACCTGGGTGACCTGTTGGTGGTCGCCGCCGATGTGGCCTGGGCCATGGGAATAACCCTGATCGCGGTTTTTTTGCAGCGCACCGACCGGCCTTTTTTCCTGTCCTTTGCCCAGTACGCGGTGACCGCGGTTCTTGCCCTGGTGTGCGGCTTCATCTTCGAACCGCTGGTCATGCCGGGAATCACATCGGCGCTGCCCGCGATTCTGTATGCCGGCCTGCTATCAGGCGGTGTAGCCTACACCCTGCAGATCGTTGCCCAGAAACACACGCCGGCGGCGGAAGCCGCGCTGATCATGTCCCTGGAAAGCGTATTTGCGGCCCTCGCCGGTGCGCTGCTGTTGCGGGAACGTTTGACGCCGTTGGCGACCGTGGGTTGTGGACTGATCTTGCTGGGTGTGCTGGTGGTGGAAGCCGGCCCGGCATTGTTACGGCGCATGAAAGGGTTTCGCGCTGACGCTCAAAATATCAACCCCGGTTAGGTAACACCAGGAACGTCCATGCGCAATTTCAATGTCATCCTGACTATTGTCTTGCTGCTGATTGCGATGCGTTTTGCGGGGGCCGCGGTGCCGTCTCACGCGGTGATATTTATGTATCACCGCTTCGGAGATCCGCGCTATCCCTCCACCAATACCCGCACCGGTCAGTTTGCCGCGCAATTGGACTGGCTGGCACGCAATCACTATCAGGTGTGGGCCCTGCCCCGTATCGTCGACGATCTGCAGGCGGACAGACCGATCCCGGATCACGTCGTGGGCATCACCGTTGATGGCGCGTTTCGCTCGATGTACGAGCATGCCTTTCCGCTGTTGGAATCCCGGCATCTGCCGTTCACGGTATTCGTCAGCAGCGACGACATTGACCGCCAGCGCCCCGATTTCATGACCTGGGGCGAGTTGCGGGACCTGCTGGCCCACGGCGGCACCATCGCCAATGACAGCGCCGACAGCGGCCATCTGGCGTTCCGCCGCCCCGGCGAAAGCGAACGAAGCTGGGCAGCACGGGTGCGCGCGGACATCCTGCGCGGCCAGCAACGGCTGCAAGCGGAACTGGGTGCCCAGGTCAATACGCAACCCAGGTTGTTCGCTTACCCATATGGAGAATTCAGCGCGCGCCTTGCCGGCATCGTCACCGCGCTTGGATTCGCCGCCTTTGGGCAGCAGTCGGGCGTGCTGGCGGCCCCGCTCGACGTACGCGCAATGCCGCGCTTCCCCATCAACCAGCACTACGGTTCCGTGTCCCAGTTCGCCTTGCGCGCAGCGGCACTGCCCATGCCCATACGGGCGGTGCAACCCTGGGATCCGGAAGTGACCCGCGACAATCCACCACGCCTGCAAGTCACGCTGGTTCCGGGCGCGATACCGCCGGCGGCCCTGCACTGCTACCTCGATGGCCCGCCCCTTGAAATCACCTGGCTCGATGCCGAACAGACCCGCTTTGTGACCCACGCATCCAGCCCCTTGCCGGCGGGACATGACAGGTATGACTGCACGGCCCGGGTGAACGGCCGTTACTACTGGTACAGCCACATGTGGGTGATGCCGCCGCGGTAACGGCCGAACTGCACGGGGTTTCGGTACTCATCAGGCTACGACTGTGCCTGATTAGCGGAAAGCCGATCGAGTAAATCAGGCGGGGGCCGTGAACCCGCCCACAAACGGCACGACCGTGATCGCCGCCATCTCCCGTCAGACAAGATTATGGCGCCAGTCAGGCAATCTTCAAACGCACGGCGCGCTGACGTTTCGACAAAGGGCGCAAGGACTCATCCCGCACCCAGCGGTGAAATACGATGAGACCGCCAATGACCACGGTCATCGAGCCGTCAATCCAGGTAATGAGTCCGCCGAGCGTCTGATCCAGGTGTGGACCGACTCCCCAGGCGCGGGACAGCTGTCCGTAGACCGGATAAAGCTCCCTATGGGTGAGTGCGATATACGCCCCAAGCAGGATGCAGGCAAACATCGCGAGGGTAACGGCCGCAAGCCGCGTGGGATATGACACGGCATTGGGTGTCGCTCTCGGATCAAACAGCATCCACCAGAAAAAAAGACCGGTAATCAGCATGCTCATATGCGCAAACTCGTCGACGGAATCATGCAACGCGATAAGGTCCATGAAATGCGGAATTTGCCAAAAGTAGAGAGCCAAGACGAATAACAGGGATGCGCCCAAGGGATGCACAAGCGCTTTCCATATTCGCCGCAACGTTTTATTCCGAACCAGCGGTTTCAGAAACCCCCGCCTCAAGGGGCTTGGTAAGCCCGCAATGAGCGGCGCCAGCGGAGCCCCAAGCGCCAGTAGAAGCGGCGCGACCATGTGCAGCAACATGTGCTGAATCTGATGTATAAAATAGAGATTGCCTGCCAGCGCATCAATTGGGGGGACAACCGCTGCAAAGCAAGTGAATATCCCAAGATAAATGAGCACCTGATTGGCGGCGCTAACCCCGCCGGTTTCTCCTGCCAAGCGCCGCACACCACGCCCATACCATAGGACCACAAGCACGGTTAAAACGACGGGCCACCACACCCATCCTGAAAACAGATCCTCTTGAAATACCTGGCCGTGTTTGGACGCGACCGCGAAATAAATTGCCACGCCAGCTCCCAACCAGTCGCCGATAAAGAACAGCACCACCAACGTGACAATTTGCCGCTGTCCAAATCCGGCCAAGCGCCGCTGCAGAATGCCCGGTCCGGTATCCTCAATTGGGCTCATCTGTATCTCCAGGATCCGGGGATAAATGAAACCGGCTTACAGAAGTTCGCCGCAGTCATATCGTTGTTCAGCAGCTACCGCCAGGTTACGTTGTCCGAGTATCCGCGGAAGTTATGCTTAGCCTGCATAGCCATCATTAAAAATGATTCCCATGCCGGCACTCCCACAGCATGGACGGGCCAAGAGCGAAAATCAAAACTCTGCTGAGTACCCGGCCTTTCCACGTGCGCATTTCAGGGCTGGTGTCAAGGCATTTTGGATGACAGCGCAAACCCCACGTAGAGGATCAGGAAAATACCCAGCGCCGCGACCACCACGCCCAACACGAGGTTGGGCAGCTTGGCCCGGTAAGGGTGTTGATCAGGCGCGTCTATGAGGCGGATATTGTGCAGGAAGTTCCAGGTGGAAAATATCACGAGCGCGAGTCCCACGATCATCATTGCCAGGCCGGCCTCTTCGGCAAAATGCCGGTTGTGGGGGATATTCACCTGATGGATCGCGACGGCAATATAGCCCAGAAACAGATCGAATTTCTCGATCACGAAGCCGAACCCCATCAACGCTACCGCCGTGCGGATCCACGCGAGATAGGTTCGCTCATTGGCGGCGTGGTCCCGGAAGTTATCGATCATTGTTCACCGCCTTTCCCCGCCTCAGGTGTGTGCACAGAATAATGGAGCCAGACACCACATAAATTACTTTGCACGACTTTTTTGCAGGAAGTGGTGTCAGAACCTACTTTATTTTCAACAGAAAAGGCTTTCGGCCCCTTATATTAAAAAATGGCGGTGGACGCAGTCACCTCCGAACCTCGCTCAGCTCAAATTTCCTGTTAAGCAGGGAATTAACAGAGAATTTTTCGATTTCTAGGCGCTAAAGCAGCAAAACCGTGTCTGAAAACACTGTGGCAACAATCGGTTACGAGCAAATTCCCTACACAACGGAACAGGAAATTTGAATTCCCTGTTACGTATTTTATGTTTAAGGAAACTCTGATTAATTCGCACTGTCATAGCATACATCAATTATTTTGAT
>JADEYI010000402.1_pt1 | contig 63167 bp, 75 predicted proteins | sample 8542331 | NCBI WGS metagenome assembly JADEYI01 (sample SAMN16510988, study PRJNA670497) | mine drainage metagenome | isolation source: biofilm near Copperflume 1 | place: Germany: Marsberg coppermine Kilianstollen | collected 2018-02 | reverse complement strand
GCGAGGCGGTCCAGACGATTGCGGCGGCGCTGGCTCAGAATTGCTGAGCCGCTAGAGTAGGAGCAGCCATGACGAATGCCACCCTGCCGCTCTGCTGGCGCGGCGACCCCTACGGCGGCGAGCGGCTGCATCCGCACCTGCTGGCGCTCCTGACGCTGTGGGGCGACATCGCACGGCGCGTGGCGCTTGAGGCGCAACAGCCGCACGCCATGACCCGTGACCATGACCATGACCCCGCACGGGTTTGCTATACTGGCGATGCGGCAACGAGAACGACAACGACCGGACGAGCGGGAAGGGGTGGCGGACGTGGCGGCACGAAACAACGATCTACGGCGACAGCAACACCCATCACCGCAACACCCACCACAACAGCAACAGCCGCCAGCGGCAGCCCGCGTGGTGCGCGTCGGGGCGTATCCGCGCGTGTCACGCGAGGAGCAACTGCAAGGTTATAGCATCTCCGAGCAGCGCGACGCGATCACGCAGGAAGCGGCGGCGTGGGCCAGGGACAGTAGGGACAGCAACGCCGCCTGGGACATCACGTGGTACACCGAGGAGGGCAAGAGCGCACGCGGCGAGAAGCTCGCCAAGCGCGTCCAGTTCCAGCGCATGCTCACGGACGCCCGCGCTGGCCGCCTCGACCTGATCGTCGTCCACAAGCTCGACCGCTTCAGCCGTAACCTGCGGGTGCAACTGGAGGCGATAGGCGACCTCTCCGGCGCGGGCGTGGGCATCCTCTCGATTGTCGAACGGCCCGACCTCACCACGCCGCAAGGCAAGCTGCTCGCCAACATGCTCGGCTCCGTCGCGCAATATTTCACCGACAACTTGAGCGAGGAAGTCAAGAAAGGCATCCGCGGACGCGCCAAACGCGGCTTGCAGATGAACCGGGTGCCGTTCGGCTACCGCCGTCTCCGCGAGGATGAGCCACTGCCGGAAGGCGTGCAGGCGCTCGGCAAAGCGCCGCCGGTGCCGGACGATGGGCCGGATGGCGGCGGCGCGTGGGCGGGCTATCAGGAGTTGAAGCGGCTCACCCTGCTCGGTCACACCGCGCAAGAGGTGGCAGACCGGCTGAACGCCGCTGGCCGCTGGCGCGTGGACAACGCCGCCTATGCCGTGCCCGACCGCGCCGCCAGCGCCGATCCCTGGCTGGGCCGCTTCACGCGCCAGAACGTCGCCACCATTCGCGCCAACGTCTTTTACCGCCCGTGGCGGCCGGGGGAGACGCACGGCACCGTCGTCTCCGCCGGCATCGAATACCCCGGCGCGCACGTGGCGGCATGCACGTGGGACGAGTGGCAGACGATGCAAGGCATCGCCACCGGCGGGCGGCGGCGCGGCGCGTACCGCACGGCCCCGGAAGCGGGGGAAAGCGCGGCGGAGTTTCGCGGGCTGGTCGTCTGTGCCACCTGTGGCGGGCGGGCGTATGTCACCCGGTTCTATTCGAAGCGGCGCAAGGACGGAACGCGCACGACCTATGAGCAGTATCGCTGTGAGGCGGTACAGCGCGGCGTCACGTGCCCGGACCAGGGGCATTTCGCACGGGTAGAGGACGTGCGGGCGGCGTGGCTCGACTGGCTGGCGCAGGTAGAACAGTTGTTCCCGGCGCAGTGGGAAGCGATGATCCGCCGCTACGTCACCGCCAGCGAACGTGAGCGCGGGCACGGCGGCGGCTCCGGGAGTGGCGCGGGTGACGGCACGGGGCGTGACCTCGAACGCGAGCGGCGGGCGTGGCAGGAACGGCGGCGGCGCGTGATCGAGTCGTACCACGACCTGCTGATTGACCGCGCCGAACGCAACCAGCGCGTGCAGGAGGCGGAGCGGGAGATTGCGCGGCTCGACGCGGCGCTGGCGGCCAGTCGCGGCGGCGCGGCGCACCACGCGGACGCCCTGATCTTCGCCGGGCGGCAGGTCGTCGCGCTGGCAACGCTCTGGTCGCGGATGACCGCGGATGAGCGCGGCCGCATGGCGGCGCTGCTGATCGAGCCACACGGCCTGCCGGTGCGGCTCTTAGGCTACCACCACGCCTCCTACGCCCCCGCGCCTCCCGTCGCGTCCTGTGAGCTGGTCACGACCGCTGTGCGGCTGCATCCCGCCGTACGTGACGCGCTCGACACGCTGCGGCAGGCACAGGTGGACGTGCGAGCGGGTTAATGGACTTGTGGGCTAGTGCGGTAGTGACTGATACATGCTATTGACGTGCCATAGGCGCATCGTGTATACTGTGGTGTGTGGAATGGACGCACTGAATGTGTCCGAGTAACGGCGTAGAGGGAGGTGAGATATGTCGGGTATTCCAGCCAACCAGCGACAGGCGCGGGTCTGGATTGAGGACGAGGATTTGGAGAAGATTCAACTCGTCGTCGCCGCACGCAAAGCCGCTGGTGAGTCGTACTCCATCCGCCGCTTTATGAGCGACGCGGCGCGAGAGAAACTGGCGAAGTACGACGTAGACGGCATGCGGCGGGCCGCCAAGCGGATGATGCGCGAGCGCGACTCCGCCTAGGAGGTACGCAGGCGCTACGACCGACGAGTATGCAGGTCCACCAGAGTGGACCCGCGTAGTAGTGGGTTGTCGCAAGGGGGCTTGAATAGGGGTGTCACGGCCCCAGGTCGGCGGCGTTGTGCGCCCTTATCGTTATAACGTTGCGCGACTGTGTGTGCGTTTGGCAAACGAGTGAGCGAGAGACGGAGAGGCGAGACGATGGCGGACATGCGTTGCGACACCATCCTGCACGGTGATGCGCTCTCGGTGCTGCGCAAGTTGCCATCACGGAGCGTGCAGTGCTGCGTAACGTCGCCGCCCTATTACGCGCAACGTGACTACGGGACGGCGGTATGGGTCGGTGGTAAGGCGTCCTGCTCACATGTGATTATGGACGCCGAACGCACGCCGTGGGCCTGTGAGGTGCCAGGACCGAACGGACGCCGGAAGAACGTCGCAGCCGGCCACTGGCGTCCAAAGTATGTTGGCGGCCACTGCGTCAACTGCGGTGCGATCCGGCAGGATGCGCAACTTGGCCTGGAGGCGGCGCCGGCGGCGTATGTGGACCGGATGGTGGCGATCTTCGAGGAGGTTCAGCGCGTGCTGACAGATGACGGCACACTCTGGCTTAATCTGGGCGATAGCTACGCCGGCGCGGGCTACAGCAATCATAAGGGCACAGGTGGCACACGGCGCGATGAGGGCGGCAAGCAGCGGCACACGAACGGCACCGGCTACCAGAATAAACAACTCTTCGGCGTGCCGTGGCTCGTCGCCTTCGCGCTGCAAGCCGATGGCTGGTGGCTGCGCTCCGACGTGGTATGGCACAAACACGGCGCGATGCCGGACCCGACACGCGACCGGCCAATGAAGGCGCACGAGTATGTGTTCCTGTTTGCCAAGCGTGCCCGCTACTACTGCGATGAGAGCGTGATCCGCAGCCTCAACACAGTCTGGACGATTCCACCGCAACAATGCAGCGAGCATTCCGCGACCATGCCCGAAGCACTGGCTGGGCGCTGCATCCTCGCTGGCTCCCGTCCCGGCGATCTGGTACTGGACCCATTCTTCGGAGCTGGAACAACCGGCGTGGTAGCACGCCGGCACAACCGGCACTATCTCGGCATTGAGTTGAACGCGGCCTACATCGCACTGGCCGAGGAGCGGATAGCGGCTGAGATACAGCCAGTTCTATGGAGTATCGCATGACGACCGACACGGTAGCGGTAGCGGTGGCGGAGACGGACGCAGCGCCAGTGGCAGCGGAAGCGCCTGCCACGCCCACGGCAGCCACGTGTGAGCAGTGCCAGCACGCGCTCGACTGGCGCGACGGCGTATACGGGCGGGACGGGCGCTGCAAACGCTGCATGCAGCGAGCGGCGCGGGCGACACAGCGCGGCGTGTTCATTCCGCACCAGGAGTACACGCGGCGGCTGAATGAGCGCGGCAAGGTGGGGTAGTGAAGATGGCAGACACCAGGCCGCTGCGATTCCTGTCGCTCTGCTCTGGAATCGGCGGCATTGATTTAGCCGCCGAATGGGCGGGCATGCAGATCGTCGGCCAGGTGGAGATTGACCCGTATTGCCGCCGTGTGCTGGCGAAGCACTGGCCGGACGTGAAGCGCGTAGGCGACATACGCAAGGTGTGGGAGCACGACTTTGGACGCGTTGATGTTGTGGCAGGAGGCATCCCCTGCCAGCCCTTCAGTGTCGCCGGCAAGCGCGGGGGCGCGGCAGATGACCGTTACCTCTGGCCGGAGATGCTGCGTATTGTGCAAATCTACGAGCCAGGTTGGGTACTTGTCGAGAACGTTGCTGGCTTCGTCGGCATGGCACTCGACCGTGTACTCGCTGACCTGGACACCGCGGGGTACGAAAGCCGGGCGTTTGTACTTCCGGCTGCTGCCGCGGGTGCGCCGCACCTCCGCGAACGCTGCTTTGTCGTGGCCCACGCCGATGACAATGGACGGTACAGGCGGCGCTTCCACGAAGCGGATAGCTCTAGGAAAGGACTTCCAACTGCGCGAAGCGGTGAAGGTGTGGCCCACGCCGATGAGCACGGACGGACATCACAGTGGGCCGAATGCCAGGGACAGCCGCGGACGCCCGCACCTTTCAGCGATAGCGACGTGGCCGACACCGCGGGCATCACCGAACGAGGCACGACAGACAAAACGCACGCCGTCGCAGGAAGCCGGGATACACGGACTGTATCTCTCTGCCGAGGTCAATCAGGGCAACGCGACTCCCGGCAAGCTCAACCCCGAATGGGTCGAGTCGCTGATGGGTTTCCCGGAAGGCTGGACGGCGCTGGATGCCCCCGCCATCCCTGGCCCACCGGACCCGGACAGCCGCAAGCGCCCTGGGAAGCGCCGCGCACCGTCACGGGCACGGTCCCGAACCGAGCGGCACGGCTGAAGGCGCTCGGCAACGCAGTGGTCCCACAACAATGTTTTCCGATCCTGGCCGCGATGGTGGCGGCCCATGACGCTGAGGCAAGGGGCTGGACAGCATGACCATGCAGACACGCGGTGGGAGGCAGGAAAAGGGGAACCGCCCGGACGACCCGCGGAGACGACTACGCGGGTGAGCCGGGCGGCGTGCGCGAATGCGCGTGAGTGAGACGGGATGCGAATGAAAGTGAAACGGAACAGTGACCGGCAACTGAGAGGCAACGGGACGATGGCAACGAACCGTGGAGCGCAGATCAGTCGCAGATCAGTCAACGCAGTCAACCGCACACCACCAGTATACCACAGCGGCGCGGTGCGTCGCAGCGGTACTACTGACGGCGGGCTAGAAAGTTTCCTCGACGTGGAACAACGATACCCCTATTCAATGACAGCGACAGCGACAGCGACAGCACAGATATGGGAGCGGCGCATGGCAGAGGATCGAGGCACGTACACCGCCAGTACCGCCCCAGCAGACGTGTCGCACGACGCGCCGGATAACGTGCGACGCCTGCCGATGCGTGGCTTCACACAGGCAGACAACGCCTACTATGATGACCTCCTGGGTGTCATCAGTCCCACGGCGTACTACTGCCTCAGTTACATCGTGCGCAACACCCTTGGCTATCACCGGGAGAGCATTCGTCTATCCTACAAGCAGCTCGGTGACACCCTCAACCTCTCACGTAACACCGTGATGAGGGGACTACAGGAGCTAGAGGCAGCGCACATCATCGCCTCAGACGCGGGCGAGCGCGGGCGTACCCAGGTCCGTGCGTACCATCTGCTCCCCATCACCGCCTGGACACTGCCTGCGCGATGCACTGTATCAACTAGCGCAAAAACTGCGCTAGTTGAAGACGAGGGGGCTAGCGCAAAAAATGCGCTAGTTGAGACGCAAACTAGCGCAGAAAATGCGCTAGTTGTGTCAAAAAATGCGCTAGTTGAGACGCAAACTAGCGCAAAAATTGAGCACCTTATAAATAAAGAGAGAAATAAAGTCTCTAAACAGATAGAGAGTGATGCTCACGCATCACCCGCACCGGCAGAGCCGGTTGCGGCACCCCCGTCAAAGAAATCCACTGCCACACGCTCCCGCAGGTATACGGGCGAAGAACAAGCCTACGTCGCTCAAGGCATCAAGGCGCTATGTGCTGAGATGCACCTCAAGAAGCACCCCGCCGAGGGGCAAGAACGTGACGGCCTGCACTGGTTCTCTACCGCACGTGACGGCCAGCCGGTGTCTGTGGATGAAGTCATGGCGTGGTATCGGCTCATCAAGCGCGAACCCTACTGGCAGGGGAAGTTTCTCTCACTCAAGTCCGTCGCTAAGACCTTCGTGGCACACAGCGGCGACCTGGAAGCGTTCCGGCGCGACGTTGAGCATACGACACAGCAGCAACGCAGAGGAGACGTCAGCAATGGCACATCAGCAGCAGCACGACGGCAACCCTACCAGCCCGCACAACCTGACGCGCATGACGACGGTGAGTACGCCCGCTACGTCAAGCGACCCGGCAAACAACAACAACCATCGCCCATCTCACAGTAATCCCGCGCTTGCCTCTCGCATTACCGCGATTCAGGCGCACATGAGTGAACGCAAGGCGCATGCGGATGCTGCACGCGCCGCCTACACCGGCACCTGCTATGACTGCCAGGACACGGGGCGGCTCGCGCAAGGGCCGTTCCTGGTGCCTTGCTCACAGTGTGAGCAGGGGCGCGCACGCTTCCGTGTGGAGGAAGCGGCGCACCGCGCGGAGACGGTGCGCGAGTACCTGGTGCGCGGCGGCGTGCCGACGCGGCGGCTGGCGCAGACCTTCGACACGTACCCCATGACCACTGAGACGGCGGCGGCGGTGGCGGCGTTGCGCGGGTTTACCCAGGCGTGGGACGGCACGCGCGGGTTGATCCTCAAAGGCGTGTTCGGCACCGGCAAGACGGGCCTGCTCATCGCCGCCTTGCGTGAACTGGTGACACACTACGTGCCGCAGTACACGCCGCGTCCATCGCGGTCCTACCCCATCTACAACGGCGCGGACATCGCGCCGCTCTGGTTTACCACCTCCACCGACTTCTTCGACACGCTCCGTGGCGGCTACGCCGACGGCTCCTACGCGCACTCGCTCGCCCGCGCCAAGCAGGTGAAGCTTCTGGCGCTGGATGACATTGGCGTGGAGCAGCAAAACGAGTGGGTGCAGGAACGCTTGTTCAGCGTCGTCAACGAGCGGTACGAGCGCGAGATGCCGATCTGCCTCACGACCAACTACGGCCTCAAGGCGCTTGGTGAGCGCATCGGCGCACGTATCCTGGAACGCCTGATTGAGTGCTGCGACGTGGTGGAAGTGGATGGCGTGAACCTACGCAAACGGTAGTGGGCGGAGCGGATAGAGGAGAGACGACGATGGCGCTACGTGCGGTGCCGGGACGAGACACCGGCAATGGCGGCAGGCGACAACCGGATACGCAACCGTATGAGAAGTTACTGCCGCAGGACGTGGACGCGGAAACGGCGGTCCTGGGCAGCATCCTCATTGACGGCGACGTGATAGCGGACGTGGTAGAGGTGCTGCGTCCTGATGACTTCTACCGCAATACGAACCGCGACATCTATCATGCGATAGTGGACCTGCACAATGCGGGTGAGCCGTCAGACCTCATCACGCTGGCGGACGAGTTGCGGCGGCGCGGCAAACTGGATGAGGTAGGCGGCGTGAGTTACGTCAGCAGCCTTGCCAATCAGGTGCCGACGAGTCGCCACGCTGTGTACTATGCTCGCATCGTGGAGCACAAGGCGACGCTGCGCTCACTCATTCACGGCGCGGGGCAGATCGCCGGCATCGCCTACAATGAGCCAGACAGCGATGAGGCATTGGTTCAAGCGGAACACATCGTTGCGGGTATCACCGAGCGGCACACCGGCACGCGCCAGAGCAGTCGCAGCGTGGGTGATGCGCTCTCAGCCTATGCCGACCGCTTAGAGGCGTTGCAGGAGCGGAACACGCACGGTGCGGGACTGGTGGGCATCCCTAGCGGCTACGGCGAGTTGGACCGCACGACGAGTGGCTGGCGCGGCGGCAACTTGATCCTGCTCGCGGCGCGACCCGCCGTGGGCAAGTCCGGCATGGCGCTCTGCCTCGCGCTGACCGCGGCGAAGGAAGGGCACGGCGTCGCGTTCTACTCGCTGGAAATGAGCGAGGACGAGTTGATTGAGCGGCTGGTGGCGATGGAGAGTGGGATTGACCTGATGGCGCTGCGCACGGGACACCTGGACGATGACGACTGGCATCAGGCGATGGACGCGATGGCGCGGCTGTCCGGTTTGCCGCTCTACATCGAGGATACCCCCGGCCTCTCCGTCGCGGACATTCGGCGGCGCGTCAAGCGGCAGCGCCTGGAACACGCCGTTGACCTGGTCGTGGTGGACTATCTGCAAATCATGGCAGGTGTGACCAGCGGTGGAGGGGATATCACCAGCGGCAGGCCGGAGAATCGCGTGCAAGAGGTCTCGGCTATCTCACGTGGATTGAAAAACCTTGCGCGTGAGATGAACGTGCCCCTCATCGCGCTCTCCCAACTCTCCCGTGCGGTCGAGAACCGCGCCGACAAGCGCCCGCAACTTAGCGACCTGCGTGAAAGCGGTAGTCTGGAGCAGGACGCCGACGTGGTGCTGTTCATCCACCGTGAGGAGGTGTACAACCCCGATACCGAGCGCAAGCACATCGCGGACCTGATACTAGCCAAGCATCGCAACGGCCCCACCGGGCAGGTGCAGTTGTACTTCGACGGTCCGCGCACGCGCTATCTGGCGCTGGAGCGGCGCTACACGACAGACGAGCCACCAACACCTGACACGCCGGATACCACAGGCCGCGAGCAATGGTGGCGGGAGCGTGCTGAATGACCGCGCCCAACACCCACCGCGCCCGCCTCGCCGCCCGGGCCGCCGCCAACGGCTACCCGCTTCTCGCGCTCGCGCCACATCTGGCGGTCATGGCCGGCGCGGACGCGTGGGGGCGCTACACGACGCGAGCCAGCACTGACGATATCCGGCGCGGCATCCAGGCGCTAGCGGCGCGTCCGGCGCTACCAATCGCCACACCAGCCACAGCGACAATGACCACAACCACTGAGGAGAGGAGACAGCCCGTGCCAACACAGCCCAAACACAGCATCTCGCACAGCCAGATCGAACAGTTTACGCAGTGTCCCAGGCGCTGGAAGCTCACCAAGATTGACCGCGTGCCGCAAGCGCCCGTTGCCGCGCTCTGCCTGGGGGACGCGGTGCATCAGGCCATCGAGGCGGACGGCACGGCGTGGATAACCACACAGAAACGCCTCAGTTATCCACAACTCATCCACACGTTCACACAGGCGCTGGACACCCGGCTCGCCCATGACGATCCGACCGGGCTGATTGCCGACGAGCAGCGGTTCCAGCTCAAACGCAAAGGCATGGCGGCGCTGCACGCCTACGTGGAGCACGTGCAGGCGCGGTATCAGCCGCTAGCGGTGGAAACGCCGTTCGACTTCCCACTGCCGGATGACGTGGAGGACGGCGCTGCCACCGGCTGGCGTTTCACCGGCAGGATAGACGCCGTGACGCGGCCGGACGGCGGACCCGGCACCATCGTGGACTGGAAGGTGCTCGGCAAGCCGTGGAACGCGGGCGATGAGCACGGCAAAGAACAGGCGTGTGCCTATCTGCTCGCTGAACAGGTACGCGAGACGCTGGACGCGCCGGCGTCGCGGGTGACGTTCATCACCCTGCCGGTGGTGGCGACGCCGGACGGTGAGGGCTACGCGTGTGTGCCGGACGCGCGGCCCACGACCCGCACGAGTGAGCAGGTGCGCATGTACGCGCGGCACGTGGCGAGCGTGGCGGGGCAGATCGAGCAGGCGTGCGCGAGCGGCGACTTTCCCGCGCGTGTGGGGCCGCTCTGCGGCTGGTGCGGCTGCCTTGGCGCGTGTAGCGATGGTATGCGCTGGCTGCGTGAGCACGGGCGCGCCCCGGCTGTTCCGGTGATGCGCGCGGCGGATGGCAACGATATGACGGCATAGCGGTGTTGGATGCGTGAGACAGCGAGGGAGACAAGCATGGCAGACGAGCAACTATGGACGTACATCGTGCGATGTGCCACCTGCGGCCAGGAGTGCAATCGGGCTGAGCATGTGCCGGAACGGAAACGCGGGCTTGTGGCGATGGGCGCTCCGATGATGGCGTTCTGCGCGGTTGAGGCGCATAACACACTGTCCGACCTCAACTATCACTATGACGCGGAGTGGGTGCCAGAGACGGAGCGGCAGAGGGAGACGGCAGATGGCAAAGCGGTATGAGTTGCACGATGCGGTTGTCGCACGACGGTTGTGGCGCTTAGAGCGGCCGGTGGAACAGCGAGACGATGAGACACCGGCCTATCGCGTCGCCTATCGGGATGAGGATCAGAGCGAGTTAGGCGTCAAGACGGCAACGCTGGCGGCATTGGAAAAGGCGCTCACCCTTGTGGAACCGGGCGACGTGTTGCGCGTGCATGTTGAGATTGAGGGACCACGGCAATAGCGGCAGCAAGGGAGACGGGAACGATGGCAGCGGCACATTTGCACGAGGACCATGACGAGGACGATGACTTCCTGGCGGACGTGGATGACGACGATAGTAGCGACGCGCCCGCGCCCGCCGCGCCACGTCCCCACCGGCTGAGCGTACACTTCGGCGTTGACGGCGAACGCGGCGCGGGGAGCACGGGGCAGCGCGACATGAAGCCGCTGCAAGGCCACACCGGGCACGGCGGCACCGGCAGCCTCGACCTGCTCAGCCTGTTCGTGGCCGACGTGCAACGCTACCCGCTACTCTCACGTGAGCAGGAGCTGGCGATTGCGCGGCAGGTTCGCGCGGGTGACGCGACGCCCCCACGGGCGTGCGGTTGCTGCGTCACGGCGAAGCACGCGCTGTTCAACCACAATTTGCGGCTGGTGATCGCGCTGGCCTCGGCCAATCGCCGCTTCCAGCGGGCGGCGCTGGACATCCTCGACCTGATGAGCGCCGGCGCGGAAGGGCTGTGGCACGCGATAGACCTCTACCAGCCGGAGATGGGCTTTACCTTCTCCACCTACGCGACGCTGTGGATACGCCAGCGCATCGGGCGCGAGTTCGACAACATGAGTGACGCGCTGCGGGTGCCAATCCACCTGCGCGACAAGCTGCGGCGGGTGGAACGCGTGCGGCTCGCCTACCTCGCGCTGCACGACGGACACGAACCCACCGACGATGACCTGCTGGACGCGGGCGCACGCGTGGACGATCTGCGCACCGTGCGGCGCATGCAGCGCGAGACCGGCAACGGCGAGGCGCTCGGTGAGCCGACGCTGCACTTCTCACAGATCACGCCGCGCGGGCAGGCGCACAAGCTCGGCGGCGGTGGCAGCCCGGAGGACCATCAGCACGCCGGCGGCAGGGGCAGTGAGCCGTCGTACCTGGAGTTGATCGCGGACCCGTCGGTAGACGTGGAGGCGACGGCGCTGGCGGCGGTGGAATGGGACCGCTTGCGCGGCTGGCTCGCGTCGCTATTGAGCGACCGCGAATTGCTGGTGCTGACGCTGCGCTACGGCCTCGACGGCGGTGTGCCGCAAACGCTGCTCGACATCGGCAACCGCTTCAACGTCTCCCGTGAGCGCATCCGGCAGGTGGAGGCGCACGCGCTGGAGCGGCTGCGCACCGCCATGCTCGCGGATGATGGGGAGGCGGTATCATGATGGAAGGGCAGCAGTACCGGGTTATTCTGGCGAACCCGCCGTGGAGTTATCGGGTGTGGAGTACGCCTAAGCCATTGATGAAGCGTGATGGTAGCCGCCTTGATGGGAAGCGCGTCGCCGCTGCGCACTATTCCACCATGAGCCTTGAGCAGATCACACGGTTGCCAGTCAGCACCTTCGCGGCTCGTGATAGCGCGCTATTCCTGTGGGTGACAATGCCGTGCCTGCCTGATGGGTTGGCGGTCCTTGATGCCTGGGGGTTCACGTACAAAACGGTGGCGTTTACCTGGGTCAAGACGAACCGGACGACGGGCAACTACTACACTGGCCTGGGACATTACACACGCGGCAACGCGGAGGTGTGTCTACTCGGCACCCGTGGCAACGGTGTCAAACGCCAAGCTCGTGACGTGCCGCAAATCATCGAGACACCCAAGCGTCAGCACAGCCGGAAGCCGGACGAGCAGTACGGGCGCATCATGCGGCTATTCGATGGTCCCTATCTGGAACTGTTCGCACGCCAGCAGTGGCCCGGTTGGGACACCGCCTTCAGCAATCAGGAGGGGGAGTTTCCCGCGCAACCATTCCTGTTTGGCGAAACCGCGTCCTAATCGCGCCCTAATCGTTATGACGTTGTCACAGGCACTTGACAAAAACAAAACGGCTCAGGTACACTGGGGAGTGAACGCGAAGTGCGCGTGCGTGCGAGCGACACCCGGCGACGGAAGAACGAGCACACGCGGAGCGAACGTGGGGAAACGAGCCAGGCGGTCACAGCGGCGGCAGACGGCCCATAGTGGCAGTCAAACGGCCCGCGTCACCAGCGACCACGCCTCGACGGAGCGCACACCGCCTGCCGTCCGCAAGACGAGCGCGAACACGGACCCGCTGTTCGGGACGTATCTCGTCAGCGATGGCAGCGTGCCGACGGTGCCGGTGCGAGACTGGGATGCGCGACGCGATCAGACGCAGCGCAAGCCAATCCCGCTCAGCATCCACAGCGGCTTCTCGCGGATGGACCGTGCGAACGGCTCACACGCGGCGCGGCTCGGCAAGTATGCCGGTGGGCTGGCGTGGTCCCCGGCGTTCGTGGAGTACATCGCGCCAGTGGTGCCCAACAGTGTGCGGGCCGAACGGCTCACCTGCTGGGAGTGGTGGCGCGTGGACTACGTGCATCGCGGCGTGCTGCGGGCGTTCCCCGGCATGCGTGACCGGCAAGCTATCGCGGCCATTCTGGCCGTGCGGCGCGACGGACGCGACATGACGGCGGTGGCGACGGAGTACGGGCACAGCGCCGTGTGGGTGTCACGCACCGAGCGGCGCATCGCGCGGTTCGTGCGGCACATGTACGGCCTCGGTGGTCGCATCGGGCCGGAGATTGAGGTGTGGCACGCGCCGGGCGTGCTGGACCGTACCGGCGGACCTATGGTGACAGGCGAGGTGGCAGGCTAACAACGCAGCGCAGGCACCATACACACAATCGCATAGCATCCATCCGGGCGGCAACCCGCCGGAAGCTCACCTGCTGAGTGGTCCGGCACGTGTCAGACGATAGACCCCTATACCCTAAAACACATTGTGTACAGACTTTTAGCCCGAAAACAGGGCTGCTCGCGAGCGCACGGGCCGTCACCGCCAATGGTGGCGGCTTCCGTGTTTCCTTCCCACGAACGAGTGAGCGCGAAAGTCCTGGGTATGATGGCGCTAACGGCCCAGGTTTCTCGGACGGCTGCGCCAGCAACGCCGAGACACGCTCACCCCTCTCCATCTCTCCCCGCACTGAGAACATTCATTCCATGACGACTTCCATATCCCCATCCAGCACACAACTGGCGCGTCCAGCTCGCCCGCGACGCGCAATCCCGCGTGACCTGCTGACCGGCGCACCGCTGGACCCGCGCCATGCGCAGATCGTCGCCGCGCCTGAATGGTACGCCAGCCGTACCGCGCCCGTCACGACGCGCCGGCTGCGGGTGACGCGCCCGACACCGGCCCAGATGCAGCGCGCGGCGGCGAAAGCGGACCAGGCACAGCGCGAATTGGCGGCGCTGGACGCGGCGATAGCGGCAGACGTGCCGGTAGAAAGCACCGAGCATGGCAAAGCGTAACCAACACATGCAACCGGACATGCCAGCCATCCGTGATCGCGTGGTGGACTTCCGCCGCGTGCCGGCCTCAGAGCTGGTGCCCAATCCGAAGAACTGGCGGCTCCACAATGATGCGCAACGCCGCTACCTGCATGACACGCTTGACCGCGTGGGCTTCGCCGGCGCGGAGTTAGTGCGCCGGCTACCGGATGGCCGCCTGATGCTGATTGACGGCCACCTGCGGGCCGAGGAGCTAGGCGACACGCCGCTGCCGGTGCTGGTGACGGACCTGACGGCAGAGGAAGCGGACGCGCTGCTCGCGACGTTCGACCCGCTGGCACGGCTGGCGGGCACGGACCAGGATGCGGCGGCGGCGATGACTTCGACACAACACCGGACGAGAGCGGCCCCACGCGCTGCCAGAGCGGCGACCTGTGGCAGCTAGGCGAGCATCGGCTACTGTGCGGCGATAGCACGAAGCGCGAGGACGTGGCGCGGCTGATGGATGGGGCGAAGGCGTTTCAGTGCATCTGGACTGACCCGCCATATGGCGTCGCATATCAATCCAATCTCTCAGTCGAGGAAGCCAAGCGGCTGCATCGCCGCACAGACGGCAAAGAGGTGGCAAACGACACGCTGCCGGAGCCGATGGTTCAGCAGATGTTGACGAATGCGCTTACGTTGGCAGCCCACTACAGTACTGTAGGGGCAAGCGCCTATGTAGCGGCCCCGGCGGCGCCGCTACATAGGCGCTTCATTGATGCCATGAATGATAGCGGCTTCCAGTATCGGGCTGGCCTCGTGTGGGTGAAAGACGTGTTTGTTTTCGGGCGCTCAGACTATCACTATCGCCACGAACCCATCCTCTACGGCTGGCTCCAAAACGGAGCGCATTACTTCACTGATGACCGCACACTGGATAGTGTCTTCGAAGTGCCGCGTCCTAGGCGAAGCGAAGATCATCCAACCATGAAGCCTATCGCGCTTGTCGCGGCGATGTTGGCGAATAGTAGCCATGACGGCGACGTGGTGTATGAGCCGTTTGCAGGCAGTGGGACGACACTGATTGCCGCAGAGCGGCTCGGCAGAACGTGCCGTGCAGTCGAGATAGACCCGCGCTATTGTGATGTCATCCTGCGGCGCTACGAAGCGGAAACCGGACGCGAGGCCACACTGCTGCAACGGATAAGCGAGCCTGAGCATGCCACAGCGTAGAACACAGCCTGACGACCCTGACGCGCTTACGCACACAATGCGCGAGGCAGCGCCACGCAAGCGTCCTAGCGGTGTGAAGTTGCGCAAGGCTGAGCGTGAACGAGCGCAGGCCGCATTCCTGGACGCCTTCGCCGCCTCTGCCAACGTCACCGCCGCGTGTAAGCGGGCCGGTGTCTCGCGGCAGACGATGTACGCATGGCAGGAGCATGATGAGGCATTCAGCCTACGGTACAAGCAGGCGGAAGCGGAAGCGTGCGACGTGATACGCGCCGCCATTCACGAGCATGCCATCCGGGGATGGGATGAGCCAGTGGTGAGTATGGGCAAGGTCGTGTACGTCGGCGGCAAACCACTGATGCAGCACAAGTATGACTCGTCCCTGCTTGCCAAACTCGCCACGGCGCGATTGCCAGAGTTCCGCGAGCGGTCGCGAGAGGGTGAGGGGGCTTCAACCATTCGCATCATCATCGAAACCGACAACCGCGAAGTAGGGACAGCACCGCATGGCAGCCCGTTCAGCCTCTAAGCCGCGCGGCAGCACACTGACAAGCGGCGCGCTTGATCTGCATTTCGTGCTGCGGCCCAAGCAACGGGCGTTCGTGGATAGCACGGCTCCGTACAGTTTCTACGTCGGCGGGATTGGTGCGGGCAAAACCTACGCGGGCAGTGTGCGCTCCATCATTCGGGCGCTGACGATGCCCGGCAGCCTTGGCCTCATCGGCGCTCCCACCTACCCCATGCTGCGCGACACTACCGCCCGCAGCTTCTTCTCCCTGCTGCCGCGTGAGGCGTATCGCTCGTACAATCGCAGCGAGCAGCACCTGACGCTCGCCAACGGGGCCGAAATCCTGTTTCGCTCGCTGGACGAGCCGGACCGCGTGCGCGGCCTCAACCTCGCCTGGTATTGGCTGGATGAAGCCCCGCTCTGCGGCTACTATGCGTGGCAGGTGCTCAAAGGCCGCTTGCGCCAACAGGGACAGACGCCCATCGCATGGGCCACGGGCACGCCCCACGGCAGGGACGGCTTCTGGCGCGACTTCGAGGGCCACTTGCAGCCCCATCATCAATTGTTCCGCGCCTCCACGCTCGAAAACGCTGTCAACCTCCCCGAAGGCTACGTAGACAGCCTGGGCTACGAGGGCGCGTTCTATGACCAGGAAGTGCTCGGGCTGTTTACGGCGTTTGAGGGCTTGGTCTATCGCTTCGAGAGTGAGCCGACCGCACCTGACACGCACGTGCAAGCGCCGCCCGTAGGCAAGTCGTTCGCTCGCGTGATCGGCGGCATTGACTGGGGCTTCACCAACCCGTCCGTGCTCCTTCCCTTCGGTCTGGACGGCGATGGGCGGGCGTGGCAACTCGATGAGTTCTACGAGCGCCGCGTGCCGCTGCATGAGACGGTGCTGCCGACACTGGTTGCAATGACGCGCAAGTACAGCGTACAGACGTGGTACGCCGGACCCGACGAACCAGAACACATCGAGGAAGCCAACAGGGCGCTGGCCGACGCGAAGCTGAGCGCGAGAGTGCGTGCCGCCGACAACAGCATCAAAGCCGGGATACAGACCGTCTCACGGCTCCTGGCGCCGCGAGCGGACGGCACACGCGGGTTGTACGTCGCACCCGCCTGTGTCCACACGATTGCCGAGTACGGCAGCTATCAATACGCCACGACCGAGGGGCAAGAACGTAACCCCGACGAGAAGCCGCTCAAGCAAAACGACCACGCCATGGATGCGACCCGCTACGCCCTGCATACCGAGTTGGCCCGTACCCGTGACCTCGCCGCCGAGATGCGGCAGCGCGTAGCGATGCGCCAGCAGCTCATGGCCGAGCGCGGCGTGCAGGTGGAACGCACGAACACCGCTAGTCCCGCACACCCCGAAACGGCTGCTGGACAACCAGCACAGCAGCCACAGCAGCCACAGCCACAACAGCAGCAGCCGCCCGCCGCCTCTGACTTTCAATGGCCCTTCTAAGTCGCCCAGGAGCGTGAGCACATGGCCTCCCCCCTGCCGTCGCCAGAACAGAACTTCTCGCGCCGGACGTGGCGACACGCCGTGGCGGGCACACTGGACACGCTCTCGCGGCGCATCCTGCCGCAACAGGCGGCACGCTCTTATCCGCTACCGGAGCGGCTGACGCACAGCACCCAGCAGGCCGCACACGCCGCTCGTATCCAGCAGCAGGCGGCACGCCAGAACAACGCGGGGCGGCGGCTCCCCGTGGGGGGGCAACGACAAGGGCCAGGGCCACAGCGTCCTGACCAGTCGCCCAACATGAGTAGCGCGCCGCCCGACGCGCCTGCCAGCGTGCTCAACGCGGGCGCATTCGACCAGCAGATGCAGGTCAATCAGGCGCCACAGGCGGCACCGGTGCCCATGTACGCGCCAGGAGCGCCGCTGCCGGTCACGCCCAACCTGCCGCCAGTAGACGGCCCGCGCCAGTTCGAATACCCCATCGGCTACAACATCACACCGCAGCCGCGCACGACGGAGATGACCAGCTTCGCACAGTTGCGCGGCCTCGCCTTCGCCTACTACGGCATTCGCCTCTGCGAGCGGGCGTACTTCGACGTGATCGCGGGCCTCGACCTCAAAGTCACGTTCAAGGAGAACGTGATACCGGACGGCGAGAGCGAGGGGGACCCCAAGTGGCGCGCCATCGCCGCGCCCGCCGAAGCCTTCCTCACCAAGCCCGACGGGGTGACCGACTTCACGACGTGGCTCACCGCCAGCGTGCGCGACGTGCTCGAACTCGGCCACGCGTTCATCTACAAGCGGCGCAACCGCGCCGGGCGCATCATCGCGCTCGATTGGGTGGACGCCGCCACCGTCAAGCCATTGATGGACGAGCGCGGGCGCATGCCACTGCCGCCCTATCCCGCCTACGAGCAGTACCTCTACGGCGTGCCCGCCTACTACCTCTCCAACGACGAGGTGGAGTGGATACGCGAGAGTGGCCGCACCGACAGCGTGTACGCCACGTCGCGGGTCGAAGACATCATCATCAACGTCAACGCCGCCTTGCAGAAGCAGGCACTGGACCTCGCCCGCTACACCGATGGCGCGATGCCGCAGGGCTTCATCACGACGCCCGCCGATAGTCCACTCACCGTCCAGCAGATCGAGGCGATGGAGCAGGCGTGGAACGGCCTGCTGGCGGGCAATAGCAAACTGCGCGTCCGCACCAAGTTTCTGATGCCGGGGCAGGCGTTTCAGGCGTCCAACTTCGGCCAGAACAATGACCCGCTGATCGAGTTCGACCGCTTCCTGCTCAACACCAGCGTCGCCGCGTTCGGCCTGACGATGGACGAACTCGGCATGACCGACACCAGCAACAAGAGCGTCGGGCAGTCGCAGCAGAGCGTCGTCTACCGCCGCACGGTCAAGCCGCTCGTCTCGCGCCACGCCAAGCTGCTGACCGCCATCATCCAGCAGGAGTTCGACCCGCGCCTCGTCGTGACCTTCGTGGGCTACGAGGAGGAGGAAGATCAGCTCATCAAGGCGCAAACGCTCGACATTGGCGTGAAGAACGGCTCGCTCTCGCCCTCACGCATGGCCCGCATGATGGGCTGGGCTGTGGACCTGGAAGTGCCACCAATGGTGGTGACCAAGGACGGCCCGGTCTGGCTGGAAGATGCGCTCGAGCTGCGCAAGGCGCAACTGGACGCCCAACGTGCGGGCTTGCAGTTCGCCGCCGGCATTCCCGGCGGCGGCACTCCCGGCGGCGGCACTCCCGGCGGCGGCACTTCCGGCGGCGGCACTCCCGGCGGCGGCGCACCACCCCCACCCCCGGCCCCTGGCACTGGCGGGGGCGACACGAGCGGGGGCGACACGAGCGGGGGCGACACGAGCGGGGGCGAAGAGAACCCGCCGCCCAAACAGCGCCCGCAGTCGCCCGCGACGAAAGCGTCTCCCGTGACACAGCAACGGGCCGCCGGCGAGAGTACCGCCGGCCTGACCGGCGACTGCTGCCACGCCGCTGGCGAGCCGTGCCCTGAGACGTGCCAGTGCCCGCCAGAGTGCGCGTGCAAAGCCCAGGAGCCAGCGCCGGAGCGCGTGAAGGACGAGTACCGCCGCTGGTACACGGTGGCAACACGAGCCGCCAAGAGCGGGAAGCGCCCCGGCTCCGTGCGCTTCGTCAGCACCCTCATTCCAGCAGAGGACTACGCGCTCCTGGCAAGTGACCTCGCCCACTGCGCGGCAGGAAGCGTGGACGAGGTGAAGGCGACATTCGCTCGCGCCAGGGCGCGGGAGCGTGTGCCGGTCAGGCCGCACCGCGCTGCCGACGACCAGCAGCCGAAGCCCAAGCCGCTGCGCGGAGTGACCGACGTGGAAACGCAGCGGTACATGACGGCGCCAGCGACGACGGCGGTGGCACACGCCAGCGACAGCCTCTCGCTGCGCGCCCGCGCCATCTTCGACGAAGCCGCCAGAGAGGGATACCACTATGCCGCGCACGCCTAGCCCGCCTAGCCCGCCTAGCCCGCCTAGCCCGCCTGGCACGCCGCGCCGGAGCCACCAGAAGCAACGCGCAGCCCCCCGCGGTGGCGTCAAGTCGGGTCCGCCGACCGCGCCGCCACCCCTGCCGTTTAGCGGCGCGGAGTTCTTGCGGGCCAATGACCAGGTGCGCGCCTACATCGCGAAACATCCCGAAGTGGTGGAGACCGTCAAACTCATGGGTGGCGACGAGGCCGACCTGGCGGTGGCGCTGCTCATCCAGCACTTGATGCCAGGCAATGCGGACGCAGGTGGAGCGGCATGGCAGCGACAGCACCAACACGCGTGGGAAGCACCGACGGCACCACCAGTGCCAGGCGCCTGATCGCCACCATCGTCGCCGCCTACATGCTGACCAAGACCCAGCGGAAGGCCCTGGCGCTCGCCATCTACGCCGCCCGCGTCAACGCCTACACTGCCGCGTATCGGGGTGCGGCGCGGGCCATGGGGGCGGTGCTGGCGGGGGCGTGGGAGCCAGCCGACGACGCGCTGCGTACGCAACGGGACGCGGCCGCGGCCGCCGCGGCCGCCGTGAGCGCCACCTACGCGCGCGACCTGACGCGGCAGGTGACGAGCTTCGTGCGGCAATGGCTCACGAACGAGGCGCACGCGGGCAGCCTCGACGGCGCATCGCACGCGCTGGCGTCCGACCTCTCCGGCTGGACGAACGGGCGGGCGACCTGGAAGGCGGAGCAGATCGCGCGGCACGAGACGGCGCAAGCCCGTGCGGACGGCACCACGGACGCCGGTAGCGACGCCCAGGACGGCACGCTCACCGACAGCGACGGCAATCCCATTGACCCATCGCAGCAGTTGGTGGCGGTGATGCCGCCCTCCTCCAGCAGCGACTTCTGCTTCGAGTACGCCGGGATGGTGTGGCCCCTCGATGACGCCCCCTCTATCGACTTTCCCGCGCACGCGGGGTGTATCCACTCCTGGGTCTATCTCGGTCCGGCTGATACCGACGTCCAATTGTACCCTTGACGGAAATAGCCCACCGCAAGCCGGGGGGGGCTTGTGGCTACCCCAGGTGGAGCGAGAAGCGTGATCATCCCTGAAACGCGCTACGTCGTGGCCCGCGTGCCGCTCTCCCATATCGTGCTGACCGAGCATCAGGTGCGCTATCCGGCGCGGGTGCTGCACTACCTGCGCTTGCTCACGGCTCCTGGCAACGAGCGCAAGGACACCGGGCCGGTCACGCTCGCCCCACATCATCGGGGCAAGCGGGGAGAGCAGTATTTCACGCCACTGGACGGCCACCACCGTTATCTGGCACACGTGCTGGCGGGCCGCTCGGCTGTGCTGGCGTTGATTGAGATTGAGCCAGGGCAGGATGGGTACGCGCGGGCGGTGCCCGCGCTTGATCTGGTATCGTCGGCGCTGGCGGCAACGGCAGGGCCGCGGTTGGATGCTCGTATGGGCCATATCGGCGCTCATGACCGGCGCACGCGGCCGCGTGCGCCGGAGACAAAGGGGGCGGTTCCCACATGGCCGGTGAGCCGATCTTAGGCAAAGCGCACGCGGAGCCGCACCGCGACTACAAGACGCTCACCTGGGCGCGCCTGCGTCGCCTGCGGGCGTGGGCGCGGCGCGTGGCCGACCACGAGCAGGCACCGGTCTATCTCGTCGGCTCCGCGCTCACCACGACGCGCCCGCGCGACCTGGACGTGAGCATCATCCTGCCGCACGACCGCTTCGTGACGCAGTTCGGCCCTATCCCACCCAACGCTACCACCGCCGACGAACACCGCGACCCGCACATGATGCCCGCCTATCTCGACCGGCTGCACCACTATCTGTTCGTTACACAGCCCTACTGGAAGTGGATGATTGACGACGGGCTGTACATCGGCTTCACGCGCATAGACCTCAAGATTTGCCCCGACTCGTGGTGGCCGGAGAAAGACCGGCTGCTGCTGGCCGCACCGCGCCAGGCAAAGAGGAACAGACCGTAGTACGTACGCGTACGCGTACTGCCGTACACGGGCGTGCGCGACGACATCCCATCAAAATGATGTCGAGGTCCAGTATATCGTCCTCAGAGCGAATGATGTCCTGCTTCTGGACCGTCCACGGCTGCGCCACGGCTGCGCCACGGCTGCGCCACGGCTATCTCCTCTCAATAAGCGTGGGCCAGCGTTGCTCTGCTGTCACGCCGTCCCAGCGCCGCACGCCAGTGTGGTACAATTCTTTGTTGCGCTCGATGCCCTGGACATGCCCGACCGTCCACTGCTTGCCGGTCGGTGTCGTGAAGCCGCGCGCGTTCAGTGCATCGGCGGTCTGCTGGTACGTCTCGCCCCGCTGGCGTAAGCGGAACAGCAGCCGCACACCCGCTGCCGCCTGATCGTCAATGGTGAGCGTGCCGTCCGGCGCCACACGGTAGCCCCACGGCATACGCCCACTGCCGCGCCCGTCCTGCTTACCGCGGTGACGGCGTGCGCCGTAGAAGCGCATGGCGATGCGTCTGCGCTCAATGGCCGACACGAGCGAGAGCACGTCGCCAGTAATGAAGTCGTTGCTGTCCGTCAGCACACGCCCGTCTGCCGTCTCCAGCCGGAAGGCGTGTGTCAGGGCGTAGTCGCGTATGTCCTCGAATACACCCATCTTGCGAGCGAAGCGGTCCTGATGGTAGGCCACGATCACGTCCGCTGTACCTTCAGCACAGCGGCGCATCGCCTCCGACAATCCCACACGCTCCTGCCAGCGCGTGGCTCCGCTCACGCCGTCATCGCGCAGCGTGGCAATCGTCTGATACCGCTTCATTGAGACGTAGGCTTCGCACGCATCCAACTGCACATCCAGCCCTTGCTTCTTCGTGCCGTCCTTCTTCGTGCCGTCCTCCTGGCTCACGCGCAGATACAGGACAGCACGAGTGCCAGAACGGTGCGGCGGAGCCGGTTTCTTCGGACGTCCCATCGCTTCGCCAGCCTCCCCGGTTTATAGAATTAGCCCTAATACTATAAATGGTAACACCCGTCAACCCTGAATGCTAGCGGATTAGTACCACTTTTCGCGTGTCCCGTAGTACGCTGCACGACCACGCGGCGTCACACCTCCCCACCTGGCAGACAGGAGCGATGCACCATGTCCCTCGACGACCGCGACTATATGTGGCGCGACCAGAGCATGCCGATGAGCGCCGCCTTTGAGGCCATGCTGCTCAATGATCGCACACGCACGCCCCCGCACGACGGCGGCGGGGGCGGCGACGGCGGGGGCGGCGACGGCGGGGGCGCACTCGGCTCCTGGGTCGCACGCTACGCCGCCTACCGCGCCCGTCTGGCCGTGCGGGGCTTGCTGGCGTCATCGCCCGCCCAGGAACCCGCCCAGGAACCCGCCCAGGAACCCGCCCAGGAGCGCACGGAGCCAGCGCCGCCCGCGCTCTCACCGGAGGACGTGCGGCGGCTGGCACTGGTCGCCGCCAAGCACCGTCGCGGCGGCTTCCCGGACGATACCGCCCCTAACTTTGATCTGCGCTACCTCTTGTTCGCTCGCTGGCTCCGTGAGACTGGCCGCCTGGACGAGTTTGGCGCATAGCCGCCCCTGCCCGACTGCCCGACTGCCACCCCACCTCCCCCCACCCCAGCCATACACAAGGAGGGCCACGTACATGGCCGACGCTCACGAGACGACCGCACCCGTGACCGCACCCGTGACCGCGGACGCCGACATCCTCACCACGGGCGACGAGCCGCTTGACCGCGCCACGTGGAGCACCGCGTTCCAGAACGACCTACCGGATTCCTCGTTTGCATTTATCGGGGATGGCGGGTCCAAGGACGCGGACGGCAAAACGCAGCCGCGCAGCCTGCGCCACCTGCCCTACAAAGACGCGGACGGCAAGCCCGACGCGGACCACGTCCGCAACGCCCTCGCCCGCCTCTCCCACACGAACATCCCCGACAGCGCCAAGGCGAGCGCCAAGCGCACGCTCGTCGCCGCCGCCAAGTCGCTCGGTATTGACGTGTCCGGCAGCGCCGATGGCAGCGCCGATGGCAGCGCCGATGGCAGCGCCGATGGCAGCGCACGGGTCGCTCGCGGCGCGGCCTTCACCGCGCCCACCGTGGACGGCTCCATCTACGTGCCGTTCGTGCGCCGCGACGACGACAGGTGGGAAATCGAAGGCGTCATGACCAGCGAGGCCATTGACACCTACGGCACGATCTTCGACTACGAGAGCGCCAAACGGGCGGCAGAGGCGTGGGCGGGCAACATTCGCGAGCAGCACGACGCGCATAAGGCGGTCGGCCGCCGCGTGGACGTGCGCTTCGACGACGCCAATAAGCAAGTCATTCTCCGTGCCCGCGTCTCACGCGGCGCACCCGACACCTGGGCCAAGGTCTGCGACGGTACGCTCTCCGGCTTCTCGATCAGCGCCTACGACGCCAGGCGGCAGACGCGCATGGTCGGCAACCGCTCCGTGCCGGTCTACACCGACTACAAGTACGGCGAAGTTAGCCTCGTGGATGTGCCGAGCAATCCGGACGCCGCCGCTGGCCTCGTCCTCTACCGTGCGGCGGCATTCTCCGCCGATGGAGAAGCATTCGTGAGTGACGTTCTCGATCGAGAACAGCCAGAAGCGCAGACCGTGCCAGCGGCGACACTACCGCCACCGAGCCTGGACGACCTGCTGGCGCAGTTCAGCATCCCCAATGAGCAGCGCGAGGCCATCGCTCGCGCCGTGGCGCAGCTCACGCCCGCCATCACCGCGCACGACCGCTCCAAGACGACCGACAACACGCCGCGGCCGGAGGGCACGACCGGCGTGGGTGCGCAGGCGCTGGCACAGAGTGGCGACGAGCCGCGTGCCTCGCATGGCGCCTTCACTGGCACGCACACCCACGCGCATCCCGCGTTCGGGAGCCAGGGCGGCGACGCGACGCACGAGCACACGCACAGCCACGACAACAACGCGACGCACGACCACGCCCACACGAGCAGCGACGACGCCAGCAGTCAGGGCGATGCCAGCAGCCAGGGCGCCGCCGCCGGCGATACCGAGCGGGCTGCGCAGAGTGGCGACCCTGCGCACCCTGAGACACTGGCGACCGCGGCGACCGCGGCGACCGCGGCGACCGCGGCGACCGCGGCGACCGCGGCGACCGCGGCGACCGGCGAGGGCGAGGGCGAGCGCGGGCCGCTGGAGCGTGTCGGTGCGCGGGTCAGCGCGGCGACCCGCGCGGGCCTGCATGAAGCGGCGCTTGCCATCCTGCGCACCTGCGACTGCCCGACCTGCAACGACGCTGTCTCCCTCTACGACCCCGACAGTGACGGCGACGACGACGTGGACGGCGGCACCGCGGGCGACACCGAGGGTGTGGACGGCAACGGCAACGGCAGCGACGCCACCGCGGGTGACACCGAGGGCGTGGACGACACCGAGGGCGACGCGGCGGCAGCGCCAACGGCGCCGTTGATGGCGCCAAAGCCGCCACGGGCAGCGCGGGCGGACAAGAGCCGCGCCGCCAAACTGCAACGCATTACCCTCAACCGCGCCGCTCGCGCTGCCATCTCAACCGAAGTGCAGCGTGAGATGCTGCCGCTCTTTGCACAGTTCCGTGGGATTGCCGCACGGCTCACCGCCGTTCAGTCTCCCGATGGTGAACTGACCCGCATGGCAAGTCAGCTTGGCGAGGTACGCGCCTCACTGGAGGCGGTACAGGGCCTTGTGGCGAAGATTGCGGAACAGGACGCCCGCGTGGGACCGATACTGCGTGCCGCCGACAAGACGTTGGGACTGACACCTGGGGCCATCCTGGACGCCTCTGCTGTGCAGAGTACGCCTGGCACCGACCTCTCGCCCGACCTGATGCGTGCCGCCATCAAGCGGCTGCAAGAGCAGGGTGTGTTGCGCAGCCAGAGCGACCAGATCAATGCCGCGTCCTACCTCATCGAGCAACAGATGAAGCAGCAGGGCGGCCGGTAAGCGCCAGCGCCAGCGCCAGCGCCACTTCCCCCATTCATCGCGTTGTGTCCTCCCGTTCATGCATTCATGCATTCACGCGCGCACGCGCGCACGCACTTACTCACCCCCACTCCCCCCTTGCGCCACCCTGCTGGCGCAAGGCAGAAAGGACCGGACACCACCGTGCCTCCTTCCCCATTGATTCTCCCCGGCATGACGCCGGGGGCGAACGGCATCCAGATCACTGACGAAACGCTCGCGCTCGTCAAGCAGAGCATCGAGCAGCGCAGCGTGCTCAACCGCGCCAGCGTTGACACCGGCTATACCGGCTTCCAGGGCTACGACCTGAAGGGTCCCGCGGAGACGGTGACGCCGACCGAAGTCATGTTCTCGGCCTCCCTGCCGCGTGTGAAAGAGGGCGGCTACCCCGTCCACTACTTCCACGCGATCACCAAGCTCGGCTGGAACGGCGTGCCGGGCGTCGTGGACGACGGCGCGGTGGCCTCCGAGATCGTGCCCACGACCGTCAACCTCTACAGCATCGTGCAGAGCATCGCCGTCCAGCAGTCCATCACCTTCCAGGAGGAATGGCGCACGGCGGGCTTCATGGGCGACCTCAAGGCGCAGATGATGAGCCTGTTGCTCTACTCGCTCAAGCTGATCGAGGAGAACTGGCTGATCTCCGGCTGCGACTACCTGTGGGCACCGCCCGCGCCGCTGCCCCCGACGACCACCACAACGGGCGGCACCGTCGCCGCTGGCACGTACTTCGTCGCCGTCTCGGCGCTCAGCGCCAACGGTGAGACGTTCGCTACCATCGCGCAGAGCAACACCAACGGCGTGATGAGCAACGCGACGATCACCACCACCGGCACGACCTCCACGATCTCCGTCACCGCCTTCCGCGTGCCCTACGCGACCGGCTACAACGTCTACGTCGGCACGTCGCCGACCACGATGTACCGGCAGGCTGCCGCCAACTTCCTGGGCGGCGCGCTGCCAGGCGCGCAGAGCGGCCTTTCGCTGATCGGCAACTTCACCTTCACGCTGACGAGCCTGGCCACCAGTGGCGCGACGCAGCCTACGGCCAACACCGCCATTACGCAGCTGTCCGCGGCGCACCCAGGCCAGCCGCTGATGTTCAATGGCCTGCTGGCGCTGATCTTCTCCGCTGGCAACCAGGCGTACAACGGGCAGTCCAACCAGGGCGGTGCGCCAACGTCGGTGTACACCGCGGCGGGTGGCTCGCTCAACACCGTCACCATGACCGGCCTCAATCCGATGGGGCCAACCATCCTGCAACCGGCGTCGACGTCGGGGGCGCTCGCGCTCAACGACTTCTACGCCCTGTTCGCGGGCATGTACTATAACGCGCTCGCCAAGCCGAGCCGGCTGGCCGTGAGCGGCTACGACGCCATCACGCTCGCCAACCTCTTCCAGAGTCAGGCGGGCACGCGCTTCGTCGTGGACCTGTCCAAGCCGGAGACGCTGCAGAACATCACCTACGGCGCGCGCATCGGCCGCATCCTCAACCCCATCGCCAACAGCGTGGTCGTGATCGAAGTGTGGCCGTATCTGCCCCAGGGGACCATCGTGGCGCTCTCTGACGCGCTGCCGTGGCCGGTGCCCAACTTCACGGGCAAGACGATGGAAGTGCGGGTCAATCAGGACTACCGCGGCTTCGACTTCCCGCCCACCGCACAGTACCAGAAGTGGGCCTTCGCGGACTACGTGGACGAGACGCTTAAGCTCAACTTCCTCGGCGGCTTCGGCGCGATCACGGGCATCATGCCGCCGGCGCTCTGAGTCCAACCCCGCGCGGGGCCTAACCCCGCGTAGCGTCGTCAACCACACGAGCCTGCCGTATGCCGCCGGGGAGGGTCTGCGTACCCGGCGGCATACGGCGTTCTTCCCGTGCCCGGCGTGCCCGGCGTGCCCGGCGTGCCCGGCGTGCCCGGCGTGCCCGCCACGCACGATACGCGCGATACGCGCGATACGCACGATACGCGAGAGAAAGGGGAAGCGCATGGCCGCATCCTCAACACCACCCCGTACCCCACGCGGTGCCGCCGCCGCCACGGCTGCCGCATCCAGCACACCACCAGCGCCCGCGCCGCCCGCGCCCGCCGTCGAGCCGACCTACCCCGTCGAGATCCGCTTGCAGAACGCGGCCATGTCGGGCGAGATGGTCTATCACGTCAACTGGCGGGCGAGCACCGTGCGCCGCTACCTCACAGACCAACTGGTCAAGGTCCGCGTGCCGCTGCGTACGCACTTCGGTCACACCGCGACACCCAACGCCGTGCGCTACGTCCAGTTGGACGCCATCGCCGAAGTCATCATCTACAACTGGCCCGGCGACGGCGGCGACGGCGGCGACGATGCCGACGATGCCGACGATGCCGCCAGCGGCGGTAGGTAGGAAGGAGCGGCGCAGCGGATGGCGACCCTCAACTGCTATCTCGACGTGCCGGGCTTCCTCGCCTCCCAGCCGGCGCTACCGCTGGCGGGCTTGCTTGGCGGCAACAGCACGCTCTCGCAGGCGTGCGCGGCAGGGGCGACCAGTCTCACGGTCGTCTCGGCGGGCGGCGCGGCGGGCACGCCGGGCTTCCAGCCAGGGACCGCGTGCTACCTCCTAGACGGCCCGTGGAGCGAGGTTGTCCAGATCACCGCTGTCAACACGACCGCCGGCGTGCTGACGCTGGGCGCGAACCTGACCGCTGGTGGTGGCACGACCGGCGCGTTCTACGCCCACGCGACGGGCGTCTCCGTCTCCAGTGGGGGCACCCTGGGGGCACTGGGTGACACGCTGCTCGCCGCCTCCTCGTGGGCCGAGGAGTACTGCCAGCAGGGCAGCCCGCAGGACCGCGGCCTCTTCGCCACGGTGCGCACGGAGAAGCTCATCATGCCCTCCACGCGGGCCTACATTGACCGCGGCTATGGCCTCGTGCTGCGGCCACACTGGTATCCCGTCACGGCGCTCTCTGCCGTTGCCATCGAGTACGCGCCAGGAGCGGCCAGCACGACGTTTACCCCGACGATGGCCGAGTTCGACACGAGTGGCATGCTCATCAAGGTGCCGCGGCTCGCGCCGGTCACCGGGGGCTACCCGTCGCTCGGTGGCTTCGCCATCTACAATCGCGGCGCGGACGCCTGGGCCAGCATCACCTACACAGCCGGCTTCGCGCCAGATGCCGTGCCGTGGCGCTTCCGTCGCGCCGTCTCGTTCGCCGCCCGTGAACTGCTGGCCTACGCGCAGAACCCCACGGGCGCGGCGCTGGTGCGGCAGGGCGACGTGCAGATCATGGCGCGCCTGCGCGGCAGTGGCGGCAAAGAGAGCAGCGCCGACACCGTGTTCCTGACGCAGGCCAAGGCGTTTCTGGAGCCGTATCGGGCGTTCTTCGCCTAGCGGGGATACCTGTGGGGATGAACCGAGAAGCCCCCTCCCTTTAGGGATGGGGTCTATGGCCATAAAGGGACGCGTCCTATGCCGGTCCTACTTCCCAACGTGCTGCTCACCGTCCAGCGGGGGCAGTCCAACGCCGCCGCGCACGCGACCGGCCCTGCCACGGCCCACCTCTCCGGTGTCTACGCGCACCTTGCGCCGGTCAAGGCGAGCGCGTATCTGGTATTGCCCGACGCCGCGCTCAAAAGCCAGTATCAAGCGGTCGTGGAGAGCGGGGCCGACATCGTGACCGGCGACACGATCACCGCCATCACGCTCATGGACGGCGCGACACCCTGGCCGGGAGACTACCCCGCGAGCGGCGACGGGAGCGACCCGACCAGCGTGTGGACCGTGACCTACCATATGGAGGCCGCGCCAGGGCTGCTCGCCTCGCGCACGCTCTATCTCGCCCGCTTCACGGGGCAAGGCCCGCTCGGCGTCCAGCAATACCTGGGCTAGTCGCGGCAGCAGCCAGCAGCAGCAAGCGGAGCACGGCCCGCCGTCCGCATGTCACCCACAGCGGCACGGCACGGCACGGCACGTCTCACGGCACGTCTCACGGCACGTCTCACGGCACGTCTCACGGCACGTCTCACGGCACGGCACGTCGAATCTGTTCTAAGGAGCGTGTTTACCGCTATGCCGCTACTGTCCATGATGCAGGGCGACGGCCTGGGCACGCTGCGGCTGCGGCTCACGCTGCTGCGCGATACGCTGCCGCAGGCGGTGGCCGACACGATAGAGCGCATCGGGCCGGAAGTGGCGAGCATGCTCAGTGACGCCGCGCCCGCTGGCAAGAGCGCCGCAGGCGGCGAGAGCATGCCGATGGAGGGCGACGCGCCAGGACGCCTCCAAGAGTCCTTCACGAGCACGTTCACCGCCTCCGCTTCGGGTGCGACCACGACCGTCTCCACGACGCAGCCCAACAAGCTCGCGCTCGTGCGCAGCGGCCACCGCGCCGTGTTTCCGGTGCGCAAGAGGGCGCTGATGTGGCCGGGGCTGGCCCATCCGGTGCGGCGGGCGGGTCCGGTCGCGCCCAACGACTTCGTGACCCCCGTGCTGGCCGATGCCGCGGTGCAGGCGTTCGCGGAACTCGGCGCGGCAGTGGGTGCGGCGCTGGCGCTCGCGGCAGAAGGATGATCAACCATGGCTCTCCGCTCGTCCAACAATCCCATCCCGAGCAAGGTGCTGCTTGGGCAAATCCGCCAGATCATCCCCGCGGGCACACTGCTGCAAACCGCCAATCCCGCCGACACCACGGGCGTCGCGCAGGTGTTCGTGCGCCAACGCTACGCAATGGTCAGGCAGAACATCTGGCCCGCCGTCAACCTCTCCACCGGTCAGCAGCAGTTCAACGTCGTCTCGCGGGCGGTGTACGAGGGAATGGCGGTCGTCATCATCGAGTATTACCTGGCGTGGCCGCAATCGCCAGAGACGATAGACCAACTGCTCCAAGACACCGACGACGACCTGGAGCGCATACGCGCCAACCTGGAGGACAATCCCACGCTCTCGGCCAACAAGCTTGGCCCCTACGCCGTCAGCATGCCCGCCTGTTCGGTCAGCCCCGACAAGGGCGAGATCGACAGCACCTTTGGTCCCGAACTCGTCAAGCGCACGATCACCGCCAGGTTTCTCCTGCTGCCCTATGAGACAGCGGGCACCTTCTAACGTTCGTCCCCACGTTCGTCTCCCCCCCCCCGCTAACGTCCCACATGCATGCACGCACGCATGAAGGAGCAGACGCCGCAATGGCAGACAAGCCCACCGTTGTTCCGGCCCGCTACGTCGGGCCACATCCCGTTCGCATCAGCCGTCAGCATGGCGCGGTCCGCTCCCACGAGGGCAAGAACGTGGCGGGCCACACCCTGCGCCCCGGCGACATTGTCATGCTGCCGGAGACGGAAGTGCGCGGGCACACCTACCTCTTTGACCCACGTGGGCAGCGCGACCCCGAATACCTGGGCGCGGGGCACGTCGTGAAACCGGAGCACGCGGGCCTCTCCCGCGATGAACTGGTGGCGATGGGCTACGAGTTTCAGGAGGGCCGCTCCGACTTCGAGCCGTACGACCCGCACGCGCCCGTCGCCGCGGAGCCGGAGCAGCCAGCAGCAGCGAAGCCCGCGAAGGCGGCGAAACCCGCCGCCGTCTAAGCGCCCCAGCACCACCGCAACAGGTGCAACGTCAGTGTGAGATGATGAGGAGCTAGGCGATCATGGAAGCCTAGCTCTTGTTGTTGCCCGCGCACCGGACAGGGCGATACACAAGGAGTCCAGGCAGTGGCCTTCATTGCAATCAGATCCGACAACGGCTACATCGGATTTGCCAAACAGAGCCAGCAGAATACCGGGGCGGCTCCCACGCAGTTCTACCGCTGGCTGGACGGCTCTGGTATCGAAGTGGACGCCAAGATGGAGGAGATTTGGGAGGGCGACGGGTCGCGTCACCTCTCGCAACTCATCAAGAACCGGCAGTCCGCCAAGATCAAGCTGATCACCAACGTGCGCCCGAACGACGTTGGCTTCCTGGAGTGCGCGGCGATGGGCGCGGGCAGCGATGCCTACACCGCGCCGACCGTCGCCACCGTGCTCTCGGCGGCGACGCTGGTGGGCGCGACCAGCATCAGTGTCGCGACCAACACTGGACTCACCGGCACGGGGACCATCGCGCTCGCGCTGGAAGCGGGCACGGCCACCGAAGAAATCCCGACCTTCACCCTGCCCGCGAGCGGGGTCGGCCCCTACACCCTGACCGTGGCACCCGCCTACAACGGCGGCACGCTCAAGACCGCGCACGCCAACACCGGGACCGTCAAGTCCTCGGCGAGCCACGTGCTCACCGACCAGAGCGACGGCAGTTACTACAGCGGCGAAGTCAGCATCGGCGGCACGGCGGGCATTATCATTCGCCTGCGCGATTGCAAGGTGGAGGAGATCAAGCGCAGCGGCAAGGCCGGTACCTACATCAGCTACGAAGTCACGTTCTCTGGCATCGCGTGTCTCGTGCAGGCGACGCCCGCGACGGTCACGTTCGACCCGCACACGCCCTACCTGTTCCAGCAAGGGACGTGGACGCTCGACGGCTCCACGACGGGCGACGCGCTGGCGGTCACGTCGTTCGACATCAGCCAGAAGAACAACCTCGACCTCACCATTCAGGCCGAACAACTAACGCTCGCGGCCATCATCTTCGGCAACCTTACGATGGAGTTTGCCTGCGACATCGTGTTCCAGAACGGCAACCGCATCGCCGAAACCTACTTCGGCGGGGTCGCCGGGACAGTGGACGCACAGGCCGTGGCACAGGGCAACCTGCTGCTCGTCTTCGCGCTGCCGGACGGCCTCAACACACTGACCTATCAGGTGACGACGCTGGAATACAGCAAGGTCGGCGTGCCGCAACTGAAGAAAGACGGCAAGGCGTTCCGCACGCCGATCAGCGCGGCGTCCGTCAGCAACCAGAGCGCCAACCCCTGGCTGCTGGAAACCACGCTCGCCAATACATCGTACGCGGCGTACTAACCCCTCCCTACGCCCCTGACGCCAGCATAGTGGTACGGGCGCGGGTACGGGCGCGGGAGAACACACAGTGTACCGGTCTCCCGCGCCCGTACCCAGGAGAACGAGGAGAGCAGCACACCATGGCATCCCAACGCGAACAGCAGCGGCGACAGCAGCAGCGGCAGCAGCAGCAGCAGGCCACGGCCACCACGGCCACCACGGCCACCACGGCCAACGAGGGGAACGAGGGGAACGAGGGGAACGACGCGCTCTTCGAGGGCTTGACGCCGGAGGAGGCGCATGCGCTACGAACCAACCCCGCCGCCGCCGACGCCTTCTACGACGAGGGCCTTGCCTATAACCTGGATGAGGTCGCACCCGAATCGCTCACCGTCTCGCTCTACGAGTATGTGGACGTGCCGCCGCCGCCGCCGCCGCCGCCGCCGGTGGACGGCGATACGCGCGACACCGGCGACGACGTGGTGATTATGCCGACACGCCGCCTGCGCCGCCGTCGCTACCGCATCGAGACGCGGGTACCGATGATGATTTTCAATCGCATGCTGGCGGGGCGACAGCGGGCGATGCGGGCGCGTGCCGCCTATCTGGCGCACGGCGGCAGCGCCAACGACGGTGGCGACCCGATGCTCCAATGGATGCAGGAGCAGGTGTTGGCCGTGTGGCAACTGTCGGACCCGGCGATGACTCTCGACCGGCTCGCCGAGGGACTCGACTTCCAACAGGTGCAAGGGCTGTTCGCTCGTTTTTTCGGCGAGCTGCTCCGCCAGCAGCAGAGCAAAGCGAGCGGCGGCGGGAATGGGAGCGCCGCCTAAACGGGCAGAGCGCAGCGCAGGCAACGGACGCGCTGGCGCTGGCGGCGGCTACTGCTCCAGGGGGTGGTGCGAGTGGTGGCGACCCCACGCCGCACGACGAGGTGCCGGTGCCCGATTGGGACGAGGAAGGCCGCGAGCAGGCGTGGCAAACGTATCTGGCGGTGCGCGAGCACGACGACGAGGCCGCGGCGCTGCTGCTGGCGTCCATCAACGCCTACGATACCGCCAACGCGCCACACCTCGCGCCACCGCCATCGTCACCACACCAGGGGGCCGCGGCGCGGGAAGCGCGGGAGCGGCAACGCGCTCGCCGCTCCTACGACCCCATGCGGCTCTACGCGGAACTCGCGGCGCACTACCACTGGTCACACGAGGACATCGATAACCTACACTTCGTCACCGCCTTCGCCTACTACCGTGAAGCCGTCCTCACCGCCGAGGAGGAGGATAGGCGTATGACCGACCGGCTGCGGCAAGCGGGCCAGACCACCGCCACGGGGACGGGTACGGGGACGGGTACGGGTACGGGTACGGGCGCCGCACCGGGCAGCGTGGACGCGCGGATGGCGCTGCGGGGTCACGTCGCGCAGCCCCGCCCCTATGACGGGCCGGTCGTGCCGCTGCCGGCACAGTAGGCATGGCGGCTCCGCGCAGCGTCGCTACGCCCGCGCCCGCGCCTCGCGGGTATACACGACGGTTATTTCCTTGGGCTTGCGTGTGGCTCCCAGGCCGAGTTCGCCAAAGGCGAGCACCGCCATACCCGCGCTCTGTTGGCCGCCGTACGCCTGGCTCTGCACGCGCCAGCCCGCTTTCGCCATCAGCGCCGCCTCGGCGCGCATCGCCTTGGCGACATCCGCGCCGCGATAGGTGCGGACCACCTGCCCCTCGTCGGACGGCGTGCCATCGGCCAGGTGCGTCAGGCAGACCGCGCACGTGCTCCGCGGCGTCACCGCGCCGGACCTGACGTGGGCGCGCGTCCCGCAGACCGGGCAATGTACCGGCAGTCGCCCCATCTGTGCCAGTCGCGCATCCCGCTTCTCCGCGATCTCCCTCCGCTTCTGGCGTGCTTCCACAAGGCGCCGCTGCGTCTCCTCCGGGGAAAACGCCTTCGCCCAATCGTTCCAACTCGCCATCGCCGTCCCGTCTCGCCCTTTCTCTCGTACCTACCTACCTACCTACCTACCTACCTACCTACCTACCTACCTACCTGCCTACCTGCCTACCTGCCACGCGCCTCCCCTCCCCTCCCCTCCCGCGCACGCTGCGCACGTGCGCTCGCTCGCAAGTGTAGGGCGTGCGAGCGGCGTGCGCAACGTGAACATCTGTTCCACTGGCTATGGAGCCACCGAGGAGCCGTCCGCCATGTCCAACACCACGTACCTGTTCTCGTTGGAAGGCGACGCCACGGGAGCCGTGGCCCTCATTGATGAGGTGATGGCGAGCCTCGATGAACTCGAAGGCTCCATCGCCAGCGTTGCCGGAAGCGCGGATAGCCTCACGGCACTGGACGGCCAGTTGGGCACCCTCGCCGCGTCTGCTGGCTCGCTGCCCGACGTATTCGCGGGCCTGGCCGACGCACTGGCGGCGCTGGCGGAGAAAGCGCAGGCCGCCACGGAGTCGCTCGGCTCGCTCGGTGCCGATGCCGATACGACGGCGGGGCAGTTGGGCGCCCTCTCTGGCTCCGCTGACACCGCCGCTGGCTCGCTCGATGCCGTCGGCGCGTCGGGAGGCCGCGCCAAGGGCGGACTCCGCGGCGCCGCCGAGAGCAGCGACGGGTTGGCCAAAAGCTTCGATAAGGTCAAGTTGCCGCTGCTGGTGGCGGGCGCGGCGATCACGGGCGTCAGCGTGGTCGCCGTTCGCATGGCCGGCGACTTTCAGGAGAGCATGACGCAACTCGAAACCGGCGCGGGCGAATCGGCGTCCAATATCAGCCTTGTCTCCAATAGCATCCTCGCCATGGCTCCAAAGCTGGGGGAAACCACGTCACAGCTCGCGCAAGGCATGTACATGATCGAGTCGGCGGGCTACCACGGCCAGGCCGGTCTCAACGTGCTGCAAGCCGCGGCCGAGGGGGCCAGGGTGGGCGCGGCTGATCTCGGCACGGTGGCCGATGCCACGACCACGATCATGAATGACTTCGGTGCCACGGGGGTCTCCGCGTCCAACGCGGTCAACGCGCTCATTGCCACCGTTGCCAATGGCAAGACCCACATGCAGGACCTGGGGCAGTCGCTGGCGCAAATCCTGCCGACCGCCGCTGCCGCCAACGTCGGACTGTACGACGTGCTCGGCGCGATGGCGACCATGACCGGTGAAGGCGTGCCCGCCGCCAACGCCGCCACCTATCTGCGGCAGACCATTATCGCGCTCACGGCGCCGTCGGTGGCCGCGCGGAAGGCGCTCAACAGCGTCGGCCTGACCACCCAACAGGTCGCCCAGCAGATGCAGCGCAGCCTCCCCGGCGCGGTCCAGATGATTACGGACGCGGTGGCAAAGAAATTCCCTCCGGGCAGCGCCGCCTACGTCGCGGCCCTCAAAGACATCTCCGGCGGCAGCAAGACGATGCAGGGCATGCTCGACCTGTCAGGCGCCCGCCTCGCCACCTTTCAACAGAACGTCAAAGCCGTGACGGCCCAGGTGAAGGAGGGCGGCAACAGCATCCAGGGCTGGTCGGTGACGCAAGAGGACTTCAATACCAAGATGGCGCGGGCCGGCGCGGCGGTGCAGGTGGCGATGATCAAGATCGGGCAGGCGCTCATGCCGGTGGCGGAGGCGCTGGTCGCGCGTCTGATGCCCGCGCTCACCAACTTCTCGGCGTGGGCCGCCACGAACGGGCCGCAACTGGTGCGGATCATTGAAGTGGCCGCGGCCGCCATCGGGGGCGGGCTGGTGACGGCATTGGTCGCCGCCGCCATCGCCATGTCGCCCTTAACCCTGGCGGCGGTTGGTATCACTGCGGCGGTCGCTGGTGTCTCCGCTGGCGTCGTGCTGCTCATTCAGCACTGGCAGCAGATCGTCGGCTTCTTTCAGGCGAGCACCGGCCCCGCCATCGCGGTCAAGGCGATCATCGCGGGACTGGGCGGGGCGGTGCTCGCCTTTGCCGCCTCGCAAATCCCCGCGCTCATCACGGCGCTCATGGCGTCGGTCCCGGCGTGGATTGCGCAGGCGACGGCGGCGGGCGCGGCGGCCGTGGCAACGCTGGCGGCGGCGGCGCCCTTTATCCTGATTGGTATTGCTATCGCGGCAGTAGTGGCGGGCATCCTCCTGTTGGTTACGCACTGGAAGCAGGTATCCGACGCCATTGGGGCGTTCCTGGGCGGCGCGGGCAAAGCCATCGGCGACTTCTTCAACGGACTGGGAACGTGGATAAACGGCGCGCTCTCCGGGCTGGGTGACACGATCGCACAATTCTTCGGGCAGGTCAAAGGGTGGGCCGAGCAGCATCTAGAGGCGGCCAAAGTCGCCATCATTCAGAAGTGGCAGGGCATCCAGCAGGGCTTTCAGGACGCGCTCACGGGCATCCAGAACCTCGTCAAGGCCGGGTTCCAACTGGTCCTGGCGATCATCACCGCGCCCATCAGGGGCATCGAAGCGTTGTTTCTGTGGCTGTTCAACCACAACTACTACTTTCGCGACATGGTGCTGGCAATCGTCGGCTTCTTCACGCAACTCAAGGCGGACGCCGTGGCCATCTGGAACGGCATCGTGTCGTTCATCGTGGGGCTGTGGAACGGGATTGTCAGCACTGCCAGGACGCTCTGGCGCGACCTGACGACGATCATCTCGAGCGAACTCACGCTTGCCCAAACCATCGCCACGACCGTGTGGAACGCCATCCTCTCGTTCCTGACGACCGTGTGGAACACCGTCAAGACGGTGGCAACGACCGCGTGGAACCTCATCCTCACCATCATTCGGGACGACCTGGCGCTGGCACAGAGCATCATCACGACCGTGTGGAACGCGGTGACTGGCTTCCTGGGCGGCATCTGGCGCGGCATCCAGAACGCGGCATCCAGTGCGTGGAACGGCCTCGTGGGGATTGTCCAGTCCTTCGTCGGTAGCGCAGGCAACGCCGCCAAGAGCGTCGGCAACGCCATCCTCACGCCCATCCAGACTATGGGGAACATGCTGTTCAATGCGGGCAAGAACCTGATCCAGATGCTCATCAACGGCATCGGCTCAATGCTCGGAGCCGTCGGCAATGCCGTGGGCAACATCGCGGGCAAGATCAAATCTGTCCTGGGCTTCCACTCGCCTGCCGAGGAGGGACCGGGGAGCACTGCCGACGAGTGGATGCCGAACCTGGGCACCATGCTCGCATCTGGTCTGTTGGCGCAGCAGGCGAAAGTGGCGCAAGCGGCACGCGCCATCGCCGCCTCGATTGCGCGGTCGCTCGCCATCGCCGCCAATCCCACGCTCAGTATCAGCGGCGCTACTGGTGCGGGTAGCTTGCCAGCGATGCCAGCAACAGCAGCCGCAGGCGCGATGAGTATGGGTGCTGCGGCTGGTCCCATTGGCGCACTCGGCGTGGGTGGCGCGGCCAATGGCCTGATGACCAATTCGCTGCTGATGCAACTTATCCAGGCAGTGCAGCAACAGGCGCAGAACGCACAGCCGCTTGGCTCGTCACCGGTTCTGGCCCAGCTGGGCAGTGTGACGCAGCAGTTCGGCAGCCTCAACGTCAACGGCGTGCAGGACTTGCAGAGCCTGTACACCGCACTCAACACGCTGGCGGGCTACGCGATCGAGAACAGCCGGCGCGGCGCGACCGCGGGCATGGCGGTGTAGGGCTGGGGAGTGCTGACACTCCGCCCGCCCGCCCGGGCGGGCGGGCGGGCGGGCGGGGCGTCTCAGTTCAACCGGCGGCCCGTCGGCTCCCGTCCCTGAAGGCGGTGCCCTCAGCCGGGGGCAGGGGTAGGTGGTACCGACATGGCATTACCCAATTACAGCTACGGTGGGTTTTCGATCAACGATGGCGTCACCTACATCGTCACTAAGAAGGAGTTCGGCGTCGTCCCGGTGCAGGAGACGCTGTTCAAGATCGCTCGCCTCCCCGGCATGAAGAAGACGGGGGCGATCGTCAACGAGCGCCGGCTCACGCTGCCCGTCAAGGTCATTGCGCCCTCGCGAGTGGCGCTGGAACAAGCCCTCGACAACCTCTACGCCGCACTCTCCGTCCCGCAGCAGCGGCTAAACCTGCACGCCGTGGATGGGCGCTACTACATCGCGGATTGCGTGAGTGCGACCGCGCCACTGGGACCCGGCGACGTAGTGAGCACCACAGCCACCTTGCAATTCCTTTGCCAGCAGCCATTCCTCTACGCCGCCTCGCAGAGCCAGTACGGCAGTGGGGAGCTTGCGACCTCGCTGATCTCCGGCACCAACTGGCAGACCGGATCGCTCTCCGTGGCGTCGTCGGGGACCGTCTTTGCCTATCCCACGATCACGCTGACCAACAACTCGTCGGCCAGCACTAACACGCTGGCCGAGCCTGCCACGCCTGCCGTCAACACGACCGTCAGCGCCAACACGGCGGTGTTGGCGACCAGTATCACCGTCGCCAGCACGGCGGGCCTCACGGGCACCGGCACCGTGACACTAGACGTATCCCCCGGCACGGGGAACCAGGAGGCGGCGACCTTCAACCTCCCGGCGACCGGGACGGGACCGTATACCCTCACGGTCGCCTCGACCTACAACGGCGGGGCGCTCACGAAGGCGCACACCAGCGGCGACACCATTCGCTCGGTCACGTTTACCTCCAGTACCAGTTACGCACAGATACCGCTCGCGGCCGGCTTGCCGCAGGCGGTCTACGCGGGCCAGCAGTTCGTCCTCACCTACGTCGATCCCGCGCGTGGGACGCAGACCCAGACGGTGACCATCGCCACTGGCGCGGCGGCGGGCGCGACAACGCTCAACGTCACCACGTTTACCACGAGCGCATCCGGCAACTTCCCCGCTGGCGCGACGAGTGTGAACTACGCCAGCGTAAACATTACGGGCTTCACACTCACACAGAACCCTGATGGCATGGTGCTGCAAGTCTTGTCGCTCGGCACGTCGTTCGCGCCAGGGACGACAATCACGATTGACTGCGACCCGACGTCCGCCAACGGGTTCACGGTCATCGGGAGTTGGGCGCCCAACACGCCCATCGCTTTCAATGGCATGTTCCCGGTCGTGGAGCCAAACACCACGACCCTCAACCTGCAAGTGATCGCCACCACGCAGCCGCTCGTCACCGTGCAACTGACGTGGACGCCGCGCTGGCTCAGCTAACTACTCCGTGTGCCGCGTGGTACGGAAGTGGACAGAACATGGCCGGTACTCCCTCGAGCGCCAGTCCGCTGGTGTACAAGCAACAGATGGTGCTGGTGTTTGATGCGCGCATGCGGTTCATTGACGTGTGGCGTGACGCGCCACTGCTCTCCGGCATCAAGTTCGCCATCAATAGCGCGACGCAGCCGCTCCGTGTGCAGTTGCCGCGCGGCTTCGACAACTTCGATGAGGCGGGTGTCGGCTCCAACCGGGGCACCATCGCACAGGGCAACATCGTCCAATACTGGCTGTTCGGGTCCGGGCTACCGGTGACGGGGCTGCTCAAGTTTCAGGGTGTGATTGATAGCTATGAGCCGCAGATCAGTGAGAACGGCGAGGAGAGCCTGACGGTCACCATTACGCCATTCGATGCCGTGCTCGGCGACCAGGGCTTGATTGGTCAGCAGTCGTTTGCCACACCCAACGTCCGCGCCAGCTACGTGGACCCCATTACCATGTTCAACTGGTGGTTTGCCAACAGCGACCCGCTGACGAGCCTACCGTACGCCAGCCCACTCACGCTCGCCAGCGGCAATCCGACCACCAGTGGCAATAACGCGGCGTATACGTTCGCGAGCCAATCGCTCAAAAGCATCTTCGACACGATCATTCAAATGCTGCCCGCCAACTGGTTCTACCGCACCAACGCTGACAAGACGGCGGTGCTCAATGTGTCGCCCACGACGGCGCAGCACCAGTTCGTCATCGGCCAGCACATTACCGCGCCGCAGTACCGCAAGGACTGGACAACGCTCAGAAACATCGCGCAGTGCATTGGCAACGGCCTTGCCACCGCACTCACGACCGGCCTGGCGAACGGCACCAACTACACGTCGCTGGCGGTCACACCGCTGCCGTGCGCACTGGCGGTCGGGCAGACGTTGATCATCAACGCCAGCGGCGCGCCGGTCCAAACCGTGACCGTCTCCGCCGCCGCCAGCCAGAACGCGACCAGCGTAAGTGTGAACTCGTTCACCGCCAACGCCGCGTACGCCGCGCAGACGCGGGTAACCATTTGGGTCGCGGCCATCGCACAGGGGACCGACCTGAGCACATTTGGCCCGCGCAAGATCCAGGTGGTCGACAACCGCGTCACTGATCAGGCGACAGCGGCGATCATCGCGCAGGCGCTACTCAACAACTATGACCGCGTGCTCATTCGCACGAAGCTCCGCATCGTGGACTATCGTGGGGACACGCAGACCGGCATTGGCTACGACATTGAGACGATTCTGCCGGGTGACTCCTGCCAGATCGTAGACCCCGACGTTCAGGTCAGCAGCACGCTGTGGGACGTGAGCCAGTGGGATACCGCTTATTGGGACTACTCCCCTGGCGCGGCGCTCGATCAGGTCGTCGTGATCGTCAGTGTCAGCTACGCCTTTGACTACGTGGACCTGGAGATCGCGTCGCTGGCCCCGAACCAGGATGTCGCGCTCGTCACCCTGCAATCGCAGTTGCAGGATTTTACGCTAGGGCAGTGAGGTGGTCGCCATGTCGTCGTCGTTCGCGTCGTCGTTCGCGTCGTCGTCTGATACGTCCCTTGAACCGGGCGTGCCCGCGCCCCTCACGCCCGCGCCCCTCACGCCCGCGCCCCTCACGCCCGCGCCCCTCACGCCCGCGCAGCAACGTGCCGAGCGCACGCGCCACCGGGACGCCGTGCGCTCGGCGCAGGAGCGCGGGCTGGTGCCCCGGCAGAGTGCGATGCAACGAGTGTGGGGAGCGCCCGCTGGCAAGCAGTGCACGTTGGAGGAGGTGACGGTGCGGCGCGTGCCGGTCACGGTCACGCCCGCCGCCCACGCGCTCATCCTCGCGTCCACGAGCGAAGGGCGCATCTTTCCGCAGGCGCTGAGCGAGCACTTCGGGGCGAACGGCAACGTGCGGCAGGTCATCGTGGACGCCGTGCGCAAAGACGCGCATTTCCGAGTCGGGCCAGAGGAATGCCACCCAATCACGCGTGAGCCGGGCGGGGCGATGCTGCTGACCGTCACCATCAAGCATGCGGGGCATCCCAACGTGGAGCCGCACACGCTCTACATGAACGCCAGCGACCTGTGCGACCTGCATCCCATCACGCACCTGCCGCTGTTCCGCGCCGCGCTCACCGCCCGCGAACACTACCGCCTGTGGCCGCACAAGCACGTCCCGGTTCCTGCGACGCCTGAGCCAGTCGAGCCGACACCTGAACCTGCCAAGAAGCGCACACGTACGCAGAAGCGAGGGTAACACCGCATGGGCATGGGAGCGGTAATAATCACATTCAGCCCGTCTACGCAAATCCGCTCGGCTGATGTCAATTCTAACCTAGCGGCGTTGAACAACGCCGCCAACCCGGCGTTCACGACGGTGGCCGTGAGCACTTCATTTAGTGCGGGTGGTCGTGTGGGTAGTGCGCTTTCCTGGGTAGATAGCAATGGTTACTTTGCATCAAGTACAGGAGTCGGCGGCCTTGTCCTTGATGGCACGCCACTAAATGGCGACGCTGGTTTCGGAGTCTTTATCAAGGCAGGTAATCCCGGCAGCAATAATGGCACGATAGACATGCAACTCCAGAATACCACCGGGGGGTGGATATACTTCTACACCAAGAATGCGGCAGCACACATTGACCAGAATGGACACTTCTTCGATGCGGGCGGTGAGGTCGCCGTTACCGGCTCGCACAGCGCGGGGCAGACCATCATCAGTTATGGCACGGGTACGCCGTCTGCGCTCGCCGCCAATGAAATCTTCGTCCAACTGAGTTGAGTTCGTGCCTAGTACAGTTCCTCGACCGTCACGGTCCAGTTCCCCATCGTGCCGTTATCTTCGATGATGGTGAGTGCCGTGCTACTCGCATTGGTCGTGTCCTGCACGATCTGGCTGCCGGTGGGCGTGGCGTTGCACGAGACGATGCCTGCCGCCTGCATGTTGGCGAAGCTGTACTGGAAGTCCCACGTCGCGGGATTGGGCGCGCCAAGCGCACAGGTCCAGTCCAGCCGCACGGTGCCTTGCAGCGCAATCGTCGCGAGCGTCTGACCGGTGCTGCCGCTCCACGTGCCCATCGTGTGCCATGTCGGCGCGGGTGTGGGGGTCGCCGTTGCCGTCGCGGTCGCCGTTGGCGCGGGGGAAGGGGCAACGGTCGCCGTCGCGGTGGGGGCAGGTTGCGGCGTATCGGTCGCGGTCGGAACGGGTGTGCTACCGGTCTGTGGCGCGTAGACCACCTGCGGCGCGACGGTTGGCGCGGCTGCTGGCGCTACCGTCGCGGTTGATTGCTGCGGCGCACGCACCTGTGCCGCCACACGAGCCACACTCGTGTGTGGCATGACGGCGGGCGCGGTACTGGTCGCCAGCGCCGCCGCGTCACTCACTGGCGGGTGATTGGCCTGCGTCCGGTATCCCGGCGCGGCCAGCAGCACGATGGCAAACACCACCACGAACGCCGCCAGTCCCAGCATGCCGCCCGCATGCACCGCCATACGCCGCAGGCGCGTCGCCGTCACGCGCACTACCTGTCGCATCGTCTTCATCGCGTCACGTCTCCATTCTGCCCCCAACACACCAACACCAAACAAACATCTCTTACCTATTATAACGCTTGTATGCCTGAAATGTTACGAACGACCGGCGAATAGTGACGATAGTGACGTAGGACACACCCTGTATGGCAACACTCGGCAACGCAACCACCGGCTTCACCTACGTCATCTCCGGTTCGTGGGGCGACGTGGCGGGCGGGTCATACACGGTGCCGTCGCCGGGCATCCTCGTGACGGGCCTCAATGCCTATACCGGCGGCGACGGCGGCACGCCCGCCGGGCGGCTCTACGTCTGGCAGGATAGTGGCGGCAACCCCGGCACGTGGCTGGTACGCGGCTCCTCCACCTTTACGCTGCCGGCCAGCGCGGCGTGGAACTATCAGGGCAGCCTCGCCAACAACGGCGGCGCGGGCATCTCGTCCGACCTGTACCTGCCAGCCGGAACGGTGATCTGGATTGGCTGCTACTCATCCTCTGGCGCGATTACCATGCAGGGCGCGAGCAGTGGCGCGACACGCTTTGGCAACACGTCCGATGGCAACTTCTCGACCGTCGGCACCGCTAGCGGTGGCATGGGTGTGCTGGCCGCCTATCTCAACTACAACCCGCTCGCCGCGCCAACTATCAGCGGCGTCTCACCAAGCGTCGCGCCCCCCGGAACGAACGTCACCATCACCGGCACGGCGTTCCTGCACGTGAGCGGCGCAAGCGGCGTCACCATCAACGGTATCAATGCGGCCTACACCGTCAACTCGGATACGCAGATCACGGCGACGGTGCCATCGGGCGCGGGTGGCGCGAGCACGGTTGTGGTCACGAACCCCGCCGGGAGCGCCTCATCCAGTTTCACGGCGGGGCAAATCTACTACGGCGACGCGACCGGCTCCGGCGCGGTGCATAGCATCGTGGCCGTCTGGTACGGCACCGGCAGCGGCGTGGCGCAGGTGGCGGGCGTCTGGGTGCCCAACGGCACGGGCGGCGTCAAGCGGGTGTGGTGATGCCCAATGGCACTCCATACAGCGGAGAGAGGACGAACACGACGATGGCGAGGAAGGCGAAAGCGCCGCTGCTGCGGCTGCCCTTCAAACCGGAACACCTTGACGAAGCACGGCAGCGCATGGGCATCATCGCCGCCAAACAGCGAGCGGTGGAGGAAGCGCAGGCGCGGCTGATGCTGGCACGGGTGGAGTGGCAGCACGAGCAAGAGGCGCTGACGTTCTGGCTGGCGTCGCAGTACCCACGCATCCATCCCCTGCGCGGCGAGGCGTGGCAGCTCGATATTGACCACCTGCAACTGGTGCGGCAAGACGCGCACAACGCCGTTGCACCCACACCCACACCGCAGCCTGAGCCTGAGCCGCCAGAGCAGCCGGAAGGATAAGCGCGCCTATGTCGCCACCATCAACATCAACGTCAACTCCTGCGTCTATTTCGCCGCCACGCCGACACGACAGAGGGAACCGTGCCAGCATGTCGCAACAGCAACAGCAACAGCAAACGTCCTTGAACCAGTCGTCTCTGCTCATCGCGATTGAAAGCGTGAAGGTGGACCTCGGCCAGCAGATCGCCTCGATTACCCGCGCGTTTGAACAGTTCCGCGACACGATGCCAGACGCGTATGTGCCGCGCCGCGAACTCTCGGAAATCCATACCGGCCTGCGGGCACAGGCGGCCAACCATGATACGCGACTGGCGATGCTGGAGGAGTACCGGCTGGCGGAGACGCGGGCGGCGGCGGAACGGCAAGCCACGCTGCAAGCGCAGATCAACGCGACGGTGGTGGCGGCGATGAAGGACAATATCGCCGTTGGCAAGGAGGCCGCCGCCGCCGTCTCGAATGACCGCAAAGAGCAGGACGAGCGCACCATCACGTGGCAGCGCCAGCAACTCTACGCGCTGCTGTACTCCGCTATTGGCCTCGTCGTCGGCATCATCAGCGCCGTGATTATCACGCACCTGCCGCGCTAGCGCACACACACACATCTCACGTCTCTCACGCGCATCTCGCATCGCACAGCCGTCGCATTGTCGTCGTCTCACCGTCGTCGCCTCACCGTCGTCGCCTCACCGTCGTCGCCTCACCCGTTCGTGGAGGAGAACCCACCATGTCGTTGTCCGTCATCCATCGGCCCGCCGCGGGGCCAACCGCGCTGCCTATCGCCCGCACCGTCGTGGCGATCCCGCAGTTCCATCAGCACGGCTATGCGGTAGACGCCCTGCCTGGCGTCGCTCATGTAGATCGCAACCAGCACCTTGTCGCCTTTGACGTGCGTGACTACCCGGATGTGCTGGCGGCAGTGCAGACGCACGACGGCGCGCACGCCCGCTCGCACGCCGGCATCTGGACGCATGACCTGATCGCCTACGACCGCGAGGACGCGGGCGACGTGTGGACGTGGACGCTGCGGCGCTTTGCCGGCGTCTCAGAGCGTGCCCGCCGTGCCGCCTTCTGGCGTGAGGCGCGGCCACTCGGCATCCTCGAACGGCTCGTCTCCGTCAACGTGCTGACCGACAATGGGGCGTTGACGATGGAGAAAATCATCGGCTCCGCGTCGCCAACCGGCATCCCCTTCAACCACCTGCAACTCTCCGCCGACGCCAAGACGGCGCAAGTCTCGACGGCGATGAGCAGCACCGGCGTGACGGCCATCCCGGTCGTCTCCGGCGGCACCAATTTCACCAACGGCATGTCCATCACGCTGGGCTACGGCTCCACCAACGCCGAGACGGTAACGGTCGGCTCCGGCTCCACCAGCACCAGCATCGTGTGCAGCGCCACCACCAAGACGCACAGCGCCAATGATTGGGTCGTGCCGAACCCCACCACGAGCGATAACCCGTCGTCTGTGACCAGCGGCTACGACAGCGGCGCACTCACGTCGGGCGCGTTCGCGTACAGCGGCGCGGGCGCGGGCAACCGGCAGGTGCAGGTGACGTACAACTTCCCGGCCAACGCGGGCGCACCCGCAGGCGGCTATACCGACCTGTGGGTCGCCAACGCCGCCACCATCGCGGCGGGCACGACGGCGGCGCACCAGACCCGCTCCCCGCTGCTCGTCAACGGCTCCACCGGCGTCAACGTGGTCTATACCGATCAGCAATGAGGCGGCTGGTCGTTGCGGCGTATCGTGCCCCACAACCACTGCCGCCAGCCAGCGGCGCGCTCCTGCTGGTAGGTGGGTGACAACTCCCCTGGCCAGCAGGCCGGGGCCTCTCAGTTCATCCGGCAACCGGTGCGTGCCGGTGGCGGTAGGCGGTGACGGGCGATGGCCATCACGTTCGTGCAGGGCGGCAAGGGCGGCAACTCCGCGACCTCGCTGACGGTCACGCTGCCCGCGGCCACGACGGCGGGCAACCTGCTCGTGGCGGTGCTGGAGAGCGACGCCACCGCCACCGAGACGTTCACCCTGCCCTCCGGCTGGAGCCTGGCGAAGAGCGTCGGCAACACCAATAGCGGCACGACGCTCGCCATCGCCTATGCCGCCAACAGCGCCGGCGGCGCGACCACGTTCACCTTCCAGCGTGCCAGCAACACGTTCACGTTCACCGTTTTCGTGGCGGAGTATAGCGGCCTCGCCACGGCGAGTGTGCTGGACCAGGTCAACGGCACGTTTGGCAACGGCACGAGCGCCAGCGCACTCAGCATCACGACGACGCAGGCCAGCGAGCTGCTCATCATGGCCGGCGTCTGGGACGGCACGGCGACGCTCGCGGCTGGCGCGAGCATGACGCTGCGTGACCAGCAGCAGAATGGCGCCACCTCCGGCTGGGAGGACCGGATCCTGACCGCGACGGGCACCTACTCGCCGACGATGACGAGCACGCTGAGCGCCAACAACATCGGCGTGCAGGCATCGTTCGCGGCGGCCAGTGGGAGCGGCGGCCTCTCGTGGAACGGGAGCGACCGCCAGAGCAACAGCGACCCCACGGCGGCGGCGACACTGACCTCGACCTTCGCAGATACGCAAACAGCGCACGACGCGCTTGGCCCCGTCGCCTACGTGCCGGTGCTGCCCGCTGATACGCAAGCCAGCACGGACGGTGGCGCGGCGGCGACAATCACGCTCACCCCGTCGTTTGTGGACCGCCAGAGCAACGCCGACACCCGTGCGGATACCCTCGTCTGGATACCACCGGCACCAGCCGACAGCCAGGCCAATACGGACGGCTGGACGGCGGTGCTGGGGGCGCTCTCATGGAGTGCGAGCGATAGCCAGCAACAACGCGATAGCGCGGCCTACACGCTCACGCCCGCCGTTACCGCCGATGCGCAGATAAACAGTGACGGCTCCGCGAGCGATACGCTGGTCTGGACGGTCACTGCGGCGGACAGCCAGCAGCATGCCGACGCCTGGACGGCCACGCTCAACGGCAACCTCGTCTGGAACGCAACGGGTGACGCGCAGAGCACGAGCGACGCCTGGGTGAGCAGCGTGCTCACGTGGACACCGCTGGCTGACGTGGAGGCGAACAGCGACACAGGGCGGGCCGTCTATTCCTGGCCGTCCACGCCGGATACCGCCGTCAACACGGACACACAGGCAGCGGCGCTCACGTGGCTCCCCATAGGCGACGGCGTGACGCCCGCCGAGGCGCTGCTCTGCGCCCTCGTCTGGGCACCGCCCGGTGATGGCAATACGCCCACCGATACCCTGCACGGCACGCTGGCGTGGGTCGTCTCACCCGCCGATGTGGAGACGAACACGGACACGCTCAGCGCCACCCTCATCGCTGGCATCACGACGCCGACGATCTCCACGCTCCTGCGCGTGCGCGATGGGACAGCGACGCTGCATACACGCGACGGCACGGGGCGACTGCGCGTGCGCGATGGCAACGGCCGCGACCTCGCCGTTCACCAGGAGCCTTAGGAGCGCCCCATGATTTCACCGTGGCAAGTCGGGCAGACGTTGCCCGTGTGGACACCGACGTGGACGTACGACAACGGCAGTCCGGTCAACCTGACGGGGGCCACGCTCTCGCTGCTGATCGTCAACGTGACAACGGGCGTGGTCCTGGCGGGCGCGGGCACCTTTACCGTCGTCAACGGCTCGCTGGGCCAGGCGCAGTATGCGTGGGCGACGGCCGACTGTGCCGAGCCGGGGCAATACGTGCTGATCGCCAAAGCCACGTTTGCGGGCGGCGGCGTGCTTCCGGCTGACCCCGTGCCGTGGCTCGTCAAGCTGCCGGGGCAATAGGAGACGCGCGCATGCCACGCACGACGGCACCAACGACGACGGCACCAACGACGGCACCAACGACGACACCAACGACGACGGCACCAACGACGAGGAGGAAGCCGACCGCCGCGCCAAGCCCGACGCTGGCGCACGTTCACGAGACAAGGGAGGATGTGGCGGTCATCTCCGAGACGCCGCCACATCCTCCCCGTGAGGAGACGCCAGAGTATGCCGCCGCGCACCACTTTCTGGTGTACGAAAAGAAAGCGCCGTGCGACGTGTGCGGCGTCACTGTGGACACGTTGCACGACCCGCAAGTGAACGTCTGGAAGGCGACGGCGCTGGAGACACACCACTGGCCGATAGAGCGCAGCTTCGCCAATGCCTGTGACCCCCTGAAAGTGCATCGGGATTTTCCGAGCGTCTACAACCGCGTCACGCTGATGCAGTTCGTGGACAGCCCTGCGAACCTCAAGGTGCTCTGCTCAACACATCACCGCTCCGTGGAGCATGGCATTCATCACCTGCTGCCCGCGCAATTCGCCGTGCAGAAATATCTGCTGGACGGCTATCTGATCGCCGCCACCACCCGCGATGCCACGCAGGTGAGAGCGCGGGACGACCAGATCATGCAGGCGGCGGGCATGGAGCCCGCGCCCGCGCCCGCGCCCGATAGCACCGGACCCGCGACAGCGACGGCTACTCCTCCCGCCGCTGCCAAACCCGTGCGGGGCCGCGCTTCCTCCCCATCCCCATCCCCATCCCCACGCCCACGCCCACGCCGCCCCAAGCAGACCGCACCCACAGGAAGCGCCGCATGAGCATGAACAGCAGCCACAGCAGCAAGCCCCTCTACACCCACGCGCCGCACGCGCATACGCCGCGCAACATCAACACCATCCAGCAGGCCGAGCACGCACAGAGCGCCAGTTTCAACACTCGCGTCGCCGTGCTGCTGACCAGAAACGTTGGGACAATGCAGACGGCGTACCTGTTCGCGGCTATCGGCATTGGCTCGCTGATCGGCGTGTTCACGGGCAACGCCTTCCTGGCGGCGCTCTTTGGCTCGATCTCCTCCTACTTCCTGCAACTGGTGCTGCTGCCGATTCTCTCGGTCGGGCAGAACGTGCTGTCGCGGCATCAGGAGCTGCAAGCCGACGAGATGTTTGCCACGAGCCAGCACAGCTTCCACGACATCGAGCAAATGATGCGCCACCTCGACGCACAGGACGCGGAACTGCTGAAGCAGACCGCGATGCTGCAACGCCTCATGACCACCGGCGCAGGCGCAGGCGCGGGCACCGGACAGCCACGGCGCGACCCCACGACTGGCCGCTACACGAAGCGGAGCATGCCGTTATGACGACACCTCCTATCGCGCCCGTCCCCGGCGATATCCTTCTCTTTTCTGGAAGTAATTGGGACGACCGCATTATTCAGCGCGTCACCAACGGCCCATACACGCACAGCGCGATTGTCACCGGCCCGCAGGAGATGGTGGAAGCGGCGGGCCACGGCGTGCGGCGTGTGCCGCTGCGCACGGACTACGCGGCCATCCTTGCCACGGGCGCGACGCTGGAGCCGGCGCGGCTGGCCTATGCGCTCGGCTTCCTCTCGCGGCGCGTGGGCAGCGGCTACGGCTTCCTCGACCTTGCCGCCGACGCCGTGAAGGCGATCCTGCCGGGCACCCGCACGCCGTTCCTGGTACAGCCGTCGCGCTATGATTGCAGCCACCTGTGTACGCTCGCGCTGATCGTGGCCGGTGCGCAGTGGCTACCCGATGCCTTCTACACCGCGCCGCAGCTCGTCTCTCCAAATGATCTGGCCCATGCGCTCGGCCCCTGCCTGCACAGCGTGGCGGCTATCGCAACCACTGCTGGCGCGATAGCCGCCTGATGCCAGATACCGATAGGACTATTACCCCAGGAGGTTTGACCGCCTGCCCCGCCGTGCTGTTATAGTGGTGACGTTGTTACGTGACATCGTTGTAACGATGATCCACCTTTGGAGCGCCGTGCGGGCCAGCGGAAAGGAGAGGCGAGGACATCAGCGCAGGACAGGACACGCGCCGCACGGAGATACGCAGACGATGCACCAGTGCACCAGTGCGCTGCCGGTGCGGCACGTAGTAGAGGAGACCCCGTTCGTGCTGATGCTTACCATATCCTCGCCAACACTCGCGCTCAGTCCAAGCCTGAGCTTGAGCCTGAGTTTGACCGCCCGTGCGCGTTCCACCCTGCGGCGGGCGGCGCTCGTCGGCTCACTCGTGGCGCTGGCCGGCGCGGCGTTCGCCCCACTGAGCGCGGCCCCCAGCGCCAGCGCCCACGCGCACAACGCGCCCACCACGACGCGCCACGCGTCCGTCCCGCACATCGCGGCGGCGCACATCCTGCCACGGATAGCGCAGCGCCGGATGCGCCCGCTCACCCGCCACGTCGCGCTACCTCCACGCGCCGCTACGGCGCATCCGGCGGCGCATCCGGTAGCACCGGCGAAGGCGAGCGGCAGCTACAGCGGGCCAGTCAGTGCGCCGCCAGCCGGGCGCGGCATCGGGTCGTGGGTCGTGCCGGGGATCGCGTCCTTCGCGGAGCCACGCAGCGCCGCCAATGCCGGGACGTGGGGCTGGTGTACGAGCTGGCCGCTCTACCGCTACGGCGCACGGCTCGCGGGCCTGGGCAACGCGCTCGACTGGACGGCTGCCGCTCGCGCACGTGGTCTGGCGACGGGCTACACGGCGCGGGTCGGCGCGGTCGTCGTCTTCGCGCCGTATGCGCAGGGCGCGGGCGCGCTCGGCCACGTCGCCATCGTGGAGGCGGTCTACGCCAACGGCTGGCTGCTCATCTCGGAAAGCGACTTCGCGTGGAGCGCCATCGGCGGCGGCTTCGGGCGCGTGGACTATCGCTACGTGTTCACGGGCGGCGGCGTCAGCTTCATCTACGTGTAGTGGTGCGGCGCACACGACAACATAGCGAAGCGGGCGGGGGAACATTCCCCCGCCCGCTCGTCATTGATGGCCTCTATCACCGGTCATACTGGTACAGGTCGTACCGGTCGAGCGTCGCTATGAGTAGGCTCCCCGGCCCACCGCCACGATCATAGTGGCCCGCGTCCCACGGAGACGCGCCCAGCGCATACGCCGCCGCACGCGCTCCACCGATGATGCCGCCATGCGCGTAGCCTGCCGCCGCTGCCGGTGAGACACGGGCATAGTAGCCATTCCCTACCGTGCCGACGTACTCCCTGATGCCTTCCTCGACGGTAGCGGCATAGCAGAAGTCGCCGTTGCTGGCCGTGTGGACCAGCGGACAGCCGGGATAGCCGCGCACGTTACCGAGATTGTAGCCGAACGCGGTGGGCAGTTGCTGACCCGTCTCCACGAGCCATTGCGCGAGGATCAGCGAGACGGGCCAGTGGATGCGCGGCGCGACCTGGCGCGCGTAGGGCAGCGCCGCCGCGACGAACGCCGCCTCACCGTGCGCGACCGGCGTGTGGCCGCTCGTAATCGCCTGTGGAGGCGCTGCCGCGTGCGCCGCCACTGGCACTGGCACGGACGGTGTGCGCGTGGAGATGAACGTCAGGACGCCCACGCTACTGAGCGTTGCCAGGATGAGCAGCGCCGCGAAGCTGGCGAGCACGCCGTTGCCGAAGTCATGCGCGGAGGCGCGGGCAACCTGTGCCACGCCGTCCAGTGTCTCGCGTGCTGTGCTAGAATCGAACGTGTCCATGACCGCGTTACCAGTCCTTTCTAACCCAAGGGTCGGTCGTGTGACGCGCTCCCGCGCCGTGTTCCAGACGGCGCGGGAGTGTACTCTGTGGGACGCGCTACCGGGACGCACTAAAAGTCCAGCCAGCCGGCCTAGCGCCGCGCACGCGTGATGAGCGCCGCCGCTTCCTGCCGTGCTGTCTCGTCCGGCTCCAGCCCCAACTCCATAGCGAGTGCGGCCAGGAAGGTCATCACAAGCGCCCGGTCGGCCCGATCACCATGCGCCGCGCTCTGCGCCTTGAGCGCGAGCAACTCCACTGCGCTGGTCGGGCGGTTGTCCTCAACCGTGAGCGTCTGCGCGGTCGTGCGTGCATAACGCAACGTCAGGTCTGCCGTGTCACGATTGCCCATCGCCTCCACGACCGCCAGTGCAGTCATGAGTTGCTTCGCGTTCTCCACGTGCTGCCAGGTCAGCATGAATGGTGTTGCCATAACCGTCTCTCCCTCTGTGCTATGCCACCGTCTCACGGCATCGAACGTGGCGTCCCTGCCACCCGCTCGCGTCCTGTGCTCGCTACGCTACCCGGAACGTGAACTCGCGATAGCCGAACCGGGTAAGGGCGCAGAGGACGGCGTGCTCGCCATTGGCGTAGAACGTCAATCCCATCGCCGCCACCTGCATGTCCTCACCCAGGTCCGCAATCGTGGCGATCACCGCGCCGGATGGCGTGACCGCCTCCACCGTGCGCTTCGGGTCCGCGTCGAGCGCCAGCACCAACCACTGCGCCTGCGCCAGCATCAACGGCGTCGCTCGCTGCATGAGTGTCTTGACCTGTGCCATCTCGTCTCACCCCTTTGTCGTTACATCATTATCATGTATCTTCACTTCTATTATAACGGATAGCGTATAGACTTGTCAATACCTTTTGCGGCCAGTTTCGGGTGAATATGCCCGGTACGGCGAAACTCGTGGACGGTGTTCCAGCCGGTCGCTGCGCGCGCGTATGTGTGTGTGGCGAGCGGCGCATGGCGTGAGAGGAGACACGGTAGCAGATGGCACAGAAAACCGTAGGGATGTTCCTGGGCGCGGAGACGGTGAATTGGTCGCTCGCGCAGTTCACGGCGGCGGCACGGCTCAGCAAGAGCCTCGGCTGTACGGAGATGGCCGTCAAGTGCGCCGACGGCTCAGTGGTCTGGTACGCCAGCCAGGGTGGGCTGGCCGCGGTACGCAACGCCTGTCTCGCTGGCGGGCTTGATATGCTGCCGTATCAGTACAGCTACGGCAACAAGTTCGGGGCGCTCGGCCAGGAGATTGCCGTCTGCAAACAGTTGATGCAGCTCCGCCCGGACGGCGCGGCGATGGTGGATATGGAGGTGGAGTGGAACGGACAGGTGGGCTGGGCACAGACGTGGAATGCGGCCCTCGCGCCGGTCAAGGGCATCCTCTACCTCACGACCTGGGGCAACCCGGCGACACAAGGCTGGTCCGGCGTGATTGCGGCGCTACGCGGCCGCGTCAATGTCTGGGTGCCACAGGAATACGATACCGTGCTCGTCAATGATGAGGGGCAGTACCCGTCCGGCCTGGCGATGCAGCCTGCGCTCAACTTGCCAGAGGCATGGCCGGGGCCGAATGATCCGGTTCAGGCGGCCCGCACGGCGATGAGTCGCGGCCACGATGGCGTCTGGCTCTGGGAGTACGGCCTCGCCACGGGCAATCACAACGTTGTCCAACAGATCGCCGCCGTGGTCAATCCCGGTGGCAGCACACCCCCACCACCCCCACCGTCAGGAGGCGCAACGATGGTTCCAACCGGCTGGAAAGACGACGGCACAACCCTCACCGCACCCAATGGCCTCACCGTCGCGCTCGGCTTCCGTCTGCACGTGCTCGGCTACCCCGGCGGCTGGCCGGCGTGGAACTGGCCGGTGGACGCGTCGGTCGGGCTGCCGTCTATCGAGCTGGGCAATCCGACAATTGGCGCGGGCGACCGGCAAATCTTCCGCGACCGGGCGCTCGGCTACACGCTCACACGCGACGTGTATGAGATGTGGACCGGGCAGGAGTTGGCGGCGTGGATCGCCAGAAGCGCGAGCCAGGATGCGACGATTAGCGACCTGACCCGCAAGAACCTGACGCTGCAAGGCGACGCCGCCGCGCTCGCCGCCGCACAGACGCGGGTGGGCGACCTCACGGCTCAGGTGGCGTCGCTCACGCAGCAGATCGCCGCGCTGCAAGCCCAACTCCAGCAACAGCAGAATACCAACGCCGCCACGACCGCGATTGCGGCGCTCGCCGCCGCGCTGAAAGTGGCGGGATGATGATGCCGCTGCGCTGGCTCTGGCGGCACTGGCGCGGCGTCGAGATGGCCGCCACGTCATCCTTCTGGCGTGCCTACGCCGCCCACTATCAGCAGCATCGGTGACGCATCAGCGCACTCCACGCCACCCGCACCACAGAGGAGAACCCACCCGCTATGCCAAGCATCTCAGACAGTGTGACGGCGACAACGCTCGTCACGATGGCTTTGCAACTGGTCAAGCCGTTCATGGAATCCGTGCCCGCTTTCGCGCCCACGAGCAAACTGCATGACCCGACGTTGCGGCTCATCAACGTGCTGCTCAACGTCGCCGTCGTGTGCGCGATGGCCGCCACCGCTGGCACCTTCACCCCCGCCAACTGGCTCTCCTACCTGCTCGTCGCGGCGGGCCAGTCCGTTGGCTCGCACGTCGTGTTCAGCATCGTGAGCGGCCCGTCAGCGGCCGTTGCGCCCACGCCAGCGCCAGTGGACGCGCCCGCCGCGAAGTAGCCATCACTGCGCCACGTCGTCGTATACAGCGGCCTATAAGACACGCATCCATAGGACACAGCAACGCCCCGGCATGGTCGCATCAGCGGCTCGTCCGGGGCGTTTCGTCGTGTGTGGCGGGCTACTCTTCTGCTGTCATCCCCAAAGTACACCGAGAACACACGTCTACGGCCCCGCCGCCAGCTAACGGCGCATCCACAACCTACGTAGACGCACAACGGCCAGCCTTCATCGGGCTGGCCGCTTTTTTTGTTGCCTGAGAGATGGCGCTACCGCTCGGTGAGCGGCGGCAGGCCCAGCGCCTCCCGGAGCAGCCGCTCGATAGCCGCCGTGCGGTTGCCGCCATCCCGCGCCCGCGCGCGCTTGTCTAGCGCCGCCAGCAGGCGGTCGGTCAGGCTGAGGTAGACGCGGGTACGTGGCTCGTCATAGACCGCGGGGCGGCCCCCCTCACGCGGGCGGTCCTGCGCTTTTTGATGGTAGTAGCCCAGGCCAAAGGCGGACAGCCCCGCACCGCTCACCATGCCCGGCAGTGTCTCGGTTGGTATCTGTGCCATGAGGTCCGCTAGCATATCGCCCTTGCCGCGCTCGATAAGGCGCGCCACCAGCGGCGGGAGATGCCGCGCCGGATTGCCGCTCACGAGCGTGTACTGGCGCGGCTGGTCATCCGGCGCAAACGCCCCACCCGCCTCTAGGCGGGCAAAGATACGCCCGATGATGTACATGATGTCCGCCGTCTCTTGCTTCGTTGCCTGCATGTCCATGTGTCGTGCCCTCCGTGTGCCCTCCGTCGCGGAGCGGCTCACCACCGCTCCGCCGTCTGTCTCGCCTAGCCTTGGACCATCGTCAGCAGCTTGCACACGACGGTGGCATGACGCACAATCGCTTCGCCGACATCCTCACCGTAGAGACCGCCATCGCCGCACACGGGGTAGACATGGCCGAAGTAGCGCAGATAGTCTCGCGTCCGCTGAGCGTAGGTGTAATCGAGCCGCAAGGCTGATGTGCCGGGCAGATACTCGTCTGTCGGGTCGCCATCAATCCACACGCGACTGCATGGCAGCGCGTCGCCGGCTGCATACTCACACTCGTCAAAGCGGATGTAGAGGTCATCCGTAGCACCCGCCGCCGCCGCCGCCGCCGCCTCAAGCGCCTGACCCACTGTGTATGTCGTCATCTCGTCTTGCCTCTCTCCGTCGCTCTCGTCTCGCTCGGTCTCGCCTCGTGGATGCTCCTATCGTGCATCTCTATAGTATTATACGTATATAACCGTGCAAAAGTAACAGGGATTGCGGGCAATCTGGATGGATATTTCGCGGTCATTTTTGCTACCTGGCGCAATGTCCGCCAGTCCTGTGCATCAGCACTCGTATCGTTCCAGCGTCACCTCTCCATTCCGCGCAATGATGCGATGGCCCCCACCGCAGTAGAGGCACGAGAACACGTACTCCATGCGCTCGCTGTGCGCGAACATGCCGCGCCTGGATGCCGGCGTGCGCGGTCCCTCGAACAGAAGACGTTCCGCCTCAGCCTTGAAGTCCGCCTGGAACGCTTCAAGGTTCTCACGTGTCGCCAGTTTGCACCGGGCGGGATTGATGCCCCCGACCCACAAGGCGCATTCACCCGTGCGTATCCAGTGTGCCGGACGCACTCCGGCTGGCGTCTCTATCGGGATGACGCGCAAGGCCGCGCCGTACTTGGCGCGAACGATGCGTAGTTGGCGCTTGCGCTCCACGCCGAGCAGGGCACACATGGCGCGGTGGAGCACATAGCGGTCTTTGCGGTTGCCCTTGAGATAGACCGCCGGGACCGTGCCGCCCCACCGCCCTAGCTCCATCTCAGTAAACTGATACGTCTCTGTCGCTATCGCCATGTCCCCCGAAGCCCCCGTTCCCTCTAGGAATAGTGCGGACTGATGGATGCTCTCATGTCCCCTGAAGCCTGCCCCTATCCCGCGCTCTGTTGCTGCCCCTTCGGCTTTGGCTCTGCCAGTGGCGCCGCTTCACCGTCCTTCAGGAACGTGCCGCGCTCGCCCTCAATTTCATAGCCAGTCAAACGCCCGTCGCGGACCTGCTCATACCACCATGTGCGGTACTTGCCCCACTTCTCTACGGCGTCCTCAATATGCGTATAGCCTGCCGGTGCTTTACGCGGCATACCTGCGCTCCTCTCACGCTAGCTGGTGCGTCTGAACTTGTGCGTCTGAATACGTTAGTGTACGTGGATGTTTGACGCCGTTGGTACCTATACGGTATCATACGTCATGCACGGTTAGTACGTCAACAGTAGCACGGTGAGAGGTGCGACGATGGCAATGAGCGAGACAACGGAACTGCCGATGCTGGCGGGCATCGGGGCGATACTCCGCTGGGCTGAGGAATTAATCACGATTGGCTCAGGGCCGATGCTTACGGCGGGCTTAGGCATCAGCCTGATAGACCTGTTGACCGATGGCCAGCTGCTGGCCTCGGCGCCGGCCTTATTGTACGCCTGGGCTATCAGTCAAGCCCTGGGTGTGGACGGTCAATTGATTGGCGCGGCGGTGAAGATTGGGCGGGCATTCCGCGGTCATCACCCCTGGCATGGCGTGGCGTATATCCCCCTGATTGCGGCGCTCGGCTATGTGGCCTATCTCGCCTCCAATGTGTTCGCCACACAGCAGGCATTAGGCATCTCGACACAGGACGCTTTAGCCCGGCTCGGCATGGATAGCACGTCATGGATTGTGGCGCGTTCCCTGCTGGCGGTTGTGCTGGTTATCCTCTCAGGATTGCTCCGCTATGAGCCGACCAAAGCCACCGCAATCGAGACGGCTGAGGAACGGCAAGAACGTGAGGCGCGTGAGCTGCAAGCGGCACGGCATAAGGCGGAACTCAGAGCGGTGAAAGCGGCGGGTATGCGGCAGATGACCGCGGCGGCAATGGGGCGTGTGACCCCACTCGATACTCCCCCCATAGACGACGCCAATACCCCGACATTGGACGCCTCGCTAGCGGCGGTATCGAGCGATGATATCCCCCCTGATGACGGCGGCAATAGCGGGGGCAATCGCCGCACGTCACGCCGGAATACTCCTGGCATTCGGGCCGTGCCCAGTGGCATGTGGAAGCGGGATGATTTGCAACGCTATGCGCGTGCGAAACACGGTGCTATCGTGAGCGATGACCGCGCCTCCGAGGCGATGTCCGTGCTGTCGAAGGGTCGCCGTGTTGGCCGCTCCTATGTCGCGCCGAAAGCGGCGGTGAAAGCGTGGGTGGACGGCGCGTATACCAGCGGCAATCGCGCCGGGAATGCGGCGGCTCAGAGCGCGTGATAGCGGCGGCATAGGATGTGCGGCAACCGGCGACAATAACGCGCGAGCCAGCGCGTGGACATAGAGACAATAGCCCCCGGTATCCGATGGTGGATACCGGGGGCTATTCTCGTGTCTGCTAGCAGTGGCTATTGCGATGTTGTTTACCCGACCTTGATGCTAGCAGGCGCCGCACATCATTCACGTCAACGTGGTAGTATCTAGCGGCTATCTGTGATGCGACGATGAACACTTTGCCTTCCCTCAGCATGGAAGCAGCAAAGTTGACAGCGCGCTTGAGTTCACCCGTCTCCTGAGGCATGGCCGGTTTATCTGGGCGCTCGGCGAGTGGAACGTGCCGCACTAGATTCTGTAGGCGCTCGACTTCTCTGGTGTTACCATCGACTCGCGCCCGTTCACGCTCACGCAAGAAGTCTTCAACTGTGACTTCCGTGTAGGTACGTGTCGCTAGTGTCTCACACTCAATACTAGCCATCTTACTCCAACGCAAACCTCGTATCGCTCTCGCGTCGTCGCTGTGAGTGGGACATCGGCCAGTTGTCTGCTGCTTCTGACCAACAAGTGTCCGCTGACATATGATGCACTCGTCATGCATTGCTGTTCACCTTGCCCTCCGTCTCCCCGTACCGTTCCTGCCACGCTTCCGGCTCATCGCCCCACTCGCGTAGCCATTCCGCCGCGCTTGCCGCCGTGCCGGTGGCCGTCTCCATCTCACGCAGGTAGCGTTCGACGCCGTGCCAGTTCGATAGCGCGATCATGTCATGCAGCCCGCGCGCCAGATTGCGCAGCGCCCCGGCGTTGATGCGCAACTCGGTGAGCGCATGAACACGAATGGCGTCATAGCCATTGCGCGGGTCATAGTCCCACGTTTCCTCTTTGCCTGCCGCTGTTGTTGTCCTCATGGCTCTTGCACTCTCCCCTCATTGACCACGAACGTCGCGCCCATGCTCATCAGCGCATATTGCCGCGCCACGCAGCACAGGTGCGTGACCTCGCGCCCATCCGGCTCCGGTAGCCGCAGGGTGAGCCCTGACGCCATCAAGGCCGTGTTCCCGTCGCCGCCGTCCAGGTGGCAGAACGGGCAACAGGACACGCCACTATCCGCCGGCAGCACGTCGTCGCATGGCGGCAGGGTGATGGCGGAATAGGCGGTATAGGTCGCTTTACGCTCACTGTTCATGCGGTCGTATCTCCCTCGCGTGTGCCGCGCATGCGCTCGATACGCTTCAACGTGTGCCGCACGATGTAGTCCGGTATCTCCCGGTCGCCATGCACCGCCACGGTTACGGCGTAGTGCGTCACGCTGTGGCGGTAGCGGCGGTGGGAGCCGCGCACCCGTTCAAGGCTCCACGCGTGGTCGTAGAGCCACGTCTCAAACTCGTCCAGACGCATATACAACACCGCTATTCCTCACGCATGTCCGCCAGCGCCGCCAGCACCTCACCGTGGCAGATCGTGCCGTGGAGGTTGCCCGGCAGGCCACCACGTGGAGCGCACCAGCAGCCCAACGTTTTCCCGCGTAGCTCCGGCAGGCGGGCCACGAGGTGCGGCTGATGGCGCACCCACTCACGATACTTGCCGATGACTTCCGCCCGGCTGCCGTCACGCCCAACCTTGTAGGGATTGCCCCACGTGCCGTCAGGCCAGCCCGGCATGCGCCGCCCGATGTACTGGTCGCAGTCCTCGTGTCGGACGTTGACGACCCGTGTCCGCTGGTCCGGTATACCCATCTCCATTCACGCCGCCTTCCGTCGTGTTGCCGCTGGCGTGGAGCGTGGCGCTGCGCGGTCGTTATCATCGTCCAGCGGCACACCGAGCGCGGCGGCCAGGCGCGCCCGTGCCCGCATCGTCACCATCTTGACGACCGAGACGTTCACGCCCTCGCCCGGCACGCCAGAAGCGGGATAGCCGAGCGCGGCCAGCTCGTGCACAATCTCGGTGGGGCCAAGGCCCGCCAGCCACAGCGTCAGGATGCGCCGGTTGCGCTCGCGCGTGGCCGGGCGGCGATAGTTCGCCAGCGCGTAGGCGTCCAGCACCCGTCGCACCGTCGCCGCCGTCTCCTGCGCCACACTCAGTGCGTCGAGGGCGTCCGCATCCGTGCCGCTGGCGTGTTCCGCCTCCAGCAGCGCGTAGAGCGCGGTGTCACGCGAGTACGAGCGCGTGTGCGCGGCGGGCAGCGCCCGGTGGCGGTAATAGTCGCGCACGCGGTTGTGCATGGCATTGAGGATGTAGGCGCGTTGCGCGGCGCGATTGGCCCACGTCATGCCGCGCCATGCCTGATAGAGACGCAGCCAGATGTCCTGAACCAAATCCTCCGTCCACCACGGCTCACTCTCCGCCAGCCAGTGCCGGACCAGTCGCACCGCCTCCACGTGCCATGCGGTATAGGCATCAGTGAAGTCGCTATACGCTGGCCGCGTCCTCATGTCACTGCTCATCGCGTCCTCCCTCATCAGTCAGCCGTTATCACGTTGCCGCATCCTCGTGTCGCTGCCAGGACGGACAGCGCATGCGTTCAAGGCTCTCGCGCCAGCACATCATCCGTCGTCGCCGGATAGCGTTCTTTCATCGCCCGCCAGCGCGTCACCTGTGCCCTGGTCGCCACCGTGCCGTCCGCCAGTTCCACCGTGTCACGCAGACAGTTGTGGAAGATGCCGGCCACGACGCACGCCACGCACCAGCCGGCAAGCAGCAGTGCGGCGGCACCCCACAGCACGAGCACGGCTTTCACGAGCCAGAGTAGCCCGGATAGCAGAACATCCATAGCGCCATGCCTCGTTTCCTCGCTCATGCCGCCACTACCGTCACAGCGACCACGACCAGCGCCGCCGCATCCGCTTCCCGCTGGTCCGCGACGGCATCCCAATAGCGTATGCCCGCCTCATAGCGTTCCGCCGCCGCCCATTCGAGCCGCCGCAACGCCGTCTCCCGATGCGCCGCCGCGTGGTGGATGGCCCGTACCACGCGCTGCCGTGCCCGTGTGTTCCGCTCGGTGAGCACCAGCGCCATCACCGCCTGTGCGTGCGCCTGCCGCGCCTCATCGTGCGCCGCCTCTGCCGCGCTGTGCGCCGCCTCTGCCGCCACGTAGGCAGCGTGGAGCGCGTCCGTGGCCGCGGTAGTTGTGACTGTCATCTCATTGTCGCTCATGCTGGGCCTCCTCGCGCCGAACGCGCGTGCCGTGGAAGTAGGCGCGATGCTGCATCGCGCATAGTCCGCAGAACGGATCGCCACAGATACCACACGCATGCACCCCGTGCCGCGTACCGCAGGCGTTGCAGTGCGGCCTGCGTAGTCGCTGTGCCCGCTCGCGGCGCTCCCGCTCTGCCGCCTCATCCGCACTCATCGCTCACCTCTACACGGCGCGGAGGCCCCTGCCTTCAGGCATGGGGTGAAGTACGCGGCACAGGCCGGACACACCCAGCCACTGCTGGTGGCACGCACCACGTCATACGCTGTGTACGTATCGGGGATCGCCTTCCGCGTGGGCCGCGCGGGCGGACCGTTCGGGCAGGCCAGCCCGCAGTGCCAGCAGTGTGCCGGCCCCCCGTCACGGGGACGCCAGGCGGTGGGGTCGTCCCGCATGGCGTGCTCATACAGCCAGCGCAGCGCGATCATCATCGGTCGCTCACCTCCTCATCCTCCTCCGCCGGCGCAGCGGCAGCCTCTGTTGTCTCGACATAGCGGTCGTAGGACTCGACCGCCGCCACACACAGCGCGGCCACCTGGATCAGTCGCCGGCGCCAGAGCAGCAGCGCCGCGGGCCGGCCTACCGCCGCCGGCGCCGAGGCGGACACGCCGGCCGCGCGGTCGAGGTAGCCGGCGATGATCGCTATCCATTCCTCCGCATCGTGCCCGCGATCATGCTCCACCGTCCAGCCACGCGCCGGCTGCCGCTGGCGCTCGGCGGCAATCTCAGCCAGGACCATGCGTCGCCGCGTCGTCGTCGCATCATCGTCGCTCATCGCCGGGTGCTCCTCTCAGCGTGCTCAGCATGCTCGTCGTGCTCGTCGTGCTCACACATCGATCATCCGCTCGAACACCGCGCGCATCCGGGGGTGCAGTGCGCGGAGCACGGCGCCGGCATCGGCGGCGGCACGGGCGGCATAGGCGGCATCGGCGGCGGCACGGGCGGCATAGGCGGCCTCGGCGGCACGGGCGGCCTCGGCGGCCTCGGCGGCCTCGGCGGCCTCGGCGTCGGCATGGGCAGCGGCATGGGCAGCGGCACGGGCGGCATAGGCGGCACGGGCGGCGGCACGGGCGCGGGCGTCGGCCTCGGCGCCGGCCTCGGCGGCGGCGGCCTCGGCGGCCTCGGCGGCGGCATGGGCGGCGCCGGCCTCGGCGCCGGCCTCGGCGCCGGCCTCGGCGGCCTCGGCGGCGGCATCGGTGGCCTTGGCGGCATGGGCAGCGGACGCGGCGGCCGCGGCGGCCTCGGCGGCGGCCGCGGCGGCGTGGCAGCAGGCATCCCACGCCACCCGCCAGGTGGCGTCCGTCACCGGCGGCAGCGCCGCCAGCCGCGCCGCGTCCGCCTGCCGGCCCGCGTGGCGCAGGTGCGCCGGCGCGATCACCCGCACGGCGCAATCGGCGGCCAGCCACGCCCGGCGCCGCTCCGCCGCCAGGTCCCCGGCCGTGCCGATGAGCCGCGGGGCGTAGGCCAGCAGGTCCGGCAGCAGGTCCGGACACCACCGGTCCAGCCCGTCATTCCAGGCGCGCCCGAAGGCGGCGAGCGCCGGTGAGACGCACGCGGGTCGGTCGGTCCACGGCCCACCGGCCAGCCAGCTGGTCACCTCCAACAGGCAGCCGATGATAGGTTGCTCGTCATCGTCGTGGGGCGCGGTCGGGGGCGTGGCCGGGGCGGCGGGGGCCGCGTGGCAGCCCCCGGCCAGCACCACGCGCCGCGACGGCCGCGACGCGTCCGGGGAGATGCGCCCGCGCGGCGGGGTCGGCTCTGGTGTCGTCTGGCTCATCGCGTTGTACTCCTCTCGCTGACGCAGGCCTCGCCGCTGGCCGGCGCGTGCGCGCCGAAGCTCAGGCGGTCCGGCAGCCGCGTTGGCCGCCGCCGGCGTGTCCGCGGGTGTGTCGTGTCGCTCATCGTGTCGCTCATCGTGTCGCTCATGGCGTCGTCGTCTCCTCCTCCCCCGCGGG
>JADEYI010000401.1_pt1 | contig 63170 bp, 112 predicted proteins | sample 8542331 | NCBI WGS metagenome assembly JADEYI01 (sample SAMN16510988, study PRJNA670497) | mine drainage metagenome | isolation source: biofilm near Copperflume 1 | place: Germany: Marsberg coppermine Kilianstollen | collected 2018-02 | reverse complement strand
TACTACTACTACTACTACTACTACTACTACTACTACTACTACTACTACTACTACTGATTGTGCAAATGTTGATACGATCGGTGTGCTGTAGGCGAGGTCATAGAGGAGCATGAGTGCCGGCGGAGGATGGCACAGGCCAAGGTGACTGGCCTGCAGCACTTCTACATGATGGAGCTGGCTCCTGGCCTCATCATCGATGCGCGTGTCAAGTGCGTGCATCTGCCTTTCTCCTGTCTTGCATGCAGCAAGTAGGCAGAGGCCAGTGTAATATTCATGCTTGCATGTTGGCAAGGTAAGCTTAATTGGCAGTTGGTGATCTGCGCATTCTGGGACGCCGAAATGCATCTGCTGGGTGCAGGGGCAACATGGCGAGATTCATCAACTCATCCTGCGCGCCCAACTGCGAGTCGCAGAAATGGCATGACGCCGCGACGGGCGAGATCCGCATCGGGATCTTTGCTGCTGACGACATCGAGCCCGGCACTGAGCTGGCCTATGACTACCAATTCCAGCATGCTGGCCTGGCCCAGGATGCTGGTGCCTACAGGTGAGCCCCATGCCACATTCCGGTTCCTGCCCTGTGCTCTTGGAGCAACTCTCTCTTCTTCTCCTGGAGCACCTTTTTTGTGCTATTCAAGGTCTCCTGTGGTTTTTGTCATGCCCTCTGCTGTCATTTAAGGTGTCATGACGGCTGCTACTGGCTTGCTCATTCAGGCCAGTGCTTTACCATTTGTCATGGGACGGGCTGGCCAACTTGTTGCGTAGATGCAGGAGCAGCAGTTTCTACTGGTGCTTTGAGGGATGCCCCACTGCTGTCAATTTTAAGCAGGATAAAAGCAAGGGCCAGCCCTGGCATCTAGGAGAAGAGGTATCGTTCCTCTATGAGAGATAAAAGGACTAAAGACACGGGGCGTCGCGGCGCAGATGCATGTGCGGGGCGCCAAACTGCCGGGGCACGATGGACACGCAGCCGGAGCGCTTCAAGGACTTTGGCAAGCGCGTGGAGGTGTTCTGGGACGGGGACAGCGTCTTCTACCGCGGCACCGTCACCGCCTACTCCACAACCAGCGGCAAGCACACCATCCTCTACGACGACAACGACGTCGAGCGCGTCTGCCTCAAGGTGCGCGCCAAACCTGTGTTCATGCCATCGCAGCTCGCCTTATGTCTGGCAACGTCAGTGCACCATCCTCGCTTACTCCACACATGCATATGTATGTGTCATTCCTGCTTTGATGATTCCGCATGCACATGCATGTGCCATTCCTGCTTTGTATGACAAATAATAGGATGCCTCACCTGGAGGTCATCTGGACCCAATTTTGCAACCGGGGCAAAATGGGGGTCTCGAGCATTTGCTAAGCTGGACATGCATTTTTGCTTTACGACCTCTTCGTGCATTCATTTGCCTTGCAGGAGGGTCAGACTTCCTTCTTCTTCAAGAAGGCTTTGAGAGAATGAAGGAGACTGACATTGCTGGTTGCTGCGCCTGCAGACGGTGAAGCACAGGTGGCTGGACGAGAGCGCGCCAATGAAGATGTCGCCGCTGCACGCCGCGCTGGTCGCGCAGAGCGGCCTGCTGGGCCCCGAGCCCCTGGACCTCAACGCCGGCCCCGAACCAGAGATCCCCCAGGGCGCGATGGAAGAGCCACAGCCCAAGGCGGCGGCACAGGTGCAGCCTGAGATCCCCCAGGCCGCGGCGGAAGAGGCACAGCCCATGGAGGTAGCCCAGGTGCAGCCTGAGGTGGAGGCACAGGTTCCTGCAGAACCACCAGCAGTGGAGGAGGCTGCACCGGCTGTTGCGTTTGTGGTGCCACCGCCTGCAGCTAATGGGGATTTGACTACGGCAGCTGCCGCGCCTGCAAGGCCGGTTAGGAAGAGCAGGGCTGCGTCCGCCGGGCGCGGCCTCAAGAGGAAACAGGTGCGCACTGAAGCTTTCGTGGCTGCTGTCTCTTTGTTGACAAATGCAGTGATCTCCACCACGTCGAAGCCCAATGGTTTCAAAATGGTCAGTCATGCTGAGCCCTTTGTCTGGTTGCCATGATGCAGGCCGAAGGGGCCACGGAGGAAGAGATTGCAGAGGCTCTCAAAGACGACGAGGATGCCTTGGCCGCTCAGGCACGCCCACAGACTGCTTTGGTATCGGTTTGCTGATTGAGCTCTGCTGTGTGGTTCTTGAGAATTCTGTCAGTTAATTTTTGAAGACTGACATTTGCTTGCTGCAGCACTGATGTTTTCGCTATCTTTTTGCAGGCTGCGCAGGTGCCGAAGCACAAGATGTGGCTCAAGCGCTGCCAGCGCGACTCTCAGGAGCAGGAGGCACCTCCAGCCGGGCCTGCATTACAGCCACAGCTGGCGCCTGCTGCCCTGAGCTGGGCCGTGCCAGACCCGGCAGCTGCCGCGCAGCTGACAGCGAACGCTGGGGCCCCTCCGCAGCTGCCAGCGCCCTTCAACGCCCCTCCCTTCACCATGCCTCCCTTCCCCCTGCCGTCCATGCCCCCCGGCCTGCCAGGCCAAAACGCCCTCCAGGTGCGGATTTCCTCCCCCAATTTCCTTCCTTCTGTCCAGGTGAAAGGGTTGTTCACAGAGCTCTGGGAGGGAAGTAGAGCTTCTGGCATTGCCTCATTTGGCATGGGTTCAGCTGACCCTGTGAAGTTGGGCTTACACCTGAGTTTTAGCGGTTGTGCTGCAGGTGGCCATGTACCAGATGCTGCTGATGAGCAACCCGCAGCTGGCGCAGGCCCACAAGACTCTCGGGGGCAGCCTGCCTTCGCCCCACATGCCCATGGCATCCCTGCACCAGATGTTCGCCACCTTTGCCAATGCCGCCGCGGCAGCCTCTGCACCGGCCCTGGTGCCTCCTCTGGCTCCCTGGCTCCCAGGTCAGAGCAGCACCCTCCTCTCTGCGGTACACATTGTCATCTGCAAGTCGTGCATGAATATATCTCACTGAAGTTGCATCAATTTGAACCTCGCATCTGCTACAATACCTCAGCATGTCGCAGCTGCATTGTAAAGAGACGTAGTGCAGATGAGTGTTTTATGTAGGGGATATTGCTGTCCTTTTAAGGTTCAATATCCGAACAGGTGGTTTTTCTTTGTTCAGGTGTTGCTGGACAGGGCCCGTCAGGATCGCAGATGCTGCCACAGGTGGCTCCGCTGCAGCTGGGGCCGCTGACGCCGGCCGGCGCTGCCAGCGGGCCGGCGCAGCCGCCATCGGTCCCCATGACCCCCAACCTCTGGGGCGCCATGCCCCCCGGCTATGCACCGCAGATGCCCCCCGCGTGGCCGCCCGTGAGCGACTCAGCCGGCCCAAGTGCTGCGCCGCTGCCGCAGCCCGCTGCAGTCGCTCCTGCATCAGTCGGCGCTCGCGCGCAGCTGCCGAACGGCGATGCAAAAGAGGTCACAGCACCCGCTACGGCGTTAGAACATGCTGGCGGCTCCACAGTGGCAGCGTCGGAGCCAGCAAAGCAGAGCAGTGTGGACGGTGCAGCGTCGGCTGCTGCACTGGAGGCAGAGCAAGACGCCCTCTTTGCCGCAGCGGTGGCCGCGGCGGCAGCCAAGCATCAGTTTTCTAGCAAAGGCGCAGCGCCAGAAGCGGCTGGGCCCGCAAAGGAACCAGATGTAGCAGATGCGCCAGCAGCAGCCCCAGTGGAACCATCGCCGCAGGCTGATAGCGCTCCGTCACCTGCCGCAGAGCAGCCAGCTGTACAGGAGCCAGCCAGCGCTACCGAGGCGGAAGGCCTACATGACTCATCAGAGGCGTCGGCAGCAGAGGCAGCCATGGCAGAGCACGCCTCTGCTGTGGAGGAGGAGCAGCCAAAGCATGCAGGGTCTCAGGAGGACACCAGCGCAGACGGCCATGCTGTGCTCATGGCTGTCGATGACTGCGCTGCGGCCCCCTCGCAGGCTGACACAGGCTCAGCCGTGCCAACTGCCGAGGCAGCCACAGACGCTGCAACCGCTGCAGACAGCGAGGCGCCGGCACAGGCGGCTGCAGATGCGGACGCACCGCATGACATACCGCCTGCGCTACCAGCTGAGGAAGAAGTGCAGAAGAGTCCTGACAACCAGTCCCAGCTTGCAGCGGAGGCCGGCGCGGCCCTGATAGGCAGCGTGAGGGAGGAGGCAACTGGCACTCCCGGCAACGCAGCCTTGGAGGAGAGCAAGGAGCAGTCGCAGCTCGCCGCAGATGCCGGCGCCGCGCTTGTCGGCAACGTCCAGCAGGCCACCACAGGCGGCGAGGAGCCTCCACAAGCACCTATCGTGGATGCAGATACACATGTTCTGCCCTCCAAGGCAGCAGACGCCGGTGCTGCCGAGGCAGACGCAGGCGGGCAGCCTTCCAGCAGCGCAGCAACTCAGGCTGAGCGGAGCGGCGAGCCGCCTGCCGTCCGGCAGCTTGCGGATGCATCGCCACCGCTGCTGCAGAGGCCCAAGGCGCAGCAGCGCCTCTTCGACCCCACAACAGCCCTCAGCAACGGCCATATTTCCCCGGCCAATGGCACTCCCAAGGCGGCGCCGCAGGGCCTGATCGACCCTGTGTCCGTCGGCCCCGCCGCGGCCGCTGTCGCGCCGGCTGCCGCGCCTGAAGCGGAGGCGGATGAGGCAGAGTTGTGGGGCAGCCTGCTGGTGGACTCGCCGTCCCCCTGCAAAGCCCCCAAGGCTGCATGGGCTCAGGACCCCAGCCTGTGGCGCGCGAATGGCCCTGGGCCGGCGCGGCCGCCTCTCGGCCAGTGAGCGGCCGTGTGCATATCAATGCGTCTCTGGACTTTGACCGGGAGTCCTCATGTGAACAGTATAAGAGGGATGCTCAGCTGTGAATGTGCGCTGGGCAGGAGGCTCTTTCTTCACAACTGACTGTGTGTGAACTCTGAAGTGAACTTGAACTAAGCACAGAGGGTGTATCTGGCTGAATCCTTTTTCCCTGGACATTTGCTGCCTTACTGCTGTTGTGTGACTGGCGGCGTGTCATTTGCTTTAAAGCAACAAACTGTGCTTACCTCAGATTTACTCTAGTGTGTTATGCCGTGCTGAGACCATGATTGCTTGGTATTCAAAGATTTCCTTGAAAATGCATGCCATAGCTTCTTTTGGAAGTGCTCAAACTGAAATGAGATGAGGACTGAGGAGTCAGGAAATCTTTTATAGGCGCGAGGCGCTTCTTGTGTGTATGCTTTTCAATTGCGCGATTGCATGCCAAATCAGTGCCTGTTTACTGAATCCAGGTATTGGCCAAAGTTAGGCCCATTTATAAGGCCTCAGGGATTGGGAGCCAGAACTTTGTGTAAATTACCACCACTGCCTTTGCCATCACACTTTTAGAGAGTGTTTTGACAGAGCATTCACATTCAAACTCCGCCACATACACATACTGCCCAGCTCATATTAGACTGCATAAACACAACAGATGCCTAAAGAGCTTAAACACAATCAAATGAATCACTTGAAATGATAGCATACACACATAAAATGCGCACCATCATTCCATGTAACATTCGGGGCCATCATTCTTCCTATGCAGATCTGGCAAACTGCACTTTCAAGTCACAGCTATGCTACTTTCGGACAGATCCCTCACAATGTCATCAAGGCAAAATACTGGTCACCTGTAACGTGTATATTTGGTGTGGCCTAGCAATATCCTGACCTTGTGCTCACAGAGTAACCGCTGATGCCACCATAGTCACCAAAATTGCATTCGACTTGTACCTTTGAGCAAATCTCTAGTAAAGATGACCTTTCCACAAGCACACTCGTGACTGATGCTGGGAGCGCCAGGAGTGCTAGTCAGAATCGTCATGAGCATCATGGTACTTGATCTCACACACGTGCTCCTTCTTCACTGCCACGCGCTGACCCTCCTGCAACAGAACACAAGGGTCATCATGAGCGCAATCAGGCAGCTGCAGATTCCATGGTGAAGTCAAAAAGAGCAACGAATGCGTACAACACAGAATGCATGGTGAATCAAACCACCAGACTGGACTCAAAGTATCAGTGCTTCCTCGTAGAGATGCAAACGTGACCTCAGCAATCATCACCTGCAGTTCATGTGCCCTCTTTACTCGCTGCGCTACCTGCAGGCCAGAGAGTCAACTGAGACCTACTTCTGCACTCTGCACCTCAGCTGAATCTCTTGATTCGATCACAGCTCCAACCTATGGCTGCACAATCTCTGGCTATTCAATCTCCTGCCTCTTCATTCAGGCAAGTTCCTTGTACGTTGCCCCTCGAATAGTGCCCTTGTATTCAGATATAATGAGGTCACATGGGTTTTACCCACTTGATTATATAGGCTAGCAGACTGAGACAGTAACAATGGCATGATTGATCATCCTGTTGCAGAAGAGCAGTTGGAAGTGCATGTCACCTTGGCATAGATGATGTCAGTGTCCTCTTCCACCCTTTCCACAAACAGCCTGTGCAAGGAAGATGTGTCAGTCTGCTGCTCTGTGCATCGACATCAAGGGAGGACAGGCAGAGGCAGCGTGTTATCATGCCCACCAGATGTCCTCTCTGTTTATGAGTGCAATTTTGATCAGATCGTCCTCGCCCAGCAGATCCAGCTCGGAGTGATCAGGAATTGCGCTATAGAGATACGGGTTGTGTTTGCTCAGGTCCTCAGCCTGATCGCACACAAGATGTTTTATTTTATGAAGAATCAATCCACGAGCCTTTCACCCTTGACGAGAAGCTCTGCAGGGTTCAAGAGGCAATCAGTGCTGCGCTTGAATGGGTGTGCTATGAGAGGTGCAAGATCGAGAAAAGCTGACCAGTGTCGGCTCGATGGTCTTGTACTTCGTCGGTTTTCCTTGTCGCGTGTTCAGAGTCTGCAGCAGCCATTCAGCGATCTCAGCTAAGGCTTCTGAATTTTGCCATGCTACATGTGTACGCAGGGAAAGGTTTGATCCACAATGCCCAAGTCCAGCGGTCACTGAAACAGCACTGCAAGAACATAAAACAGTGGAATTTCGTCCAAATTTCATGCAAATATGTATTCCCAGGGACAAAAGCACTTCACCTGGATGGCCAAATTTTCCTTGCCTTGGTTGTCTTGGACTTCCATATTGGTGGCGGCAGGAATTCAGGCCAGCAAAAGAGAGGTGATGTCAGTAAAGGTGATATTGCTGTGATTGAATTTCTCTGCGAATTGCTGCATTTGCTGGGCCAAGCCAGCGGCAAAGAAGACCAAATCAGGCATGTTCTGTCTAAGGCGGCGAAACATTCCGAGCGCGCCTTCTTTGTGTCGAAGAAACTGACGAGAGGGAAGAGGAGTTAACGCTGCAAGAGTGGAAACCGTAGAGATGCACATCTAGAATAGTCCTTCAACTATATATCACAACTTTCTAGGAAGTCTCAAAGGACAGTGGAAGACGTGCCCTCCACAATCACTCTTTTGCTGACGTGAGCCTGATGGTATTAAATACAAAGCTGCGCAGCACGGGCCTGTCGGCCCACGCTGCAGTGCTACCTTCACACGCTTTTAGCAGAAATTTGGCACGAATCGAAGCACGCAGCCAATTGCCTAGCTCATTGTGGGCACGCGTCCGAGTAAGCGAGAGTTTCACAACGCCTGCACAGTCACTCAGGATATCCCGCCTTGGACGAAGGAGGAAGAGCAGGACTTCTGTTGGAATTGTGGCTGGCATCTTTGAAAAATTCACAGAGAAGGCAATCAAGGCCGTGATGCGAGCGCAGAACTTTGCAACACGTATGCATGCTAGTGAGGTGAGCTAATTGCACCGTTCTTCCATCTCCCGAGGCCTGTCAAGTGGTGCGCTGCGCCAATGTTGCGTTACATGCAGAGTTTTTCAAGCAAAATGTCGCTCTTGGGGCCAAGTGGTCCGTGGAAGTCTGAACGGAAGCTGATTTGCCCTAGTGAGTTGGTGTGCGTCAGCCCTTGCATGTCACTGTCTTTGCAGAAAATTGTTCGATGTGACATTCTTGATAAGTTCCTACAGCTTTTAGCGTCTCTTGCTGTTGCAATTCACTCCATCAAACAGTCTGGGATGGTTCCAGCAACCCCAAGGGCAATCTTTGTTAACACCCACACGTGCAATTTGATTGAAAGCATCCCCACCAAGTTTGTAATGTGTGCAGGTTTCTACCGAGTTCCTGCTCATGGGACTCATTTCTGAGGAGCCAGCCTCCAAGACGGGCTTCTACAACTCTGGCATCACCATCGACAGGGCCCGCACTGCTGTAGAAGCTCTGCAGGAGCGCAGCCGGCAGGCAGATGGCCCTAGCCTGTCATCGCCTGCCCCAGAGCTGCCCTTCAGCCGGGACGCCAAGCGCGTCTTTGAAACCGCTGCAGAGGTGCTGTGCCCTGGCATTCTTTGTGCCTTGAAGAACAGATGTTGGTACATGTTGCATCCCAGAGTTAAATGCAGTAGCTTATTGGCAAGCAAAGGTAGAGAATACACGGGAAGCATGCCGAGGAATCTTGCATGTGACGTTCAGGAAGCACGGAAGCTGGGCCATAACTACATCAGCCCAGAGCATGTGGTGCTGGCGCTCTTCTCAGTTGGCAATGTGGGCGCCAAGCAGGTCATTGAGAAGTGAGAGCACTGCCACATTGGTAAATATTCTAATTGGTCATACTTCTGCTTGAATATCAGCCACATGAGTTGTGAGACCATATCCATGACGGCCTTCCTGATGCAGGCTGGGGCTGACGGATGGGGGCAAGGCCATCAAAGACAATGCGCGTGAGCGGCTCAAGGGTGAGGGAGAGGTAAAGGAGCAGCGCAAGAAGGTCACAGTGAGTCACTGGCCCCCCTCTCATGCTATAACTGCATGCGCAATCGCTTACCCTCCATTGCCTGTTCTGTTCACGCTGAAGTACATCTTCTGTTGCGCAGACGGTGTCTGGAAAGGAGGTGACCACCAAGGCGCTGGACGAGTTCTGCAGGGACCTCTGCGAGCAGGCTCGCAAGAAGGGCATGGATCCGGTGCGATTCCTTTCAACATGACTCCTGCCTTTCTTCCTTTGACATGTAGACAGATGGTGGTTGGCTAGGGCTGCAGCTGCTGCATGCATCACTTGCAGAGTGGCGTCATTTCAAGTTTGTGTGGGCCGAGCAGGTGATTGGGAGGGACAAGGAGGTTGCGCGCGTGGTGCAAGTGCTGGCCAGGAAGAGGAAGAACAACCCCGTCCTGCTGGGGGAGCCCGGCGTCGGCAAGACCGCCATCGCCGAGGGCCTCGCCCGCGCCATCGTCTCTGGTGAGCATCCTCCCTCACCATGCACTCTCTGCTGCAATGGCATCCTGTGGCAATGCGTGCATCCACCCAGACATCAGTCCATTCGATCTTTTAGAAGGTGGTGAATGGGGCTCTGTGTGGTGGGGGTGGGCGATCCCAGTTGCTGCCATCGCTGCCATGCGCAGTAAGGTCCCAACATGTGGCCTAAGGGAGATGCGGAGGATGCTGCAGGGACAGGGCAGGGAATCCTGTAAGTCAGCATAAGGCTGAACACTAAAGAGATTGATACCTGTGTGCAGGCTTTCTGCCGGACGGTAGCGCGCTGCCGGCGTTTCTGGAGGGCAAGCGTGTGATGGCGCTGGACCTGGGCCTGCTCATTGCCGGCGCCAAGGAACGCGGCGAGCTCGAGTCGCGCGTCACCAACATCATCGCAGAGATCCGCGCCGCCGGCAACATTGTCCTCATGTCAGTCCCCCTCTTCCTCTGATTCTCGCTCCATGGGCCTTAGAACCTGATGTTCTACAGTGACACGCGATGGTTACACTGCCCTCAAGCGTGCAGTCCAGCGCACATCTTGTGTCGCCAGATGGGCCCAGGGAGTGCAACAGCTGGGTGCAATATGATTCAGCGATCAACACAGACGTTGCCAGTCTGTAGTGCTCTGTGGAATCTTGCTAACGCTTTGCGTTCTGCGGTGGCAATGCATGCAGAGGTGTGAGTGATGTTCATTGGGTTCTGCGCAGGATCGACGAGGTGCACATGCTGGTGGGCGCGGGGTCAGTCAGCCGCGCGGGCGGCAGCGGCCTGGACATCAGCAACCTGCTCAAGCCGCCCCTGGCGCGTGGGGAGCTGCAGTGCATCGGCGCGACCACCCTCGACGACCACCGCAAGTACATCGAGCGCGACGCCGCCCTTGAGCGCCGATTCCAGCCTGTCCACGTGGCCGAGCCCACCGTCACCGAAGCCCTCCAGATCCTGCACGGCCTCCAGGTCAGCATCCCCTCGATTTGCCCCTTCCATATGACCAGCTTGCTTATATTACCTTCTGTAGAGAAAAGTCTATTGCATTTGTGCATCTGGAAGTTGGTGGTTGAGCGTCACGGGTCTCGCAAGGTACCTTACGTTGCAGTCTTGGTGTGACAAGCGCAATTGTCAAGGCAAATGCAGTACAACGGGATTAGTTTTTTCTCGCTATCTTACGACTTTTTATGTTTGCTGAGCAGGATTCGTACGAGAAGCACCACCACTGCCTGTACACGCCGGACGCAGTGGAGGCGGCGGTGACGCTGTCGGCGCGCTACATAGCGGACAGGCAGCTGCCGGACAAGGCCATCGATCTGCTGGACGAGGCCGGCAGCCGTGCGCGCATCGCCGCCCATGTGGCGCGCCGCGACGCCCTCTCCGGCGGCCGCCCAGTTGCCGATATCGTTGCTCCCTGGCTGGAGCTGCAGCAGGTCCTTGAGGCGAAGGACGAGGCCATCAAGGTGTGTGCCCAAAAGCAGAGGACCTCTTCCTCAAATTGAGCTGCAGAAATTCCCTCCTTTGCTTTCTCTGTCTTCCTTTTGTCTTCCGGATCATCCTCTTTTGCCTCAGCCTACGAGCGGCACAAGATGGAAACTGCAAATCTTGCACCAATAACAGTGCCTGCAGAGCCTTGCTGATGGTCTCCTCTGGGCAAATGACAGAACAGTTGTATACTGGGATAAAGCAGAATGCAATAATGTCTCCAAATTCTTCTAGGCAGATGGGAGAAAAGTTGTACAGTACGATGAAGCAGAAAGTATAAAAGAAAATGCTGCTGGTGCGCAGGAGGGCCTGTTTGAGGAGGCGGGGCTGCTGCGGGAGCGCGAGGTGGACATGAAGGTGCGGCTGTCGGGCCTGCCGGAGGAGGCGCCCACCGTCGTAACCGTCACCACCGCTGACGTGGAGGCGGTGGTGTCTGCGTGGACCGGCATTCCCGTGCAGCGCATGACCCAGGACGACCGCGAGCGCTTGTCCCGCATGGAGCCCGCCCTCAAGGTGCCCTGCCTCGCCTGAATCTGTCCATGAGCCCAGTCCCTCAGTGTGAGCATCGCTGCATTTCGAGCAGAAGTAGGCCAGACTGTTCTCTCAAGCTGGGGCTCACAATTTCTGCTGGTCGTGTGATGTCTGGACCTCATCAGGGCATTACTTGGTCGCTTGTGCTCACAGGTGTGGCGCCGATTACTCTGAATGACTGAATACGCTTGCTACATATGGAACTTCAGGTCAAATCTATCTTGAAGAAACGAAGCCCAGATGCTCTCGCTGCTAGAATATTGAATGTTTGGGAACGTGTGTCGCGCAGGAGAAGGTGATTGGGCAGGCGGATGCAGTGGGCGCAGTGGCGCGCGCGATGCGGCGGGCACGCTCCGGCCTCAAGGACCCTGCGCGGCCCATCGCGGCCATGCTCTTCGCGGGCCCCACCGGTGTCGGCAAGACCGAGCTCACCAAAGTGCGCCCACACCACCCTTTTCACTTTCATTCCTTCCTATTGCTCTGCCTTTTTTGTCATGGCCTTCAACCTCCTGTCCGTCAACCCCTCTGAAAAAGCAACTGCTGCTCTTGGAGGGTGTGTGAGGCTGGGGTTCATGGGTTGAGGGGTCGATGGCTGGTGGCTGCTGTCAAATTTACACATGTAAGGCTGAGCAGACATTAATGGGTGCGCGCAGGTGTTGGCGGACCAGTACTTTGGGGACGAGGGGGCGATGATCCGGCTGGACATGAGCGAGTACATGGAGCGCCACACGGTGGCCAAGCTCATCGGCGCGCCCCCCGGCTACGTCGGCTACAGCGAGGGCGGCAAGCTCACCGAAGCCGTCAGGTGGGGCTGCTGCCTCCGTTTGGACAGGGTTACCTTGATAGCCACTACTCTTGTGCTCCCACAGATAAATAGGCATTTCGAGGAAGTGTCTAAATTGTAAATGCAGATGTGTTGTTCTGCAGGCGGCGGCCGTTCTCAGTGGTGCTGATGGATGAGATTGAGAAGGCGCACCCAGATGTCTTCAACATCCTCCTGCAGGTGCCCTTCTGTTACCTGCGCTGTCATGCTCATCCCAAGCAGTCACCGCAGACCATAGGTGATCCGCTGTATGTGGCACCCAGCACATGCATTTGAACAGTGCTAGGATTGCCGAGTCTTTAATGAAATGCAGGCACATCAGATACTGGTGATACGAAGATGGGTAGTGAAAGACTGCTTACAGAATAAAAGTGGCTCCCGACAGGTCTTTAAAATGTATTAATGAGTATAAAATTAGTGAAGCGTTGTGCATGGGTGCAGATATTGGAGGACGGGCGGCTAAGCGACAGCAGCGGGCGGGTGGTTTCGTTTAAGAACACGCTGATTGTGATGACCTCCAACGTGGGCAGCAGCGTCATCGCCAAGGGCGGCGGCCAGCTCGGCTTTGCGCTGCCCAGCGAGGACGGCGCCGAGGCCGACCGCTACGCCCGTATCCGCACCCTCGTCCTCGAAGAGCTCAAGGTGCGCCGCTCTTACTTCATTCACACTGCCAGAAAAGGCAGATAGCGCTTTCCCTGGAAACATAGAACCAAAATAAACAATTGCTTAGGCCTGCTCGCCCAGCACAGATGACACTGCATGAGCATGCAATCAGAGTGGTGAAATGGATCAAACGGGTATTCTCATCTGTGGTCCAGGCTGGCATCGCAGTCATACTTGCTTGGTGCCTCCTTCACTGTGCATGTCTGGATGTCTTAATGTGTCAAGGCATGGGGCGATCAGAGATTGTTCAGAAGGTCGGGAGGATTGTGCGTCATTTTCTGCTTGGGTTGCGCGCAGGCGTACTTCCGGCCGGAGCTGTTGAACAGGCTGGACGAGATCGTGGTGTTCAAACAGCTGAGCACGCGCGACGCGCGCACCATCGCGGAGCTGCTGCTCAACGAGACGCGCCAGCGCATGGCGACCCGCGGCATTGGGCTGCAGGTCACCGCGCCCCTCATGCGCCTCATCTGCCAGGAGGGCTATAACCAGGTCCGCCTCCCCCTCCCATGCCCTCTCTAACTGTCCGGAGGTCTTTGACAATTCATGCCTCTTGAGGCAGACACTGACTTCAGATGAAGAGCTTGCCGTCCCTTCCGCCCAGCAGAGCAAAGCATGACTGCCGCCTGAGAGCCAAGGCATGAGTGGTTTTAAGCACGGGGCAAGCTCACAACCACAGCGATGACTGTCACAGCTTTGTACATGCATTTTTTAGAGCGTCTGCTCAAGTTTTGCTGATAGCGTGCCGCTGTGGTGCAGGAGTATGGCGCGCGGCCGCTGCGGCGCGCGATAACGCGGCTGGTGGACGATGCGTTGTCGGACGCCATCCTGGGCGGCCAGCTGGCGGAGGGTGACGTGGCATGCATGGACGTGGACGCGGCCGGCGCCGTCACCGTGTCGGCCGAGCAGCCGGGCGACGTGCGCATCCTCAAGAGCGAGATCGTCGACTCCAGCCTGCTCAAGAAGAGGGCCGACATCATCATCAATGCCTGACGGCCGGGCAGCGCGAATATCAAATGGTGAAACAGGGAAGGGGAGTTGGGCATCTAGACTTTTTCAGGGGGAAGCAAGCTTCCTGGGAGCGGCTAAATGTAGATTGTACCAAGAGCAATACGAGAAGCCTGTTGTTGATTGACAAAGTCTGGGAGAGAGAACTGCTGTAAATCACTGTGACATGTTCCTGGTCCTCAATGTACACCTCGTTGTAGGAATGTAGAGCAGACAAAGATTTGCACATCTGGGCTGTGACTCACGACGATGTACCATCGCTGTAGGTGTTGTAGTACAGCCGTTGGGCCAGAATGGTGTCTGGTTGGTAACTTCGGGGGGGTCTTCAAGATCCAGAGTTGAGGTAGATTGTGTGGCAGCCCGTACACTAGTTTGGCGCCCGTTTTCTGATTTATCACATGCTTTCTGAGCTCTTTTAGTAGTTCTGCAGCGTACTTTGGCACTTGGAACAATGTTGATTGTTTGAGGAGACGATGGGAGGGTAAATGCACGCTTTTGTACACATAAGAAGGTTGCCACCTGTGTATGTACAACATGATGGCCCGGTGGCAAAGGCCTGTAAGATAGGGGTGTATGCTGATGTGAAATTGTTTTTGTATTGCATGCTTCATTGGGTGGTAGGCAGCTGCAGGGGTTTTAGGCAGAAGGTCAGGATCAGGTTGGAAATAGAGTGACGAACGCATGCAAGGTATACTTGTGTAGAATTTCTGATTTCTTTTCACCCTGGGCTCATTGCAGATTATCCTTGTGGAGGTCCCTATGACGAGTAGGTACCTAGATTGAAGCAAGAAGGACGAGAAGAATTCGAAGGATATCACGTTTACTTCTTTGTACATACTCATTTAAAAGTGACTTGCTTGTCACAGCAAGATTATCCCCAATTCTGTCAGCATGCTGCGAGTCAGCTACGCAACAAGTACACGGTTCAGCTCAATGCCCCCATGTTTCCAATATATCAAGATGCATATACATCTCTGCAGTCATCCAACACACAAATGTCAGGGAATAAAGCACCAAGCAGGGTGCTGTGCACACGGCGGATTCAGCAGCATTGGCTAGCTGGTCAAGTTCTTACATTCAATCCTATCGTGTCTAGTGTACAACAGTGCCTCAAAACAACAAATAATCAGGACTGTATCCCTACAAGTACAACGCAGAACGTCAATCGGCGATTCTAATGCAGGGCGCCTACGTATTCTCTAGAAGGCTGTACTGCACTTATAAAGTGCTGACTGTGCAAAAGCTGTCAAGATTCAACGCTTTCCCATCATTCAAAGTCCTGCAGCGCCAGGTCGCACAGGACGCGCGCAGCGGCGGCCTCTCCGGTGGCCTTTTTGCGCTCGAAGAAGACGCCGCAGTCGAGCGAGTCACACACGATGCCGGCCTCCAAGGTGCCCCTGCGGCCGCCGCCGCCGCCGCACTGCAGGCACACGCGCACCAGCAGCGCCTGCGCCTCGGTCAGCCGCGCCGCGCGCGCCAACAGAACCACCGCCGCCCCCTGCGGCTCCTCTCGGCACTCCTCGCAGATCGGCCTCTGCGCATGCGTCAGCCCATCGCACACCTGCACGCCCAATTTGACCTTTGTACGGCACTCTGAACTCTCAACATACCCAGAAGGTTCTCACTCTGCAAATACAGAGGTACTGCTGAGGGTGGGCAGCTCTCAGATTGCTGTCATTGTAACCAGGAAGCAGCTCCCTAAAGCCGCACAATGCAAGGCAGAATTTGCTGGCAGTGTGTAGGTGAGTAACGAACAGCGTTGGGGAAGGGAAAGAAACATTGCTGGCAATGCAAAGGGGACTGAGATACTGCGTAGGGACAGGGGGAGAAAGGGGCGCATACTGCGCAGTGGCGGGAGAGGTAGTAGGCGTCGATGGTGCCGGCGGCGGATCCGCGGCCGCCCAGGCCGAGCGCGGCGGCGGGACGCTTCTGCGGCAGCAGGCGCTGCGGGCGCGGCAGGGCGGCGTACCAGCCTCGCACATCGACTCCCAGCAGGCTGAACACGCGCTCCAGCGCCGGCACGATCTGCTTGATGATGTAGTAGTGCGCGTGCAGCCGCAGCCGGCCGCCCGACTCTATCAGCGCGTGCGGCGCCACCGCCATGTCCACCAGCCGCGCCCCTGCAAACCAGTAAATCATGCACAAAAATTCAACAATCATTGCAATGCATTTGACGTCATACATTCTGAAGCCCAGGATCTCTCTGCACCCAATTGACAGCAGCCTTCACCTCTGCATACCTGGAAACCTTGGCATCTCCTGACAGGGCAGATGATCCTCAATCTGGATTGCTGACATGCCAGTTCCGTGCGCCGCAGAAAAAGCGTAGAATCAGCCAAGCAATGTCTGTGACCAAGACCGACATGATTGAATAAGGTGGGTGCAGTAGCAGAGGAGCTGGAGACTGCGCACCGGGCTCGCCGTGGACGACAACATAGGGGACCCGTTCCCCGTAGCGGGGCTCTGCGCGGGGGTCAGTGGCCATCGCCCGGCTGGCGACCTGCGCGGCCGGGGGAACCAGGCCATGGGCCGCCCGGTACGTGCCCAGGCGCACCTCCTTGGCAAACACGAAATCCGCCAGCGACACCCGCACCGACAGAATCTTCGTCCACTGCCGCTCCACATACTCCTTCACCTTAACACCCCATTGCGCTCTCTCAGCGGCGGCCCATGCTGAACACACTGTGAAATAAGATTTGATCGTGCGGGAAAGCCCTGCGGGAACCTTTTAAACGCCTCGCATGTTCTTGAAGTGCGGGGTTTACCTAACCACTACAGTACAGCAGAGTCACTGGCTTCTGGGCCAGTTTTTGACCACACAAGGGGCAAACGCCCAGCAGAGAGCCCTGCTACTTCTTCACCAGATGCTCCTTCAGGTGGGGCAGCACCTCCTAAGTATTTTTAGGCACGGTGCAAAAGGGGAGGTCGAGGGCAGAGATACCTGGGAGACGTCCTTGGAGGAAAAGAGGATGCGCAGGCTGCGCTCAAGCATCTTGGCGACGGCGCTGCAGGTGTCGCGTCGCACCGTCTCAATGCCCTTGGCGTCAAACACCGGGGCCGCCTGCTTGGGGGTCTCATACATGTACCCCACGTAGCGCTTCTTTGTCAGCAGCACGCACGGGTGGTACACCTGGGCCAGACAAACACATGCATCTCTTTCCTGTAACTCTACATGCATGCCACTGCTTGATGCAAATTTGGAACAGCGTCGAGTATGTTTAAGCAGTCATTTGCCGCACTAAAGCTCACTGTCACAGCACATGTCTTCTGCTGAGGGTCAGGGTCTTGCAAGCTAGACATGCCAAAAAAGACGCAGTGCTGTTTATGCTAATGATGTGCTTGAAGGAGGAGGAGGCGCTGCACCTTCTCCATTTTTAGGGTGACGGGGGGCGGGTTGGCGGCGGTGGCTGCAGCGGCAATCTCCGCGCCGATCCGGAAGGCCTCGTCGCGCGACCGGCCCTCCAGCAGCACGAAGAGGGAATCTGTGTCCCCATAGACCACCCGCGCACACCACTCCGGGTGCGCCTCCACCATTCGAATCGTGTTCTCCAGCGTCTCGCGCCCAGACTGCATTCACAATCACAGCAGCACTCACCAATTGATTCACTGTAACATCCTGATGCAGCTCTTCAAGATGCCATAAGTATTACAGAGTCCCCTGCATCCCCCGAACCAAAACATGCACAGTTGCTAGTGTAGGATAGTCGCTTTCTGGACGCCTGAGCTCAGGCAAAGTGATTAGAGCTTACCTGGACGATGGAGTCTGCTAGCTCAGCGCAGGGCATGCGGCCAGAGAAGCCGGCCGCGGTGTATCCGTAGGTCACGTTGGCTATCAGCTTCAGACTGAACTGTCTCGCGTTCAGGATGCGCTGCAGCACCTGCACCAACAAGAAACCTCTTTCTCCAATTTGTTCCCTGCAGGGAGTACGGCATGCGCGGTACGTGGCACGGCGTCAAGGGATACCAACAGATGCTGCAGTGCGAGGTGCTTTGAGTGGCAAATGATGCTGTTTGCAAGCTAGGGTCACCTTGGCAGTCCTGGGTGCGCGCTTCATGGCGGCCTTGACCATGATGCGTGTGGCCAAGATCTCGTTCAGCAGCCGCGGCAGCACGCCCTGCCTCGCCTCGGGCGGCGCATACGCCACCCCATTCGGTGCCACTATCAGCCTGCACATATCCAAATTCATAAACACTGTTGTACTGCAGACAACTTCCCATAAAGAGTTGCCATTCTCTCGTTACCCATTGTAGAACACTTAGCCATTAACCATTGCAGGAGCACTCAGCATCTAGATGATGCATTACTGCATATATCTAGATTGAATTTGCTGTTTACACAGCATAATGCATCTCCTAATTCTGCGGTGGTAGACCACAGAAAGAAAGAAGAGACGAGAGAATGCACACTTGTCGGGGGCGACGGCGCCGGAGAGGGAGCCCTTGGGGAGGCCGAAGACTTGCGCGCCGAGGCGGAGGGGAGTGCCGGCGGCGGCGGCGTGGGCGGGGCGGCCGAGGCAGGTGGAGAAGCAGAGGTTGTAGGCGATGATCTGGCTGGGGTAGAGCGACTGGAAGTCCAGCACGACGACCGGGTCCACGTACAGGCGCGACTCGGGCTCCATCACCAGTGGAATTGCCTCCATCGCCGGCTGGTTCTTTGTCTGCGCATCGCACCACAACACATCGCTTAAAAGGTACAGATGCCATCCATGCAATGAGAAAAACGTTTCACCAACGATGTAGTATTTAACTCAATGACAATTGACAAATCCATGGACCACCCATCAGATATCACCAGACATCCAGCGTGCCACATGCCGAACCCTGATTTGTGTTGATCCAGGCAATGCCGGCTTGTCAATATTGGCAAGCTTGCTTCTTATCACATTGCAAGAAACAGAACTTCAGAGAGACTTTCTAGCAACAGTAAACGGCATGTTAGGGCGGCGACCTGCTCGGTGGAGGGCGTGGGGAGGAGGTAGTTTTGGGTGTGGGCGAGGCGGGCCATCATGGCCTCGACGCGATACTGCGACCCGCGCGTGAGCACGGAGAAGAAGTCGATACCGAACGCGCGCGCCATCTCCCCCGTGCGCCCCGTGATGTCCAGCTGCTCCATCATCGCCAGGCTCAGCCGCGCGCGCCGCACAATGTACTGTACGCACCGCCACCGGCCACCTGCAGCATACAAGGGGGGATCTGAGGATGTTGACTACTTGGAGTACAATCTCAATAATCTTATTTTACTATCCGAGTGCGGCAACGGCAGCACATCTTGCCCTTGCATGGGGCAATCGCCCATAATCTTTTGATAGTCTTGATCTTTTGCAAAGGACGTGGAGTGCGTTTTCTTGGAAGGATTGTTATTCTAAAAGTGATGGCTAAGCAGTGTGCACATGAGCACGAGAACTGCAGCAGGTAAACTAGGCTAGGCTGCCTCACCTGCAGGGCCGCCCTGGAACCACTGGGAGAGGACCCAGGCGGGGATGTGGGGCGTGCGCAGCTGCAGAACGGCGGCCACGCACGCCTCAAAGGTGTAAATGCGCAGCTTCAGCTCCGAGCGCAGCAGCCGCCACAGGTTGAGCACGATGCGGCCGGCCACGTGGATGCCCGACGCGTGCAGCACTCCGTACTCGTCATTCCTCCGCTCCACCATGCTCGACACCTGCGCCCATCTCACAATTACAGCTTCAGCTGACCCTGCTGGACCATTGCTGATTACTAATAGTACCCTGCAATACTGCAAAAGCAGCAGGCAGCTTCCGCTTAGGTGCGATAAGGCTCATGGAGCAGGAGAGACCCACTCTTGTCTTGCCCAGCAAAGCCGTGATCAAATGCCTAAAAGTGCATCCAAATCAGCAGGCATGACATCCTAGCATCATTGCTTCCTTGGTTCAAAATGCCATCAAATATCAATGACAGTGCTTTGAGAGGACCCAAAAGCCATGCATCAGCCGAGAGCACTGCATGCACGCAACTTGCCATCATGAAGTAGCAGATATTTGGGGGCGCAGTCACCGTGGGCGTGCGCGACAGCTGGCGCAGGAGGGGCTCGGGGCGTGCGAGGGTGGTGGCGCGGTCGTTGAGGTAGCCCAGTGACCCCTGCTGCACCTCGTAGCCCACCAGGATGTCCGGGTCCAGCGCCCGCACCGCGCCCACCAGCGCATCCAGCAGCGCCTCCTCGCTCCCATGCACCTCCATCTGCGCACACGCAGAACCCCTCTCACAGTGCGCACATGACTTGGACTGTGAGAGTATCGGAAGATTGCGGTCTAAATAGGCTCTCAACATTAGACTTAGACTGTAAGAAGATTGCATGATCGTGGTTGGGTAGGCTCTCCCCACTAACACTAGCTTAAGAAGGGCTCAGGAGACCACATTTTGAGTGAAATTCAAAGTAGCTTTGACTGTGCTCTGGAGGAAAGGCCTGCCATCCCAAAGGTTCTCTAAAGTGATGGATGCTTACATGATTGACAGGGCAGCTGCCTGCTGAGAAAGCGAGAGTCTACCAGAGGGATGGGAATGAAGAGAAGGAGATTCACATTAGGATTTGCCACATGAGAGGGGATGGAGAGGAGGGGCTGCAGCGCTTGCCTGCACGTTTGAGAGGCCATCCATGGCCCCACGGCCCTTGTCGTCCAGGAGCAGCACGCGCGTGGCGCATGTGCCGCTTGACATGTCCTCCGCGTCATCGGCAGCCGCCAGCACGATGCACCGCACCGCGTCGTAGCGGGGATCCGGCAGCAACGTTCCCCTGTCCCACACAGTGCCAGGTGACTCCACAAATTGCCACTTTGTCCGCCATTCGACTGTTCTCACCCTCTCTCAGCCTCTGCATGCCAGTAGAATGCGAGACAGCCACAGCTGAGTCGCGGTAGCGTGTATTACTGTATGACAAGCTGGCTGAATCTTCACACCCATGACACTGTGTGAAGTGTGAAACACATGCAAACCTGGTGTCTGCATGAACCTCGATGCTGAGCAGCGTCAGGTTCTGCCCCTTCCCGGCCACGAGGCGCCGGAAGCCGGCCTGGCTCAGTGGCGTGGCGCCCGCCGAACCGGCTGCGGGCGACGGTGCAGTGATCTGGGACGTCCACGGGTTTACAGCACGCCCCTTCTGCCCTTGGAACGGTTCCTTGACACCAGCCGCCTGAGACAGCATGCACTGTTGTGTCAGGATTGGCAGCAATAAGCTGCGCAATGACATGGCAAGACAGTGAATGTGAGAGAGACAGAAGAGAGCTGCAAACACAACAGATATTAAAATTGGTGGCTGCAGGACCTCGGCAGGGTTGGCGTCAGCAGGCGCCATCGGAGATTTTGCATCTGGGATCAGTGGCCGGATGTCAGTGGCTGGTAAGGCGGCTGCACGGTGAGATGCGCTGTCTGCGCTGCCTGGCGCCGGCCCAGGGATAGGCGCTCTCGTCCCGCTGAAGTCAGGCGGCGGCATCAAGGTGCGCCTGATGTTGGCTGCCGGGGTTGCCGGTGTGTCGGGAACCTGCTGCCTGCATTGCACCAACAGAGACTTGGTTATTTTACACCGCCTTCTGGACAATGCAAAGAACCACCATTGTTGTCAAAGGATGCTTCACAATATTTGTAGAAATACTGCAAGTGGTGCGGGGACATGCCTGGGATGGATGGCAGGGCTAGCAGCAGAAGCAGCGCCTGAGGGGCTGGCGGCTAGCTGGGGATGGGGCAGCAGGAGAGGGGTCGCCCATGGTGTTGTGGGCTGCGGGAAGGCCGGCCTCGCAGGGTTGAGCTTGGGAGTGGTGTAGAAGAACGAGCGCTCGTCATATTTGGGCGACGCTGGCCGTATCTCCTCCTGGCATTGCCCCACACAACTGCATCAGGATGTGAATGGAGTCATTAGTTTCCACTACTCTTGAGCATCTTGGCTAGGTGCATTGGACATCCCCTATGAATGCCAAAAGCCTAATTCTCTCACACACTGCACTGCTTGAAATACTAGCAAGAAATAGAGACAAGCACTGAGACGTCATGGTATCTGAGTACCTCCTGTTCTTCGCCAGCAGCATCCGTGGATTGCTGTGTGGCGATGCGCAGGCGGGACGGCCCATGGGCGCGCCGGTTCTGGCTGGGCATGCTGCACAGAGCAGGCGTCTCGAGCAAGTCGCTGCCGCCGCTCTCCTGGCTGCCGCTGCCGCCCGGGCCCCCAGGCAGCAGCCGGCCGGTGTTGGCATCCATTCCAAACGCCCTGCCTGCCTGCTCCTTGTTAGAACCCGCCGAACCTGTCCAATCCTTGTCTGGTCAGCCTTATCAAATCCCTGTCCAACAATAATACAAATAAAGAGTAGTTTGGGCATGTTGCCGTTTGCAACAATGAAGCCCTCGATTTTTAAAATTTTCCTTTCCTGAGCAAAAGGCACAGATGCACAACGATACTCTTGCAATGCCTCGACAAGACTGGAATATTGTAGGACGTGGTATGCATGCGTGCCTGATTTGCCCTTTGAAGCTGATCCATGGCTGTGCTGGGATGCCAGCAGAGCCTCCCTCTCCTCGGCTAGCCATTCATCCGTCTCCGCGCGAGTGGGCGGCAGCTGCACGGGTGTCATGCCATACATGCGCGAGGGCTGCTGCCTCTTGTGGAGCTTGGCAATCGCCGCCGATTGGCCTGTTTGACGGCTGCCCGCTCTGAATGGCGGCAGCGCACTAATTGCGCCTGACGGCACTCTGAACTCCAGCCCGGCCCAGACTGCAGCAAGAGACACTAACATCCTTAAAACACTGTTCTACTTTATTATTCTGTGACATGGGCGAACGCCGGTTGCTGATTGCTCTCAAAAGTTGTTCACTGCTCTCAAGGAGACAGATCCAAATGCAACGGAACAAAAGGAATGCACTTCTAAGGCGATCAGCGGCATGCCTGTCGGGCGGTGGGGGACGTCTTCAGGCTTGCCATAGAAAGCAGGCTGATGCATGACGGCCGGCACACCCAGAGGCAGCATGCTCTCCTCCAACTCTTGCTGAGAGGGCGGCCGCACTCGAGGCCGCATGGCCATCACATCCAATGGCGTGCTCTGAGACTGCTGCCAAAGGCCGCCCCGGTCCTGTCTGACATTCACCTGACTCCCGGCATGGTCATCTGGAGGTTGGTGCGCAGACGGCGGTCGTTCGGGGCTCTGCGGCGCATTGGCTGACGCGAAGAGGTCTTGGGGCTGCAGGCTGGCGCTGGCATCAGTGTGCTTGGATCCAAGAGACAGGTCCAGACATAGCTGCAGCTCTGGCGTGCCGCCAGAGTCATGGGTGCTCCTGCCTTCTGCTTGGCTGTTGGAGACGCCCGGCTGTGCACCTTGGCCTTGCTCCTCTGCGCCCTCGGCAGAGGCTGGCTGCGACGGCTTGGTGACCGTGTCAGGATCGCCTCTGGCTTCTCGCCCCTCACCTTCCCTTTGCAAGGACTGGCTCCCAAAGTCAATCTCAATGTCTTCTTGGCCGCTCTGCGACTGACTGACTTCCTCTGCAGCCGCTGCATCCTTTGCTGACACATGCAGTCCCAAGCCGGTAGGATGGGACGACTCGGTGTCAGCAGGCGGCGCTGCTAGAAGTGCCATCCTGTGCTGGCTAGTCATCTCCTGGCTGCCAATTCCCACAACGTCGATGCTCTTGTCGGTGGTAGAGGACGGCGGGTCTGCGTCAAAGCACCAGTGTGCCTCTTGCAGCGCATACCATGCTGCCAGAGGGCCATCTGACTGCTCCTGTTCGGCGTCTGCATTCTTGTCATCCCTCGCCACTTCCACTCTGTCAGTGGCTGCATCCTCCCCCATCGCAAGACCTGCTCCCCCTTCCCCACTCATTGCCAGGCCACCGCCCCCAACAATGCTCCCAAAAGGCTGCAAAGAAGATATTCCTGCAGCAGCATCCAGCGCTGGGGCTGCCTCCAAATATCCAAGAGCCTGAGCAGTGCTGGCTTGAGCACGACCAGGGGTGAGCTGAGGTGTCGGGTCGGGGCAGACATCCTCTTCAGACGAGCTGGACTGCGCCAGAGCCTCCCGCAAGCTAGCGGACTGCTGCGCCACCTGCATCAACCACTCGCGCGACTCTCGCCGCTTTGTGGCTGGACTGATGACACCCTCAGTCTCATGGCTCCCCACGCCCCCTCTCCCCGGCATTGCGGCTGCTCCAACTGCTGATGCAGGCTGAAGCGCTCCCAAAGGCTGCCTGCTGCCGACCAGGTCTGCTGGGGACAAGGCATGGGGCTCTGCCGGCTCAGTGTGAGGGGACTGCGGCGTCTGCTCGCTGGAAGAAGTGCTGCCCAGGATGGCGCGCTGAATCCCGGCTGACTCATGGGCCACCCGCATCAACCACTCCCTGGAATCTCGCCGCCTGCTCTCACGTTCCGCCGCAGTGCCATCTGCTGTGCTGACTGCTGCGCCCAGGTGATTGCCGCCTGTACTTGGCTGTGGCTCACTTGCTGCTGCTGGGGCGCTGGACGCCACTGCAGAAAGTGAGGGGTGTGCGCCTGCTGGGTGCGACGGCGGCTGAGAGACGTTGTCAGCCGGTTGTGTGCTGCTTGAATCCGCATGATGCAGTGGTGCGGCGACTATACTTGCTATCGGCCTACGCCTGGCACGCATCGCCACCGCTTTCCTCTGCGGCAGCACCGCGGCACGGCCTCTGCCAGCGCTGGCACCAGCTACAGAATTCTCGGCTGACGCTGCTTCCTCCCCTGGCCCGTCCAACACGTCAAGGCTGGCTTGAGAGCCCGCCAGCATGTGACCGGAATCCGTCCTCCTATGGGAAGCATGGAGCAGCGCCTGATGTGGCTCAGGAACCTGCGGCTGGACGCCGGCTGCTGCAGGGTGGGCTGCTTCAGAAGCTGCCTGTCCAAGGCCGCGCGGCACGACGGCCAGCCGGCCCGAGGCGGTGGCTGCGGCCGCGTCGGGAAAGCCCGGCATGGGCGCGGGCTCGTCCAAGCGGCGAGGCGGTCGAAAGGGTGCACGGGAGGCGCCTGCATCGGCTCCAAGCGGCGGCCGGTAAGCCCCCGGCCTGAAAGCCGCGCTGCCGCCGCGCCGGGCGGAGGCGTCCAGCTGCAGCGACCTGGCCGCCCGCGGTGCGGTGCCACGCTCCTGTGCTGACCCGGTAGCCACGCTGCGGCTGCGACTGGTGAGCCGCCTCCCTGCACATGGCGGCATTATGCATGCACATCAGATGCCTTTGCTATTGCAAACCAATCAAGAGGTGGGTGAGGCACAGATAAGAAGCGGTCTCAAGAGCACGGGGACGAGGTTAAGAGGGATACAATATATGACGTGAAAAGAGATATTACATGAAGCGGCACCTCTGCTGTTATTGGCGTGTGAAGAAGTGGGCATTGCGGCAGGAGCGCTGGCAGTGGACGGCGAGGCTCTGAGCAGGGGAATGAAGCCGTAGCGCTGGGAGCTGCCCTGGGAGCCAGAGGCTCCTGCTCTCTGCCTCGGCTGCATGTGTTCCTGGGAGGTGGCTGCGAGCCCGCTGGCATGCTGCCCCTGGGAGACTGTAGGCTGCATCTCCTGCTCCTCATCTGACGACACATCATCTGCTCCATCCACCTGAGGCAGGTATGGCGGCTCTTCCTGCAGATCTGGCTCAGATCCCGAGTCCATCACCACATCTTCTGTGGCTGCACCGCCGGGCAGCACATCTGGTGTTCGGTGAATGTCTCCACCATGCTGTGTAAGGCTGTTAGCACCTCCCCTAGGCACGCTGCTGATAGCTCCCCAGTCAAAGTCGCTCTCCTGGCTGATGCCCGCAAACACCCCCAGCTGGCCGCCGGGCGTGCCAATGTCCGCATAGCGCTCCGGGGACGCACGATACAATCCCCTGGCTGCCACCGCAGTCCCCCCAGCCGCCACTAAAGGCCCCCCGCCATCCCACACTGCACTTCGGCCGTGGTAGGGGCCCATGGGGCCGTGGGGATTGCCCCCCAGGTCCTCCATGTCAGCCATGCTCCAGCCGTGGCCTGTCTCCCTGTCCTCATCACCCAACCGCTGCCGCTTGCCTGGCAGCAGGCCCTCATTGGCGGCCCCAGGGGAGTCGCTGCGAGTGGTAGGAGGTCTTGGGGGAGTGTCAGCGCACTCCAATATGCCCTCCACCTCCTCCTGTGCCTGCGAGGCCGCCCGCTCTGCCCTGGGAGTACCCTCCTGATTGCATGCAACAATAAAAGTCACATCATAGTTCAAAGACGTCAGCAGCGGATAATTGACAACCGATTCCTGTCAATCATTGTTGTTTTTGATATACTGCAAGAGGTACGAAATTCAGGGGTGGAAGGCGCACCATCTGGCTGAGAGCTTCAGACAGGCGCGCATGTGCATTAGGTTGTGATGCCACTGCAGCTGCCAGCTCCATCAGCCTTGAATGGCCGTCTCCCTCCTCATCGCTGCAGCTCTCCTCTCCTTGCAGCATGTGCAACAGCTCTCGCAAGTCTGCATCGCCATCCTGCACATATAAATAATATTGTCTTCTTTGCATCCTAGGCAGCTCAAACAGAAATTAATTATAGACACAATGCTGAAAAGGTAGATTTTTATGACCTCATATCAAAGATGAATTTCCTGGGGGAGACTGGGCATCACAGTGGTGTTGGCTTCTCCGCCCAGAGCCTCTGGGAAGCCGGGAAAAGAAGCTGCCGCGTTGCCAGAACTCTGCGGAGCAGGCCCTGGACCAAAGTCTGTGCCTGGGCTATTTGACCCCTCCACAGGAAGGATGCGGTTAGCTGCCTGCGTCTGGCGCAGCAGGCTGTCCTGCGAAGAAGGGCCAGCACTGCAAACTCTGGCATCTGCTGAAGGCTGCTTCTCAGGAGAAGGCTGCGATGGAAGAGGAGGCTGTGCGCTGCTTCTGGGGGCTGCCTGCGAGTCTTGAGAGTGCGCGTCTGCAATGGCCTGTTGCATACACAATGCTCTACTGAGACCCTGCGGTCCTTCAACATGTAGCACCACAACTCCTTTGCAGCAACTGCATTGGTGAGCATGAAAGCAGTGGCCGAGAGAAATGTAGTAGAGTGGCATGCCTGAAACTCTGCCCTGATGGCAGCCACGGTGGGGCATAGCTCCTGGGGGTCTCGAGGGGGGTCTGGTGGGGGAGGTGGTGGCCCAGTTCCCCCACAGCGCTGCCGCTCCTCCTCCCACATGGGCGCCAGAGACTCTACCATCCGTTTGTCCGGCCCCACGCTCTCCAGGTTCTCCCTCACCAGCTGCAGCACGCAAGAAGTCTTGCTTTCACATCAAACTCTCACTGGTGGCCTCAATGATGTGATCTGCATGCATGCCACCAGCCTCATACACACCCAGCTTGATACTCGTTACATGCAATCATGAACACTTCCCATGAACATCTCACACTTCACACAGGTCCGAGACCCATTTCTAGTTAGAGCAGTAGTGCCACTTCTCTGAATTGATGTACCTCGTTCCGATTGAGGACATGCTCCACACAGGCATCCACCTCCAGCTCGCAGCAGCTCCTCTTCTCAAGAGTTCTCAACACCACGCCATGCGTGACTGGCGGCACCATCCACTGCGTGGGCATGCTCGCCGATGTCCACACCTTATCCTGGGACCCATGCGTAACGCTGGACGCTGCTGATGTGTCACCTGCAGTGACGGCTCAAATTTTTGAACCTACCAAAGGCTCTCTTGGCGCAGCGCTTTGCATGCCGAAAAGCAGAATGAGCGTATGGGGATCAATTACCTGGGACCTCTTGCTCGTATTGGACTAGTGTGGGGGTGTCACGCCAGCCAGAGCGCCGGCCTGTGTGTCGATCTGGCAGGGGGACTCGGCAGTGCACTTGAGACAAGCGCAGCCACCCCATGCCGGCCAGATTCATATCAATCTTTATCTGCAGCAGGAACGGCAGGTGTGCCTCGTAGGGCTGCATCCGCCTCCCTGACACCACACCACCCTGCAACAGAGCACCATCATCACCCTGTGGATGTCTACTGCGATGATTATGCAAACATGTTGCCATTCGCACACACCTGCATGAGCTGCGCTGCCTTTTTCACATCCATTGGATTGTACCTGCATGTCACCCAAAAAATAAGAAGAACGGGACCTCATCTATAATATGGCAAGTAACATGACAATCATTTCAGCATGACAATCATTTCAATGTGCGCAAAGACTCAGCACAATGACGCCACAATTTGAAGCGAAGCTGGGCGAATGTACACCCACATTATGACCTTCATGAATAGGCGCTCCCCGGGGTGGTATCCATAGAATGGACAGCCGCGCACAAGCTGTACAGAGAACACACGCTGGTGGCGCCGTGCCCCTGACTCCTGGCCAGCATGCATTGCTGCCTCCAGCGTGCGCGCAATGTGCCGCAGAAAGGCTTGGGCTGTGGGCAGCGCCGGCAGGATCATTCTTAGGCAACTGGTTCACAAATCTCAATGGACACCAGTCCACAGAAGCATGTTACTGTATCATTGTTTAGCAGGACAGTGAGGTATTCTGGACGGAAGGGAATTATATTTGCTCAAGTGGCTTGCGCACCTTCTGCAGGTTCACAGGGGAATGCGTCTACATAGGGCACATAGAAGTACGGAAAAGCCTGCATCACACTTAGTCATGAGCAATGCTTGGTTGAATTGCGCATGTGAGTTAGATCGAGAAGCTCGCAGCTTGGCACTCTCGTCCCACCTTGTGCAGGTGCAAGCACGTCTTCTGCCCGCCTGGCGTGGCCCCGTATATTTGCACAACAGGGACACGTTCTATCGCCGTGCCTTCGAGCTGAGAGTGACACATGTCCAAGCCAGGGATCGGCTTGGCCATGTAATAATCCAAGCTCACAATCCTTACAACGAAGGTCTCTTCTTGATCTCCGCTGGACGTTTGTGGCTGATTTTCTAAGTGAATTCTGTTCCATGCTGATTCCATGACGAACTGTTATTAGCATCATACTGATCAGAGTATATCTAGACACTGTATTGGATCTGAAAAACCATACTTCATTCCCAGAATGCGAGGTTGCAACAAAATTTCCGATGCTAATATACGTCCAAACACCTATAATCCATATAATATGGTGTCGAGCATTCCGACACAAGGTGTCGAAAGTGGGACAAAGCACGGCGCAGCAGGCCCTAGGGGCAGACCCCCTCGGTCGCCCCAATTTGCCCAGGATCATGACGTAACAGTCATCGAGGTCTCCAAAATTCTCCTGAATCTTGCCAGATCTGAATTGCTCATACATTCCCAACTTCCACCATGTCTCTCACCGAGCTGCCCCCGCTGCCCTATGACTACAGTGCGTTGGAGCCGTACATCGATGCGGAGACGATGACGATTCATCACACCAAGCACCATGCGACCTACGTGAACAACGTCAAGGGTGCGTTGGAGAAGTTCCCTGAGCTCAAGGACCTGGGACTGGTGGACCTGAACAAGGCTGTGGGCACCGAGAAGATCCCCAAGGAAGTTGCCACCGTGATCCGGTAATTCCACTGGCGAATGACACCCTGATCTCTTAGGCGCCCAATGTAAAAACGACCGTCTTGCTAGACACTTCACTATCATGAATTCGTTATTCGATCTGTGAATATGATATCTTGCATGTATGAGAGTTTCCGAAAGTGGGAGTGGAAAGGCTAGATACTTCGATCGGCCTTTTCCAGTATGTGTATTCTCAACCTCAAGAATGGCTTTCTGAACATTGTTGTGTCTTTGACGTCTGCAGCAACAATGGTGGCGGTCACTACAACCACAGCTTCTTTTGGAAGGTCATGGGCAAGCCGGGCGACAACAACGGCCCTTCTGCTGACCTCAAAGCTGCCATCGACAGCTCCTTTGGGTCCCTGGACGAGATGAAGAGCAAGTTCAATGCAGCGGCTGCCGGGCGCTTTGGCAGCGGATGGGCCTGGCTCATCTCCAAGAATGGTGGTGGCCTGGAGATCACATCCACTGCCAACCAGGACAACCCTCTGCAGGTCAGCACTGGCCTATACTCAAGAACAGATTTCGCGTGATGTGATATTATTGCGCCACAGAGAACGTGACAGCAGCAGCGGCTAATGATTGCAGTGCGAGCTTGTGCAGGCAATTGTGGAGGACAAGGGCATCCCAATCCTGGGCCTTGATGTCTGGGAGCATGCATACTACCTCAAGTGAGAACCTCTGCACATCTGAGGCTTTTGATGTGATGACTGCGGCTCTGAATCCCTTATAGCATGTTGTGGACAAAGGCAAACAGCAGCATGTCCTGCGCATTGTCTCGTATCAGTAATGATTCCCATGTGCATGTGGACAGGTACCGCAATCTGAGGCCTGCTTACATCTCTGCATGGTGGAACGTTGTCAACTGGGAGCAGGTCAATGCCAACTTTGAGGCGGCAAAAAAGGGGGCAGTGCCAATCTGAGCAGACTGTAGCTTCATGGGGTCATGCTTCATGGGTGGTGATTACTCGATGGGCCTTGCATTTGGCATTGATCGTCATTTGCAGTGCACTCACATGAGGAGAAAATTGCAATGTGGAGATTTTGACTTAGCATACACTTCCTGGTGCTAGTGTTCCAACCCCAGCAGCAAAATATCCTGATGTCAACAGAATGCTTCAAAGCATTGCTTTGAAATTGCAAGAAGTTGTTGTAACTGAGACAGTGCTTAATCTCTCTGGTACTATTACATGACCATGTAGTACTCATCAGTGTGTCTGATGCTCAAGACATAAAGTCAAATGTAACCTGTCCTCCTCAAAACTTGAAATTCAGCCATGGCAGATGATCTGTTCCATCTCTTTTAATAGGTTTTTTTTATCTGGTGTCTTAATGAGTCATTATAGTACAGTGCACTGCTCTCACGGCTTAGGAGAGTCTCCTTGCCAAACCAATTGTCGCTTCAATACCACCTGCAGAGACGATCAGCCGGAAATCTTCAGCAATATTTTCCCATGTTTCTTGGTGTGTGAGCACCACTTGCACACCCCAATGCACAGTGCTCACATGTGCACATGCAGAGCTGAGGAGACGTGCGCAGTCGATGAAGATTTAGCTATAAAGTGGACCTCACCCCATGACGCTGAAGCCGCCGTCTACAGCAATGCACTGTCCTGTAATGTAGCTAGCAGCAGGGCTGCAGAGGAACGCAACAAGACCTGCACATCATGGCAGATGTGAGCATTTAGCTCAGTATTCCCCTGTTTACCACACTAGGCTGTGCTTTAATCTAGCATTTATTGAACAGACTAACTTCACCGTCTCTTATTTGTTAAGGACAAGGGTATTATCACCTGAGACTTCCTCTGGTTGCCCGACGCGCTTCATGGGAGTTCTTGATTCAACTTCGGCGAGTTTTACTGGGTCATTAATTACAGGCGCTGCCAATGGAGTGTCTATATACCAGGGCTGCGGGGCAACAAATTCTGAACCGCTGCAATGCAGTGTGAACCTTACGCAGAGTGAACCACAGTGACCCATCTCTCAAACTATGGCTCAAGGCTTGGACCCTGCACACTCACCTTGACACTATTGATACGGATGCCATCTGATGCCCATTCGCATGACAAGTTCCTGCTCAGCTGATCCATAGCAGCTGCAAGTCACGAAGGGATCATCCCCATGCATTTCCGCCCTAGTAGATACTTAGTGCTTCGCCATGATAACCCACACAGTTCGTCCGGACACAGCTTGCACACCTTTGGTCATAGCGTAGATGGTGCCACTCTGAACCGTGGTCGGCCCTCCTGCTACTGAAGACATCATGATCACAGAGGACCGGCCTGCTGCTTTCAAGAGCGGATGGGCGAGCTGCAATTGCAAACCACTTTCAAAAAGGCCTGCTACAATGCACACCATATTGAAAAAAATGTGAAAGGGCCAACCATCACCTGTGTAAGATTGTATGCCGACTCCAGATTTGTCTTTGTGATATAAGAGAAATCATCAGATGAGTATTCTACCGTGGGTTTGCGGACATTGCAGCCTACATTGTTCACTGCATGACCACAGAGCAGGTCATGCACAGCATAATTACTGCAAGAATTCCCAAGAGAACCACATGTATAAGGAGCCAGCAAGATGGACAGAATTGTCGACCTAGTATGTGGAGAGAGCCTCCAAACAAATTGTTGACATCCTCTATTAGCTTCTGTCTGCCATCAGCAGATGATAGGTCAGCTTGGACGCCCTGCACAGATGCTTGTGATCTTTATATCTGTGACCAACAAATTCTGACTATATTTTCTATCCACAGCACGAATGACAGTACCTGAGCTTTCCAGCCTTTATCCTGCCATGCCCTCGTTGCTTGCTCAATGTCACTCGCATTTCTCGCGCATGTGAGAACCTGAAAAGCAGCATCCCACTTCGACGCCATCCACTTTTTGCATGCATCACTCACTAAGCTATAACCACGTCTGATCAGGTCGGAGTTGGTGTCAACACCTCAGCACCGAGACTCGCTAATTCTTCAACTATCGCCTTCCCAATACCCTTTGTTCCTCCTGTCACAAGAGCTTTCTGACCTTGCAGTCCAAATCTTCTATCAATGGCTGCATTGCTCAATGACATCCCCAGATCCTCGATATTTCTGGAGACAAAGAAAGGGTGGTCCTGTCTGGGAAATCACAGAAAACTGAATGTATGTATTGCGATGACAAGCTTTGCTCCTTCCAGGCACAAGGCTCTCTGACTGGCTTCCATGACATGCTGGAATATACACCCTTGCACAGTCATCACCATCTACTTTGGAACTGGAGTCGATGCAGATCTCTGTGAGGCATTTGTACTGCATTGCAAAATTGCACGATCAGCACATCTTGCTTGATTTTCCGGCCAGTGCTGCCAGATCCTGCTTTAAATATGTGCATCAACGAGGATCAGAAGAAAATTTACACTGCTACTTCAGTTGCCTTTTCAAATTGACACGAGTACAAGCTATAGAGATATCAATTTCTTCCTGGTCTTGCATCAAATAGTGATCCATTGTGCCTTGACTAGCGTTCCCGCCCAACGCTAGTTTGGGGCGATGCCCAGTCGCAATTAGCGCCAATCCATCAGTGGGGGCATTACCATAGCTCATTTCAGTGGTTTTCAGAGATATTTACACCTTGCGATAGAGTGGGGATCGCCTTGCTATGGAGGCGTTTGCCAAAAGACTGCAGAGACAGTCTGCCAGGTTTGTGAGACAGCCAGATCCACCTCCAGCTGCCCCGCCCCCTCCTTCTCTCACCCTGGATCAGAAGAAGTTACTGACCAAGTACGCCCTCAGCTCCTGCAGATGACCAATATGTTGAAGACATCCTGGCCTGCCTACATTCTTCAGGCACAGCACAAACAAGCCTTCTGTCGCTCGGTGACACGCAGTAGCACTGACATCTGAATCTTGAGCAGGATCGAAGAGTTGACAATACAGCTCCAGACCTCCCACGAAGTAAATCGCCACTTGAATGGGGAGGTTGAGTCCCTCGTCCTGCAAGTGGATGAGCTCCAGAAGGAAAATGAAGCCCACAAAAGGCACACTGATGAACTCACTGAGAGACTAACAAATGAAAAGCGTAAAGGGGCCAGTGCAGCATCTGAGGTGAGCATCTCTTTCCACTCTCTTGACGCCTGCGTATCTATGCATTACCATTGTTTTGATTGGTCCTTGTGAGCAGGTGAACCTTGAAAACGGGCATGAACCGCTTCCTCTGAACAGCTTGGACAATGGCTGCACACCAGAAGATATAGGTGCGCGCCACCTGACTGGCTGAAGCGTCTTGGCCATGAGCACCAGCCTGTGCCTGCTGCTGATGCCTGTTCTCTGGGTCTTTCCACAGAAGTCGGAGTCTCCAATGGGAACTACTTGGCGGATGAGAGATGGGCATCACTATGCAGAATAGGACAGTCAGCTGGCTGGCTTGTCGACCCCAGAGAGGTGTGTCTCTGAAGCTTCCAATCCCCCCAATACTTGCAGTGGCCACTGTCTCAGTGCAGCACATGAGGTTTTAACGTGAGATGAGGTTCGACCTGCATTTTCAGGTGTCTCTGGGGCAGCTTCTGGGGGAGGGAATGTTTGGGAGGACCTTTCTGGGGATGTGGAGAGGGGGCGATGTTGCGGTGAAGACTGTGCGCGTGGGCAAGGAGAGCGAGGCCTCCTCCTTCCTGCGAGAAGTCGCCAGCCTGGCTGCCATCCGGCATCCTAATGTCATGCAATTCTTTGGTGAGGCTTTAATTCCTCCTCTCTGCACCATGAATGTGAGCGCTGCAGAGCTGTCAAATAATTCTTTGTCAGGTAGATTGGCTGACAACAGTCGGTGGCTTGAGATATATGAAGAGTGTTGCCGAATTCAATATATGAGGAGGCATGGCTGAGGTGGTGGGGGTGTGCCTGCAGGGGCGTGCCTGCAGCCGCCGGAGCAGTGCTGGCTTCTGTGCGAGTACCTGCCCGGCGGCAACCTCACCCAGTGGCTGCATGGCGACCGCAAGCAGGGTGGCAGGTGCGGATTGTACTCCCTCTCCCTGTCAGCAAACTAATCCAATGCACCGCGGGTTTTCTGCAATTAAAATCCCAATACTTCACATAGAAATATCCTTGTGAAAGAGCACTGCATGGGTGGACGATGTCGAAGGGAAATGGAACCAACGGGCAATAGCAAATGCAGACTAGCCGGGGCTGCTGTACTGACTGAAACCTCCTGTGCACAAAGTTGTGTCAGTCTGCCTAAGACATGCCCATCCACTGTCTTCACTGCATCCACCGTCCGTAGGTCGTTGGCCCATCATACCACGCAAAAGAGAGGCATACTAAGTGACACTGAAAGGGGTGCGTTTGTGGTCCAAGCAGAGGCCAGGTGCGGCGCAGCCTGGAGGAGAGGGTGCGAATGGCGCTGGGAGTGGCTCAGGGGATGCAGGCGCTGGAGGCAGCGGAGCCGCCAATCCTGCATCGCGACCTCAAGCCCTCCAACGTGTTCCTGGACGCCTCCGGCCGCCCCTGCGTCGCCGACATGGGCCTCGCGCGCCGCCTCACGCCCGCCAGGTGACACCCCAGATCCCCCCCATCCCCAATAGTGACAGGATGCAAGTGGTGTCCCAACACAGGAGCCATGCTGAAACTCAGAGATAGATATGCTCCTCATTGCCAAGATTTATGTTGTCTCAAAAATTGTGAAGGTTGGATTGTGCTCTTATGGTGCCCATCTGTTTCATGGTGGCAGTCTTCCTCAAGACGCCAATCTTTTCCAGACTTCCTTTGCGCAGGAAATGGCAGGCACGGTATTGCCACGTCTTCAAGAGCCATGGTTGACACTTTGCTGAAGTGGGTGTTGTCGTATGCTGCAGCGCGGCGTGCCTGACAGGGGAGACAGGCACATATGTGTACATGGCGCCCGAGATGATCCGGCACGAGCTGTATACCAGCAAGGCGGATGTGTTCAGCTGGGGCGTGCTGCTGGCAGAGGTCCTCTCTCAGCGACCGCCCTATGAGGGCCTCTACATGACCCCTGTGCAGGTGTGCCATTGCTCCTCTTTTTCAGGCACCCCTCAATTTACTGTAAGATTTGCATCTGCAGCAAAGAAAGGGGTCTGCAGGTCCTCCCGTGCTCCTCCAGCATATGCGCACTCAAATTTTTCAAGAATTCGCTTTTGCAAGCAGCCAAGGGCGTACAAGCGGGCATGCCTATTTACATGCTGAGGAACTGCTTAACAGCAAGCGTCTGACGTGCTTCCTCTGCCAGCGGCCTTGGTTGGTCTTCTGGTCTGAAGAAGTGAGGCCCCAGTGCTGTTGGCGTGGTTCTGGATATGCACAGTAGCGAGGAGCAGCGTGAGATTGTGCTTCCGAGCCATTCCATTGCATGTTCTAGGAGCCTGCTCTGCCTTAAATCGCTGCGCTATGGCTTGCAATGGGTGCAGGTGGCTTTGGCGGTCGGGGACAATGAGCTGCGGCCGACGCTGCCCTCAGACACGCCAGAGCCGCTGCTGAATGTTGCCTTGGCCTGCTACAACCCCGAGCCTGAGAACCGGCCCTCCTTTGCCCTCATCGTGCACCACATGCGAAAGGTGAGCAGCGCAGGCCTTCCATATGTTACCATATTTTCCTTCTGAGCATTGCAAATGTGCAATGTTTGGCCAATATTGATGAAGGAAGAGGGCATTGTTGACCCCACTCCAAGCACGATTAAAGGTAGCGAATTTCTGCAATTTTTCAAATCATCCCAATCTGACCATCCCCAGTCGTGCGAGTGTAAGGGCTTGTTTACAGGATTCTTCTTGACCTGCAAAGGTGTGCCCATGCAGATTCTTGCAGAGGTGGTGGCGGCGCAGCAAGCTCAGGCGCAGCAGGAGAGCACGCTCAGCCGCTTCTTCAAGCAGGCCCGGCCGCAGGCCACTCTTCAGAATGCCACGACAGCCCCTGCTGTACACTGAGTCGCGAAGTCGGAGTATAGATGAGCAGCATTCAGTGCTTGCATGTTGCCACCTGAGAGGACACCGGAGTGTGAGAACTGGGGAATAAACAGCGTTTTTACTTGTCCAGAACAATGGCATGCAAGACTGCCGGTAATGTATGAAACAAACATGCAGCTGGCATTGCACATCAAAGAGAGGCTGTGATGTTCATTGGCGTCTTTAAGTACATAATATACCGTATATATGGTGATGAAACTGGCAATGATCACGAGAGATATACATGCGCGGCGCCATGTGGCGCTGGGCACCCGCGGGCTGGCCGGCATCAGCGACTGCAGTGATTTACAAGTACATATGGACGCGCTTGGTCATCACTAGAATCGTGACCACTGTAAACCGCTGCAGCGCACACATGCATAATGATTTGGTCATTCCTTCTGTCAAGAAGTTTGAACTTTCCATAGCTTTCTTAACTCCCCTCGTTACAAGGGGGAGGCCTAACCTAAGAAGTTCGCTCGCTCCTGGTGGCGCATCTCGTGCTCATGTTCTGAAACTGCGACGCATTTGATCCAGCGATCTTGCATAAGAAGTGGTCTTCCTTGATTTGAATGAATTGCACACAATGTGTGTGCATTTACTTGCATGCTCGGTTGAAGCTTTCAGCGGGTCGATTGCAATCGACGTTAGCCCGCCCTTCAGAAGGGCACGGTGGATAGCATCGTGACGAAAATTATTGCCTGGAAGGAAATTATGGGTGCAAGCTCTTACATTAGGTCTGTGAGCGCGAAGTGTCGTGCAGTGTCAGACGTGAAGACTTATCTGTAGTACACAGTGCACCTCATGCAAGAGGGTGGCAGTGGGAAACTACAAGAAAGCGCCAAAGGGGCCATACATGCGCTTTTAACTCAAATGCCGGGTAATGAAGGCGTTTCGGAGACACCCACGCCCTCAAACAGCCGAGAAAAGTGGGTTTGAGTAAATTTGCCACCATGATCTATCTTGAAATTTGCAATACTAAGAACTCGGGGGCTTCACCCTCAATGTTCTGGACGTATCCCTGGTGTTTATTGACACAGAAATAGCTTCTCAGTATTGGTTTTATTGTCCTTGCGGTGAGCGACTGCATTTCATATCAGAGCTTGGAAGTACCCCTCTGTGCAGCCAGACAAGGTCACCTGGGACTCACAGCATTCAGTGCTGTTTGTACTGCAGGCCGAGACCCCCTCTCAGCGAGTCAGCTGACAGCCGAGCCACCTCACTAGGAATGCAGGACACCTCAAACGTCCGTCTTGAAACTGACGCGCTGGACAAGCTGCTGTTTGGCGCTATTTACTCCTTGACAAGGGGCTCGCGGCAAGGTGACTACCAGCCTTAATCTCCATCCATTATCCTCTGTTTGAGGCAATCTGAAACATGCATGTTGCCGTCTTCTATACGGTACTGGCATGAGTGCAGTGATGGAGGGAACTGTGCCCACAGGTGCCAGCGGAGATGCCATGCACGAGGTGTCACAGCTTGTGTCGATGGCCTCGCAGCTCAGAGTTGTCAACCCGCACCTGGCGCATGAGTGCGCGCCCTTCACAGCCCATGATCGCTCTCTGTGCTGCACATGCTCGCTCTATTGACGGCTACCAACTCACTGCCAATGCCCAGAAGTGGTCGTCAGCATATTTTGCACCTTGTCTGTGCAGGGCACAAAAGGAGCTGCAGGAACGCTGTCAGAGGCTGGTGGCAAGGCTGCCGACGGTGCCCTCGGATCCACTCTCCTCCGGCTCGGAGGAGACCCACAGCCAGGGCACAGGCCCCAGTGAGCTCTCCCCCGCACACTCGCGCCCCGGCAGCGGACCGGCCGCGATCTCCTGCCTCAGCCTGGACTCGCGGCTCAGCACGCGAGTGGTGGTGCCCAGGCAGGCGCAGGCACAGCAGCAGCCGCTGCCGCAGCAGCGGACCGGCTCCGGCGGCCGGCAGAGCAGCCGGCGGCCGCCAAGCCTCAATCCCTTCGACCTGGCGCGCAGCGAGGACGGAATGAGCGTTGAGGTCATTGAGGAGGATGAGATGGAGTTCATGGTGGAGGAGGTGACCACCCCGGGGGGCACCGTCAGGGAGGTTGTGGTGCACGAGAGCAGCAGCGAGGCGCCGTTTGCCGCCGCCATGCCGCCGGCGCTGAAAGCCCGCGCGCGCTCCGAGAAGATCGCCGATCAGGCAATGCTGGCGGGAGCGGCCGCTGATGACGAGGCTCCCGCCGCGGAACTGGAGTTCAGGGTGGCCTCGGTGAACGATGGCGGCGAGGCCGGAGCCGCGCCAAACCCGTTTGCGGCCGCGCGCGCCACCGACGCGGTGGCTGCCACATCGATCGCGCGGCCGCTGCCGGCCAAGCGGCGGCAGGGCAGCCTGGGCATGGCGCGGGAGGACCTGCTCTCGCACGTCGGCGACGCGGCGGATCTGGCGTCGGCCGCGCAGGGCACCGTGTTCCTGGACGCGTTGGGGTCCGGCGACGGCAGCAGCCTGGCGGGCTCGGAGCCCAGCAGCAGCGGCAGAGCGGTGGAGGGCGGGAGGCGCTCGCAGGAGGTGCAAGAGCGGTTTTCAGGGACGCCTGCACGGGCGCCGGCGGCGCCTGCGGAGAGCGGCGGGCCGGCATATCTGCAGGAGGAGGGGAGGAGGGCCAGCAGGGACTCGAGGCGGAGCTCTGGGGAGTCTGCAACGGTGAGCAACGCTGCGCCACTGCAACTGAGGCTGAGGAAGTACTTGTTGAGCGCTTGTCATGGCAAAAAAAAATCTATGCAAGACATCCACCTGAAAGGCTGCACACGTCTGAGCTGCTTGGCTTCCGATGGACACCACAAGCTTGTTATCCACAGTGTCTGGCAGAGGTTAAAAATTCTGGCAAGCGCACCACCGTACCAGGCATGTCCAACAGATCGAGAGGTTCATCACCGGAGCATGTCAGTCCTTTGCGGCAGGTCTGGGGTCTTTCTTGATGATTTCTGGCAGCCAAAACGGATCAGTCTTTTTGAGGGTTAAGAGCATGGAAGCTGATGAAGGCATTTTTTGGGTTTGCAGGCGTCAAGGGAAAAGAGGCATAAAGGAACAAGTGATCCGACCCGAAAATCATCGAGGACTGGGTCATCGTCAGAGAAGGCGTCCTCAGCGACATCTGATGTGGCAGATAAGATCAGAAAGAGGAGTTCAGAACGCAACCAGCAGAATGAAGGCGGGAAAGACAATAGGTAACCTTTCTGATCAATCTCACTGCTGCAAGACCAACCTCTTGACTATTCCATCCTTTTCTTTTGCAGCCTCCTGTACCCAAAACAGCTCCCTGTGGTTCACACATGTCTATACTGTTTTCAAAGGCCTCTGTTCGGAATTGGAACACAGTATATTGAGTTGTGATGCTCTTACCAGCAGGAAGCAGTCAGAAGCAGCCCCGAAACTCAAGTCACGGACGTCATCATCATCCGGCAAACGGCTCCCGAAGGGCGCCGCCGCGCCAGCACAGATCACAAGCCTGCAGATCAGCCACGATTATGGCAAGTTCAACCCATTCAGCAACCAAAAGGTGAGCACTGTGGTAGCGCGCAGTTCACCCTGGCATTTTAGTTGTTGACTAAATGCTCTTGGACTCTTTTGGGTTGTCTGCAGACTTGCATGTGTACATGGCGTGGCACGTTGACTAATAGCAACCTTTGCCGCACAGAAGCGTACAACGAGTGCACCTTTCAGGCTGAACGATTTGACACTTAGAGGTTCAATGGAGATTGACAAGGTGCTCTTTTGGCCAGGGATGGAAGATAGACTTTTGCTGCTGCCCAACCAGCGCACCCATGCCGCTGGGGGGGATTGACAGCATGACCTACCCCACCTTCCATGAAGCTGCGGAGGAGCTGAGCCGGCAGGCCACGATCCGGGCGGCTGGCGCGCAAGGACAGGGGCAGCAGGCCGGCAATGAAGGCATGAGGAACGCGCCCATGCTGCCGGCCGACTCCGGCGCTTCAGCAATCGACAAAGAATTCCTGTCGCTGGCCTCAGGGTGAGTCGTTGCCCTCGATTCCTTGCTATTGACGATGCCTTGTATACAGCGGCGTGCCCTGACCCAAAACGATCTCCTCGTACAGGCTGTATATGCGCTGCATTGCCGCAGCATTGTTAACCTACTATCTTCCAATCCTAAAATGAACTGCAATCTCAAGGCGTTACATGTGGCTCCGGGACAAGCTCTTGTGGGTGTTGGGAGTGCTGGGCTGGGCCCATCAACGATGCAATTGTTGAATCCTCAAGAGTGGTGCGCAGGGCAGCTGGCGGCACAATGTACAGCGAGTTTGTGCCGCGCCGGGCGCAAGAGGAGGTGTTCTCTCCCTCAGCGACCGCGCTGCCAATGGTCCGCTCATCAGCCACAGGGTCCAGTGCCTCAACAGGCACAGCCACCACCAGCCATGCCGTGCCCATGGAGCAGAGCAGTTCTGTGGTGTCTCCAAAGAATACAAACGAAGACAAAGCACAGGGCTGTGGATGCTGGCCCTTTGGCCGCTAGCTATTGAAAATACATGATAGCTGCGTGAACGGATTTGTGGGCCGGGATCTTGGCCCCAACCAATTTGAGAGTCGGTACTGCCATAATTCTTCCGTTTGGTTCTTGTTGGCGCCCAGATTACAGAATCCACCTTGAGCATGCACTGAATTGAAGCATGATGTGCTTGTTGGCTAATGGGGCCACACCTCAGGATTACTACAATTGGCATTTGCAAGTAGTTGACCCCTTGAGTGTATAGGCAGGGGGCCCACAAATGGACATCCTACAGCACTTTGCAGAGCAGTTTGCATCTTCACATGAAATGAGGCTTCACTCAGCCAAAGTATGGTTGGTGCACCATCATCGATGCAACATGAAATTGGCATTCCTCGTCTTTCTGTCTTTTCTTTTCCATGGCCAATGGCTGAGCTTGCAATACGTGCAAGTAGCCTAGGCGCCTTTCAGGTAGACTTGGCGTGATACCAAAGGGACCACGAACCTTAAGACCTGCATGGCTATCGGCTGTGTCAGCTTTCCACCTGTTTTATGTCTAGTTGTTGTCTGCACTTGAAGTGCATGCGCCCTGGATAGTGTACGTCTGTCAAAGGACAGTCGGGCAGGTTTATAGGCAGTCAAGGAGAGTCGAGAGGACTCTGCAGACTGGGTAAGATCTGGATTCTTGAGCATCTGGTCAACAATGAGTGCTCCCAGTTTCTCTGGCTAGGTTTATAGAACGCCAATGATGAAGTGGAAACTTGAAGCATGCATTCCTTGATTACAGATTGTGTGCTCAATCATGATTGTTTGGCTACTGTTGCGCCCCTTGTACAAGAATGTCCATGTGTGTGCCAAGCGCCTCGACATTTTGCCATAACATTGGCAGTAGCAACGTGCTGGGTGTATTAGAGCCAGCCCATATGCAGGTGCTCATGTAATGCTTGAATTTTGATGGCCTATGAATACATCTTGCTGCTTGATCAGTCCATGCTCTTCAATTCATTGGCAATGTACCGCTCCCATTTCTTGTGTTTCAGTGACGCCAAGCTCTCCAGGCTGGCAATTTTCAGAAGATAGATCTTTAGATACACCAGCTCCCGATCAGTGCTGCGATTCAAGTGCGCCCTTCTGCAGCAGAGGCAACGAATCACTAATCCGTGGTTCGTGCTGCCATGCTAGATGAACAAGACCCTCAGAATTGGCAGCATGCAAGCCAACATACCCCTTAGATTGTACAGTGCACGCGGAGAATCCAGCATGGCAAAGCTGGATAGTCAATTTCCCCACAATCACGATCAGGAGGGCCTCACTTGTACGGCCTGATGACCAGACCATTCTGTGGGTTGAAGGCATAATTTCTGCGGAGGTCGTCGAACATGATGGTGTTCTCAGGCGTGTACTCTGGCATCTTTGCCCACAGCACAGGCAGAGGTTTGCAGTCAAAGACTCCTGCAAACGACACATTGAAGATGAAATTTGCCTGCAGCTGGCAGGCACAGCTCAGCCAAGACTTCCCTAGGTACATAATAAGCAACTGTGCCAGCAAAGAGCAACCGAGTCATGCACGAAAGAAGACGATGCCAAGGATCGCCTGAGAAGGGGAGCTCAAACTGTCCTGTGCAACTCACCGTACTTGGCTGTCTGGATGGTGACCATGCTCTTGTGGTCCATGAAGGCTGTGAGCTTGTAGGCAGGGTTGGTAGACACCCCAAGCTCCCGCATCTTCACCTCAATCCACTTCATGCCCGTCGCACTCCAGATGATCAGGTCATAGTGCTCGTACACTGCTGTCATGAACTCATGCAGATGCGGCCTCGCGAGCTCCTCTGGCCTCTCTGTCAAAGCACAGCCGTGCTGATGCTTGGGACATTTCCTTTTCTGATCATGAGAACAAATGAAGCATTGCGGCAGTGGGAAGTGGTGAATGTTACCTGCCGTGGAATTCAGGTCAAAGATTGTGTAGTCAATGTCCAATACTAAGCATTTCTTGCCGGGCCGCGGTGGGTTTAGCACCTTGATTGGTGCATTTGCTATCCGCCTATGCAGCTTTTCCTGCAGGGCAGATGTTGCGTTGAAGCCTGCACGCTCGTCATGGCTCCTCCAGAGGCTTGCATGGATTTGGATTACCTGGAAATCAGGATTGTCCTTCACATCCAGCTCTTGCAGCACCCCTTCCTCCAAATCAAAGTCATCCTGGACATGTGGGGCGACATCGGCTTGAGCGTCCAGCTCGTTTGTCACCTCCTCAGGTGTCCTGCACATTCCTATAATTTATTACACATATCCATCCCGAAGAAGTGACCCATATAGAGTTCTTTCGTTGTCACCCACCAAAGCAAGTGATGTGGAATGGGAACGTACCCGATCAACATGATCTTCTGTCCCGGCTTCAAAGCCAGGTCTGTGAGCATCATGTCATCAGTTGCAAGTTTTCCCCCCTTTGCTTTGAGACCTAATAGTTTTTGTCTTTTTGGTTGCACCCTTGTCTCCTCCTCGATCTTCCTTTTCAAGCATCCCACCGTTTCGCTGTCATTAATTTTGAACATCATCTCTTTTGAGCTCCACTTTATTATCACTTCCCCAGACATTGTGGTCTGCTCTAGGATTCTACAGCGCAACTACCAGATTTGCTATCCAGCAAGTAATAAGGTAGTAATAAGCTGTCCTGATGATTGTTGCTTATAAGACGTGACAAAGTGACATCTTGTAGATCATAGAAGAACAGGTCAAATTGGCTTTCTTTCGGCTCAGCTGTCAGTTGCAGCTCTCTGCAGCTTCCAAGTCCAAGAAGTCCTGAATAGGCTGGGCCCCAAACAAGCCATGCAAGAGCCTCGATGGTCGCTGTGAATTAAAACTGCAAAATAGGATGCAGTTAAGGTCAAATTAGAAAGAGATTGCATGGTGAGAGGCACGCACCAGCGACTATGAGCGGCGCTGCAAAGGAGGAGTGCTCTGTGACTGCGCCCAACATCGATAGCAAAGAAGGCTTGATTGCAAACAAATCATTAACCGAAAACCAGAAAAAGAAGCTCAGACAAAAGCGTGCAAAGAAGAAAAGACTGCTGCAGGTAAATTTCGTATGAACGTGACAAGCACAAAACGTGCTGTTGCTGCTAGTTCGTTCATTTTTCTGGAAAGATGTTAATATTGCTTTTGAAGCGCAGATTTGTCTTACTAAGACGCAAAGAAGTGCTTTCTCACCCGAACCGAGGGGAGCAAGGGCAGATAATTCGGGGTCTTCTGCTCTTGAACAGGTAGCAAGAGGGCGAGACAGGGCAGGCCTACAAGCCCATGGGGCGGAGGAGTCCTCATTAATGACAGCAGAATCTGACAGATCCTCCATCTCGAACATGCAAGTCTGCACAGCACCGCAGTCACAGCAGCCTCTGCAGCACTTCTCAGCATCACTTGGACATCAGGGTGCTCGACCTCTAAAGCGCCAGCGGATCGATCCCTATCCAACAGCCATCCTGCAGACTGATGCATTGTCAGCTGACCACTTGGAGCTGCAGCCTCTGCCACAGAGATCTACAGTCCAGTCTGGTGCTGTTGACTTGCCAGCAGCAGCGTCCGATTCTCAGTGCCAAGACACGGCAGTGGAGCCTTGCCAGGTGTCTGGGCGCAGCAGTGTCCCAAGTGCTGCTGCACCAAAATTGTGCGCTGCAGCATTTGCAGACAAGCTGGCACCATCAGGTGTCACACATTCCAAAGGCAGCGATCTGGCAGCGCTCCCGTCCCACACTCTGCGGAAAGGCACTGCCAATAGCAGTGATAGAGCAGAGGAGCCTGGCAGTGCACCTGTGACAGGTACTGAGGAAAGCAGCTTGCACGATGCAGCCAATTATTCACTGCGCACAGACATGTCCCAGGCAGCCGCTGTCATCAGCTCAGTGCTGCCGGGGGATTTCAAGGGCAGCCCAGCGGGGCAGCAGGGGCCAGGAGAGGCAGCAAATTCGGTAAGCAAGCGCGAGATAAAGCGCAAGCAATTTGTGCCGGTGCACGGCAACTACCGCCGCTACTATGGGTACCGCATTGGTCAAGCCTTCGAAGAGGACCCTCGCCTCAAGGTGAGCTGCAGTCCACCTGCACTCAATAGCCCCTCTGTCTGCCCACATCTACCGCTGCCACTTTTATGGTCATGACAAGCAAGGGATACACCATTGCCCTTAATATATCTGCTGGTCACTTTTCAGATCCCAGTATCGGTGTCTTAAACGCCTCTGAGTGTGAGATGGTGCCGTTCTGAGGTTTGCAGCGGTCTTGTAAAGTGATGGCTGGTGCGCAGGTGATGGAGAAGCCCTGGTTCCAGAATAGGAAGTGCTTGGACGTGGGGTGCAACGAGGGCATGGTCACGCTGGGCTTAGTCACGCGCTTTGGCACCGGCAGCATGCTCGGCGTAGACATCGACCACGTTCTAATCAGCAAAGCCTGCAGGTCAGCCCTGCATCCTCTGCCGCCCTCTACAAAGACGCATTTTTAACCTGAGCCAGACCTGCCTTACCCGCAGCCCTGCTATGCATGCTGTGATAGGATGCCCCATCTGGAGGTCATCTGGGTAGGAATGACCAGAGCAATACATGTGTGCCCCCCGCTGCCTTGTCCCTTGTCCATTACACACACAGATTTGGACTTCTCTGCCTCATCCCACGCAAGAGAGTCCAAGGAATGAGCTGTGAGAATCCTGCATAATCCGTGCATGGCACAAATGCTCCACCCCTCCGGAGACAAGTTACAATTTTTTATGCTCACACATGCTCATTACTGGACCGGCTTGCTGCAGGAGCTTGAGGGAGGAGCACACAAGGGCCACAGCGGAATTGGCGCGGCTGTCCCACACGCGCAGGCACGTCCTGAGCGCCGCGCCGGATGCCGAGAGCGCGCAGACGTCCCAGAACGCCGAGCGCAAAGCCGCCAGCGCCGCGCTCCAGGGCCTCATCGGCACCCGCTTCCAACAGGGAAACTTCCTAGAGCTGGTGAGCCTGGCAGCATCCCCCCCTTCACCGCATTGCTCCTCTATCTTTGCTTACCTTGATGCCAGCCTGACAGTCACAGCGAGGCAATAAAGAGAGTTGATATTGAGCTCGCAGAAGAAGAATGAGCATGCTTGCACATGGCGCAGGAGGGGTTGCAGCGAGGCACGTACGACACAATACTGTGCCTCAGCGTGACCAAGTGGGTGCACTTGAACGGCGGCGATGCTGCGCTGCATGCATTGCTGGAGCGCATCTGTGAGCTGCTCGCGCCCGGCGGCCGCCTCATCCTGGAGCCTCAGCCCTGGAGCTCCTACCAGGCGGCCGTCCACAAGCCGGTGCGCACCCGTAAGCCCGCGCAAGTACCTTGCTGCGTGAGGGCATGCTGTGTGTCTGTTCTGTTTAGCCACGGAGTGACTGCTGTGGCAAGTGTGGGAACTCTTGCGTTGCTTGTTGTGCTGAGTGGTGCATGGGACCAGGATGCTGCTGTCAGTCCCAAGGGAGTCATGTCAGAACGACTCCATGCCAGGCTGCTTCCACCGTCCTGTTCCCTTAAAATTTCTCTGTCCCCAATAAGTGACTCTGTCCCAAGATGCACACTCTTAAGTGCAAAACGATTGAGCGGTGGAGTGGTGTTGGTGCAGGGGATGCGAGAGCGGCTGCACCCCCTGAGCAGCCTCTATCTGCGGCCGGAAGACTTGCCCCACTACGCCACGCAGCAGTTCAAGCTCTCGTTTGTTCGGCAGCTGCGAGCGCCAGAGAACGCCAAGGGCTTTGACCGGCCCATGTACCTGTTCCAAAAGATTGGTTGAAATCCTTTTGGAATTCCTTCGAAGAGTCTGTGTAAGAGCTTGCATGCAAGAGTACAATGTTGCAGCCTGTCAGGGGTGCAATTGCAAGCCAAAAGGCTTTCTTGGCCTACCAGCACACCATTGTTACTGCCATTGATTGTTTGAGAAGAAGATGAATAGAGAGAATACATGTTTGTAATGGATCCTTTAAACGCATGCTGATTATAGAGAGAGGTTTCTTCAGTGACCTGATTGGCAGCCCTGCTAGAATGTTAGATAAGATGCCCATTTGCTCGCTAGGGCATACATGTAAGCATTTGTCGATCGAGCAACTTTAGCTTAAGCTCAGGATGGTGCTGGCACCATCCTCTGTATTACAGACTCTGTACGCATGCATGCACAAGGGCCACGGTTGCTCATTCGAGAATAGCTTCTGCAGTCAAAACCTAACAGAAATTTGCAATTGCAATGTCAGGATCCTCACTGAATGATCTAAAACAGTATCCATGCACTGTGACAGCAGCAGTTTGCAGCCAAAGTCTTCAATCATCATGATCTTCCCTACGGTACAGTACCCAACGCAGTATGGTCGGTTGAAAACTCAACAGCCAAATGTCGCTATTTCAAATTCAATGATCGTGCACATCTTGCAACGCACATCTGCCTGATGCATCTTCGCCCAGCCCACAGTTCCTAAAGAGTGCGTGGCACCAGAAAGTATGCGACAGATACTTCACCAAGCTCACACAGAAGCGGCCTCCTTCGCATCAGCTTGTTCTCGCAGCACATTTGTCAGGTAGAACTCGCCGGCGCGGTACGACGACCGCACCATGGGCCCTGCAGCAACGTACAGGAAGCCCATGTTCTTGGCGGCCGTCTCAAAACCCGCGAATGCCTCTGGCGTCACATACTCGGCCACAGCCATGTGGCGCTTGGTTGGACGCATGTACTGCCCCAAAGTCACCACATCCACCCCTGCAGCAGCACCCACTGACGTATAAGTCCCTTGTTACAGAATCAGATAATTGGAGAGGTTGGCTCCTAGATGTCCACTTTTCCGCCGGATTCCTATCCTCTGCACCGGTCCTATGACAGTCGGGACGGCACAGATGCTGGAGCTGGACTATGCTGCAAAGAAAGACTTTGTCACTGCCAAATCAACAGCGAGGAGGGGGACCATGCAATGATGCTGTTCATGAGGAGCTTGAATGCCAGACTGGCGGGGTGAGTCACCCCTGACAAAGCAAAAGGGGCAGCGCACCGTTGTCGCGCAGCTCCTGGAGGGCGTCCACGACTTCGGCGGGCTGCTCGCCGCAGCCGAGCATGATGGAGGTCTTGGTGACGCGCGCGCCGGCCGCCTTGGCCGCTCGCAGCGTCGCCAGACTCTGCGCCCAGTTCGCGCGCCGGTCGCGCACCACTCCCTGCAGCCGCTCTACCTGCACCGCCATATAAAGTATGTCGACCTTGATCAATTGTGTCTCAGCCCCGTCTGAGCGCCAATCCTCTCTTCCACCCAACTTGTCCTTCACAAAGCTCCTCATTGCATGCCACTTGGGACCACTTTCCTGTTCAGCCCCATATGAGCGCTGGTTGTTGCATGCAAGGAGAGATATAGCGAAGCAATCAAGAAACTGAGCCAGCCAGGACCAGTCTCCTCGCACATCCTCTCTTCCACAAGAAACTTAGCATCTCAGGTGACGTCACGTGCAGCCAATTTCTGGCATTTCACAGCTGCTAAAATTAGACTACGTTGTTATATTTGTTGCAAGGGAAGCTGAAGTGGCAGGAGGGGGAGGACTGACCGTCTCGACGTTGTGGGCATAGACATCAAGGCCGGATTGCGCCACCATGCTGACGCTGTCGAGGTCGCCCTGGAAGTCGGGCACAAGGGCCTCCACCAGCAGCCGCCCTTGCGTCTTCTCCTTGAGGCCTCGGATGGTCGCCGTGATGTGCGCTGCACCCCCGTCCGGCAGATCATCTCTGTCCACGCTCGTCAGGACGACATAGTCGATGCCCCACGCCGCCACAGCCTGAGACACACGATGCGGCAGCCCTGTCAACGCCGCCACTTGCGAAAGACCACATCAAACACATCAAACAAACATTGCACCAGCGCTGGTAGCAGCAGCTTGTGCATGCTTCGCTACATCTCTCCCGTGTTCTTACGGTAGCACTCAAAGAGCTGGGATGCTGAGCTGCAGGACAGTGTGCACCTAGTATGATGTACCGTAATACAAAATGTGATATTTAGCGACCCCTGTGCAGAGGTGTAGGCCCAGAAATGCCCCACCTTGGCGGTATTCTCTGGCTCGTCTGGGTCGAGGGGCGGAGGCGCCTTGGACGTTTTCACGGCGCAGAAGCGGCAGCCGCGGGTGCAGGTGTCCCCCATCAGCATGATGGTGGCCGTCGCTGTGTGGCCGTCGCCGCCGCCCCAGCACTCGCCGATGTTGGGGCAGCGTGCCTCCTCGCACACCGTGTGCAGCTTGAGCTCACGCAGCTTTGCCTTGATCTCTGTGTACTTGTCCCCGCCCGGCACGGTCCGCTTCAGCCAGTCTGGCTTGCGTGCCTTCTCCTGTGCACCATCCAAGAAGTCTTGCATCAAGCGAATTACGATCAGCTCTATTGCGCAACAGGATGTCTAGGGTAAAGGGGTGCATATGCCCTTCTTAACGAATTCGGAGCACACCTTCCAGTGAGGTGCATTGACGGAGTAGTCAATGGTGGAAAGATCGCCGTTGCTGCTGATGAACTCTCCAAGATCGGGACCTGGGGCACACATATGAAGATGTTGTTGCTTGTACAGCAGGAGCACGGCCAACAAGCACCACTACGGACTTGCCCATTTTGGCAGTCTCGTCACGAAAGGTAGTTTTGATGTTTCTATTTCACGGAGACAGATCCTTAGTGGTTAAATTTTACGAGGAGTCAGAGGTGACCATTATAAGGGTGTCTGTACCTGCCGCAAGCTTTTGGCGCAAAGATTCGACGGCCTTTGCAGAGAAATTTCTTCCACATTCAATTACATTTGAAGGATGGGCTGTGCTTGCGGAGCTGTTAGAGAGGAGTCTTGCGAGTTGCAAAGCCTGCTGCAACGAGCGACGACCAGTGCCCTGCATTGTTATGCGTCCCACCGCCTGAATAGTAACACCAAAGAACCCCTGATATTTGCACAATTGTTCTTTTGCACTGGATGAATATTGTTTTGGGGATCGTCAGAGACGATGAGAGCCATGGAAAGGACACGGGATCATGGATTAGTAACCTTGGCATCATGCATGCACTACTTTCCAAGATTGATGCAATCATTCCCCAGCGTTGCATATAGCATTTTTCTACTGACATGACATTCAATGTACTTTTTGCATCATGTGAGTTGCCTTAAAGTCATGTGTGCCACGTGCACGGTGCGTGAACTGCTCATGGTTGTAGACTACATTCGAGGGTTTGTGCAAGCCACACAATTATTCTGAGAGTGTGCAGCACAAACCACACACTATTGAGACTTCCAGTCTCTAAAAGCATTGGCCACGCTTGCAAGGACACTCAAAGTCCGCAACGTACAAACTCGAAGTCTGAAAGGCACCACAGGTATCATGCAATGACTACTCCAGCGCTTTGGCAATAGTGCTGCAATCTCTGCTGCAATTCTGCCGATAGGCTAGTCTGCAGTAATGGCGCTATCCTGCCAGGTTGCACCTGCGTACAGAGGACCAGATCATCAGGTTGATCTTGCTGTTGCCTCTCAGAAGTGCGAGCAACTCGTCTGTCCATGGAGATGCAGACAGAGAACCAGGTTCACCTGGGAGAGCCGTGACAGTGAGGCTGCTAAGTTTGTTTTGGCGTCTGCCACGTCCGACACTGGATCGCGCTCAACTGGAGCAGCGTTGTGGAGCTGTGCGAAAGATGCCGCATAGCCCTGAGCGCAATAACATGTCCATCAGAAAGAGCGAAAACAGGAAAGCAGCATACTTCTGTGAGCAGAATTTCACAATCCGTCAAGCAAAAAATTGGAGATTGCCGCAGAAGGTCCAGGCATGCATGAGCACAACAGAAAAATGCAAATGACCTGGTTCTCCTCGGCTACGTCCTCGTGGTTTTCAGGTGCCTCGCCCACCCCATTCTCCTGCTCCAGTCTCCGCTGCTCCAGAGCCTTCAGCAGGCCGCCCAGCAGCTGGCCCCACAGCGCAGCACCCTCCGCCGTCTGTAGGGCTGGCAACGCGCACACGAGCTGCAGTTCCAGATACACATGAAGTGAACACCCATCATTACTTGTTCAACATTACCCCACGATCGCAAGCATTCCCATCATGCCCTCAGCTATCTAGCAATGAAATTGGGTCGCCCAGTGCAGTCCAAGGACAGAGTCACACATGACAAAGCACACTGCAGCCTGCGCATGTGGGTGGGCCCGTGTATTTGGTAATCAGTGGAACAACATGGTTTGATATTATTCCATCATTCTATCACGTAACACCAATACCCTGCAGGGCGCCAGTTACTGAGCAGGGGTAAGTAAAGAAGTTGGCAAGGGCAGAGGTGTCATCACCAAGAGTCAGACCTTGGTGGTGGCGACGGCCATGAGCTTCTCCTCGGTCTCGCCGCGCACGGAGGCCATGTTGGGCAGCCACACCTGCTGCAGCAGCACCAGCAGGATGCCCGGCTGCACCGCGTCCATGCTGGCGGCCAGCGCGCCCGGGCCCCGCTGCACGATGTAGTGCGACAGGAAAACCAAAAAGCCCCGCACAAAGCGCGACGTCTTGGCCGCCTGCAGCCGCTGGAACAGCAACGACCACACCTGCCCACACAGCACGCCACACTTCCTTTCCGGCTTCCCCAGAATTAAGTTAAGGGGGTACAATCAAAATCTTAAACAGCCTGATTTGGAGTTCTCTAACGAGTCCATGATAGAGAGCTGGGCAGGGGTTTGGACAGGATTAGGGCTCACAATGGAGGCAGAGAGGGTGGTGTGCAAAAGGATCGCAAAATAAGGTGTTCAGGGAATCTTGGGGTATGTCTGTAGTGAGAGGAGCGCACCGTGGGCATGTACTGCTGCAGGCTCTCCGGGGGCATGTGCGTGATGAGCCCCTCCAAGATCCTGAACCCCTCCTGGTCATGCGCCTTGCTGGCCACCAGCTTCTGGAAGATCCCCAGCACCCCCTGCATGACACCCAGTGCTCACGTGCAATGTAAATAGGCGCCAACAAAATACTCAAAATTAGCAACAGCACATGTCTTTTGTTGAGTATTTTATGTGCGTTTATGTTCTGGGAGCATTCAACAAGGTATGGGCATACCTGCAGCAAGCCCTGCTGCGCGATCTGGGCCCCAGCCTTGACCAGGTAGGCCTGCAGCAGCCGCGTGAGCGCAGGCACGTTGCCTGGCCGCTCCCAGAACAGAGGGGCCAGCAGCGGCTTGAAGATGGTCATGTAGAGCTCCGGCAGAGGCGCTGTGCGCAGCTCTATCAGCTGCGCAAAGATCTGGAAGACATAGGGGTGGAACTCCTGCAATGCATGCGCAGAATCTCTGAATTCTGGATGTATAATGGCAGAATTTCCAACTGTAAGAAAAAATGTGTGGTTGGGATGAAAGGAGGAAGAGAGCTTGCCTGCACATCTTGCTGGAGGACAACATTGAAAGCTGGGAAGAGGTTGCTCTCCAGGTCAGCCACTTTGCTGATGTCTGCAGCAGCTGAGTACCGGATAAGCGCTGCCACGGACTCAAAGAGGTAATGATTAAAGCCTGGCTGCGTTGGATTCTGGCACACTTGCAGCAGCATTGCAGCTATCCGCTCCAAGCACAGCGCAGCCACTGGAGCAATCTGCACAGCTCCCACAAAACCCAATCAATTCCACCAGCTAAAATCACATTGTTGTGGTATAAAGCTGTGTTGCACAATCTTGAATCTGGGAGAGTTGAGAGATCAAGCACCTCTGGACCCACAAAGGTGATGACACGCATGACGGTCTTCATGAGATACTCGTTCTCGCCAGATTCGGGCTTTTGGAAGGCCCCAAAGAGGTTGTTCAGCAAGGGCATCAGCTGCGCTTGCAGGTCGCTGACTGAGAAACGCTGGCGGCCATTCTCCTGAGGTGCAGCCACACAAAATCAGAAACAGATTTTGCATTGCATGTGCAGTGCCTCAGCTGTTGCATTGAAATGGTGTTGGCATCTCTCTAATTGAATGACGGGAAGTGAATGCAAGATCAGAAAAGGACCTACCTTCGATGCCAAGAGCCTCTCAATAGCGATGGCTGCGTATGAGTGCACGACATTAGAGTCCGACCCCAGCAGCGCAACCAGATTGCCAAAGGCTGCCAAGATCACTGGAGTTGGCAGCTGGCCTCGCAGGATGGTCAAGAACTTCAGGGCATCTGCCTTCAGGATTGTCAGATCATCCACAGCCGAGGATGTCAGCTCGGGCGCAATCTGTCAGGCCAAGACAAAGGCTGAGTCAGACTTGTAATATTTGGCGCTCTCACAAATAAAATGAATACTGGGTTTTCCCCTATCTGCATCAATTTTAGGAATGAGTCCAAAGCTGCACACCTGCTGGCTATAGAAGTCTCCGATGTTCACAAGCTGGTTGGTGGTGGTGGCACCCTGGGCAGCAGTGCGGCCGCGCACTGTCAGGGCCACCACCAAGTAGATGGCGCAGTCTTTGGCCTTCCAATTGGCGGTGGGATTCTGCGCATGCTCTGCCAGAAGAGCCCCCACGTATCCAGTAAACAGCTCCGTCACCTGCATGTCATCAGCATCACATGCATGCATTTGAATTTTCGTACCGCTCTGCTGCATTTTGACTTTTCTTTTCTGAGGAGGAGGTGAGAGAACTATTTGCCTTGGCTTCAAACTTGGATGTCAGAGCCTTGACGAGGTCAGTGGCTGCGCGCCGCCTGGTGTCCATGTCACTGCCCTCGGTGTCCCTCCTCACATACTCCACCCAGTTCATGTCAAACATCTCCTCCAGGTCATCCCGCAGCCGGATGTTGGGAATCACTATCTGCTCGCACACCTGCACGCACCCACATGGCCCTCAGTGATTGCTCACTGTTTGGATTCATACAATAACATTTATGTCCCGCAATCAAGCTGGACACCCTGCAGAAACTTTCAGAAGTTGGGCGTTCTTTAAATGAGATTGGGTGAATGCCACGCCTGCTGGAGGACCTTCTCATCCTGGAAGAGGCCATGATGGACTCCCTTGACCAGCGTGGTCAGGAACCTGATAGCGCTCATGGCCAAATTGTCCTGCATGGGTGCAAAAGCCGCAATCAAATAAGATTAGATGAAAACGAATACCAGAAACATCAGCAAGAGCGTCCAGCAGAGAATATGAACAGCAGACCTGTCCAGGGTTGAGAGTCATTCGGGTGAGCTGCGTCCAGACATCCTGGGCGAATGTGCCGAGGTACTTTGCAAACTCCTCCTCATTCATCTCCATGAACAGGTTGATGTTCTGGCAGACAGCCGCCTTGACAGCGTCAACAATGCTCTCCTTGTCGGGGTCTTTCTCGGCAAGAGCTGGGTTGTCATAGGTGATAAAGAAGTGAAACTCCTCCATCCAAGTGTCCAAGACGTTCTCAAAGTCCTGCAGGGCAACCGCATTGTCATTGTACGAGCTGAGGAAAAAGATGTATAATAATAGATGCGTACTCTGGATCTTCCTTACCTCCGTCAAGCCAGGTGAGTTCAGAGAGAAGAAGATTCGCAGCACAAGACGTGCACTAGACAGCGCCAGCCGAAGCTGCTCCAGGTCACCCGATGACGCCTTAATCTGAGCTGAGATGCCCTGCAATGCACAAAAACCTCCTAGAGCGCAGCTTCGGCTGCTGAAATTTGCAATGCATGCACAACAAAAAGCTGGCTTTCTTTCTCCAGGCATGCAGGCGTCACCTGGAAGCTCTTCAAAAGGGGCTGCACAAACTGCTGCGAGTAACTGAGCTCATCCGACAGGGCAGTGCTCATGAACTGGTTGCGGTATCGTTTGTAGATGGAGTTGGCTGTCTCAAGGACTCCATGGACAGTGCTGGCATCCCCAGAGTCCAGCCTGCTTATGAGCTCCGGTAGCAGCGTTGGCCACTTGGCCGGGAACTCAAAACTTGAGATGACTGACAGCGCCTCGCTCAGCTGTGCTCGCACCAATGGCGGGGTGGACACCATCAACCCTGTCAGCAGGCTCTTGATCTGCTCCTGTTACATTGAAAATTTACAATAATATGTTAGTGTTCATCAACACATTGCATGTTTTTAAAGCAGGAGCTGAGGCCTCACAACAGGTTTGGCACAGCATGAAGAGAAGCCCGCTTACCTTTTCTGCGTCTTTAATGAGTTGTTGGTCCGACTCTGTTGATGCCTGTGCGTGGCAAAAGTTCTGATCAGCGTGAGTCGATCGGATGATGCTATAAACTCGATGGGAAGGGAAAACTCGTCCTCACCCATCTGTACTTGACAAAGTTCTTGAAGTTGACAGCCGCCGCCTGACGTATCTCTATCGGCGCATCGGTGGAAACGACCTGCATGCATTTTCAGCAAGCATTTTCTCTCAAACGCTGTCGTCAATTGCTGCGTTTTGCACGCTGTTTGATGATGCGTCCACAAAAAAGCTGCAATACATGACAAAAGAGAACACAAATGTATCTGTTCATGCGTTAGACACACCTGCAAGACTGCAAGAGCAAATCCATCTTGTGTCGAGGCTGTCTTTATATTTTCTTCCGCTTTCTTCCTGACGTCCTGGAATTGTCATCAAAGCCACTTAGATACACATCGATGCCGAAAGCTGCAGAATCCAAGTGTGATGAGTCTACAATTACCTGTTGGCTGCTCAAGGTTTGAAGGAACGCCTCGCTGAGGCCTCGGACAGCAGGATTGTCCATTGATCTCTTGAGGGGATCGCAATATTTCAGGCAATCAGAGTGAGGGTCCTAACATGCATCTTCAGCGCATCATGGAGTCTCAGTATATCCAGCATGTTCAGGGAAGACGCAAGCAGTTTCTTTCAAACACTCTCACAAGAAATTCCACACTTTGACAGTTGGCATGACTGCCCTGGATTTGGGCAGGCGGGCAGGCCAAACGGTTTCGCGAAGCGAAGCTAAAATTAGACTCAGGGTCAGATGGGTCCATGTCGTCATATCTCAAACAATTAAAAAAAATGAGATATTTGATGTGCTGAATATTGCTACGGGATGTTTTATTTCGTCTACAACTTTTCCGTTTTGAGATGCCGTTGAAACCTTCTCTGATTACAAGGACCTGTTCGTGGCGTTATACCTCGACAACAAGCGACTAGATGCACGAGAAATCTTTTAATCGTCATGAATTCAGTGATCAAGATGAATGCACTCTTTAAGGCCTTCTCGAGCATCTCGAGTCTGGACATCTTTGCAAACCCACTGTGTCTGAAAATGATTGGGGGATTTGGTATTAAATTAAAATACTAGACATAGGTAGCCCATTAAGATTAACACTGGTCCTAAAGTCCCATATAGAGCAGCAGCATAGATCACCATGACAAGCCCTGTCAGGTGTGAGAGCGCCCATCAGTTGAACAATCAGCTCTCACCAGCTTTGTTGAGGGCAGAGAATCAGTCACAGATAGGAACTGGCGCAGATGTGATCGCTTTCTTCAAACTATGCGGAGGCATCAGTTCCACACACTTCTTTCAGTGCAATAGGTATGCCTCCGACGCTTCGCAAAGCTTTCCAGGATGTTCCCCACAAGCACAGACCTGTCTTCTGTCATGTCTGACATGGTGAGGGGAGCTTTGGTGTCCTGGCTGGACAGGGCCCATGCCTCTAAGAGCTATAGGCCATATGACCTCATTGTGGCTGATGATGGGGATCTGGACCGTCAGGAGCACTTCCATATATCAGAATTGGGTGTCACCCACATCCTTGCCGGACGCTGGTCAGACCACGTGCCGCTTGATGTCTGGGACAGAGAAATTAAGCAGTTTGACAGGCTCTGCCAGCTTGGCTTCTTCCGCAATTTCGTTCTTGGCAGATCCTTGCAGAAATGGCGCAAAGTGAGCCTTCCGTTAGCTCTTTGGGTTTCTGAGGACGCTGATATTCAGCAATTGTTTGTTCACGCATGGCGTGCTCCCCTTGCATTTGGCCAGTTGATTGACCTGTCTCTGTGGAGGCGAAGCGCAGGCAATTCGAAGACTGAAGTTTGAGCGATTGAGGCGCCGCATTGCAGAGCGGGCGTTCGTCAGCAAGCCAGAGTATTTGAGGGGACTCCAAAACATTGCAGAAGCTTCGATGAAACTCCAGGTGTGGCTCCCTGCCAAGCTGTTGCCTTGGAGCACTTCTGAAACCGTCAGTCTGTATACTTGGTCTGTCCCTTTGCTTCTGAAAAGATTGTTTGCTCGGACAGGCAGTACCATTGGTAACATTGCCAAGCCTAGGCAAGCAGTACGAGGTGGATCGTTGGGCAGACCTTCAGATCTCCAGCCGTGAGCAGCATGTGAAACCGACTCTGGATGCTGTCATTGATACCGCGCAACAGGTACATGCACGGCAAAGATTTTCAACGTATCAATGACAGCCCTTCGTCACAGCAATGGCGCTGACTTTGCTTCGCTCTCTCTCCTTTGGAAGGGAATTTGGAAGTGGTGGCTTGTGCAGCTGTTGGCGCCACACCATCACATGCGCGTCTGCTGCAGACAGCCTGAGCTCTTTTAAGGAGTGACACTGAAAATGATTTCCAGGAGGTGGAGGATATCTGCAGAGTGATTGGGAAGAGGGCGAAGGAGTGGGCTCAAAGCGTGCGCAGCATGGCTGAGCTGGCGGATGACACCGGGGTGGATGTTCTCAGGGGCAGTCTTCGGGCCATGGTCACAATCAAAGCAGAAAAACAGGAAAGAGCAAGGTAGCATCCTTTCCTATGTACATGCATGCAGGTTGAAACCTGCTGCATCTTGTGTCAATCCAGCGGTGCAGAGTACTGATGGCACTTAGTACGCATGCAACAGGATAGAGTGCATGCTAAAAGTATGGTGTGATGCATTTGCAGGACGTTCAAGCGAGTCATGGATGAGGCGGGACTGATGGGGAACTTTGTGCGGCTGGCAGACATGATGCTTGCCGAGGCACTGCTTTCGCACATTGTTGACACGGTCAAAGAGCTCCTGGAAGTGCTGCAGGCATCTGAGAATGTGCCAGTAGATGCTGCCAAGGTAGCTGCTTGCATCGGCCATGAGCATGATGGCATGCATCCATCGTTCTCAAAAGGCGATGCTGCAATTCTCCTTGATGAGCCACAGAAATGTCAAGTTGTCCCACTCTGATTGAGGCATGCGCTGTTTGCAGGGGATGTTTATCACGACCGTATCTTTCGCACCTGACGGGGGCATGCGGTGCAGCCCTGACGGCTTCAGCGTCTCTGACACAATCATGACAAATGCTGTGGAGGGCGCCATTGCACTGATTGCCAGCTGTCCTCGCTTACTGATGACACGTAGCTTTGTCCCCTTTTATGACACGCAACCAAATCTACTCAGTGTCTCCCATGTCATCAGGTGACATTTCTGGCCGGAAATTGTACCTCTTACCTCTTCCATTTGTCGAATGTTTCAGTGTCTGCATGGCTGACATGATCTTTTCGGCGCGCTTCCTAGGGACATGCCAGATTATAAAGGAGCTTGTCTCAGCATTGAGGGAGTCATATCAAGGGACTTTGCAGCAGCGCTTGAATGCGCAGCATCAGTTGAGGACAAAAGAACGATCTTTGATACCTGTTGTGCTATTGATGAGGAACTGAGAACGATCAGGTATCCTGCTGCAATCTTTAGGATAGAAATTGGGTCTGGCACGGTGATCAACATTAATTAAAGTGTTCATGTTGTGAGACGATCTTGCGGTCACAGAGGAGCCAGGACTTCTTGAGTGTCGACCTTTCGTTCATGGCAACCATGCCAAAGCATGATTGTGCTGCAGGACAAGAGATGATGTACACAACCAACTGCAGCGACTCGTTGGCTGGTATGGAGGCTTTTCAGGGCTCAGCGAGGGCTTTGGAGCAGGTTGCCTGTTTGTTGACATAGCGCCCATGAAGGCATTAGTCATGCCTGCTGTAACAAGGGCAATAGAGGCAGTGAGAGCACATGCAGTTGTGCTGGCTCACTCAGCATGTATTGAGAGCCTCTCAGAGATCCGTACCAGGACTAGCCGCCTTTTGGCCAGGCCTGAGGATACAGATTCGTTTGGTTCTTTCCAGGTATAGCGACCATGCACCTCAAACTCTACATCACCCTGGCAGCAGCATCACAACAGCATTCTACGACAAGGCAATGCTCTCTCATCATGCATGCAGAATCTGCTGCTCGCTAAGTTCATGTGTGTTGCTACCAACAGGAGGTGTGCAGATTGCAGCGAGAGGAGTATGCTGCTGTTCTGATCCAGGCTGTACATGTCGACGAGCTCTACAGCTTGTTGGCAGAGCATGAGCAGAGAGCGCCAATGGCAGATCAGGTGACCATGTGCTGGCACTGATATGCAAGCATAGACCTCGGAAATTTAGATGCCTCTGATCAGAAATGCCTGCATGCCTGCAATAGCGCCGCAAGGCAGTGAGAGGATTGCGTGGGTAATTGCAGCAAAACGGCTGACAACAAGCTCAGTTGTGCCACTTTTCCTGTCATGACGCAGGTCCGACATGATGATTTGAAGGAGGCAAGAATAACGTTTGCCAAGGCCCTTGAAGATGCTGAGGCATATCTTCTTGAGAAAATGCCGTCGTGACAAATGTGCATCAAGATGCCCTTGACTGACTGGCGGAACATCACATGCCAGAATGGGTAGCACTCGTGAGCCCGAGCCCTTTAAGAGTTTGTAAGACGGTGATAAAAATAGGCTTCCTGCGGGTTGTTGTGGGCGCCATTCCTCTGGTTTACTTATAAGCAATCACCAGCACCCGATAAGGTTACAGTACCGGTACCTTTTTGTTGCTGTTTACATGTATGAAAGCCAATTCGAGCCTTGTGTGCGAAAAGAGCAGCCATGATTTCCCACATTTAGAGATCAGACATTTTACATCGCCCAGTGCAACCCACCGCAAATTGCCAAAGCTCCAGTATCTTCATCGTATGGTACTGTCCATCGTGCATGTCTGTGGTCATCGTGGAATCAGACACAATCAAGACATGCTGCCGCCTCTTAAAAAAAAATTCTCTGAAAGAGCACCATCACTAGAATCTCCGTTTTTCTTATCCACGCTGACTGCACCTGTCTTCGCATCCCGCTCAGTTCTGCATCAGGGTGCTGCTGCACGCCCAGACTCCCTCTCCCTGACCAGCATGCTCATGGCTGTCAGCTGTGTCTCCTTGTCAGCCTCCTGAGCCTTGGCTGCAGCCAGCTCGGCCTTTGCTGCGGCGAGCTCTGCTTCCAGGCCTTCAATCCTCGCCTGTGCAAACTCAAGAACTGCTGCTGTGTCTGCTACAGCCCCTCCCACATCACCCTGGCTGGTCTCTGCTTCAAAGCTGCTGGGCAGTGGAATCAGCTGAGGCTGGCCGGTGCCCCACTCCGGTGATGCATGCACAGGTGGGATATGCTGGAATGCTGCAGGTTCAAACTGTTGCTGCGCTCGTTTGCGCCTGCGCTTGCGCTGTCCACGTCCAAGCTGCGGAGGAGCCAGGCCATCTCCTGCAACTTGTCAAACGAAATGATCATCACCTGCGGTGCACAGAAACAGCGTAGACAATTGGAAATAGCATCGGCATGCGGGCTGTATTGGAGTGTGGGAGACAGCAGGTCACCTGTGTCTAGGTTGTCCTGCTGTCCTTCTCCTGTGTTTGGGATGGCAGCATCTCGAGCCCTTCCCCAGCTGCCACGCCCACCCATCACTTTCAAGCCCAGCGCCCGTGCAACATTCACCAAACCCGTGATCGCTGTGTGCTGCGTCCCATCAGCTGACTGGAAGCCCTGCAGAGCACAGCTTAGTGCTGCTATTTCATGTGTCTGCATGTTTGTACATGTGCTCAACAGCACCGGGCTCCACATAGGAATATACACCTCTGGAGGAATGGTCTTGTAGAGTGTCCCATTGTCATATTTCACGAGTGTGCAGCTCCAGCCAGGCCCCAGGTCACCCCCTGCTGGTGCACTGAAGATCTGAACCTTTTCATTCACTTTTAAATACATACTTGATAGTCAAAATACTGTGAAACGAGATCCCAAGATGCAGAGCACGTTCGAGCACATACCTACAGATTGGATGTATTCTTGCAGCCTAGGCAACCCATCGCCAGTATACCGGACACACCGTCCGGATCCTGCAGCAGCTCTTGACATCGATATTGTGGGCTCTGCACTGCCCGTGTCTGCTGACGTCTCCGTCTCTGTGGTTCTCTGCACGCAGTGCAATCATCGTCCTCCTTCACTGTACATCTTACTCATCGCATTAACAATTTGCAAGCTCGCTGGTGATCACTTCGGCTCGTCATAACAAGCAGAACCAGACCAAGAAACGACTCGCTGCCAGAACTGGCGGCGCACCTCCCAGGACCCCAATATCACCTGTCCTTCACACACATCAGCAAGGCCTTCCTCAAGCCAATTTTCGTCAGGGCAATGATCAAATTGTGTATGCAAGACGTTTTTGGGAGATCCGGTGTCAATGCACGTGGCTTCTATAATCTCATAGTCGGTGATTGCATTTTAGATTCAATTTTCATTCTTCAAGATTGAATTTCTCAGCTTCCTGGCATCCTGATGGTCCTCATCTGGGTTGAAACTGACTGGTAGACTTTTTGGTGTGCACAGCCAATCGGTTTTCTGGTTGAAAGGGAGGCATGCTAGCATGCGCATGCTAGCCCCTATATCACAGCTGCTCCGCAGCATTCCTCCAACCATGAGAAAATATTCCAGCATGTTATTAGGTATTTGCACACACAGGCAATCATCATGCCGCACACAGGCACAAACTCAAAGCATCTGGGCATCCCTAGAGAGCCCTGCCTCCCCTTACCCAATTTCCTTCTATATGCAGTTTGTACAGTTATGATGTATGTGGCCCATTTCACATCGGCCAGTGCAACCCACTCCAAACAGTTCACAGCCCTATAGTCTTCTTGGATGGTATTATTCATGTTGTATGTCTCTGGCCATCATGGCATCAGAGACGATCAGAGCATCTTCGTGTTGGCAGAAGCTCTCTCCGGCAATATCCCATCAGGAGCTCCTCAGTCACCCTTATCCAAGGTGACTGCACGTGTCTTTGCATACCATTCAATTCTGCATCAATGTGCTGCCTTTTGTAGAAGGAGTCTCTTGCTGCAAAAGCATAGCACCATCACTAGAATCTCCGTGTTTCTTACCCACACTGACTGCACCTGTCTCCGCATCCCGATCATTTCTGCATCAGGGTGCTGCTGCACGCCCAGACACCCTCTCCCTGACCAGCATGCTCATGGCTGTCAGCTGCATCTCCTTGTCAGCCACCTGAGCCTTGGCTGCAGCCAGCTCGGCCTTTGCTGCGGCAAGCTCTGCTTCCAGGCCCTGGATCCTTTCCACTGCGAGCTGAAGTGCTGCTGTGTCTTGTTCCTGGCTGGTCTCTTCTTCAATGCTGCTTGGCAGCGCAGCCGCCTGTGGCTGACTGATACCCCAGTCTGGTGATGCATGCACCGGTGTCGTTTGCTGGTATGCCACAGGTTCATGCCGCCGCTTTGTGTATTTGCGTTTGCGCTGTGCAGGTGCATGCTGCACAGTGGGCAGGCCAGCTTCTGCAGAGAGTCAAATGAAAACACTATCATCTGGGGTGCACAGATACAGCAGACCAAATTTTGGGAATTGGATGGCATCGGCATGCGAGCTGCATGGGAGTGTGGGAGACAGCAGGTCACCTGTGTCCAAGTTGTCCTGCTGTCCTCCTCCTGTGCTTGGGATGGTGGCCTTTTGAGATCGATTCCAACTGCCACGCCCATCAACCACTTTTAGGCCCAATGCCCGTCCAACATTGATCAGACCCATTATTGCTGTGGGCTGCTTCCCATCAGCTGACACGAAGCCCTGCAGGGCACAGCTTGGTGCTGCTGATTCATGCGTGTGAGTATATACACAGCTGTTGACATCAACAAGCTACAGGCTGAAGATGAGCACTTACCTCTGGAGGAATGGACCTGTAGGTCGCCGCCCCAAGAGCAGATTTCACAGCCGTGCAGCTCCAGCCAGGCCCCAAGTCACCACCTGCTGGTGCTCTAGAGATCTTGGAAATCCCCTATTCGATATCATAGCTCTCAAAAATAAAATTAGATACGTGTAGGAGGTGACCCCAAAAATGCAGAGGACGACCAGGTTTTTACCAATGGATTGGATGTATTCCTGCAGTCTCGGCAATCCCTCACGAGTAGTGCTTCCGGATCCTGCAGCAACTGTCAAATGCATAGGCTCTGAACCGCTCGTGTCTGCTGACGTATCCGTCTCCGTGGTTCTCTGCACGCATGCACGCATATGACTATCGTCCTTGTCCACTACGCAACATGCTCGGTGTAAATACATCATGACTGATCGCCGGTGATCAGCTTGCCTTGCTTTGTCAAGCAGAATCAGCTGCTAGAAACGACCCAAAACTGATGGCTCACCTCCCAGGACGCCAATTTCATGCGCCTGTCATCCAAAGACATCAGAAAGATCGTTCTCACACGCTTTTTGACAGGGCAATGATCAAATCGCGTATGCACAATGTTCTTTTGGGAGATCTGATGTCAACGCACGTGCCCTCTACAGACCCTGTGACTATGAATCTCATAGTCACAGGGTCCTTTGGAAGGCCCAAGCTGATGCAAACCTTCGAAATTTCTCTTTTAAGCCACAAAATACTGTCATGCTGATGGTCCATGCTTCTGGGTTG